>LFIK01004247.1_pt1 | contig 11599 bp, 12 predicted proteins | sample 643401 | NCBI WGS metagenome assembly LFIK01 (sample SAMN03777447, study PRJNA286221) | soda lake metagenome | biome: soda lake; feature: Kulunda steppe; material: water; isolation source: sample T5-Br brine of Lake Tanatar-5 | place: Russia: Kulunda steppe | collected 2010-07 | reverse complement strand
TGCACTTTGTAAATTCGAGTGTATCTGTGGAGGATCTGACCTATTATCAATAACGAGAACAGTTCTTTGATTTTTAAGAATGAGAAAATTTTTATTTACGTATTTTTTATAATCTTTGAGGGCGAGCGTTTTAAAACTCGGTTTCATTATCTCATGTATCATAGTCTCCACATCTGGCATTTTACCTTGGTCGTTTGTTATTGTTTTAAAGAATCTGTTATTATAATCGATGATCTTTTTACCCTTTTTTTGGACGAATTTATACGAACTTGAAAAATGTAAGGTCATTTGCTCTTAAAATATTTAAAAAAGCGAAAAATTAGTACTTAAGGAGGTGCGTTTTTTAAAAGTAAAGGCATTTCCATAAAAAACATCTAAACAATAATTTGTATCAGGTGTCTTCTTTCTGATTTAAAAATGCCACAGGCTCAGCAACCTCATGCAATTATTAGCGGTAAAGATCTTTTGATGATGTCCATCGTGCGCTTTTACAAAGAGAACAATAATCAGAACATGTACCGCATTATTCCGATCATTGAAGGTAAAAGTAAAATCTCCTTGCGCCTCATCGATTGGTTTGTCACGAATTATTCGAAAAAATATAACATCATCATTCCAAAAAAGAACGCGTCTTCTCTCCAAGAAACAAATTACCTTAATGTTTACATAAGTTACCGCCAACAGTTGAAAGCATTCTCCAAACAACAGTTCGATCCTTTCCGACGCCGGGATCGCATTAAGTTTTTTTACGATAAAGATAACAATTGGATCGAAACAACTATCGGCCAACTAAACTTTTTCAAATGGATTTTGCAAAACAATATACTGAATTATATCCAAGACAATTTGCATGTGATTGAGGCTGACATGGTATCTTCTCAAAAGATAAATACAAACACTAACACGAGCACTAACACGAATGCAACCATTACTTCTTCAACAAGTTCACAACAAACTCAATCAAGCAAAAAAACAAAGAAGGTGCTAAACACTATTCAACCAAAGAACAAGAATGAAATTAAAGTGAGCACGAATAGCAAAAATGCAATGGAAAAAAAGGACAAAAGAAAGAAGAAACAAATTGGATCATCAGCTAGTGCAGCTTTATCCCGAATTGTATTAAATCCAGTTGTAGGACCTAAACTTGTGAAATTTGATTAATATCGTTTCGATCCCCCCATAAGTTTATTATTTTCTCTATGGTTTCCTCATAATTTTTATATTGAAATATGTTGGACTCATTATCCAACTCATTATCTGACTCATTGTCTTTTTTAATGGTCAAATCGAAATTAATATTTTGCAAATTTTCAAACGAAGTTGATGAATGACTTGATAAAGAGTTCCTTTGTTGTGTAATATTATATGTAGCTGTTTTAAGAAATGTCCGTCTAGTTTCTGAAGATTTAGGAGATTTACGTTCATTAGATTTATCGCTACTTGAACTATCACTCATTTTGTTTTCTTCTTTGTTTTCTTGTATTTTTTCTATGTATTCTTGTGAGCTAGATAACGAGTTTTTCACCTCTTTCTGTAAATGCATAATTTTATACGTTTTTGCAAAAAAGTTTTTGAGAAGATTATGTTCATATAGGTTCTCCACATTAGTAACAACAACATTTCGTGAACCATAACTTTTTACCTTTTCTATAAAATCATTCACATGGTGAATATGATTCATACCGAATAGTTCAGTATTATCATTATCTGCAATATTAACAGCATCGTTAACGATACTGTCTGAAGATTGTTTATATTTTTGTCTGATATTTGTTTCCAGATAGTTTTGAGAGTCGCTTTCTTGATTAGCATATTCTTTTTCAGCCATTTTAAATAAATAACGTGCTGCTTTTTTAATATATGTTGGTAGAGTGATTTCGTGGAAATTATGTTTATGCAATTTGTTGACAATTCTTCTTTTTTCTATCGGATCTCCCATTAATACGAGAAGTTTTCCACTAAAAGCCTGCTTAGGGTTAGAATATGTTGGGGTGTTTTTCTTTCGTGGTGATGGATCAAAAATAGTTATTGAATCTGAGCGACAAAAATCGTTTTGAAGAGATGATCTTTGATCGAAAAATGTATTTTGTTGATCGATTATTGGGATATAAATAGATGGTTTTTTGAACTGGTTTTTGTTTCCTGATAAAATACGCATAAATTTGTATGTAGCGTTTTTTACAGACTTAAGTGTTAACCTTTTTTCAGTAATAGGGCTTGACCCATTCGTCATAATGAATGATGTTTATGTATTTTTTAGAAAAAAGAAAAAAATTTGGTTTTGAAAGCAAAACACTTTCAAGAGCTATGTGTTATTTACTTGCTTGTCATATAGACTATATACAATTAAGAAAATGGTGAAAGCATCTGTTGTAGAGCACTTTGTTCGCATGGCTTTGGACCAAGTTAAAAAGGGTGAGGATAGCAAGGCCATTAATACGCTAGAAATTTTTTTGCATTCACTTCCTACATCTTCCAAACACAAAAACAAAGAAAAAAAAGAAGATCAGATTAAACAGATTCCCAAGAAGAGAGCACGCACAGCTTATAACTTGTTTATGTCTACTGAAATGATGACTGATGCCATTCAAAGCATTCCGCCACGCGATCGTTTTGCGGCGGTGAGTTCCCGCTGGAAAACTTTAACAGCTGAAGAGAAGAAGGAGTACGATGATAACATAAACTACCACAAGTATATTGGAGTCCAAGACCAAGAAAATCGAGAAGAAGTTAAACCCAAGGAAAACATGGACAAAGATGTTGATCTAGAGATGGCTTTTGACGAATTATTTGCATAGGTTGCAAAAAAGAAAAAAAGATTTAAAATGTATAGAGACTTAGAGACCAAGCATCTTTCCTTGAAAGAACGCCAACAATTTTGCGTTTTCTTCGAGTTTTTCTTGGAGTTGCTTAATCGTGCTTTCATCCTGTGTTGTTTTTTCTTCTAGCTGGATCATTTTTTCCATCATGTCATCCATGTAAACCTCATTATCATAAGTTACATGATCGGGACCCCATGGTTGTTCTCCTCGCCATTCTCCGTTCCACTCTCCGCTCCATCCATCATCGCTTCCTCCTCCACTGCATTCTCTTCGGTAAGCGTTTTTTTTTCGGCTTCTTCTTCGGCCAAAATTTCCTCGCTCTGGCGAATAATCTCAGGGGTAGCCAGACGGTCCACATCTTCAATAAACTTGATTGTCGTGTTATTGCTGGATTGCGGAATAATACGAACATTAGTGAGCTTCCACTTAATGCCAAATTTGGGCTTAACACACCAAATACCACAGCAGCGAACAATACAAGTCATCATCGCATTACGGGTGTCGATCTTGTTAAGGTCAATGGGATTGCCGTTTACATCAGAAGCATCCACCAAAAATTTACCATCCTTGCGAGGGACAGTAATCTTAAAGCTCGGGGGATATTGCCCTACTTTGTCTTCTTTCGGCATCTTAATCATGGGCTGGAAAAATTCTTCCATAGAGAGCATTTCCTTAGGGTATACTTTACCGAACCAAATTTTCGACTTTTCAGCCGCAGTGTCGATCACAAGCTCCTTGAGTTTTTCCATAGCTTCTATGAAGTTTTTTACGCTTTGGCGCGATGTATCTCCCAAAGACAAATTGAGTGAAAAGTTAGCATCGTCACCGTAACTTACGTTCCCTTTGGGGTTATTGGGGTTGTAAGGGGCAGAGATGCCATAAGGCGCTTTAAGCTCGGGAGTTTGCAAGGAAAAATAAGGGACTTTGTTCAAATGAATAGGAGCAACCTTCGCGTCCTTTCCAAAATCTCCAACAGTGACGTTGCCATCTTCAATAGCCTTCTTAAAAGTCTTTGCAAGAAGCTGAGAGCTCATTTTAGTTTCGATAAAGGCGTGAGTAGTTAAGCTTTAGCCGTGTTTAGCCGACACCTTAGTAAGGTGTTATTAGGCGTGAATTTAGGCGTTAAGGCGTTAAAGCGTATATAAAGCTTGAAAAACAGTAGTTTGTTTGTTAACAATATATGTTGCTTCTTCCTTATATACTAATCAAATTTTTGGCTTTTCGTTAAAATTGTTTAAAAATTGACGTAAAATGATTAAAAAATCTCGATGATTCCGTCTTTTACAGTTTATAGAGTCTCACAGCCGTTTTTCATCGGTTTTTGAAATTTATCAAACCGTCTTTGCAACCCTTTAACGGTTTTATCGGTTTTAAAGGGCACTTTTAATCTTCGATAAATGTCCGGTGGACATACATTCACTTTATCGAGTTCTTCCGAAGAAGACGCACCCATTACAAATACAAAAAGCAATCATGAGATTAATAGTGAAAGCACAAGTGAGAGTGAGAGTGAGAGTGAGAGTGAGAGTGATTTGACGGAGCATAACAACTCGTGTTCAGGTAATACCATTAAAACCCCTAAATTGAAACTGTCGTATTTTGAAAAGAAGACGCTTCCATGTGTGAATGGTATGTGGTCGACATTTACTTATCCTATAAAAGACAGTATCATTTCGCTATGTTTAGAGAATCAAAAAACAACCATGGAACGTGTTCGTCGCAATACTCGTAAAACAGTAAATATAATCGGTCGTATTACTCACATTCTAATGACCGAGGCTTTTTACGTTAGGGTTCGTGGCGAGTATTTGGATTCTCATCATTTTCCCGATAAAATCGCAATACGAGAGGATGACTTGTATTATATCGACTACGGTTGCAAGAAAAAATGGTATGTACGTTTTGTACGACACGAAAATGAAAACGAAGAGCATAATGAAAAACGTAAACTATTGCAACAGTTAAATGCCCTTAAAGAATATGTAAATATTGATGTGAACGTTTATCCTTTACGCAGACTTTACGCCGAAGAAAAAAAAGAGGTGGATGAAGGTTTAACATGTGAAGTCTGCAAGAAAGCGAATGACCCTCATCCGGAATACGGTAGCATGGTCATTTGTGATGCTTGTAACAAAGGGTACCACCAAGAATGTCACATATCACGAATTGGTAAGGTGTCTGAAAAATACCATACGTGGTATTGTGATGAATGCAAAAAAAAGCGATCTAAACGTTAAGACTTTAAAAAAATGAAAAAGCATATAAGGAGAATTTACTATTTCTTTATTAACATTTTTTCTGTATATTATCCATAATGACACGACCGAAAAAAGATGCTGCAGCTCCAGTCAAGAAACCGAGAAAAATGAAAGATCGTCATAAAGACGAGAATGAAGAATCCAAAAACACAACAAACACAACAAACAAACCAATAGTAATTGATGTAAATGAGGTTGAAATACCTTCCGAACAGATAGAACAAATAGAACAAAAAGAAAAAGAACAAGAAGAAAAAGATACTACCATGGAGGTGGCGGCAGAAACCATCATTGATGATAATGAGAAGGTTACGAGCACGTCTTTGACGGTAAAGAAAAAAGGTAAGAACACGACACGAGAAAATGACACGGGGTCAAAACGTAAAAAGAAGAACAACTTTGTGTGCAGCACTTATCATCTGAACAGCGATATTGATAATATTACGCCAATGTCGGATGATGAAAACATTATTATGCAGCTAAATGTGAAGCCGGACGAAAAAGAGGATGAAATGTTCGTGTATGATCTGTATAACAATCGGCATAACAATTCTTTTGCAGAAGAGTTTTCGTTTGACAAAGGAGGTCAGACGCCACGCACAGAGTCAGCGCACATTTTGAACACCAAAGAGCCTTACGAAATTTTCGACCACGCTTTTCTAGAGCGCCAGCGCGTTGAGGGTGAAGCGGTGAAAGAGAAGGAGATGCACGATGAAGAACCCGAGACGAACAAGGTAGTGAAATTATTGAAAGATTTTGAGGAGAAAAACAAACAAAATGAGTGGCCAATGAGCACAAATATCTCTTGCTATTGGTGTTGCCACCGTTTCTTTAATGAGCCGGTCGGGATTCCGATTAAATACGCTGATGAAAAATTCCATGTTTTTGGTTGCTTTTGCAGCTTAGAGTGTGCACAAGCACATAACTATTCCATGCGGGATGGCATTGATGAAATGTGGGAGCGCAGTAACCTGATTAACATGCTGTCCCGTAAATTGAAATATAACAAACATGGTTTTGTGAAACCGGCACCCCCACGTTTGGCATTGAAAATGTTTGGCGGGCATTTATCGATCGAAGAATTCCGTAACTTTTCACAAAAGAGTAAAATCATGAACATTAACTTTCCTCCTATGCTTACTGTTACGCAACAAATCGAAGAGATAAACGAGTGTGAGGTAAACAGTGATTACAAGTTTATTCCTATTGATACAGAGAGAATTAACAAGTATAAAGAGAAGATGCGTCTGAAACGCACCAAGCCGATCCACGACTTAAAAAATACATTGGATAACGCGATAAATATTAAGATTACCAGTACCCAAAGCAAGGTTTAAATCTTTTTCCGTTTTTTCCGTTCTTTTTCCGTCTTTTTCTTGTTGTGAAAAATACTATATAAGGAGATCTGCTTCTTAAAAGTTAAACGATTGTTTTTCCGTCCATCTTTATTAGATTTATAACAATTTAACAACATGCCGCCAAAAACATCTAAAGTTCCTGCGCGTCCTTCTAAAAAAGAAGAAAAAGAAGAAAGTGAGGTAGAAGAAGAGGAGGTTAGTGAAGAAGTCAGTGAAGAAGTCAGTGAAGAAGAGGATGCTGACGAGGATAATGACAAAGACACGACAAAGACAGAAGATGAAGAAGATGAGGATGAGGAGGATGAAACTGACGAAAAGGATGCAAAACAAAAGCCTACAAAAAAAGTCGTGCCTTGCAAAGATGCGATTAACCAAACCACAAGAAAAAACAATTACTGCATTGACATCAGTACTTCGCAGGTGACTTCGATTAAGACGCTCATCGAAGCATTGAAAGAACTTTTGATGGAAACGTCGATTATTTTTGACGAAACAGGCATTAAGATTTATACGATCGATACGAGCCATATTGTCATTATTCATATGAAACTGGAGGCAAGTGAGTTCGAGCGTTTTTACTGCGAGAAGCCTATTTCCATTGGAGTGAATATGATTAATCTGTATAAGATTATTAAGACGATTAACAATGGCGACACATTGACATTTTTTATGGACCCTAATGAGCGTTTCGGGATGGATTCTTTGGGCATTAAAATTGAAAATGGTGTTAAGAATACGAAGTCCACTTACTACCTGGATTTGTACGAGCTAGATCCCGAACATATCCAAATTGACCCGATTGAGTATAACTCCATCATTACGATTCCTTCCAATGATTTCCAGAAGCTGATTCGCGATATGCACAACCTTTCACAAAATGTGGAGATTCGAAATATCGGTAATCAGCTGGTTTTCCGATGCAAAGGAGAATTCTGTGAGCTCGAGACGATTTGGACGGACAACCCGACGATCGATGAGAACACAAACGAGGTAAAGCGTAACATTATCATTTACAACAAGAATCAGGATAAGATTACGCAAGGTCTCTTTAACCTGAAGTTCCTTTCCGTGTTTACCAAGTGCACCAACCTTTCCAGCACAGTGGAACTGAATATCGAGAACGATTACCCTTTGATTGTGTATTATAACATCGCCACTCTGGGACAAATTCGTTTCTGTATCGCGCCGACAATTGCGAGTAAATAGAACTAAAAGTATTATTTCTTGATTGAAATTATTAAATTATTTTTTTGTTTTTCGAATTTTCGCGTTGCGCGTTCGATTAAACTTTTAAAAATTATGATTTAAAACTAAGAGAAGAAGATATTAAAAATATGGATTTAATGAAAATTATGGAGATGCTTAATGCAACAGAGAAAACCTCCGAACAAAAAACAAATTTGAAGCAAAAGAAGAAATCGAAAAAACCGAAAAAAACTCGCACTGAAAAAGAAGAAATGTGTTATGCCCGCTATATGTATTATAAGTATAAGTACTTTTTGATGTGTCGAAATGTCCCTCTTTCTGATTCTGATTCTGATTCTGATTCTGATTCTGATTCTGATGATAAAAATGGTGAAAAAGAAAGTGAAGATGAGCAAGATGAAGACTATGATGAATTTGAAGACATGACTTTTGAAGATGCAAAAGATAATGAAGAAAGCGATGATAACGATAATAACGTTGATAGTGAAAACTGTGATGGTGAGAGCGAAAAAAACGTAAAATCCCAACCTAAAAAAGACAAAAGGGACAACGAAGAAGACAAAAAGGTAGAGGAGCAAGTGAACATGTTTTTTAAGGAGATGATGAAAATAGCCGCCCAAGAAACAACGGCCGACATTGCTGATGAAAAAAAAGATAATAACGCAAATCTTATTGAGATGGACGACATGACAGATAAAACAGATGAAAACAAATTAACAAAAGATATGTCAGGATTGGACAAAGTAGATGGTTGGCAAGGGAGTTATGCCATGATGAATGATGTAAAAGGCTGGTCGACTATAGAACCGAGTATGGCGGATGAAATTATTCGTCAGTACGTTGATACTTACGCTATGGATCCGAAGAATTATAACCCCAAGGATTTTTCCACTTTTGCCGAATTTAATACTTATTATAACCAAAACTGTGTCCCATCACGTAAACTACCCATAAATGGTATAACACATGACATGTTTACGGCGACAATGAAGAAGTTGGGTCAAGGAGACATGTAAAGAAGAATAGATCCTCGTTTAATATAAAGAAAGAACAATGGAAGGCCATCATTATTTTTTGCACGTCAGTTATACATTGGAGTATAACACGTCTGAGAAAAAACAACGCGATTTTATCACATCAGTTGTACCCCGTCGTGCAATAAGTGGCGGCATTATTCGCCAGCATATAGCTGAATTGCCCGTTCGAGAATTTGTGCGCAGTCCGAAATCATTTCGCGATATGAAGGATAATGGATCGCTTATGAACATCATTCCTTTATATATGAGTGGGTTGCGCACGGGCATCGGTTATGTTCCCCGATCGATCGTACCACATCCCAATCGTTTTTTACCTCGTGAAAAGGTTCGTGGATGGTTTCCCAAATGGCTTAATCCATTTCCTTATCTTGTGCCTCCCCCTATCAAACAAACAATTAAAAACAGACGGCGACAAAGTATTGAAATAAATACTCATGAATTTGATATGATCCTTGATGTCATCGCTCATGTATTTGCTGGAGTAAAAGCAAAAACGTTTGACACAAAAACGCATAGACATATTGTTTATGCTTTTGAAGATTACTACCCCCCTTTTATTGACTCTAAAAGTGATATCATATCTCAGAGTGCATTAAAAATAGAATACCGAATAAAACGCTTTTTGAAAGAGTTACCCCAAAATGTGAATTTAGAATTTGTTTATAAGACGACAGTGGCAGATTCGCCTGAAAGACAATATGTGATATTTCCCCAAGATGAAAACGTAGTGAACCGCATACCGACCGAATTTATGCTGCCACGCGACAAGAAGATTCTGGAGTATGCTGAACAAACGGCTAAAATTTTCCATTTAAGACATGAACGCGGTCCTTTGAACGCGCTTTTACAATCTGTATTGAATTTTCGTACTTTACGTAAGATGGAGCTTGAACTTTATAATCCGGACAAACTTTCGCCCGTACCGACAGCAGCATATACTTTTTATATTATCGAAAAAAATGATTATGAGCGTTTGTTAAGTCATAGAACAGATTTGCATCTGATAAATGAAAAAAATGAGAAGAATAAAAAAGATAAGGACAAAATGTTTGAGCGTATAAAACGCTTTACGGACTCTTTCCGCGGTAAATTAACTTTTTATCCACCAAATGAAAACACACCTTTAAACATGTATAAATTGGATTTTTATAATGCCAATGTGGTGGAACATATGATGATGGATATTGTTAAGCAATTTCCTTCGGATTTCCGTATTATACGTGTTACGGCACCTTTGCAATATATGAGTGATAACACATGTGGTGAATTCCAAATTTACCCTTTTGATGTAGGATGCTCAAAGAGTAAAACAATACGTCCGGTTTATGATTTTGTGTTGCGCGACGTAATCGAAAAGTTTCATGCGCATTAATTATAATTTGTCATAATGATTGAGACGCTAAAAAACCTTAGCAAACAATAAATAATAATGAATCTTTCTAATATCTATTTAGTAGCTTTGGGTTTGACGCCCATCGTTTTTGGTTCTTTGATTGGTGCGCTTGCTCCGAGCGAAGAGGGACGCGCTTGGTTTGATGGTCTTGACCAACCTGATTATATTCCGCCGCCGATCGTTTTTAGGATTGTTTGGCCGATTCTATACGTTTTATTCGGAGCGGCAATTGTTTTGTATTTATGGGGATTAAGAACAAAAGCTGTCTCTCGAGCATTCCAAGGCTTGCCGCTAATAGCTGTTTTGTTGTTTTTGGTTAATTTATTGTTTAATTTCTCATTTACCCCTCTCCAATTTCGTTTCAAATGTTTGTTAGGGACTATGCTTGTTTGCTATGCCACGCTTGTGACGGCTATAGCTCTTGCTTACGTATTTTACGCTCATCCTTTAGACCATGCAAAACCTAAAAAGGCGAAGTGGGCGAGCTTACTTATGCTTCCGTATATTATGTGGCTTATTCTGGCGTGTACGATGGCCACACATGTTTACGTGTTAAATGAATAAATTAGGCCGAAAGGTAAAAGAAAAAAACGACAAATAGTTTTTATAACATTAATAAAAATGAAGTTCCATGATATGGATGATGAAAGCTTAAAACGAGAAAAACTAAAAATGGGTATTCTGATTAAACCCCAAGTGTGTGAATTTATCAAAAACGTTGTTAAATTTTTGTGTGACCAAGAAAAGAAAACACAACATATTGTTGCCTTAGTAAATGGGGATAATGACATCACACAACTTGTTTCGTTTATGCGCTTAATGTCACATTTAACCGGTGAGCCGTGCTTAATACTAGATCAAGAGGATGATAGGGGTTTACTTTGTAAAATAGGTTGTTGTGATGAGAATGATGATAAAGATGATAAAGATGATGATGATGAGCAAAACGAAGTTAAAACATTAGATGCATTAAAAAAAGAAATGGGTGACCTAAAAATATTTATCTCTGATTTAGAAGTTTATTATTCGGTTTTTGTTGCAAACTAGCAAAAGGGTAGCGAATAATTCGTAAGTGGTGTCCCCCGACCCGTCAGAAACACTGATCCCATCAGCATATAACACGACGTCGCTCATAATCTGATCCCATCGGTCGATGAGAAAGGTGGCGAAAATTTCGTAAGCGCTGTCCCGGCCCGTTAAAAATGCTGACCCCATCAGCATATAACGTAGCCTCGTTTATAGTCCGATCACATCAACCAATAAGAAGGGTGCCGATTAATTCGTAAGTGGTATCCCCGGCCCGTTAAAAAAGCTGATCCCATCAGCATATCACACAACATCGCTTATAGTCAGATCACATCAGCCGATTAGAAGGGCGCTGAATAATTCGTAAGCGGGGTCCCGGCCCATTAAAAACGCTGATCCCATCAGGATATTACACAACATCGCTCATAATCTGATCCCATCGGTCGATAAGAAGGGGCGAAAATTTCGTAAGGGGTCTTCGACCCTTCAGAAACACCGA
>LFIK01004246.1_pt1 | contig 11599 bp, 16 predicted proteins | sample 643401 | NCBI WGS metagenome assembly LFIK01 (sample SAMN03777447, study PRJNA286221) | soda lake metagenome | biome: soda lake; feature: Kulunda steppe; material: water; isolation source: sample T5-Br brine of Lake Tanatar-5 | place: Russia: Kulunda steppe | collected 2010-07 | reverse complement strand
CAGTTCAGCTATATCCGTATGTAAGTGCATCAAAGACAAACTCGCAGTTATACCTTGCTTGCTCCTAGCGACCTTGTAAAATGTACGCCAGAGAGTAGGCCCCTCAAGCCCTTGGGGAGGAACAGGCGCGGCAGCGCCTAGCCACAGTCCAATCATTCAATGATTCAGTGACTAGCAGTACCCAACTCCTGCAGCTCAGCAAAGGTGTTGATGGAGCACGCTGTGCTGTTGGTGAGCGGCTTTGAGCTGGCTGCGAAACCTGGTATCTTCACAGTGCTTGAAGGCCATAAGATGGATGTGCCGCTGATTGGGTGCGAGCTGACTGGAGTTCCGGACTCTGGACAAAGGCTGGTAGGATGGTGCTGTTGCTGAGAGCCCCCCATCCCCTCTGCACCCTGCCCTACTCCTTAATGCATACCTAGGGTGGGCATCTGGCATGTTCCTTTTTTAAGCTGAACGGCAGCTTTGCTGTTCCCAATCAGACGCAGCCAAACACAAAAACAGTGGCTCAAGAAGCAAGGTGAACTTTTGGCACAAAACACAGCTTGCACTCTGGTGTTTGATTGGCGATTGAGCTCTCAGCCTGCTAGAGCCACCATAACTATTTGAAAGGTCCTTTAACACGGCCCGGGGGTGTGGAAGAAATGTGGCATCTTTCAAGGCAAGAACCTGTATAAGATTTTATTATCTTTGAAAACAAGGGAATCGAGCTAGCCTGGGGGCCAATGACTCTTGAGTTGCTGAGTCATTGAGGCTCTCTATCAAAGGAGTGACTGTATTTGCAAATGAGTGCTTGGCTTGCTGTGCCTTAGGTGTCAGAACACTACCTTGCTTCTTAAACTTTGTGTTTAGCACTTCTGTGTTGATTTTGGTTGCAGGCACCAGGCTACAATTAAGCTGCCCAGCAGGTAATGCTATGTAGCCCTCCCTCTGGAAAATCGACCATTAAGGCTTAAAGCCTCATTGGCTAAGCAAATATGGCCCAGGAGAATCAACAGATCTACGTGCCTTTGATTCTTGACAGTCAAGCTGGGCAGGTTAAGCTATGTAACCTAACCTTTTGACAGCTGTCTTCCGAGAAGAGACCATCCCTGGTCGAACCTGCACACTTGCTTGACACGACTCATGCACCTGTCTCAAGCACTTGTACAACAATGGCCCATACTTTGAGGAAGGGACACAGTAAGAGACTGGCGCGCCCTCTCTGCCAGACGGCCAAGCTGCATGTCTCCAACAGCACTGATCACTTTGCACTTGGCTCAGACTTGAGCTCGCTGCCTGCTCCGCTGACCACCACGCCCTGACCTGGGACCACTGACTCCAAGTCACGGTGTGGGGCACCCTGACTGGTGGCCCCAGGGAAGATTGCCGCCCCACCCCCCAAGTCACCCGCCACAAGGCTCTTTCCATGCACATCATCCCCGGCTAGGCCACCTGCGCCCCCCACATCAATTGATGCACCTGCGCCAAGTAAGGGCATGTGTCAAAGAGGTAATGATGCACTGACAAGTGACAAGGGGGTGTTGGTGCAATACGATGGACATCTGTAGATAAAGCAATGGTATCCTTGGCAAGCAAATTGAGGACGCACCTCTCAAGAGAGACACCGCGGCTGGGAGATTGTTGCCTTGGTTGCATGATCAATTTCATTCATGCTTTATGGCAACGTGCTTTGTAAGGATAGCAGTAATATTCCATAAGATGATCAAGGACATCAAGGAGGATGAGAGCTACAGGCCAACGGACAGGACCATGTAGAGAAACAAACACCCATCAACATGCCTGCATCACCTTTAGGTGGTGGAAGGTTGTCAATGTCATAGAAGTCTTGGGCGTGCGCATGACCTGCGAGCTCTCTCCCAACCAAACTGTCCCGCTTGCTTGCACCGCAAAAGCCGGTCTCTCTTGTACGCAGCTGGCCCAAGCTGACTCCCACTGCCTTTACATTAGCCTGTGCCCAGCACCCAAGGGAATAAGGTTCCGTGTGTGTTATATGCTGCGTGGATGTGGCTAGAAAGCCGGGCCTTGCTGCCTCCATGTGAGCTGACATTCAGCATCAAAGCAAAGGGAGTTTTTTGCATCCACACAGATTTGACAACATGCACAAAAAAAAGGAGCATCCAACAGTGGGTCAAGAAGTCAAGCAGGAAAACATACACAAGGTCAGGCCTTGCAGCTTGTAGAACAAATTTTTTCTACAAGCCCTTAAAAGCAACAAATGCTTAAGGGTGTAAGGACCAAATACCCCCCCAGAATTTGTGGCTGCAGTCAAAGTCTGTACAAACCAGATGGCAGACAGCGTGCACAAACGGAACATTTCATTGCAGAGTCAAAACACCACCTAACAGAAAAACAAACAACGAGCAGGGAACCCAAAGTACAGGCGACACTGCAAACAAGGCTCAATCCCAGGCATTTTCAGCACACTGGATCCTTCCACAGTACATGCATGGCTCATGCGCAGAAGGGGGCTGACGTAGGTCATCATAAGGATGAACACATTAGCCCGTACAAGCAACAAACACTGGGGGCAAGCAACAATCTGTGTAAGTTGGAAAGCAATTGCTTTGAATCAAGCTTGAATCAGTTTGAATGGGTGTTGAATCACATGGGAGTCAAGTGTGCCTTTGAATCAATTGGACTTGCTAGTCAAATTGGCATTGCATGCCTCTTGAATCAGAAGAGATTCAAATGGCCCACTTTTTCCAAGCAACAAGCACTGGGGAAAGATGTGGTAGATGTTCTATGGAAATGCAAATCAATAAGAGCTATGGTGAATGGAGCAACTATGATGGGCAAGCAGGCCAAAAGATGGATCAAAATGATGATAGCAGCAGCACAACACACCACAGCTGCAAGAGCGCAATCACTGTCCAGCCAGGCTGGTGCGCAAAGAGCAGCAACGCAGCCTCCAGTCGCCTCCTTCAGGTCTTTGAGCCGCCCCTCATCTGACAGCACTGCCTCTAGGGCGTCTGAGGACCACGCGGCCCTAGGGTCCCCGACATCGATGACTGGACCTGCCCTGCTGCTGATCTAGCAGAGGCATGATATGGGGGCAAAACAGAGCAATGCTGCAGCAAAGAGGGCCCTGATCCGGACAAATCAGGGGACCTCCATGCGGAATGCGCTTGTGAGTCGGTGATGCGCTTTAGGGGTTTTGTAAGGTACTTGTCTGGTGCGTGTGAGTCATGGGTGAGTGCAAGGCAACGTGCACATGTGAGCTGCTCACAGCGGGGAAAATTTCCCCACATACAAAAGCATCCACCTTCACCTGCCGCCCACACTACTAGAGTAATCCTACGACCCTGCTGCATGTCTATGAAAGTTGGGTGGTCTCGGGATGAGAGGGTGGTGGCGGAGGGGGAAGGATCAAGCTGCTGCAAGTATGACCCTCCAAGAATACAAAGAAAAGAACTAGGTAGGCAGTGGAAACACTCCCATCTATGCAAAGATATACATGTTGAATGGCACAGCTGAGCATGGCTGACCTGGTGAACAGCCGCACCTGATCCGGCGTGCCCCCAGCCCCCTCACTGATCGCAGGCACGCTTTGTGGGACATGGAAGCCAAACCCAGCATCCACAGTTTTTTGGCCTGCTTCTGCCGGGGCCCTATTCTTCTGGCCTCCTTCCCCTGAGCAGAAGGGTGCAACACGCGCAAGTCACCCACGAGCCACAAAAGGAAGCTATTCAGGACGCTTTGTCAGCGACCTTGAAGCCCAGGCGCAGCATGCAGCTGGTGGGCATCAAGAAGCAGCTGAGCATGTTTTAGGGTGATCCCCGGAAGCAGAGTCTGTTGTTGCCTTCTGTTTTGTAAGCAGCACATTGTGAGCAGCTGAGAAAGCAACTCATTAGGAAAAGCTTCATCGCCTCTGAATGGTCCCAGCAAAACACCATGCAGGCGGGTCAAACACAATCAGTCCTCGCCAAGACCCAATCTCTCCCTTCCGATTGTAATTTGAGTTTACAAATGGAGGCTTTCACATAAGTGCCTTGTTTGAAAGCCTGTCTGCCTCGGGCCACGCTGCTCCTGCTTGTTACACCTCTGTCTGCGACAGGTGTGGGGGCAGGGGGCGCTCTTGGCTGTCTCACGCTCCCCCCCTGCGCGCCATGCACCATGAGTGAGGGCAAGACACCCTCCCCTGTTGCTGGCACCTCGGCTGCTGTTGCAGGCACCTTGGCCATGGATGTCGCAGGCGGATGCAGTGCCGGATGTAAGTGGAGAGGGGGAACCTGGATGCAGCCTGCTACATCGGTGGTGCCCCCAAGAGTGTCACCTGCGCAGGAACACATACATCAGCTCACACAACCTGCAATATTCAGCTGATGGCCTTGGTGGGAAGTGGATTCGCGTGTCCACCTGATCATGATCACGTTGACTGCGATCTCTGACTCAGAGTTTCCCTTGCACTTTTGGCATGTGCCATGGGCTGTACAGCTTATGTGGATATGTATTTACATTATTTACGCATATAATTCATGCAAATAATACCTGTTCCAAGCAAGTCTGGGTCACAAGCTGCAGCTGGCTCAACCGTGTGCAGGTGCTGGGTCCTCTTGCTCTGCAAAATATTTTAAGCAAAGATTATATAATTTTACCTATCAAGTTCACAGCTTTCGAAGCCTGGTCTAACCATGAGAACTTTTCCGGGCTGGTCAATGCCAACAAGGCTCTACGAGTTCATCATATTCAATTACTTATAATTGGAAAATAAAAGTTTTTATACATATGCATTGGCGTGCTGCGTCGGCAGAAATGGAAAGATATCCATAATAGTAAAAATTTTCATGTAAAAGTTAAAATCCCCGTGAACGGCTTTCAGGAGCAAGCCGCGGGCACGCAGCTCCTGTCAACACTGTTCATTTAAAGGCAGGTCAGGGATGGACTCAGAACCTTTTCATTTTTCCAGAATTGCATTATGTCTTTCGTGAAAAAATATAGGGGAGGCGGTGCCTGCGTCTTGCAAAGGACAAACAGCGTTGGCAACAGTTTGGGCCCGAGGTGTGTACTGGACCATGAACAAAGCAGTGCTTTATATTCTTGCTACAGAGCTGTGTGAGGCGTTGGAAGCCTGGGTCCCGGCATGCTCTTCTTCCGGAATACAGATCCAGATCCAGATCTACACCTGTGCAGATCTCTGGGAGCATGAAGCCATTTCGATACATTATTTAATACCTGCTTGTTTGACACACCCAGTATGGCAACCTGGCAGCATGGCTTGATGGCTGCTGCTGTTCTGGTCGCGTCAATGCTCGCCGTGAATGCACAGCCGTTCCTCCACAGACACATGCTCTCCGAGCTACCGAGCTCACACAGCACGGAGGATAGCTTGGGTGAAGCTGAAGTCTCCGAGCTCTCTGCGCTTCCAGCTATCATTGCACGGAACGAGGCATCCTCAGCAGCGAGACAGTGGGAAATCCTGATCAATGCATCCTCGCTGAGCGCACCACGGGGCATAGGGGCGGACAAGCAGCAACTTCCACATCCCTCACCTGAGCGCCTGTTTGGGCCCAGCCATAACATTTACATCCCACCCGAGATAGCTGAAAGGGTTGAGGAGGAAAGGAAGAAGAGGGGTGAGGGAGGAGAGGGGAAGGAGGAAGCCATAAAGAAAGCCATAGAAGGGCAGCAAGAAGCACCACAGGGCATCAGGAACACGACTGTTGCGGACCCCAGGGAGATTGAGGAGTTCTGGGGTGCTGATGACCACAGAAAAGGTAAGTGCAGAGCAAGGGTTCCCAGTGAACAGCACAGGCTCTTGGGCTCCAGCTCAGCTTCTTTGGTTTGGCAGCCGTGTCTTCTCTTGCCAGAATGCTTTGCTATTGCCGTGCAACTTCTTTGAACTTTTCCCAAAGCATTGCTGTCATGTTCCTTCCCTCTTGTGCGCCATACTGCTCACCATCACATGGCTGGTACCCTACAATACACCCCTCAATTTCCCACAAGGCCTGAGGTGAGACCATGCTTGCACTCAAGTCGCACCCCCCTGCATGTGCCTTGCATAGAGGGGGCAACAGGGGAGTACAATTTCAAGGGTGATGGCAGCAACACCAATGAAAAAGACAATGATGGCAAGGAGCATCTTATGAAGCAGCTGGCGCAAAACGCATACAGCGGCAGAAGGTGTGTGTGTGTGTGTGTCCACGGGTATTCCTTGTTGCAGACAGCTGCCGCTTGGCTTCCAAAATTCTCGCTTTGCGCAATGCTTTTGGTGAGCATGAGGTTGGTGAATTGCCATGTCCCATTGCATGTGCTAGTGTGGCACAGCATCCAGCTCAGTGAAGGCTTAATCCAGCAAGGCCACATGTATAGTCCTAGTTGCTTCATCCTGCCCCATCCTTTTGCAACATTTATCTCTCAAGTCCTGTGCTTATTATTTTTCACGTGCACAATGCTTGCTTTATCAGAGGCAAAGGCTGGAAAGTAGAAGAGCACTCGCCATCTCCTCCATCTGCCTTCTCTTGGCTCCGGGACATCTCACAATTGGAGATTGATGGCATGGTGCAGATGATCACAGCCAGAGGGTGGGTGCAAAGTGCATCAAAAGCGAGTTCAAAGCACAAGGGCATCAGCTCAGGGCTGAAAAGTATACGAGGACACACGGCAAAAGTATGGCTATGGCTAATGCAGGATGGCTTGCTCTAGCAAATATAGAATGGTTTGCCTGCAGGCTCCACACCTACATTCCCGTCAAACCAGGGACACCTTTGTGCAAGTCATGTGTCTCTTAAGGGATTCTTCAGCTCAGAAGGTTTGCTCAGTCATCAATCAAAGCTGGTTCCTAAACAAACTGTTCAGCAATGAAATCAATTTGTTTCACTGCATGATCCGCCAGTCCATAAAATTTAACCACAGAGACTTAAGCGTACATACATACATGTGCAAAATTTCACAGGTACCCAAGTGAGACCCACAAATGTGTCACACGTGATGGCCACCACCTGGTCAACTTCAGAATCAAGCATGGTAATTGTGAAACTCTGACTGAAATGTCACCCTCTTGTGTTTCTGCTACTGCTCCAGAAGGATGGGTGACCCCAGTATTCGTCAGTCTCCTTGCGTGCAGGTAGTTGGCGCTAAGCTCATTCTGCTTGCATTGCTTTGTAGTGCAGCCAAGTTGTAATGGCCTTCTGGAGGACCTGCTATTTTTTTGGAATAGCATCTCTGCAACATGAACTTTTTTAAAGAAGAATTTATCCTGACAAGTATCACAGTGCAAGTTGCCGGTTGTCTCTTGAAAACATCACAGCACAGGTTGCCAGGCATTTACAAAGACTACAAGTGACCAAGTTTGAGTCTCCTACACACCTGTGTTGACAGGCACTACTATTCCTGTTCCTCTCTCTCAGAGTTTATTGCAGACAGCATGCCACAAGAGACCCTGCCGCGTGAATCTTTGTATCTTTGTTTGTATCTGGCATTTGTAATGTACTGATGCATTGTTGGACAGCACTGGTGCTCTTCCTGCACCTTGTCTGAACTTAGTGGTTCAGGCATTTGATAAAGCATACACAGCCGAACTACAATGGCACATCCGCCAGCTTGTCAAGTTGCCAAGTTACTGAGTTTTCTAGAATTCTGTCTTAATACCTGACATGCATTCCTGAGGACTGCCCAGGTTCTGACGGGCCAAGCGGTACAAGCAAGCGTGGCAAAGGAGTGGACAGGCAGCCCATCTTGCTCATCCATGGCATTTCATTGTCATCAACAAGCTGGGTCGTGAATGGTCCATCAGAATCTTTGGGCTTCATCTTGGCAGATGAGGGATATGATGTGTGAGTAGGCAAGCAGACAGCAGGGAACGAGGGCAGAGCTTTTGAACAAGGGACAGCGGTCACACATATGTCGGTCATGGTCCTCCATCCCACCTGTTGCAGCATCTGATGAGCAAGGCATGGCCTGACTTTTTGGACGAAGGTGGATGATGAACACGCGCGGCAACACGTTTTCCAGAGAGCATGAAGACTATGACAACTCAGATCCCCGGTGGGTAAACAAACGTCCATCTAGTCCTCCATCATCAACTTGGTCTTTGTCAAAGTGTGCTTTGATCTGCCTCCCAAACCTTGTCCAGGTTCTGGGCATGGAGCTTGGACCAGCTGGCCCTAGAAGATCTCCCAGCTGTTGTTGCGTATGTGCTTGGAGTGACTGGCGCCGAGAAGGTGAGGCAAATAAGGTGGCACGGGATGAGGTTATGTAAATTCCAAATCTATCCCTCTGATGCCATAGATGCAGCCTTTGTGCTGTGCAGGTTTTGAAAGGTAGGTATGGTGCACGCGTCAGGCAGGAAGTTACCATGCTGGCAACACTTACCAATCTCAGAAGTTTGCCTCACCATCTTAACACAAAGCTTGATCATTCTGACGTACATGCACGTGCACACATGCACATCCCATTGCTTGGTCGCAGCCACAGTCATGGCAGCACTCATCAAAAGCTCGCCCGAGCACTTGAACGCACATACGTACATGCAGGTTCCATTGATTGGCCACAGCCAAGGTGGCACCATTGCTTTAGCCGCCCTTTCTGAGCTGCCGCGGATGAATGCAGCCATCAGTCTTCTCATAGGCTTAGCCCCAGTGGTAGGCTTAGAGTTTCACCAATGCAGGTTTTCATCCATTGTGGGTGGGCGCCTATTGTAAGCTGTTGCTGACAATGTCCATTGATCTTATTTCTGCTGCTGCTATTGGGCTGTGTGGTGCTAGGTGGAGTGCTAATCATGCTGATAGAATCGTGATTGTCCAAGTTAACAATAAAAAATCTGATCCAGGCAATGGGAACATGGCAATAAAAGGACTTGTCTAGGGACATGTCTGAAAGTTCACGAATAGTCAAAAGAGAAAGCAAGAACAATTGTGTTTCGTTGCAGGTGTACACCAAATACATGACCGCGCCAGTACTTGTGCAATTCAGTAGGCGTGCCAATGATTCCATTCTGTATGACCTCCTGCCTCCTCAGGTGTGCATTTGTCATGTTTTTCCAAGTGCCAAATTGCTGCAGAATACATGCAGCACATCCCCACTGCAAGTAAACATGAGTTCAGGCATTTCCTATCTCGTGTCTCAGCTGCGTGTAAGATTGCGCAAAAAACCAAGACCCAGGTACTCATGTCTGAACATTTCTTTCATCACCATCACTTTCGAGAATCACATCATCCTTGCTCTGAGTGGTAAACCCCACACTTATCCTTTGCAGGAATGGTTTTTCATGAGTGAGACGGCCCATAATATCTTTCTTAACAATCTATGCCAGCTTCCACCGAGTATTCCAGGGTGCCTGGTGAGGCATTAGAAAGGAATCAAGTTCATAGCCCTTGCTTTGATTTATAGTGTGTGCTGTGTGTGTATGTATGCTAAATATAAGGTACATGTGATTTGAAATGTGAGCGCTGGTGAGACATACGATGGGGCACGTTTGCATATGACGGGAGACACTTTCAAGAACTCACTCTGACTGATTTGCTATGCCGGCTTCCTAAGGGACCCCTAAGGGGGGGTCCATCTGAGCATGAATGCACACAGGCGTGGAGTGTGTATTTGCAACCACAGCCTGCTAGTAGCTCTTAAACATTGGATTTAGCTTTGTGCTGAATCTCTGTCTCTGCAAGTACACGTGTCAGTTGGCTTAAAGAAATGGTAAGCAGGAATTGAAGAGCAACTTAATGGGTCAGTATGAATTGTCATCTGACACAATCATTGATGGACACTGCAAACAAACAAGCATCAGGCCAAGCCCCCTTATTTATTGTTAATGCTGTTCCACCCCAAGTTCTGTGCAAACCATTTCAGGTTGCAACAACACAAATGTTTGGGACCTCGGACCACATTTCCATCTTGCAGTACCGGTAAGGCATTGCTACTGGGATTGCAGTACAGCTTGAGACAGCTCTGTCAATTATTGGTCTTCATACAATTCACACAACATTCCAATGAATGTTGTTGTTCTAGCTTTCTGAGAAGCATTACATATCATTTGAGCAATGCCAAGCTTAGGAGTCTGCCAAGATTTTATTGCACAGATCTCGTTTTCTTTTTCACCCACAAAGCCTCTGTCATAATGCAGGCGCATGTGGCAACAGTGGCCTTCGCCCACCTCCTACTACAATGTACTGCAGGTAAGAGACATGAATTTACGTGTACATACGTGCTAAGCACCTTCGTGCACTGTAAATGCACATGGCTATGAAATACCTTGTCACACTCTGCTACTTGCAGTGGGCACAAATGTTCAACGAACCAGAGCCCCGCTTTATGAAATTCAATTACGGCCCTGAGTATAACTTGACCAAAATAAATGTCCCTACGTTCTACATCTCAGGTGGGGGCGTGCCTGTTGTGTAAATAAGCCAAACAACTAACAATGGGCCTCATCTGTATCCTTGAAATCTCTTTGCTTCATTCAAGGAGCTGCAAGGTGAAGCGCAGTGCACTGCAAGCTGCTTCTGGTGTTGTCAGGCACTCTGCAACTGTTGCGCCTGCTAGATTGATGGACACCTTTACCCAAGCTTAACATTTAAACTATTCTCCTGCACAACATGGAGTTTCTCTCCCGCAGGTGGACGTGACGTACTTGCGGGTAAGCAAGATGTGGAAAAGGCAAAAGAGGAGCTCACAAAAGGTGGAGCACTTGTGGGCGAGCACCATGTGGAAGGATACTCACATGTGAGTTGCATGGGGAGATGAGCAAGAAACTGAAAAGGAACAACTGGACAGGCGGTTGAAGACCCCTTGCATCAATTAAGGAAAGGGATACACATTGAAAAGGTTGCTCATCCAAAAGGGCTGGGTCTTTTGCAAGAGACACCAGAGCGCCCCACCATGATTCTTGCTTGGTAAGCAGTACCAAAGTAGAGTAAGCTGCCTGTGGGCCCAAGCTTACTGTCTGCATCATCAGGTCAACAAGGCTGAACCTGTCAGGGCTTTGATGGGATTGCTTTCTTATGGAGATGAGATTGCTTTCTTACCCAGAATACCTTATCGATGAAGTGCACAAGCAACCACCAATTTTTTTTGATGCTGCAGATGGATTGGATTTGGAATGTGCAAGCTGGAAAAGACCTACATACCCCAGTGCTAGATGCTCTAGACAAGTGAGTTGCTAGCTGCTGAGGTGTCTGACAGAGTCAAGCAATGTGTCTATAGCTGTGACAGCTAATAACGATTGCCTTTGAAAGGAGAATGGATATGTAGGTTCCTTAAAAATTTATAAATGCTTCACATGCATTTTCTCTCGACAAAGCCTTGCGCACAATAAACAGACATCAAGCATAGATTCTTTAGTGTTCTTCAAGTTGTCTGAGCTAATTAGGCATGCTCATTAATGCCAACCTCTACTTGCAGGTTCATTGACCTTGAAGAACAATGAGTAAAAGCAATGGCCACTAGTTCATTGATTCTGACCTGTTGGCAGACATGAAGCAATCATCGACCAATAGAGGCTTAAATTTAGATTTAAATTAGATAAAAATTCTCAGATTTCTTTCCTGATCAAGTCATTTAATGATGCGACTCACAAGTCTAGGGGGAAGTAGGGTGCAAAGGAAAAAACAAGAATGTATTCAGTCTCTTGAGAGAGAAGCCTCTTTGTCATGCTAATTTG
>LFIK01004244.1_pt1 | contig 11601 bp, 8 predicted proteins | sample 643401 | NCBI WGS metagenome assembly LFIK01 (sample SAMN03777447, study PRJNA286221) | soda lake metagenome | biome: soda lake; feature: Kulunda steppe; material: water; isolation source: sample T5-Br brine of Lake Tanatar-5 | place: Russia: Kulunda steppe | collected 2010-07 | reverse complement strand
TACGGCCTCATCTCACGCGACGGAGACGTCACCACCATCGGCAACATCTGGCACGACACCAACGAACCCGCCCTCTAACACCCACCACCACCAACCAGCCCCACCAACGCCCGGCCAGGCCCCGAACGGACGAGGTAGGCTCCAGAGGGCGTTCGCGCGGAGGCGACGACTATCACGGAATCAAATCGTCCCGGAGGTCGGGACGTGACGGTCGTCGTCGTGACCTACAACGCGGCCACCGTGCTTCCCGCCTTCCTGGCATCCGTGCGGAGGGGGCTCGACGGCCAGACTCCATCGATCGTGGTCGTCGACAACGGGTCCCGTGACGGCACCCGGGACCTGGTGGCTGGCTGTCGCGATGCCGCTCTCATCGCGCAATCGAACACCGGATACGCCCATGCGGTCAACCGCGGCATCGAACGGGCTCCGACGACTCATGACATTCTCGTACTGAACCCCGATCTGGTCGTTGACGAAGACGCCATCAGTCGACTCCGGGAGCGTCTCGTTCGCGACCCGAGCGTCGGCGTCGCTGTCCCTCTCATCACCGATCGGCACGGACGGGTGACCCTGTCCCTGCGCCGTGCGCCGACGCCAGGCCGAACACTGGTGGAGGCAGCCGTCGGTGGGGATCGCGCGGGGAGGTTCGGCGAGCGGTTCGCGCCGAGCGATCGCGAGCCGGTGGCATGTGCCTGGGCGACCGGAGCTGCGCTGCTGATTCGTCGGGAGGTGCTCGAGCAGGTGGGCGCCTGGTCGGAGGCGTTCTTCATGTACTCGGAGGAGACCGACTTCTGCCTGCGGGCGGGAGACCTGGGGTGGCGCGTGGTATGCGATCCGGCGGCGCGGGTGATGCACGCGGGCGGCGAGATGGCAACCGACCCGAGACTCTGGTCCCTCCGGGCGATCAACCAGGTGCGATTGGCACAACGCCGCGGCGGCCGTATCCATGGGGCCGCGGCGCGGGCCGCGATGATCCTCTTCGAGCTGCGTCGGGCCTTGACCGGCTCCAACGTGTCGCGGTCGGCATTGCGTCGACTCCTGCAGCCTGACCTCGACCGTGCTGCCTGGGATCTGGTCGAGCGTCTGGGTGGTGATCCGACCCCGATGCGCTCGGCGTGAGGAACGGTGCGCCGGAACGACGCGACCAGTCGGTCGGAGAACGCGGTTGGGGCCCTCGGACTCTGGGCCGAAGGGAACAGCGCCAGCGCGTCCGGTCAGCGGGTCGAGGTGTCCCGTTCCCACGCCGTGTCGCGCGAGAGCCGCGCCCGCAGACGCACGGCGAGGGTGACGCCGAGGAAGGCGGGAAGGTGGACTGCCAACGCCGGTCGCCGGATCACGACCTCCATGACGGATACCGACGATGCGCCGGCTCCGAGCAGACCGAGCTCCCGGAGCTCCTTCTTGCCGCGCTCGACGCGCGTCCGCCGATGGATCAGCGCCTTGAGGGTGCGGGGTGTCTCCACGGCCGAGGAGGTCCCCACCACACGTCGCCGCTCGTTCGGTCGGGCCTGCGCCTCGAGGAACAGGTCGTCCGCGGTCACGCGCGGGAAGGTGTCGAAGCGCGCCCGCCCTTCGGCATTGATGGCGAGTACGCCCGTGCCGGTCACCGTGCCCTGCACGGTCGGGAGATGCTCGAGGAACCGCGTGTAGGAGCGAACGATCCAGGGTCGGCCGTCGGTGATCCAGCGACGCTCCGGAGCCACCAGTACGGTTCCAGGCTCATCGAGGGCGGCTGCCAGCCGCTGGACATCAGCCCAACCGATCACGATGTCGCCGTCGAGATAGACACGGGGGAAGCCGGTGACGAGTGCTTCGCCGGCGTTGAGCGCGGCGACCTTGGATGCCTCGTCAATCTCGAGGACCCTGATCGGCCCGTCGACCGTGCGAGCCAAGTCGGCCGTCGTGTCTGTGCAACCGTTCGCGACGACGACGACTTCCAGCGCCCCGGGCAGCGCGCCGTCGACCAGCGCCGTCAGACAGCCGACGATGCTGGACTCCTCGTCGTGTGCCGGGACGACGACGCTGATCATGTGAGCCTCGCTCCACGTGCGCGTTCGGCCTCCAACGACGCACTCCTAGTGTTGGTGCATGCGTCGCAGTTGCCGACCCAGCGCCTTGTTGAGCAGGGTCGTACGGTGAGGAGGCTTGAGGTTGACCGCTGAACGGACCGTGCTCGCCGGTGGTGCGACAGTCTCGAAGGTAGTGGTCAGTTGGTAGGTGTTGGCGGAGGTCCCTGCGGCTTGGATGGCGTAGGTGAGTTCGGTCACGTGTAGCGTCAGGTCCGGCGCCGGAAAGGGCGGGCGGCCGGCCGTGATCGCAGCAGCGAGTTCCGCGATGCCCGCACACTTGTCCTGGGTTCCGGTCTCGCGACGCTTCAGATCCTGGAAGGCTCTTCGCAGCCTGAGGGGTTTCCCGCTCTCGTGCGAGGGAGGCGGCTCTTCTCCGTACGGCGCCGGGACGAGTTCCAGTCTCCGACCACCGACGCCAAGCGCCCGCTGCAGCAGTCGGTTGGATCGCACCGTACGTGCCTTCCTGGCGTTGAGTGTCAAGTCGTTGAATGTCTCGAGATAGACGGGACATTCGTAGTGCTGGTACGTCTCCGCGGCAACCATCCCCTTGTCCCCGATGATGCGCATGCGGTGATCGATGGGAGCTGCGATGCTGAACGTCAGGCGCGCGACCACTCCGGACCGGAAGTTGAGGCACGCCACGGAGAAGTCGGGCGCGTCGACCGGATCCAAGGGCTCATCGCTCTTGTGCGGGATCACCTGCTTGGAGAACGCGGTCACCGACTCGACCGGTCCGAACAGGGCGCAGAGCCACGTGAGGTGGTAGCCGGCGTGTTCGACGGTGCAGCCGTGCTCGTACTCGTGGATGTACGGCCAAGGAGCACCGGTCCGGCTACGCCACTGTTCCGGGTGCATCAGGTAGATGGGGTTGTCGTCGAACTCTGCGTACACGATCCGCGGGGTGCCGACGGCGCCCGCACGAACGGCTCTCCACATCGTTTGGATGGTTGGACTGAGGACGTTGGAGGGCGCGGTACCGATCAGCAACTCTCGGTCACGCGCGAGTTCAACGAGTTCTTGGGCGCTGTCCAATCCCTCGGCGAGCGGCTTCTCCGAATAGACGTGCTTACCTGCCTCGAGCGCAGCGCGGGTCACTTCGTGATGCGATCCGATGCTCGTCAGGTTGACCACGATCTCCACGTCCGGGTGGTCGAGGAGTTCCTGCGTCGAGCCGAATCGGCGGAGCCCATAGGCCTTGGCTACAGCGTCGACGCGTTCAGCGTCGCGGTCCGCAACGCCGATGATCCTGAGCTGCGGATGACGTTGCCAGCTCGACAGGTAGTGATCGACGACGTAGCCGCAGCCGATGATGCCGACGCCGACGGATGGCTGGTTCATCGGCAGACCTTCCGTCGATCCGGGGCCGGCGACTGGAACTAGCTCCATGACGCGCGGAGCGACTCGATGGTGTCGATCAGATCGATGCTCTCCGCGAGTGGCATGATCTCGCTCTCCGATCGTCCGCCGCGTACGCATCGCAGGACCTCCTCAGCCTCGTAGTGGTAGCCGTTCCCCGTGTAGCGACGAACCACCCGGCGTCGGTTGCGAGAGATCAAGCGGCTGAGGTCGACAGGCAAGGCGTCGAACCGTTGTTTGGCCCCCTGGAGGAGAGCCCCCTCCTTCAACCGCTCTGTCCTTCCACCAGATGGCGCCCCACCCCCGCGCGGCGTGCCCGTGGTGATCGTCAGGACAGACGGACGGTAGATGGGCGCCGCGACGTGGATCGAGGCGTCACTTCCGGCCACGACGAGATCGTTCGTGGTATCGGCCACCAGGCTGGAGATGGACGCAGACAGCGCACCGCCTCGATGGTGGGCGGAGACGATCGCGTCCTCGTCGACGCCAGTCGGTCCGGAGCGGGTCTGCCCGGTGGCCCGATCGATCGGCCCGAGCAGATGGGAGGCAAGAGAGAGCGGATAGATGCCGCGGTGCAGCAAGGCACCGCCGTCCAGCTCAGGGCGGGCGACGGACGGCTTGGCGGTGAGATCAGTGTTGATGCCGAAGCTCCCCGATGCGAAGCGTGGCTGGCCGATCTGACCCCGATCGACCATGGACTTGAGTTCGCGTACCAGCGGTAGGAATCGAGTCCACATCGCTTCCATGCAGAACACGCCGGCCGCCGTTGCCGTGGCTGCGATCTGGCGCGCATCCTCCGCGGTGCCCGCGAGAGGCTTCTCGATGAGCGTCGGCCTTCCCGCCTGTAGACAGAGCAGGGCGTGCTCGAGGTGTAGCGCCGGTGGGGTTGCGATGTACCACGCGTCCACGTTCGTGTGACTGGCCGCGGACGCGTAATCGTCGGCCACCGTCGGGATCTCGAGCTCCCTCGCGAAGCTTCGCGCCCGTTCCTTCGACCGCGATGCGACGAGGACGGCGTCCATAGCAGCCGTCGCTCGGAGACCGAGGACGAACTTCCGCGCCACCTGGCCGGTGCCGAGGACACCCCACCGGAACTGTGTCACGGTGGACCTCCTTCGTCGACCCGTTGTCAACCGGCGCGGATCGCAGAACCTATCCCAGCACCGCAGCCATGGCAGTGCTCCGGCCACGGTTCTTCCGATCTTCCATGATCCGGGGTGCGTCGGACAGGCGAGATCGCTTGGGAGATCCGGATCCGTGCCATGGGTCGCACTGGTACCGTCTGGTGTGCTCCCTGACAGCGGCCGCAGGGCCGTGACGCGGCGCTACCGCTCTTCCGTCTACGTAGGTCTATGCTTCGAGGTACTTCGTTGGTCGCTGTCGTCCGCAAGTGCTTCCAACTCATCAGCCCCGACCGACGCTGGCGGTGGCTGGTGCTTGTCGTCTTGGCGCTGGTGGCCAGCGGCTTGGAGATGCTGGGAGCTGCGCTGGTCTACGCACTCGTGGCATTGGTCGCGAACCCGACCGGGTCCATCGACGTGCCGCTGATCGGCAATCTGCGTGACCTTGTTGGCGACCTCGAGGAGTCAACGCTCCTCCTGTGGGTTGCTGGCATCATGGGTGCTTTCTTCATCCTCCGTGCGGTCGCCCAGATCTCCATCAGCTACGTGCAGCAGCGGGTTGCGCAGCGCGAGGGAGCCCGCCTGGCCAACACCTTGACCGCCGGGTACCTCGCGCTGCCCTACGCCTTCCACCTGCGACGCAACACGGCCGACCTCATCCGCAACGTGAACGGTGCGGTGGGCAAGATCGTCACGCAGGGCTTCATCCCGATCATCCAGGTCGTCGCCGACATCGTGTTGGTATCGGGACTGCTCGTGGTGATGGTGATCGTGTCACCGATGGCGACCATCAGTGCCATCGTGGTGGTCGGAGGATCAGCGGTCGTGCTGCTGTTGATCGTCCAGCCACGGCTCAAGCGGCTCGGTCTCATCGCACATCGGATGGGGAAGACGACCCTCAAGGCGCTGCAGCAGGCGCTTCACGGTCTGCGGGACGTGAAGTTGCTCGGCCGCGAGCAGGCATTCGCCAGGGACTACCAGGTGAGCCGGAACCGCCTCGCACGTGCCCAATACCTCCATGGGACCGCTGTCGAGCTTCCTCGGCATGTGATGGAAACCGCCCTGGTTGGGTTCATCCTGATCTTCTTCGCCTTCGCTGTCATCACGGGAACGGCGAGTGAAGAGGTGTTGTCGACCCTTGGACTGTTCGCGTACGCGGGTCTGCGAGTCCAGCCGTCGCTGACGCGAACGGTTCGCGGGCTGAACTCCCTCAAGTACGCGACGGCTGCCATCGACGAGATCCACCACGAACTCGGCCTCGTCAAGGGATTGCAGCCCCCTGGGGCTCAGCCCCAGCACCCCTTTACCAGCCGCATCGAGCTGCAGGACGTTGGCTTCTCGTACGAAGGGACCGATGGGGAGGTGCTCAGCGACATCAACCTGACCATCGAACGCGGCCAGACGGTTGGCATCTGCGGGGCGACGGGGAGCGGCAAGACCACGTTGGTGGATCTGATCACCGGGCTGCTCGAACCGACTCGCGGGCGGATCCTCATCGACGGCCACGACCTGCAGGACGACGTGCGGGGGTGGCAGAGCAACCTTGGTGTCGTCCCCCAGATGGTCTTCCTCACCGACGACACGCTCAGGCGGAACATCGCCCTTGGTCTCGCGGATGATGAGATCGACGATGGGGCGATGGACGAGGCGATCGAACTCGCACAGCTCCGGGAGTTCATCGATCGTCTTCCCGAGGGCCTGGAGACTGGCGTCGGGGAACGGGGCGTGCGGGTGTCCGGTGGCCAGCGTCAGCGGGTCGCGATCGCCCGAGCCATGTACCGCCGTGCGTCGGTGGTCGTCTTCGACGAAGGAACCTCTGCGCTCGACAACACGACGGAAGCGCAGTTGATGGCAGCACTCGAGCGCCTTCGAGGCGAGCACACCGTCATCCTCGTAGCGCATCGACTCTCCACTGTGCGCAACTGCGACAAGGTCGTGTTCACCAGCCAGGGTCGGATCGAAGGCATGGGCAGCTATGACGAGTTGCTGGCCCAGAACGAGGGCTTCCGGGCTCTGGCGACGAGTAGCTGACGCCATCAGCGCTCCCAGTGCGGAGGATCACGTCCCGCAGCTGTTCATGGCCTGGTGCGGGGAATGGCCATGTCGTCACACAGGCCGCACGATAGCGATGCGATGACGCTGGGATGCGCCCCCGCGGGCTAGTGTCACGGCCTGCTCGGGGGTGCGCTTCGCATGCTGCTGTCGATGCCGACGAGGTGCGCATGAGCTTCGTGATGCCTGGGAGGGTCGTCGCCAAGGTGCGCCGGGGGCGCAGAGCGGCGTTTCCGGGGTCATCCCCCTATTGGGAACGGCGGTACCGATGTGAGGGGACCTCGGGTGCAGGGTCGTACGGACGGCTCGCGGACTTCAAGGCTGAGGTGATCAACCGCTTGGTCGTCGATCTCCGTGCTGGTTCCGTCGTGGAGTGGGGAAGTGGTGACGGGGCCCAATTGGCACGATTCGAGGTGGAGGACTACCTCGGCATCGACGCATCGAAGGCCGCGGTGCGCCGGTGCCGTGAGCGCTTCGACGGAGATCCCTCTCGTCGGTTCCTCACGACGACGGAGGCCGAGCGCGCTGCACGAAAGCCGCAGGCCGATCTCGCGCTGTCACTGGACGTCGTGTACCACCTCGTCGAAGACGAGGTCTACGACGCCTACATGATGCGGTTGTTCGGTTCCGCCAGACTCGGGGTGGTCATCTACTCGAGCAACTGGGAAGACGACGGATCAACCCCGCCGCACATGCGGCACCGTCGGTTCACGGACTGGGTCGAGCAGCGGATGCCGAACTGGCAACTTCGGGACATGATCCCCAACCGGTATCCGTTCGATCCGCAGGACCCGGACGAGACCAGCTTCGCCGACTTCTACGTGTTCGTGCCTGCGTCGCACCGTTAGCTCTTGGCGTCCGACGATCAGACTGGCATCAGCGCGGCTAGCCTGCCCCGACCGGTCGGGTTCCCGACCCGTGGGGGCTCGTGACCTGGAGGCTTTGATGACCGACGCTGACGCCAGGCATCGACCTCGGTTGTGGGTCGTCTGCCCAGAGTTCGGCGTTGCCAGCCAAACCTGGTTGTGGCGACAGATCGTCGGGTTCCGTCGATTCGATGTGTCGGTCGCGACCGCACGGCTGGAGCGGCTGGAGGGGTATCCACTTGGCGATATCCCGTTCCGTGTGCGGCCCGAGCTGTCGAGCAGGATGAAGGGAGGTCGGTGGCTGGTCGATCGGGTGGCGAACCTGCGGTCACGGAACTTCATGGGTCTGCGGGGTGCCGACCGCGCGGTGGTGCAGGCGGATCTCGAGGCTGCGCTTCCGGACGTGGCGCTTGCGCACTTCGGTCAAGCTGCGGTGCGCGTCCTACCGTTGACGCGTCGACTGGGCGTGCCGCTGGTTGCGCACTTCCACGGCCTCGATCTCTCGTCGAGCCTGCGGAACAACCGTTGGTATCGCTGGAGCCTGAAGGCCGCACTACCCGGCTTCGCTGCCGTCGTCGTGGTCGGAACGCAGCAGGCGAAGGTGGTCGAGGCGCTCGGTGTACCGAGGGATCACATCCACCTCATCCCGTGCGGCGTTCCCATCGCGCAGTTCGAGGCCCGGCCGGCTCCTCAGGTCGATGAGCCGCTGCGTTTCATCAGCATCTCGCGTCTCGTGGAGCAGAAGGGGGTCGACATCTCACTCGCGGCCTTCGCCCGTGTTGCTGCGAGCCGACCAGAGGTGCGTTTCGATGTCGTTGGCGACGGACCGCAGCGGGCGTCGCTGGAGGCGGCGGTGGATCGGCTCGGGGTCGGTGACATGGTCACGTTCCATGGCGATGTCGCCCCGGACGGTGTGCGCGAGCTGTTGCGGGGCGCTCAGGTGTTCGTGCAGCACTCGATCGAACGCAACGGATGGTTCGAGGGGTTCGGCGTGTCGGTCACGGAGGCTTCGGCAACGGCCTTGCCGGTGGTCGTCAGCCGGTGTGGTGGGATGCTCGATCAGGTGATCGACGGGGAAACCGGGCTGCTGGTGGAGCAGGGCGACGTCGCGGGGATGGCGGCGGCCATGGAGCAGCTCGCCGACGAACCGCAACTCCGGGTCCGTCTTGGCCGGGCCGGTCGGGAGCGTGCAGTGGCCCACTTCGACACCGCAACGCAGGTGCACCGGCTGGAGGACGTCCTTGAGCAGGCCTGCGGGAGGGTCGTGACGTAGCTGGCAATCGTGCTGCAGTAGATGAGGAGCGAGATGACAGGCACGATCTGGTCCTTCGACGTCTACGAGACCTTGATCTGTCGCGCCTTCGGCGACCATGCGAGTATGGGCCTTCTGCTGGGCCGTTTGGGTCGTGAGCGTCGGGTCCACGACGTCGAAGCCGCCCGGTTCGCTGTCGCCCGTGTCGACGGGGAGGCACGTGCTCGCCATCGGTCCCCGCATGGTGAGACGACGCTCGAACAGATCCACCGTGAAGTGGCTGTCGGGCTGGGTCTTCCGCCGTCGGTGGTCGCCAGCCTCTGCGCGTTGGAACTGGAACTCGAGGAGCGGGCGGCGCGAACCCATGACGGTGCCATCGCCATGGTCCAACGGGCACGCCAGCGCGGCGCCCGCATCGTGTTCACCTCCGACATGTACCTGCCGGAGGATTTCATCCGTTCCAGCCTGGAGCGTTTCGGGCTCTACCGGGACGGTGACGGGCTGTACGTGTCGTCTGCCCGAGGCGGTGCACGGAAGCGGCATGGCAAGCTGTTCCAGGTGGTGTTGGCGGCCGAACGGGCCGAACCGAAGGACGTGCTGCACATCGGGAACCGACTGGACGTCGACGTGCTGCCAGCGCGGCGACTCGGGCTGCGCGCCCGGCACCTTCCAGCGGGCGATCTCAACCGCTACGAGCGGGCACTGGAAGCCCGAGCGGTTGGCACCGCAGGGCTCTCGTCGATGTTCGCCGGCGCGTCGCGACAGACCCGACTCTCCGTCCCGGCTGACGATGAGCACGACGCCATGCTGCGGGATGTCGCAGCCGGGGTCGTCGCGCCGACGCTCACCGGTTTCGCGCTGTGGTTGCTACAGCGCGTAGCCCAGGACGGCGTCAAGCGGCTGTACTTCCTGGCTCGTGAAGGACAGCCGATGCAGGCGGTGGTGGAGCAGCTGGTCGAGCGACTGGGGCTCGAAGTGGAGCTGCGCTACCTCTACGTCAGCAGGCAGTCGCTCAACGCTGCGGGGGCGAGCACGATCGACGTCGACGAGTTGCGATGGGTGCTTTCGCACGCACGACATGACAGCGTGCGAACGATCCTGACGCGGCTCGGTGTGCATCTTGAGGATGTGTCGGACTTCCTGACCAGCCGAGGCTGGAGCGTCGAGGAGCTCCATGAGCCAGTCGGCCGGGAACGACTCCCGGAGCTACTCGAGCAGCTCTCCAGCGATCCGCTGCGCTCGCTGGTTGGGACAGGTGTGACGGCGATGCGTGAGGCCGCGCTCGAGTACCTGGACCAGGAGGGCGTCTTCGATCCCGCGACCGTCGGCCTCGTGGACGCGACCGGTACGGGAAGCCAGATCCGAGCGATCGCCCGACTGCGGCAGCACCGTGGGATGTCCGCGCCTCGCGCCTATCTGATCTTCCGGAGCGCCACCGACGGCGCTGACGAGGACCGCCAGGACACGGGCATCGATGCCTGGCTGGGCGATCAGGTCGCCGATCTCGGCTACGGAGCGCTGCCGGGCCGTGCTGCGCTCATGGAGGTCGTGTGCACTGCGGATCACGGCACCGTGTTGGGCTACGAGCGGGTGGGTTCGTCCGTCGTGCCCCGCTTGGGCCATGGTCTGGCATCGCAGCGTGCGGCCTGGGGTCTACCGAAGGTCCGGGCTGCCACCGAAGAGTTCATCCGGCATCTCTGTCTCGATGCGGACCTGGTCGACCTCGACGCCGACATGCGCGGCGCGACGGTGGACCTGCTCACCACCCTGTGGGACACGCCAACGCCCCCGGAAGCGCAGGTCTGGGGTCGGTTCCCCTTCGAGGGCGCTTCGGGCGACGGTCGAGAGGTGGTGGCACTGGCGCAGCCACACCGGCTCGGCTCCCTGCCGGAAGTGCTCCGACACCGTCGCTTGACCAAGCGGGAGTGGTTCGAGTGGCCTTCCGCCTCGGTCCAGAACAGCCCTGCTGCCACGCGTCTGGCGATCAGAGCCATCCGCGTCGCGAAGCGTCGAGCCAGGCGGGTGCTTCGGCTGGCGGCCGTGAACCGATTGGTGCGCAGGTGGCGCACGTGACCCCACGGGCGAGGCGGCCAGGTGCACGTCTTGCCGAGCCGGAGCCCTAGAGTCGCCGACTGGAACCCGTTGGCCCGGCTTGATGGGGGCAGTCTTGGTCGGTGAACTGGCGGAGCGGGCCATAGATGCGCTGGAGCGCCGGTTTCCGGGCCGCATGCTGGAGGCCGCCAACGAGGGCATGGATCAGCTGGCAGGAGTCGTTGGGAGCCTGTTGGCGTCGGTCCCCGATGTGGTCATCGCACTGGCGATCGGGCTCATCGCCTGGCGAGGTCGCCATGTGGTCCGCGGAGCGGTGGCGATCGTCGCCGTGCACGTGACCTGGCTTCTCGGCCCACGTCCTGAACTGTTCGACACGGTGGCCTTGGCGACGGTGGTCGCCACGATCGCGTGGACCGCCTTCACCGTGGTCGAGTTCGGGTGGCGGACCATCGATCGCCACGCTGGCGCCAGGGGGGGCCTGATGCGACGTGTGACACCGGGCTACCCGGAACGTCCGTGGCTGCGCCTCGGCCTTGCGGCCTACTCGGCAGTCGTGCTCACCCTGGGGGTGCTGGCGAGCCAGCGGACGGGCGCTGTCGGCGCACCCGTGGCCGCCCTGGTCGGTGGTGCCCTGCTGTTGGCGGCGACACCTCATCGAGCTCCTCCTACACGCTCCGTGCAGGGGCCTCACCCTGGCGAGGCACTCCTAGCCTCGATGTTTCGTCGGGGGTCGGGGCGTTGGCGGCAGATACAAGGAGAAGCCCGCCTGAAACGGCAGAATGTGGGTGTTCAAGGACCACATCGCCGAACAGGAGGGCTTCACCTTGCGGGTG
>LFIK01004242.1_pt1 | contig 11602 bp, 21 predicted proteins | sample 643401 | NCBI WGS metagenome assembly LFIK01 (sample SAMN03777447, study PRJNA286221) | soda lake metagenome | biome: soda lake; feature: Kulunda steppe; material: water; isolation source: sample T5-Br brine of Lake Tanatar-5 | place: Russia: Kulunda steppe | collected 2010-07 | reverse complement strand
AGGGAGGGAGGGAGGGAGGGATAAAAAGGTCCACTTCATTTACATGTGTGAGTTAAGACTTCATATAGAGCATGCATTGGCATGTTCGTTTTAAAAGATATGGTGAAGTGCAGTGGACAGGCAGCAAAGATCCAAAGACACAACCAAAATTGATCAGGCCTGCAGTCATCCTCCTTAGAACGCACACCAGTTGGGTGGCCATTGAACTACATAAAATACTGTTTAGGAAAATCTAACAAGATCTGGAACGGCTTGAGCCAATTCTCCAGCAATATGCACCAGCCAAGGCAACTGCACTGTCCCACAGGGCATTCACATGAAACAAATCCATGCAGAAAGCGGAATGATACTGATCGGGCACCGCCCATAATGTATCGGACCTATTGTGCCCAGGGCAGCAATCAGTCAAAGCGGATATGGGTCCCAGTGGCCACAGGCAGACCCTTCAAAACAGGCTTGCCCGAGGTTGGGCTGTCCACAGCTTGCCCATCATCGTCAAATCGAATGTGGCTGCCTGCACGCATCATAGTTTGTGTGTGTATGTGTGTCTGTGTGTGTGTGAACAGTGAGAGTATCGTGGGACTCTGGTTTGTGAGACGAGACAGGTAGAAGCAAGTGGATGTTTTTTCAATGTTCTTTTGGGTGGATGATACGTTTGCGACCGAGGACACATTGCGCGCACCATGTTGCCTCGCACTTGTGAATAGATAGCAGCATCAGCAGATCAAGTGGGAAAGATAGACCTGGATGATGTGCTTTGCTGGACATGGTGAGATCAAAGCCCTCAGGCAAACAAATGTCTTGCACAGGTGCCCTCTAAAATGCAGCGTGAATTGTACAGCTGCACACCACTGCATCTGTGGCAGGCTAGCCAATGAAATGCGCCATTGCGCGCGCAGCAGGCAAACAGGCACACCTTGTGGCAGTGGCACACCCCATAGGGCCTCGGGCTTGGCGCCTGCAGGCCTGATGCCCAGGCCGCCCATCGCTGCAGCCAGCTGCTCGCCTAGCGCCTGCGGTGGGTCGGCAAGCACATGGTGCCATCAGGCACTTCATGCAAGCAGGTGGGCCAGCAAGCAGGTGGCTCAGATGCAGCAGCTGTGTCCCTCTATGGACAACGACAAGCGCCCCAAAATGAGCAGCAGGAAATCTCTTCCCGGCTTAAGCAGTGATAATTAGCCTCACCGTGGGCAAGCAGCTCACAAGGGGGAAGGCAGCATGCAAGTAGGCGAGCTGCTGCACAAGGGAGCAAACAGGCAAGAGGCCTAAGCAGAGAAAGCAATCAACAGACGGGCAGCCTCACAGGGGCAGCACTTGGTGTGACGCTCTGGGGCCAAGCACCAGCCACAAAGCGCGCACTAATGAGCCTTGCACGTACAGGTCTTACGCATCCAGGGGCGCTCTGAGGGTTTAACAAAAACAGCTCGTGAAGTCAGCAGCTCACCGTCTCCTCGCCTTCCTCCCATGCCTCGCTGTCCTCAACCTCTTCCTCTCCCTCCTCCTCCTCTCCCTTGTAAGCCGCCTTGCTCACAAGAGGGGTGAGGCGCACATCCGTCAGGTTTTGCACTTGAGCAGCCTGCAGGCACACACACAGTTCAGGTTTACTTTTTGCTGTTGAATGCTGCGCAGCGGGCCATCATGAGCGCATCCTTCACACGTGGAAACGAATGACCTCCCAATGCATAGCCACATTGAACAACAGAGGCTCACACACACACAGCTGCAGCTGTCACTGATTGTGGTGGCACAAGGGAGACGCTCGCCGCAGGCCCAACCCCCGTATATCAAATCCGCCGACTCCTGACCTGCGCCTGCGCCTCTTGGGCAGCTTCGGCCTTCTTTTTCAGGCTGGCCTCCTTGAGCTCACGGCGGATCTGGCTCAGTGACCTGAGTGGATGTGAACGGGGGTGTCCGCATGTAAGCAGCAGGAGAGGGTGCAGGGGCTGCGCATGAAGCTCAGCGAGTGGTCAGAAGGTGGGACAATGCAATGCGGGGCCGCTGAGTGAGGCCACGCGCTCACAGCCGCGCAAAACGCTGCCTCCTTGCATGATTGGGGAATGATGAGTTGCCCTCTGACACCTCCAAACCATGCACGGTCTCAGGCGCAACCTCAACACACACCCAGCTATCCCCTCAGCCTCACACCACCAGCATGCACACAAATACACACACTCCCACTGCTCTTGCACACACACGGTGTGCTCAACACATGTCACGACATGTACAAGCACACTAAAAATACACAACCCCATGCGCGCACCTTGGGTCGTACGCCTCGCTGGCCACAACCACACTCTTAAGCCTGGGCTTGGCGGCCTTGGGGGCGGCAGCGGCAGCCTCTTGCTGCATGGCAGCCATACGGGCTTGCGCGTTGGCCAGCATCACCTCCGCGCTGACCAGGGAGTCAAGGGCGCTGGCAGGGACCTGTGTGCACGTACGTGTGTGTATGTGTTCGTGCACATAAGTGCTGGCCAGGGCGGCCTCCACCGCAAAGCAGTGGGGCATCCCCTACTTGCACACGCAACCACAAACTTGCACCAGGCGACGCAAACATACATGCAATAGCGCGTGCCCGCTCGGTTGCACACAGCCGCCTGCTTGGTCCCACACAGCTGTCTGCCTGGTTACACGCCTAGGTACCTGAGCCTTGAGGCTGCTGCCCGCACCTGCTCCTCTACGCCCTCCTCAGAGCCCTCCTCCTCCTCCTCTTCGCCCTCACGCCGATGCCCAGCCACGAAGCTGCCGCCCCCAATGCGTAGGCCAGTGGCGCCCATGGCGCACGTGCGCGCACTGAGCTGTGAGCCAGGCACCTGGTCTGCCATGTCCTGGTCAATAGCCTGCGGGGTTGCGACGCCGGCTGCGGACCAGACAGAGGGGCTGGGGGCCACGGCAGGGGTGCCTGCAGGGGGGAGGGGGGGAGGTCATGGGGGGGTCAGCCACTCACTGAGCTGCATGCTCGGCCCAGAGCAGCGCCCATTAGCTTCGTGTCGTACAATACATTGCGACCCAGAGTGTGACAATAATGACTAATAAGTTTTGCGTGGCACTGACAAATGACAATAATAAGTTTTGCGTGGCACTGACCTGCTGCGGGAGTGGTGTCAGCCATGGACCACACAGCAGGGCTGGGGGCGGCAGTGCTCTTGCCTGCACGCACAAAAGGAGCAACATCAAGAGAGACTTGGCAGTGACAAATGAGCGCAGCCGGCCCAGGGGCATGTGGCATGGGACGTGAGTGTGCCTGAGCAAGGAAACGCTCAGTGGGGGCAAGTGGTGTGTCACACAGCCTGTGTGCTCTGACAGGCAATGCACTGCATGGCCAGAGCTGCTGCTGCTGCTGCTGCTGCAAGCAAGGCAAAGCCGCGCAGTGTGCCAGGAATTGCGCGTGAAATGCACGGTGCATGAGGACAGGCCCGCGTGCCCACAGCCGCAGCCGTTGAATGCCCTGGCGGGCCTGCATGGCACACCTGCACCAGACGACATGACCAGGATTGACAATCGGATAACCTGAGGAAGAGGGTATACCAGGCGACATTGCCATACTATTTCCTCCTCTTTTGAGGTAATCCGGGCGTGAACCCTGGTAATGTCATCTGCATGCAGGCAGGCAGCGGTGTGCCTGCCCACAGCCAGCTGTCGCTGTGCACTGCAGCACAGCATCACTACTTACCGGCAGCAGGGGTGGCGCCCGCGTGCATGGTGTACTCGGCGGGCGTGGGCATGGCCGTGTAGTCACCCCCATCTGCAGCCATACGAGCACATGGCATGATTCTGGCGGGCAACACAGCACAAGCCTGCTAGGTTGGCTCCTTTTTTGGTGCACCACCTGATATGCATTTTACTGCAGTTGTTGAGCAAGGTGGCACAGGCTGCCCTGCAGCTGCAAGCTGCGCTCATCATGCAGATCACACTCCTGTCCTGCACAAATCTCAGATCTCACTAGGCCCACAGCACCGGCTGGTACAGCAACTGCATGTAATGCTCAAGGGTGTTGGCGTCAAGTGCAGGGCACCCAAGCTTCATCCCGCTTGCCCCAGCACTGGCATCTTAAACAACCCTGAGCCTGTACAGCTCAGGACTAGACTTAAGCCGTAGGGTAAAGCGAAACCCATCCTTGCGCCCAGCTTAAATACTGCTCGCATTGTGTCCGGACAAACACCCCAGCCACGCGGTGCAAGCAGGATCCCTGATTGGGTGCACCAGCCGGCTTATGCTGCCCGCTCTGGAATTCACCTGCCGCAGGCGTGGCGCCGGCCAACGACCAGACGGTGGGGCTGGGCGTTGCTGCGGGGCCTGCATGTAAGGGAAGGAGCGCGCGGTGAGCAAAGCACCCACTGAGGATTTGGGCATCCCAACCAGACATTGGGCTGGCTTGACATTGAGCCCTGGAGCGTTGCTGCGGGTGCTCCCACAGGAGGTTTATAACCTCCTCAGCGAGGACTGAGGCTGGCCTCAGGCTTTGCTGGGTGCAGCTGAGGAGCCCGCGCTCCAGGGGCGACGTGCACTGCATCCACAAACATTGGCCCTCCTTGCACTTTGCCGGGTGCTGCTGCAGGGCCTCAGCATGCAAGAGAGATAAGTGCTCCCAGTGACACACACGCGCGCTCTGCTAGGACCTTCGCATGCAAAAATGCACGGATTGAAGCAGCAGTGGAGGGGCCTGGCAGCTTGCAGCCTCCTCTCTCCAAGCCACAGAGGCAACAGCACCACCTGCTTTGCGCACCACCCCCCACAACCCATCCAGAGGCGCTCCCGATCCTGAGCGTATGTCAAGCACCAGGGGGAGCCCAAAAGGGTGCAAGGGCTGTGGATGGCCGCGTCTGCTGCACCTGTTGCTGGTGTGGCCTCATGGAAGGACCACACAGCGGGGCTGACAGGGCTCATGGTCAGCGGCTGGGGGCTGGCCATGTCGTTGTCTTGCTCCAGGCCCCGGTTGAAGTCGCTGCCTGCGTACTCCACAGCCCCGATCGGCTGGCCCTGCTCGTCGTGCACCTCGCCAAACAGCTCGCTGCCTGCAGGAGCCGGGCAAGCGCGGTGGCAATGGCAGGTATGGAGCAGCGAGGTGCGCTGCAGCCCCTCCAGACTTTCTGAGGTTAGCTGCTACGGGTCGCGATTGCTCGGGGAGTGCCTGCCCCCCAGACAGAGGTGGCTGCTGGCAAGCGGCCCTTCAGGCCAAAGGCTAGTACACAAGCAACGGCCGTGCGCGCCCTTGCCCGCTAGGGTTGGCCTGGCTAGTAGACGTATAGCCAGATGATGGGGTGACAATCTGCATAGGATAACGCATGCCCTGCTACTCGCCGACTTATCAGGCGCCTGCAGCTCCAGCAAATTTCTGCAATTGAGCGTGTGCAGCCATATGGGTCAGGTCCTGGTCAAACGAAGACACAAGCAGGTGCCCGCCTTTAAGCTCACCATGAACACCCCATCCACCAGCAGCGCGTCGATATCACTGCACTCACCAGCCTCCGTGCTGTTCCCAGCTTCCTGGGCATGAGGGGCAGTTGCGTTGCCGTCCTCGGCCTGGCGCGTGAAGGGGTGGGTGCATGGAAGTGTGAGTGCATTGTTAAAGACAGAGAACAACGTGGTTGGTAAGGCACTGAATAAGCAGGCAGCTTGCAACAGGGCACGTGCAGGAGGTCACGCCACTCACACAAACTGGCTTGCTGAGTCTTAGCTACCCCAATGGTCCTAGCCATTCCATCCTAGGGCCGAAACAAGGGTAAACTCAATATGCACAAGTGTATTGCTCCAATGGTGGGGAGCGGTGCCCAAGGGCAACAAAGTCTACAAGAAGCGGAGCGGATGGGACCAAGCAAGCAGTAAGTCCTGCCATGCGGACAACAAACTTGTGAACAGAGGCAAGCAGTCAATTTTTCGCTGTCCTTGAGCTGCAACTTGGCAACTTAAGGGTCCTTCATTTTGTCTCACCTGCTTGTCTCACAAGGTAGGATGCACATGAATAGTGAGAAGTGGCTCAGCTTTATGCAGCCAGGCACACCTCACCTGTGCATCTTCGTCGCCAGAGGCGGGCTGTGAGACTGTCAGTGTTGTGCTTGCACTTGGGGCAGGAGCAACCTGTGTGTGCACACAAGAGCATGCTTGAGCTACACACATGCAACTTTTTAACAGCTCTTGTGATATCTGTCCCGCTTGCATCTACACCTGAGGCCCATCTCTCTTCCCCCAAAAGTCAGGTTTCCTCAGCAGGACCATGGCCTCTACCCACTCTTCCAGAGCATGAGCCGCATTGGACACACTCCACTGTGCTCCCGCGCATAGCCTTTATGAGCCTGATCAAAGTCCTGCACTCTTGACAGTTCATTGACAAAAAAATTGCCACCAGTGTTTTCTCTACCTCAGGTTTCCTCAATGCAGGAGTAGCCGCATCAACCTTGACGGCTGTGAGTGGGGTCTTGGAAGCCCCAGCGTGCTGTGCCTGCACAGAATTATCACAGCATCAAAGGACATAGAAGAAGCATTAATCATGGTTTGGGATGTTTGTTAGGCAGCATGCGAGAAGGAGGCAGATCCTGATCAGCAGCTTAAAAGTGTTAATCAACTGCAGAAACCTCTGCAAGTGAGTAAGGCGGTACCAAGAGATGCCCTTAATATAATGAAAAGCATTTACACAGAGTTGATAGTGATTTACGCGAGAGGCAAGCGCACCTGCTCCACCTTGCTTGCAGTGTGGGCCACAAACGGGGGCAGCACAGGTGCACGTGCAGGTGTCGCCTCCTGCTGCACCACCTCCTGCATGTTGCCTTGATCAGGGTGAGCAGCATCACTCCCGGCATCGTTTTGGTCAAGGTGCTCAGAAAGATGCTGTGCAGCGGACGCCTCGGGCTCGGCAGGCTGCTGACCTGCCATCTCCTGTTCAGCTTCAGCAGCTTGCAGCTCGCTACTCCTGCCCCGCTCAGTTTTTACGCTGAAGGCCGCAACATCAGACTCACTACCCTCGGCTTTCAGTGGGACAGGCGACTTCTGGGCCTCCTCCTTGGAGGGCGTGGGCTGAGCCTTCTTGCTGCTGACTTCAGGCTGCTGCTTCTGTGCAGTCATGTTGGTCACGTCCTACACGGGGGCACGGTGGAGTAAGTAATGAAGGGGATAAGGGGGCAAAGAAGGAGTTACGACTGATCAGCAGGCTCACCCATCTGGGGACTGCTGTGCTCGCAGACGCTCCTGAGCACAGGTTACTTAGCCATATAGGTGCCATATTAAACAATCTGTAGCTCGGGTGGCCGAAGTGGCCCCGGGGACGCCCAACCCCGTCAGCACGGAGAGTAACTCCCTTGCGATCACCGTCCACCTCCAAGCACACCCCCGCCCCTCTCAAATGCCCAGCCACCAACCTGAAACAGTGACCTGGACTGCAACGGCGTACCGGCAGCCGGAGTGCCCTTCACAGCGCTGGGCCTGGGCGCAGTCGAGGCTGAACGAGCAGGAGCGGGCAAGACGGAGAGGTGAAGCCGGCACAGACAGGACCGTAAGTTTGCAGCACATCTAGTTTGTGTGTATACAAACGTGGGGGCAAGCGGAGTAGAAGCGTAACCGGCCATCCCCAAGCGGTCAACCCTTGCAGGAAAACCGGCCACCCGAGCACCCTGGATCCAACAGGTACCTGCTGAGGGGGTGAGCCCAGAGGCCTCCAGCTTTGCCCGCATGGCCCGCGTCATCCTGCCTGTCGTCTGAGGGATTCCGTCGGCGGACATGAGTGCTTTTTTTCTTACCTGAACGGTGGGTTAAAGTAGCTTATATGGCTTAGTGAATAATTAATATGAATTTCTACGCAGGCAACCGAGTTGCAGTTACAAAGCTGCTGAATGACCACCCATCAAAGCAAATAATGTTATTGCAGTAGATGACCCACAAGTGCAATCATGGATGACCAAATTCTGCCCCCAGATGAAGCCAAGACTGCTGACCCTGAAGGTCTGATCAAATGCTAGGCCTCACCATAAAACAGATATTCTGTGTGCATTTCAGTTTGCAGATGGCATACGTTGCTAGTGCCTTTCCTGCTGTTGCGCAGCGTTTGCCACAAGGGAGAGAGCGCATGCACTGTCAAACAATGAGGTCAGCGTCATGCTGGAGCGCTTCTTGGGACAGAAGCGCGACAAGCTGGGCTCAAATTACCAGCCCCCCCCCATGTTAAAGAAAACCAAGGTGATCAAAGCGGGAAAGCCGTGGTGCGCGAGTGAAATGCAAACTGCTTCAGAAGAGCACAGATGGCTGGATCCTTGTGACCATGGCATTGCATGAGGGTTCCTGGGGCATAAAGCAATAGGATGCATGTCCACGCGTGCCCATGTCCCCATGACATCTCGAGGCCCAGTGTGCATGCTCTAGGGCCCTTGAAGTACAAAACGGCACTCGGAGAAAGTGTCACATTCTCGCTTTGCAGACCGCCTTAGCGACCTGGACGTACAAGAATTTCAACGCTTGGCATGGCTGTCCCTGCATCCATGCTCGGTCTCCTCTCCCACATCGCTCTGCATCATCTTTTGATGCGTAAAAAGACAGCTCACTGACCAGCCCTAGCATGTACTCACTCCGGTGTCCGGCTTGCAGACGTCGGTTCTAGCGCCAGCAGGACACCATTATGCATGCTACCTGTGGCATCATCTTGCATGCTACGCCAGCCCGGCACTTTCATGCTTGCTGAACCCCCATGCAGGACTACACGGAGCAGTTCGCCCAAACCAGGAATGAAGAGGCCCTCAGGGACATGCGCAGGTGAGAGCAGTATATGCAAAAAATGAGTGGCTTCCCTAGCTGCAGCGCTCTGCTTGCACACCTGCCACTTATCTATGCCAATTATCTATGTCGCCGTCAGGCATCACTCACCTTCTGGTGTGGGCCACCACCCACCTTCTGGTGTGGTTTATTATGCACGCATGCATTTTGGTGTGGCAATGGGCTGGCAGCACACAACTGCAGAGGATCAGGTTCGAGACGAGGCGTTCCCTCCGTCTGCTGGGAGATGTCTACAGCTGCTGTGTGGATGGAATGACAGCACTGCGTGTATATTCCCTTCTTGGCTTTATCGGCAGCTCGCTGCATGCGGGACAATTCCTGCCTGAGAGTGCATGGATTTCCACCCATAATTTTTGCAAGTGCAAAGCCCCACAAAATACTCCACACATGATCCTGGAGCTGGTCTTAAGAAAGCGCTGACGGGGAGTGATTGTCCCATTCATGTTGGTCTATGCAGTGTGCTGACAGAGGTAGACACGAACGTGCTGAAACTGTGCAGGGTGCTGACAGAGCGGGGTTGCCACCATTATGAAATCCCCATCATCATGAACCTCATGCCCGAGACCCCCGAGGAGGCCATCAAACTCCTTCCCAGTTTAAATGTAAGTAAGCATGGGGCCCCTGCTCGAGGCTGTGATACGCTTCCTGTCAAGAGCAAGTCTTGGGTCACCAAGATCCACGCGCCTAAAACCCCAAGCGCGCTTATTTAGGGTCTCTTCTAAATTGAATGCAAAAGATCATGAATCAGCATCAAAGCTGGAGCCTGGTTGGGGGACAAGAGGATGGGTTGACCAACTTAAGGCAGCCCTGAGTGATCTTTCGGTAGGTGCCTAGAAATGGTGAGGGGGGAACAACTGAATTTGTGCACGCTGGAAAGTGAGTTTGAGGCGGAGAAGATGAGCAGCGCAGGGGTGAGAAGAAGTGCTGCCTTGAGTACAGGTGGCTGTCCTCTTTTTGCCCATAAAAAAGCTTAGTTGTATGGTGGGATACACAGACAACTCACTGGCCCCCATCCCAACGTTTGTGTGGGCCGTATCAAGCACGCAAAAATTGAGTACCTGATGCACGTACACATACACAAACACGCACACGCCACAGGTGCTGCAGATGCTGATGCTGATGCATGCATTTGCTGGTGATGCTGCAGATGCTGGTGACGCTGTAGATGCTGCAGATGCTGCAGATGCTGATGCTGATGCAGGCAAGGCATGCATGCATACATGAAATAGACCAGGTGCCAGCGCATTGTTACGGAAAAGGCTGATCGTCGGCGCAGAATTGCAATCACAACGGCAGTCTGACATGCCAGTCAAAGAAAAGACATGCAGACAGGCATCATGTTGGCATCAAGATGCTAACATAATGTGACAGTCCCCTGCACTTCATGGTATGCTGTGCCTCTTTGTCTACAGTGCGCAGGATTGAAGAAATGTTATGCCACTTAGTCCTTTACTCGCACGATTCAAGCTCTGTCCTGCCTCCCAGCCGTGCCTTGTTTCATTATTTGTGCGCCCATGACTTGAGCAGTGCCGTGCCATGATCAGGCAGTGCTGCGCCCAAGCACTGCCGTGCCACCAAGCATTTTCGAACTCCTCTATGTCCATGGCTCGCAGGACCCAAGCAGGTTCCCAGACGACGCGCTGGGGGACATGCTGGATGAGATTATTCATTACAGGCAATACCAATGAAGCAGGCGTGCGCTGTGCGACGCCTATTACCTTGATTTGGGACAGAATGGCTGGGTGGTTTTGCGAGACTCGCTTGCTGAGATTGGTTTTGGTGGCATGCAGAGCTGGGAGAAGTGTGAGCACAGTTGACATAAGGTCACGAGCCATTGTTTGAGATCTTTGTTTTTCGCTGCTCCCTATTTTACCCTTGCTCGCCCTGCATTGGTGGCACGAGGCAATGAACTACGCTCGTGTGGCTGCTGTTAGACTGCAGGATGTGTGGCGCAGCTGGTCTCAGGCCTAAAAGATGGATGATATGGATGGATGAAATGATGATGGATGGATGATATGGATGGATGATATGGATGGATGAAATGTGTGGCGCAGCTGGTCTCAGGCCTAAAAGATGGATGATATGAGTGCACGTGAATCTGTGGAACATATGGGCAGCAGAGGCCCAGTGCCAAGAATCCCATGGTGCAAAGAAAATCCAAGGAGTAACATGCTCTGGACCCTCCTTACATGTTACATTGATCTCTTCCGTTTCCTCTTGTGACTGCAACCCATGGCACACTACAGCCTGACCTCTCCTCCTCCTTTTGTCTTTTTGTTCTGTTTCTGCCAAACAAATTCTGACTTTCACTCTATTGCTTATGGATTTCACTGCAATGAGCAAGGAGCCTGTTGATAATGAGCACCCCCTTGTGTATCATGATGGTGCCGCGAACATTGCTGACTGGGTACGCAGAGTTAAACAATGTTTGGTGCGCATGTGTCCCCGTCCATGTACTATGTGCATTGATATTCAGCATGCTGAAAAGCTTTTAACTAGCCTTGTGGAAAGGGGTAGTGTCAAGGTGGTTTGTCTGGCTGAAAGTCTGGTGCATGCAGAGCGGCCTCTGCTACTAGTAGTAGGCTTAACCCCAACATGCGCATAAGAATTAACAGCATGATGGGGTTTGTGTGAACTGCCCAGACAGTGGCACAACAAACTTTGCTATATCGTTTCAGACATCTAACAGCTAGGTGTCACGCCGAGAGTATGCTGCAGACAAAAGTTTACAAGTTTAAGTTTGACCTTCAGCCAGGTAGTTTGACTGATCAGGTTGCTGGTGAACACCAGCCATCAAATAAACATCCATAAGCTCTGAAATAAAACGATAGGAATCATTAGTTTGTTT
>LFIK01004240.1_pt1 | contig 11604 bp, 9 predicted proteins | sample 643401 | NCBI WGS metagenome assembly LFIK01 (sample SAMN03777447, study PRJNA286221) | soda lake metagenome | biome: soda lake; feature: Kulunda steppe; material: water; isolation source: sample T5-Br brine of Lake Tanatar-5 | place: Russia: Kulunda steppe | collected 2010-07 | reverse complement strand
ATTTCTAATTCTATTTCTCTTACCAATTACCCACGCCCTACCCACGATGTGGAAACGTGGGTAATTGGTAATTCCATTTCTGAAATTTTAATTACCCATTACCCACGGTGTTGGAAACGCACCCTTACTTTTTTTAAAGTTTTTTAAAGTTTTCTAATTAGCCGGACCCCTCCCGTGCGAACGGGGGCTTTATTCTTTATTTTATTATTTATATTTTCAAGAAAATTTATAGCTGAATTAACGCGTCGGTTACGTCGAGCGCAAATCTGACCCATGTTACAAGATTGCTGTTAAGAAGTTATCTTTTTAAACATTCAAAGGCCAGGTTAAGTTAAACCTTGAGAATTTATCTCAAAATATTGCAAACGCAGAGTCCCTCTCTGGACCTGCCCAGAAGGCAGGAATGGGACGAGGGATAGCGCAGCGAGTTAAGGCACGTTGTAAGGTATGGAAGCATGTGATTTGCCTCGCTTTGGCTCACTTGGCATTTCCCATGTCGGGATTGTACCGCCTGCCTATAACGGATTACAGCATGTGGAAAATCACACGTATGCATGAAATGGCATAAAAGGAAGCCAATGGTCCTGCAAGCTCAATCAGCTGTTGGCCTGGACCTGCATGTCAATAAGCGTGCAAAGCATCTTTGGTGTTGAGGCCCAGACAAGATACAAGTTGACAAGTCAGTGTTAAATGGACAAGGTTTAGCGTGTTTGCAAAGAGCCATGCAATGTCCTGTTGCCATGCGCGAAATGGCCCAAGGAACAGGCCAGCACAAGCCTCTCAGAAGGACTTGACCGACGGCCTCCTGCTTTTGCGGATTACAAGATTTACACCACCATTGACTCATTTTTTTTGCCCGCAGCGGAGCCTGCTGGTGCTGAAGGCACACCCTTGGCTTTTGGCACCGCCACTCATCCTATTGATTCTGGTAACACAGGGTTTCGTTTCGTGTTTGCTCCATTGTCCAATTTTGGTTTGAATATGCTTCTGGATGCTCTGGCACACACACCTGCTTCATGCCCATGTTCATAAGCTAGCTTGCTGTATTTCTGCAGGTGGTTGCGCTCTGTGTCTTTGCCGTGACCTATGCCACCAATAACATCATTGATTCTCAAAAGGAGCTGTCGAGGTCAACCGCTGAGTGAGTGGTGGAGAGTTCTACGCTGGCAGCTCCACCGATCCTGTTGATCCTTTCCTTACAGTCCCCTTGCACAATGAATTCTGGAAAATGATAGCCCTGCGTCCAGAAGACACGCCGCTTTCAACGCAGACCTCTTCACCATGAGTGAATGACTAAGCGCAGCTGCAACACAAGTATCTAGTTTGCTGTAGCTGGCAAGCAAGCTTTTGTACCTGAAAAACCTTTGAATTCATAATTGTGGTGAGCACAACGACCTGCGTGGGTGCACACATGCGCATGTAATGCGTACACATGCGCGCACACACACACACACACACGCACACACACACACACACGCACACGCACGCACGCACGCACGCATGCACACACACGAAAGCACGCATGCGCACACGCTCTCCTCTTCTCCCCCTCCATACCAATAGCACATACACGCACATCACACATGCCAGTACGCAAGCAAGCCAACCAATACCTGACCTTCACCTTCATCGCACTCATGGAATAATCCTGCAACATAAGCCGATTTGATTCCTCATCATGTATCTCCCTCATCTTACAGGGCCACAGCATATGCACTGCGTCAACAGCTCAACGTTGTGACAGGCGCGCTAAGGACAATGGTTAGTCCTGCTTTGCTGTCATTGCTTGTTTGCTCTTGGCAGCTGTGCTGAGGCTTGTTGGTGTAATCTTCCACCTAGCTCTTATTGCAAAGCAGCTCTTAACTTATACAGCAGTACACACTGTTTAAGGCTGAGCAGGGAAGCGCCCGTCTGTGAAGGTCATGAGCAGAAAAAAACAGTGACCCGCAAGCTTTGGTCCGGTGTTGACCAGCTTTGCTCGTTGCGGCGTGCAAAACTTTCTAGAGACCCTCATGAGTAGGCCCCCCAGGGTAGATACCAATGATTTGTTAGGTGGGGTGATAGAGACAGGGGATACATGCCTTCTTTTTTTCCAACGAGCATTCTCTGTGAGATACCTTCATGAAAGACACTACCAAGCTATGCAAGAGCTCATTCCATGATTAAGGCAGGCGTCTGGTCCTTTAAAATGTATGAGCTGATTGAGTAAGCTGTTTGGTGCTGTCTATGCTTGAGCTCAGTGCATCGCGCTTAATCCTTGCTTGTGCCGCTGCAGGCAGCATTTGTCCATGTGGATCCAGACTGGAACAACGTGCTGGATGACCTGCCCAAAGCTGCTGGTGCTGTGATCCAACAGGTAGAATGTTTACCATGATATGACAGAGGGAGTTCTCTGAAGCCCAAGATGGGTATGCTTTAAAAATGATCTCAGGTCTCCCCAACGGGCTGTATTCAGGCTCAGCACCAAGCGGCGGTCCTTTTAAGCTTTGAAAAAAGCGAAATAGCGAATTGATTGCTTATGTGTTTAGTTGGCTGATTGGCCCAGGAGAGCCCTCTCCCTGTCAACCTTTTAAGGTCCCTCTCCCTTTTTCATGGTCCATAAATAAGGATGGGTAAATAGGGTTTCTCAAAATTCCAAAGAGGCTTGTCGAGCCTCTGCAAAGCCTCGGCCTACATAGAGGGAGCCTCGACAGTGCATTATCGTTAGAAAACTGCTTTTCACAAAAGGCACCCAAACGCCCTGAGGCTTTTCATGTGAGTTTGAGTTGATAACATCAAAAACATTTTTTTTGTTGGAATGGCCTTCGCCAATATGAGTCGGGAGGAACTTGACTGCAGCTGGTCAGTACCCCTGCCTACTCAGGAAAAAATCATAAAATCATCAGGGGTTTGGATGGGCTGACCAGTTGCTTGCTCAGCTTGCACTGTAGCTTGCAGAGAATGAGGTCTGCATCTGACTCAGTGACAAGCACCACACTCATGCATTGCCACCACCAAGACTTCCCTTTAGCCTTCTAGTTTTTCACTGTACCGGCATCTGCCATCACTATATCCTGCCCAGCAAACCTTTATGAGCTGAGGCATCTGTCCCCCGCATCTTCCATAATTGCATCCCCTCAGCGTCATCGCAATTAATGCATGGGTATATTCCCATGTAATAATGACGTAAAATTTCCAGATTTATCTAATCAATTGAACGTGTCAAAGCGCTGTTCCAGTGAAAGAGGGTCACCGAGGCTTGGGCACTTTTGGCAAAGAGGCTCCCCACCCATACAAAACCTTCGCATAAGAAAGTTGCAGGTAGAACAAGAATGGCAGGATGGAGTTCTTTTGCTGGAACATGCGTGATTGTATGACGCATTGCAATGGACTAGGAGCCAGCTGGAATCACCTGGAAATGACAGTGAAAGATTAAACGGAAACTGTGGAACAAAAGTGGAACATTTCCCAGGAGAGAACTTCCCAGGAGAAAATGGGCGTCGATGAGGCAGAAAAGGGGAGAAATTGGGTGTGAGGCCCATGAATTCGCAAATGCAACTTGAAAATTGCGGATCATTTTATTAAAATCGGAAATAAGGTATGCAAAAAATCAGGTAAGGTTACATAGCTGTACATGCTGAGCAAGGGCAGCTTAGCTGGGAATCTCTGGTTTGCAACCAAAACCTACACTTAAAAAGGTTGGTACGCAAAATACCCTCTTACCTACAGTATTGCATTGCTCAGCTGGCACCTGGGATGGGTCTCATGACACTTTTCTGTCTACTCACATGGCTTGACCATCTTTTTACCTTACTGGTTTGCAGGCTGCACAACGCAGCGAGCTGGGAATATCTGGGGTTTTCTACATTCCGTAAGTCTTGAAGGCAATTGTGATGTGGGGTGCTTGCATTGCATTTATTCTTTGTTATACTTTGTTCCGGGCCTCACTGTTAAGAACAGAGATGCCATGTGTGCCCTTGCAAGCTGCGGAGCCTGGAAGCAGCTAACTGGTCATGTTCTCCATTTATTGGCAACCTCTCATGGATCAGTCCCTCGAAATTTTTTATTGAATTTGGCAGGATTGTTTTATAAGGTCGTTGGGAGTTTCTTTGCTGTTGCCCTTAGTCATTCCAAACCCATGATGAGCTCAGAAATTTCAACAGTGCTCCAACAGCAAATTTGATTGAAATATGGGCAACTTTATCCCTGCAGGCTTGGCGTTGTTTCGGCTTTTTACCCTCCTGATAGCCCCATAGCGTCAGGTATGTTGCTATTACTGTAGCATCTAAATCTAAATCGCTATTTCTGTAGATTTTAAGTGCAAGGAAGTCCTTACATGCTGCACAAATATACATCTAATGGTCGTAAGGTGGTAGAAATCTGCTGATTTCCTTTCTGGATAGATTTGAGAGAGAGAGAGAGAGAGAGAGAGAGAGACGCCCTCACTTGCTGTTTTTCAAAAGATGATCCAGGGAAGGAAACTTGAAGTAGTGGAAATGAAAGTCAATACCATAAAGGTGCATGTCACATTAACGCATCCACTCACATCCCAGCGTTCCAGGTCCACAGGTTGCCAATGAATAATGTAACAGCAGCGCTAAAGGTCCACAGGTTGCCAATAAATAATGCAACAGCAGCTCTAAAGGTCCACAGGTTGCCAAATAATGCAACAGCAGTAAAGTATTTGCCTGCTGAGCTCAAATGCTTGCACATATTATCCCTGATTGACTGCCGTTCACGTTTCATGCCTGTTGCTGAAGTGGCATGAGTCTACATGTGCATGTGCTTCCTATTCAGTGATAAGCGCTGGCTGCAGAAGTAATCCTCCACGCCTAGACGTTAGAGAAGACCCTTCCTTGAAACATGGAGCTTCTCCAATGGTGGATTATAAGGGTAACAAATCATTTCAATATTTGTGAGCTGCTTGACCATTGCAGGAGTTGGTGCAGACACATTTTCTTCAAGGCTTAGAGATGCCCTCAGGATAATCGATGCTGTTAAGCAGAGGGCAATAACGTTCTCTGGGCCGCAAATCCTTATGGAAAACTCCCCGCTTGTCATCGTCTCAAGATACCCAGTCTTTCTGCAAGATGTAGACAAGAATGAGTCCTGGAACCTTCCATTGAACAAGACAATGCCAACTGACTGCCCGCCTGGTCTGTGCTACAACGCCACAACCAGGGAGAAGTGAGTAGTGCTGGTGTATGAGGACTTGTGAGCAGAAATGTGCAGACCTTGCAGCCATTGAGTAGCTGGACAGAGGTGTGCTTATTATGTTTATCCTGAGAATCTGCAGCCCAGTAAACACTCCCACCAGCTGAGCGTGCTCTGTGGGTAACCAAAAGTCACCCAGAAATATGTGTGTACGCAACAATGGACAAAACAAAAACCATCCAAAAACTTGAGTTCTTCCACCTTCAGGTATTTCACAAAGCAGCAGTGCTTGCAAAAGCAAGCACACCGCGTGCTGCCAAACAAATTCTCACACGTGCATGCTCACACATGCACTCACACTTATACAAACTAGCACATGCTTGTACACACATATACAATTATACATACATACACACTCATAACATGAAACAAAAAACCACTTGTATGCATGCAAGCATGTGCAGGCACGCAGGCACCCACCCATGCACGCGCGCGCAAATGTTCACTCACGCTTGCTTACACAACCCAGACATTTTTTGCGGACAGCATGGCTGAGCAAATAAACAAATCCATTGGTGCTGTGAGGTGCTGCTCGGGTGCAGATGCCAAAATCTGACAACAGTCTTCCGGTATCCATGTGCTTGCAGGTTTTGGGGTGAGTGACGCCATATGAAAGGTTGAGCAGTTGTTCGCCAAGACTGGCTGACAACGAGACTTGCCAAGACTTGCCGAGACTCGGCCAGTCTCTTTGGGTGATGTGGGGGACCCTTGTCAGTGACGAGTATCACCTTTTCAACATGGAAATCACCGGCAACCGGCGGAACTGGCAAGAATAAGCCAACAACCCCGGAACGTCCCCCAAATGTTAGAATTATATAAATGTGATCTGACAGTGAGGGACGAGGTAGTGCAGTAGGTGATGATCAGCTTGGAAATGACTGACAGGGTGATGGAAAGGATTTATCATCCATCAAGGGAGCTAGGACCCTGCTGATGTCACCTGAAAAAGTTAGATATAGTAGGAGGAAGAGGGAGAAACATTCTCCAGCCCCCGCGCGCCAGCCTGGCTTGTGGGCTTCAAAGGAATTCCAAGCAGCTGCCCTTGCCATATGGCAGCTGATGCACACCCCATGGCTTGTACTTGCACCTCACAGCTTGTGCCAGTGAGCAAATTGGTCTGTGTGGTAGCTGCACACTGAGCACCACAGCTGTTCTCCAAGTACTCATGGAGCGTGCACAGGAGCATATCTGCTGAAGCATCCAGTACTTAGGGGATGACCTGGTCCCTGCAGCTGCTTGATACTGGTTGCCTAAAAACGAGCTGCGGGACAAGCAGCCGGAAGGGGGAAGGGATTGGGGGAAAGAGGGGAACAGCATGTGACTCTTCCCGGCCCTGGAGGCCCAATCCAGATTAGTTTATTCATCGTGAATTATGTTGAAGTTGCCTGGAAATTCTCAGCTTGAAAGGAGGCGCCTGTGAAAAGCAGTATTCTTATGATAATATCTCAACTAGGCACTTCCCATCTACAAAGAGTCTTGCCGAGTATCGGCGAGCCTCTTTGGCAGTTTGGACCGCACTAATCACCTAATTTAAGCATATGGTCCTGAACATATGGCTCATGAGTTTTTGGGGGCTTCGGGACTGCATTCCTTGTGATTGTAGCCAGGAGTAGCCAGCGTTGCATCCAGTGTGATTACAGCTACTCAGGTCAGCATATTTTCAGGGATTTTGGCCGTGGCTTGGGTTTGGATATGCCGTGTGCCTGATTCTATGGAGAGCAGACACACAGAAGGGGTCCGGCAGAGCTTGAGTATTTGCTCACATGGGGCTTCAACTACGCTTATGGTCATAGGCAGACCTCGTTGTGGCGTCCTTCGGCTCCTTGCAGATCACCTACGTATCACCCTCGTATCACCCATTTATCAGATTTATTGAGTGCAAAGGCATCCCAGGATGTGCATCCAATAAGCTCCAGGGGGCAGCTCCCTAGACACTGTGCCTGCCTCGGAACACGGTGACCGGATGTGTAAGGAAGCACCGCGTACTTCATTTAGTGCCAAGACGCACGGTAACTTATTTGACGTACTGACGTCAAGCTATTTCTATCTCTATCACAGCCCTGCCACGCAAGGGGCGATTGCTTTCTGTGTGCAGCCTCAGGCAAGCCAACAGATCCCTGTGAGCATCTTCCTTGTGAAGTGTTTTCACCACAGGGGGTACGCTTCTTACCATATGGCATCAATCAGAACTACATTAAAGGCACTCTCCAACTCCGACTTTCAATATCTGTAGCTGTGTGGTGGCTCTGCTCACAGGTTTCACGGCTGCTTTTTTGTTTGCTGAAAGCTTCTTCTTTGGAGAGAACAGCCGCTTCAACCTGCTCAAGGAGAACAAATATGCCTTCAGGTGCGTGTGCTCCTAACCACCAGGGCCGGAGTGAAATGGCTGCATCAGCCGCATTGTCACATGTCTTTGCACGACTCAGATATTGGCTATCCTGACTGCGCTGCATCCCATCCTTTCGCTATGGGTTGCACAAATCAGATGTAGGCTGTCCTTTCCTATCTTTGCACAAATCAGGTATTGGTTATCTTCTGACTATGCTATATTCCATCCTTTCACTATCCCAAAGGACGTATATTGATGCATTTCCATCTCCCTCTGCGCTCTTCATCGAAGGAATGAGCGTGGGCGTAGTGTTAATCTTTCCTTTCTCCAGGATTGCCACCCCCAAATGTAGATCGCCTCAAACACTCTGCCGTTTGTCTTTTCACATGGTATTACATGATATTTTGCAACGTACATCGTCAAGCATGTCGGGGCCGTAAGGTGTTCACACGTACAGATGCAAGTCATTGACTACGTCAAAAGGAGCTCCCAAGAGACATGGCATCTGTATTTCTTCCCTGAAAGCTTTGAAAATGTTTATCTGCTCCAAATACATTAAGTCTATCATTTCTCTTTAGTGCGTAATTAGGCAATGTGCGCTGGAGCATCTGGACATAACCTTAAGCCATCTATGGACAGTGACGCCTTCACGAAGGCCTGGGTGACCGGAGCCTGTGCAAGGTTGCGGCAGCAAAGTTTTGGGTCCACGCATGCGTTCAGGCTGGTGAGGGATGGGGCAAGCGTGACGCCTGAGGACAGAGTGATTGTAGAGCACGGGGACCTTGATCAAGAGGTGAGCTACCTATCCATTTATCAACATGTGAGCTATATCAATAGGTGAGCTATCTATACCAATAGGTGAGCTACCTATCCATCCATGAATAGGTGAGCTTCCTATATCAATAAGTGAGCCACCTCCATCAATAGGTGAGCTTTATCAGTAGGTGAGCTACCTATCCATTCATTGGAAGGACGTGAGTGCAAGTGTGGTGAGGCTCACACACACACGCAGTGATGGGCGCACACAAGTGCAAGGGCAATATGGCTCATAATGCAATTGCCTCTTGCCATGTGCTCCGGCCCTTGGTTGAGCCACATCTGCACAGAAATTTGCACAGTTCCCTTGTTTGCAAGGTAGCTCAGGGTGCAGCGTAGCCTTGAGTCTATGTGAAGAGGCGCAGCTGGACGCTGGGTGCAGCTGCAAGATAAAAATGGGCTAGTGTGTGGGTGCAAGCCCATCCTTTCCCTTACCTCTCCGCACATGCTGTCAGCAGCCTTGATTGCGCGATCTTTTTTCTCTAACAAGGCCTCGAGTGAGCATTTGTAAAGGATACTCACTAGCTTGAAGGTTGCTTGCTCACTTGCTTGGTACTTGTAAGCTCTGGGTCCGGCTTTCACTGCTTGACCTATGGGCTCTAGGTTTTCCTGCCCCCAATATCTTGTTGCCCCCTTCATCCAAAGCTTTTTCTGAGGCCCTCCTGATCTGCGCTTCACTGCAATATGAGAGATGTGCATGTGATAAGAGTGCTGTGCATGTGATGTATGAGTGCTGTTGTGGCCACATGCGTGCGTTGCACTGCCCTCAGGATTTGGAAGCCATTGATGTTGGTGTGAATGGAGCGGCATGGACTTTACAAGTGTACAATCCTGAAATCAAGATAAGCCGGAAAACGGCCAAAGGAGTCACAGCTATGGTTGTTGTGGTAGCTGTCATTGTATCAGGTAGCAACGGTGTCCTGCCTTCTGTTCCGACCTTTGATCCCTCTCCTTATTTCCATGACGGTGCCTTCTTTGCAAGCCATGAGCGGCCGGCCCTAGCTGCCTCCACCCTGCACAGCCTGATTGCCCTTTGCAGTCTTGTGAATGCAGCCCTTGTGACAATATGTGCATGTGCCATGGCAAGCACGTTCATGTTTCATGGTCAGGCATGCACTTTTCCGGGCAGTTCATTGTCAAGCCTGAACAGGCACAAGCCCCATCGTAGGCTGCTCTGCTCAGGTATTATCATCATTCTATGGGCTCTGATCAATAGGATAGTTTGGCCAGTGGGCTCTGGGCCTTATGGCATGTCTACATCCCCAATGCTTGCAAGGGAGTGACTTAGCAAGCCTGCAGCTGTCATCCCTTCTAGTACAACAGACATGCTTTGATGTCTGCATATAGCACCATGTAGCTGTGTAATGTGCAATACTTCAGGCGTTTGATACGCCGGATTTCTCCTAGTGCGATGTATGCTTAACACGTCTCTTGAAGCATACTATTATTCTGAAAGGGCAGACAGGTGGTATGTACGTTCATTTGTGTCCATGCAACTTGCTGTGCAGTTGTACTGCTGCTTTACTTGGTCAGCAGCAAAGAAGCCATGCAGCTCTACAAGGAGCAGCTGGTGAGTCCTGACCATATGTCAGGTGGTGCGTGAGCAGGGCACTTGCTTAGGTGGTGAGGAGTTGTGCAATCGTTGAAGTGGTGCATGAGCAGGACACTTGCTGGCTAATGCTGGCCATATTAGGTGGTGTGTGAGCTGGGCATGATTGCTGAAAATGGTCTACGTCTCAGGCAATCCAGTACGTAAAGCCACCCAAGCAGTAATGGAAATGATGAAATTGCAGGCTAAATGGAGTGTCTCAGGTTTGCTTTGGGGGTGGCGGGGGGAAGGGCCTCATGGAACCGCAGTCCGCCGATGCTTTGGAGGAATGTGTATTTATAGTGAGGACATTAATTGATGGAATCTGGACATGATGTCTGCAGGCCGCCCATGCGGCACTGGAGCAGGCTAACGGCAACCTGTCCGAGGCCAAACTCGTGCTTGAGGCAGAAAAGCTGCAGAGGGAGGCACTCTTGGAAAGACAGGTGTGCACTCTTTCTGCGGCAGGGTGCCCTCGGGGCACCCCAATGAAAATTGCTGGTGACATTGCCAGTAGTCAGCTGGACCTCTTGCCCGACAAGGGCGTGCCAAATCCCTCTGCTCCAAATGTGTATCTAGGCCTTATCGTTGTTCTGGGGGCTCTGGCTATTTTCCTTGCCTGAAGTCTGGAAAAAGCCGGCCTTGACTTCTCCCCATCGTGCCTGTGATGGCTGCTTTTGTGTGAGCAATGGCCCTCTTTGATGCGGATCCTCCTTGCCCCACTGCTCACAGATGAAGCTGATTGCTTGCTTTGAAAGGGACTCCAGCAAGTCAGAGAGCAAGCAAGGCTCCACTATGGGTGTGTCCCTTCCTTAATACTTTATTTTCTTGCCCATGTTAATCATGTGCGCTCAACAAGAAAAGCATATCAGCAGGGCTTAGAGCAGGACAAGACTGGCTATGAGTGCGTCCCCAGTTTTGCACCATGGCGCACCATGTTGACACTGACCTGCCGCTGTGGCAGGCTTGTGCACTGTGTGATTGCAATGGCTGGCCACCATAGCAGGCTTGTGCACTGTGTGATCACAATGGCTGGCTACCATGGTAGGCTTGTGCACTGTGTGATCACAATGGCTGGCCACCGTGGTAGGCTTGTGCACTGTGTGATCACAATGGCTGGCCACCATGGCAGGCTTGTGCACCGTGATCACAATGGCTGGCCACCATGGCAGGCTTGTGCACTGTGTGATCACAGTGCCCGGTTACCAGGGCAGGTACTGCACAGTGACATGCGCACTGCTACGGCTTCCAGGCTGAAGGTCACATTCCCTCTCGGTCTGCAGCACCAGTGCGATGCTCTCAAGCACGCTGCACATGCGCATCCCATTCAGCAGCTTGCTCAAGCTCAGCCACGAAACGTGGACATCTCATTCATCTGCCACAGTGTGCATCATGCACTGCATCATGCACAGTCTCTTACTGACTGTACTGCATCCCTGGCTGACTCCCGCCTCTTTGCACTGCACAGAGCGCATTGCAGAAGCGCGCGGGCGTATCACAGACAGCAGGCATCATCTGGAGGGCGAGGAGAGGGTCCAGATTCTCGAGCTTCTTGGGGAGGGCTCGGTGAGCGCTGGAGGGGATAGAAAAATGCATTGGATTGCTGTGGCCATTGAGGGCGGCTTCGCTGAAGGGCACCCTCTGACTCCCTTGGGTTGCTCGTAATTATGTGTGAAGT
>LFIK01004239.1_pt1 | contig 11606 bp, 6 predicted proteins | sample 643401 | NCBI WGS metagenome assembly LFIK01 (sample SAMN03777447, study PRJNA286221) | soda lake metagenome | biome: soda lake; feature: Kulunda steppe; material: water; isolation source: sample T5-Br brine of Lake Tanatar-5 | place: Russia: Kulunda steppe | collected 2010-07 | reverse complement strand
GACACCTAAGATACCTTTAAGCAAGCACATGTGAACTGTTTGCAGAGGGCAGTCCATCTCAGCTCCTTGCTTCATGTACCTAGTGCCCCATATCTGACTTGCATATATGCCTGCTGGAAGTGCATAACCTTTAGCCAACCAAAGCATGCTGTGTGGTCTATCTGTTAAGCGTTAAACACAACTCCGATAAAAGCGCTCAAACCAGAAGAATGGTAGTGCCTGGAAGCCAGATGTTTTGGTGAATAGCAAAACTGAAAACCGGAAGACGTTTGAAAGCAGTTCACGAGCACGCAAGTGCGGGTTATAGAAAGAGCCATGTGCTCTTTCTGCATTATTTCAACTACCCCCTACTAGTACTTGTCATGCTGCGAGATTGCTGCATCTAAACTAGACTCGCGACATGGCCATAACACCGTATTTGAGCAAATGTGGTGTGTGGAGTGGCTGCGGACAGCGATAGTATACACCAAGCAGACAACAGGTTGCCCGCGATGAGACTGAGGAGCCTCTGATACCCTTATCCTTCCCTACATGTGCTTCCTCTCGCTTCAGCCTGCTAATAGGCAAGGTCAGTTGCACTGACTCAGTGCTGCATGCAGCTGCTGTCGGATGCTTTCACACTGGACGGTGGACAGACTGGACTGGACTGGATGCTGCCACGCCTGTTACCCCCTAAGGGCTTGAGGGGTCTACTCCCTGGCATCCTTTTTACAAGGTCGCTGGGAGCAAACAAGGTATTACAAATAGTAGTACTGCAAATTTGTCTTTGACGTGCTCAAATACAGCTATAGCTTAACTGACGACAGAATCAATTACTCCACCAACTGACCCTACCAACCTCTGGGTGACAATGCAGCATAAATCTGGCACTGCATAAATCTGGCGTGACATACTTTATATCTCTGTTGCACGTTAAATTGAATGAGCGTTAAGGGTTTACAAGTGAAGTTCACTGAAGGCTTCAGTCAAGATGTGCGAGCTAGCCTGCTCGTAAAGAGCTGACAGAGCATAAAAGGAGAAGAAACCTTATAGTTGTTAGTCAAACTTAGGAAAGCAGACACATTGTGGAAACCTGCGGGAAGAAACAGAGACACGTGAGTCCTGCGGAGAGAGACTGCGTGCTCATCTAGTACGTCGTTAGCATTGCACAAGCCACATGGAGGGGAGGCATTGTGAGTCCAGGTCACTTTTTCAATTCGAAGGGTGTGGACACGAAGTCTGAAGCATGCCACGTTGCGAATATCGTCACGAGGAAGATCAAGAATTATGTATCTGAGAAGGATGTATGGCGAATGTGTGACCGGGGCCTTTCAAGTAGGGAGGGCACACCATTGATGATAAGTGGAGCGTTTGTAGTTGCGCTCTTGTGGATGCATATCAGAATAAGATGCCCAATAATCCAAGTGTCTCTCCCTGAGGTCCACAACAAAACAAGATCAATGGGCTCACACTTCAGCAGCCTTTTTTTAAACTTGTAGGATTGTGTCAGACCATTCATAGCAGATAGAATGTGGGATGAACATGAACTCAGTTGCATGTCAGCTTCAAGTTGTAAAATCTTTCTTGTAGTGGAGGTATTGCTTTCAGGCATTGTACTGCCGCACTGCCGCCCAGAACCAGTTGAACCGTAGAGGCTCTAGACCACACTCGCACATGACGCACCATAAAGGGGTTGTGTCCCTGATCATCATAACCCTCTTGGGCACCGTCAGCAGCCATTTTTGTATAGACTTGTTCATTTCTTTGCCCTGTCGTAAGAATGGGGTGGCCCAAATCTGCCTTGCATACATACTGACAGGATTTGCGTAAGTTTCAAGGAGCCACATGTAGATGTGTAACCTATTGCCAATAGTATTGGTAAGGTCATGCTCCCGTATAAACTGTTTGATGAAAGTACCAGCTGTGAATGGACTTAGCGCTGCTCAAGCGCTGTTCAGATTGGTATATCTGTCACATACCATGCCCTGATATTTGAAGGAGTCTGTGTAGGGGAGCTACGCGCCATCGTAAAAGAGGGGGCAGATTGTTAGTGTAAGAGTTGAAGCACATCACCTCAGATTTTTGTGTATTGACATGAAAAACTTCCTTTACGTGTACGCATTAAGAGCGTGTTAGAAGAGCGTGTTAATTTGTTCAACATGGTCTGCACGTGGTCGTTGGATAAGGGAAAGGTCATCTCCTAACAGCATGTGGGGCACCAAAATTTTTGGAGTACCAGCAAAAATTCCTTCAACCCCGTCTGCAAAAGAGTGTTAAGGTCAAATGTAAGCTTTTCACTCTACATTTGTACCGGAGGGGTAGCTCAGTATGATGTTCATTCATGGTGTCATCCTTGTGCGGGGCCATGCTAACCTTCATGGCATCTTTCCAATTTTGGCATGTCCCGAAGGGCAGTAGCCCAGTATCATAGTTGTAGATGGTCCCCATCACTCCAATTACGATGGTATGTAGGCTCACTCTGTGGCATCACTGTGCAAGGGCGTTTTTCAATCTGATATGCTGTCCAGATGCTCCTGCTCGTTGTTGCTCTGGTCGTGTGCCATCACAGTAGTTGACTTCAGCGAGGTGTGCATCCCGCCGCGAAAGTTGTGTAGCCTTAATGTCTATTTGGTGGCCATTCTTCGTCCCAGCTGGCAGTACACAAATAGCATACAAATAGCATCTAATGTGTCATGTCTTGAGTGTCAGCAGTCGAATAAGGTAAGGATTATAGCTGTACCTGGTGGTCCAGGGCAGCTCAGGTAAGGTTAGCTTTACGTATCTGTTGGCCATTCCTACAACTTATGATAGGCGCCAAATACAAAATGATTTCGACGAAGCACTTTAAAACGATGCTTTCATCCGTAATTTAAGCTGGCATTGCATCATGCGGTGCTTCTCCCAATTACAGCCGGGCCAGGCTCAGAAGAACCTCCTACGAAATCCCTCCCTGAAAGCTCAACTGGGTCCTCCATTGAGTTACAAAGCCATTGGCTGTCCAGCTGGATCCCGTTCATACCTTAGGTTTGCTGGAACTCAGGCTTGTAAGCAACAAGTAGAGACAGAGCTTTGTTCGTCCACTCCCCCACTGCCTGCCAGCTTGTCGAGCCAAGGATGTGGCTCCGATTTCCAACAGTACATCCAACAAGGGCTGAGCAGAGCAATAGGCTCGTTAATCGCTCTCTCCATCTCTTTTACAGGTAAAATCAGCGTCACGCCCTTTCTTTTTTTGTGGTCAGCTCCCTGTCACATGTGCTCTGTGCGAGTTCATCCTCAAATTGACAAAGCATCAAGCTTGTTGAACTCGCATCACGCACCAGGTGTGCCCATTGGAGAGCTGCCAGCTGAAGCAAAACTGACCGCAGATGAGGAGGCTACTATCAAAGTGAGAACCAATCTTTCTGTGGCTCATACCTCTGTACATTTTATAAGTCTTAAATGGGGATTTATGACATGTTTTTTGCACGGAGCCACAAACATCAGCTCAGTATCATCATTTAGAGACTGAAGGGATGCCTGTGCATGATGTGCCCAGCAGTGACCAGACAGGATTGACGCAGCGTTGACATGTCTTGCCAGACACGAGCAGCTGCTTATTTACGAGCCGTATCCCACCTACACGATCCAAATTGCCTCCACTGTGCCACAGGTTTTCAACACTTCGAAGCCCTCTGTTGTTTCCGTGACGAATCTTGCATTGAGGAGGGATGCTTTTACCATGAACATGATGGAGTTCCCACAGGTTGGTTCTCAGGCTCTGCAGTGCACCAGCTGTTAGGAAGCCAGACGCTTACTCATGCAAAAACTTGTGATGGCACGGCATTAATGCTTTTCTTGGAGGCATTTTTCCATCATGAGCCTCGCGGGATTTGCAGAGCTGACTTGCAGAATGCTCAACCATGTTATAGTGTTAAGCAAGCTCTCTGCCAAACATGAACTGGAGACGTCAAAGATAGCTGCAGCTGGGACTGCGGCTTTTACCCATCATTTACATTGTACAAGCACCTCCAGCTCAAACAGTTCACCAAGTGTGCCTGCACAATTTGCAGGGAGTAGGCAGCGGCTTTGTGTGGGATGAAGAAGGACATGTGGTCACCAATTACCATGTCATCAATGACTCTGCCAATGTGAAGGTCGGTGAGCCAGAGAGATGACGGAGTGCCAGGGTCGTTGCTCTGAAATCAGTGAACAGAATGGGGTCAAGGCCATGTGTCAATAGGGGGCAGGGCCCTTAAAGCCTTTGGAAGGCCTTACCAATCCATAATACTTGAAGACTTGCAGAGGTCCTTCCTCTTGAAATGATGCAGACTGCTATTAGGAGTGGAAAGGATAGGAACCTGCCGGCTGCAGGCACGCGTACTATGGGGCATTGTTTTGTGATGAAAATGCTGTTGCTATGGTTCAGACCACAAACCATTGCTGATTCGTCGTGCGAATTTGTTGCCTCTCAAGCACCAGACCCTGAATTTGTTGAAACTCACATCATCACGACACAGTTTGCTGTCACACCATGTTAGTGCAGTACCAGGTTAATGCTGCATTGTGAAGGTAGGAGGCTGGTTCAATTGGTTGGTGGAGTGTTCCATTCGTCATAATCGTGCTACTGAGTCTTATTGGTGTGCAGCAGTCTCTCAGTGTGACAGCTGCCTGCCACCTCAGTTCCTGCATAATTGCAAAGATAGTGCGACAATGGCCATCATCCAATGCAGGTGACACTGGGCACAGATGACCTTCTGGCCACAGTTGTGGGTGTGGACCCGGACAAGGTGAAGATTGCTCAGTCTCGCTCCAAGGATAAAAAGTGCTGCTAGCTGTTAGCGGCCCCAAAATAAACAACAGATTGATGCATACTGTGAAGGCGCTAAAATCAGATGCCAGTAGTTCTAGCTGCTCAGACCAGGAATCCCCTCGCTAGCTGCTTTTATGCCGCGCTCAAACAGGTAGCAGGCAGGCCTGAGCCAATGGTACTCCGCAAGCAAACATGACCCTGCTAGTTGCGACTCCTTGTCCCGCGGTTGTGGACACTTGAAGACGCAAAAGCGCTGCAAACGCCTGTCCTTCTTTGCGCTGTCTGGCCGCGGCCCTTGGCGCCCGCACCTGGACCTGGTTTCATCCACCGTTAGCATCAAGCACAGTGGACTGGCACGCACCCATCGATCCTCTTTGGCATCACTCTGCTGTGCAGGACGTTGCTGTGCTCCAAGTCCTGCCAGCCACTGTCTCACAGGACCCCATGATCAACACCAAAAAAGACCCCAAGTCCGTGGGCGGCCGGCTGGACGAGATGCTGCTCATGCCTGCAATGAGTGACACGGATGTGGAGCTTGTCAGCAACCGAGCCCTCAGCAGCGCCAGCAACAGCAGCAGCAGCTTCTACAGCAATGTAGCTTTGGATGGTAGCAGGGCTGGCATGGCCAGCACCAGTGGCAGCAGCGGCTGGGCGGGCAGCAGCGAGACGGGCAGCAGAGACGGGGATGGCAGGGGCCTGCCTGCGTGGGACACTGTTGCGGAGCCCTTGACTGTCAGCAAGATGGAGGGCAGTGGAGGTGATGGGGTGCCCAGCAGGAGCGAGAAAGAGGCGCGCATGATGGAAACGCTCACGCTGCCCGGGGCCAATGTGCCTGAGGACCCACAGGTGCCTGCCTTGAAGGTGAGAGTAAGGGCACGGGTGACCTGGCTGCGCCACCCATTGAGAGCAGCACGGCTGGGGTAGTACAGGCCTGTGGCTGCAAACAGTAGAAAGGAACAGCAGTGGAAAACAAGGTCCACATTGGCTGGGCCACGCCACTCGTGAACACAGAAGTGATTTGGGCGATTAGGGCATGTGGAGAGGTTGCTGTGATGTGTTTTATATGTGTGCTGCCTTGGTGAACCTCCTCACATCAGTCCAGATGCGCTTGACCTCCAGATTGCTTCCCAGTACTTGCCAGCTGTGAGGTCGCCCACCAGCGCATGCTTGTTCATTGCAGCGACCGCCAACCATGCCAGACGGCCAGCCTAGCACCCTCGTGAAGATCCCTGAAGCGATGGAGACGATGAGGCCACTGTGCCTTGCCAGCTCCAAAAACCTCCAGGTCTGTTGTGTCACCAGGGACATGAGCTGCATGAGGGGGAGGCAGGGTAGGAGACTTCCAGTCCCAACAAACAAATCGGCACTCAAACAAGCTACACAAGCGTATAATGTGCAGGCAAGCTGGTTGAAGGTGTTGTGGAGAATCAGGGCTGCAGAGTTCAATCCATGTGCTTGCGACCTTTGTGCTGTGCCACACTGCACATTCTTAGCTCGGGCTCTACAAGCCTCCTGCGGCTAATCAAGTGTATGGCATCTCCTGCAGGTTGGGCAACGTGTCTACGCTGTCGGCAACCCTTTTGGCCTGGACCACACTCTGACCATGGGAGTGGTGTCTGGGACAGGTATGCTTTCATTGTGCGGCAAGCTGGTCCCTGGCCCTGCTGCTTCTCTTAAGGCACCCAACTGGTGGCAAAAATATAAGGCAGCCCACCTCCAGTCCTGTCTCTTGTGTTTCCTCGTTGTGCTTTCCTCATGGACTTTCAAAAAATGATCTGAGGTGTCGTGCCAGACAGTCTCTTGTGCGTGTGTGTGATCCCAGGCCGAGAAATCCAAAGCTTGAACGGTCGGCCCATCAACGAAGTCATTCAGACAGATGCTGCCATTAATCCAGGTAAGAAGCAGGGTAGTTGTGATAAAGGCTGTGCCTTGCATGTAAGGGTGCTCTGGTCAGTGCAGCGTCCTTTGAGACCTCCTGGTTGCAGCCAGATCTCGGAATGAACGAATTGCATAAATACGTGCTGTACTGTGGACAGTGCAAGAAAGGCTGTGAAGCTGGTGCTGACCTCTTGACCTTCCTGCCTTGAGGAACTGCCTCTTTGATGAACTTGTGTGGAAAATTGATGCTGATGTCTCAAAGAGCTCCCTTGCACATTTGGTGTCACATTTGTTTTTGCTTGTCTACCCTGCCAGGCAATAGCGGGGGCCCACTTTTAGACAGCTCAGGCTGTGTTATAGGCATCACCACAGCTATCTACTCCAACTCAGGCCAAAACTCCGGAGTGGGCTTTGCCATACCCACAGACACGGTGCGTGTGTAAAGCAGCTGCAGCTGCATGCGAAGGTTACATGTGATGTTGCAATTTATTTCTGATGCAAGAAGTGGATCATGAGGGTAGGAAGGCTATGTCAAGCGTGGTTGATGTCAGGTATCAGAGCCAAAAAGAGAGCAATGCAACCGCTGGCAGCGCAAGTACTGCTGCAACGTACTTTGCATGCAAGATCATTGGTTGGCAATTGGTATCGACAAATACTTTTCCGTTGGAGCACATCTGTAGTAATGTGCCGTGTTTTGGTGGCCCGTGATACCTGTCAAATTTTAATTGAGCGTGTTTGTGCTGAACAGCTCATCAGTATCTTATGTCTCTGCTTTGTGTCTTGGCTCGGTTATGTGCCTACGTAACAAGCTAACAGGCTTGAGCCTAACTGGAAATACCTGAACTTGCTTTGTCAGGCAGGGCTTTATCATGCCTTGCCAGAGCTGCCCATGCAGACTGGCTTTGTACAGGCTGCTTTACAATTCCTTCAGTCTTTATCTCATCGCAGCAGAAATATCCATGCATTTGATTTGTGTGGTAGAAGCCAAAAATATGGCATTGCATCAGTGGCTCAGTCAACCGCTTGCAACTGATCCACGTGCCACTTATCAAGCCAAAGCTGCAGCATTTGCAAAACTTGATGGCACAGGCCACGCGCACATGCAGGCGTGCTGGGCTAACTTGGCGGAAACAGCCTGGTCATGCACATAGATAGCCGCCCTGGTCATGATTTTAGATAGCCGCCCTGGTCAGGCATATCCCACCTGGCTATCTTATATCTGCTGGCTTGTCCCAGGTGCGCACGAGTGTGGAGCAGATCCTCAAATACGGCAAGGTGGTGCGCCCTATTGTTGGCATTTCCTTTGCTCCAGACCAGGTAAGCACAGAGGGACTGGATGTTGCAATGTTGGGCCAGCAGGCTAGCGGCGCGGCTGGGAGCAGCTATTGCTCGGAAAGCCTTGGAAGATAGTATCAGTGCGTTAACAGGAATTGGATAGGGCCTGCTTTTGGTCAATCTGAATCAGAATGAATTAGGACACAGTCTGTACTCCCTGTCGCTGTGTGAACTCTGAGCATCGTTGTGCTCTTGCCTGACAAATTGTAATGTTCACAATCCTTACTCTCGCAGGCATCTGAGCAGCTTGGTGTGAGGGGCATCATGGTGCTTAATGCCGTTGAAGGAGGGCCAGCATGGAAAGCAGGCATCCAGGTGTGTTGCTTGTCCACGCCCTCAACTCTCGATTCACCTTCTGTGTTATCTAGGCAGGCAAGCAAGTGGCTGCAAGTCAAGAGCTACATGAAGCCTATTTGTGGTCTTGCCGTACAAGGCTGCCTCCAGCTTCCAGCAAGATGTTCTGTATCAGGTTTGGTGGGGGAAACCGCGGATTAAAAGGGTATATTCTACTCTGCAAGTTCCACAGCTCTTCAGGTGTACTTGGGAACCAGCAAACTCGCTCAATATTCATTCTTTCCTGGTGAGCATGAGCACCATTTCAATGCTCATCACTTTTGCTGCTGATACATCCATGGCAGGGCACCTCGCGTGATGAGTTTGGACGCCTGGTGCTGGGTGACATCATTAGAGCTGCCAATGGAGAGGCTGTGAGGTCGTCCTCCGACCTCTACAAGCAGTTAGACAAATCAAAGGTACGTGTGATAGATATTGGATTCCACACAAATTATGTGTGTCCAGGCACTGCTCCTGTAGGTGCCAGAATGCTGCTGCCTCGCCAAATTCTGCACATGTGCATGCATCTCATCACAGATAGGGGATTTGGATTTCCTACGTGCGGGCATACGTCCATGTTGATGACACATTTACCGCAATGTAGTGCACACAGAAATAGACTATTACAGTAAGGTCCAAGTCGTAAGAGAAAATGCTGCTGTCGCTGTGTCGATACACGTAGCAAATAAGGTTGTCTCTCACCAAGCAAGGAGAAGCTTTCCAGCTAGTCCTTAAGTTAGGGCTTTGGCATGGTCATGCTGCTGTAGCTGTCCTGCTTGCAAAACATGCCCCTGCATGTGTGTGTGTGAGTGTGTGTGTGTGTGTGTGTGTGCGCGCGCGCGTGGGTGTGTGTGGGTGCGCATGCACATGGGTACAGGGCGTAGAGGACGCGGCGTGCACTGGCACAAACAATGCTGTGCTTGATATGCAAATTTTACTGCAAAAATATATTGTGTATGTTGAAAATTGGCAAGGCAGCCACTAGTCTCAAAGGAACTGACTGCTCTCTGAATGATGCCACCACAGGTGGGCGACAAAATTGACCTGGAGGTATTGAGAGGCAGCTCCATTCAGCACGTGGAGGTCACTTTAGAGGCGAATACAACACCGCCCTCACAAAGTGTCATCATTATTCAACCTAAGGTTGTGCCCATGCCATCGCCTTGAGATGTGATACAAGCCTGCCCTAGAAGTTTGCAAGGATCAGGCTAGATACCGTTGTGCAAAACTGTTTGAAGGTTCTCCTTCCTGTATTGTTGCTTTTGTGTGCCTCAGTGTGTGACCGGCTCCACCTGTCCATGATGAGTTGTGTAGTATGCAATTATCTAGGTTTCCTCATGAGTCCTGCATGATCATGCATTCGGGTATGCTATGAGTAATTTGTCAACCTAGCTTTCTGCAAAATGCATTGCCATCGGCTGCGAGTCGTGTTGGAACATTTTATTTCACTTTCTCCACTGCAAGTGTTCCTTTTGAAATGCAACACGGGTATCCCTGCTGGCATTCTCGTCTTTTTCTTTCATTTGAGTTATATCGTTTTTGGGCAACCCTGTGGCCAGGCTGCTTCTTGTAAGTTTGCAAAGCTGGGTTACTACCTGCAAACAACAAGGACAAGCAGGAACAGCAGAGGTTAGGTTACAGTGTACTATAAACCTGTTAGGTTATAACGCTAACCTTAGCTTTGCATTAGTAAGGGAGGTCCGTTTGAAGCTATAATAAAAGGTTTTTTTTAAAGAAGTCAAGCCATCATGACAGATGATCAGAAGCAGCAAGAGCCGGAGAGTGTTGCGGCCCCCCAGCCCGATGCCGCTGCGCCACAGCAGCAAGAAGGGCAACAGCAAGAGCAGCAAACCACACAGCATGATGAGAAAAATGCCGAGCAGCCGGCAGCAGCGGAGGGTGAGAAGCAGGATGGGGCTGCAGCACCCAAGAGAAAAAGGGGCGCAGACGACCCTGTGCGACTGGGCTACTGCGTGTTCACATCAGCCGAGCAGCTGGTACAATACTTTAGGAACCTGCTGGTAGCCTCACCCAAGAACGTGGACATGAACGAAGTAAGTAACGAACGGAACTAACTGCATGCCGGCAACTCAATGCTCCTCTGGATCGTGTTTGCTTGTTGCTGCAACATTGCCCCGTGCATCACACATTCAGTCACACTTCAAAATCCTTCCATGGAGCCCTCATGCCTCATGCCTAATCTAATGACTTCCCATCTTTGGTCGCCTGCACTGCAGTACGAGCACTTGGCGTTGCTGGGCCTCCTCAAGCAACACCCTGACGCTGACAAGAAAGTAAGGGCAGTTGCCCAGCCTACAAATTAGGAGTTCCTCAGTAAAACTAAGAGCCATCATTTTGCCAAGTCTGCACGCCACAGACAAAACATTGCCGCCACCTTGCACACAACCCCGTACTTTACCCTGCGCGCAGGTTGGCCCTGGCATCAGGGGATTCCAGGTATGAAAACTTCTTGCAGACCATGAATATCATCTGATACCTGCCCCTTGCTAGGTCTATTATGCACGTGGTTACAATGTGCAGTGCTGCCACTTAAGTCTGCAGAAACCTAGTCCAGTACTCGCCCTCGCTTTCAGGTGCGAGAAATCAATGTTAATGATGGCAAAGCAAGGGCGTTCGTGGCAATGCGAAAGGATGGCAGCATGGAAGACTTCTCTTATCTCAAGTGTTCAGGCCAGCTGTACCCTGGAGAGGTAGGACTTATTTTCCATGTGCTAATCAACGATTTAAATCATCTTTTGAAGACGTGCAGCTCAAGTTTGGACAAGCTCGTGAACTGTGTGAGCCAGCCATGTAATGTGCCCCTTTCAGCCTGACGTTTGCAGCATTGTGAATGCATCGAGCTGGCCTTTACCTCAAACTAGGACATTTTGGTAGAAAAGGTACAGAGACTGAGATGATCCTCATGCATTTGATGTTTGTACGTTTTTGGAATCGCTTACAGCCTGGGGTCTGGGTTGTTGCTTTGAGCCATGAACTTGTACGGCTGGCTGAACGCAGGTGAATGCGAGTGGGTCACATAAACAGCCTCGCAAGGAGGATGGGGGAGGGCATGGAGGCCGAGGGGGGAACAGAGGGAGAGGGGGCCGGGGAGGTAGAGGCGGCGGCGGTGGCCGAAGGGGGGGACGTCGTTGACGCTTGGTGGGTGAAAAGCAGTGTGTGCGTGTGTGTGTGCGTGTGCATGTGTATTTATATGTGGGTGTGGGTGTGGGTGTGGGTGTGGGTGTGGGTGTGGGTGTGGGTGTGGGTGCGTGGACGCGCGCGCGCGAGAGAG
>LFIK01004237.1_pt1 | contig 11609 bp, 12 predicted proteins | sample 643401 | NCBI WGS metagenome assembly LFIK01 (sample SAMN03777447, study PRJNA286221) | soda lake metagenome | biome: soda lake; feature: Kulunda steppe; material: water; isolation source: sample T5-Br brine of Lake Tanatar-5 | place: Russia: Kulunda steppe | collected 2010-07 | reverse complement strand
TCGGCCGGGACAGCTTCACTGGCCGCGCCACCACTCGTACCGGTGCGCTGGTGGCACGTTCGCCCACCAGCTGCGAGATGATCCTGCACCCGACCATACTGGCCTGTGCCAGGCAGTTCCTGGCACCTTACTGCCTGAAGATCCAGCTGCATCTGACCCAGGTGATCCGCCTGCAGCCGGGGCAGGGCGCTCAGGTGATCCATCGGGATCGCTGGGCCTGGGGCAAGTACCTGCCGGATGACATCGAACCCCAGTTCAACACCATCTGGGCGCTCACCGACTTTACCGCCGAGAATGGTGCCACCCGCGTGGTGCCCGGCAGCAGCGACTGGCCGGATGACCGTGAGCCGCGGCCAGAAGAGATCTGCCAGGCGGTCATGCCGGCCGGCTCGGTGCTGCTCTATACGGGATCGGTCTTCCATGGGGGCGGGGAGAATCGTTCCGCCGGTGATCGGATCGGGGTCAACCTGACCTATTCGCTGGCCTGGCTGCGACAGGAAGAGAATCAGTTCCTGTCCTGTCCGCCGGAGGCGGCGCGCGGGCTGCCCGAGACACTGCAGGATCTGCTCGGCTACACGGTGGGCAGCTATGCGCTGGGCTACTACACGCCACCGCTGGCACCCGGAGAAGGCCCCGAATGCGTGGGGCCCGAGTATGCACTGGGTCGGGTGCGCGAGGGCGAGGGGCTGGGCGATGACAGCGTGCGTCGGGCGGTTGCTGAAACGCGACCGAGTTCCTGAATTGACATCCTCCTCGTCCTGAATGACCAGGAGTCCTACCGCGCCGGTGCCGGCATCAAGCCGGTGCCGGTCGCCTCGGTGGATTCCTGCGCTACCTGGGCGCCCGGGGTGTTCAGCTGCCGAGAGGCCTGGGGCGCGCCGCGCGCGGCGCCTGGCAACGGGCTGCGCGGCAGCTGCCAGCATGATGATCGTGTGCCTCAGTCGGGCAGCAGGCGTCACGTGCATGGCTGGCGGACGCGTGACAGACTGTTGCGGGCATTGAAGGGAGACGGGAGGCGACATGTCCAGCAACGCACCATTCGCAGCGACCAGATTCCTGCTGGAGATCGATGACCTGGTGGCGGCCGGGTTTCTGAGTTGCAGCGGCCTGGAGGCGATCACCGAGGTGATCGAGTACCGAGAGGGCAATTCGCCGGCGACGGTGCGCAAGCTCCCGGGGCTGCGGTATCACGGCAACATCGTTCTGAGTCTTGGTGTCACCACGAGCATGGAGCTGCACGACTGGTATCGCACGACCGTGCAGGGGCAGGTGGAACGTCGCCATGGTGCGATCGTGCTGCTGGATGATGCCGGCAATCCTGCGGCGCGCTGGGAATTTCGGGATGGCTGGCCCTGTGCGATGTCGGGGCCGGAGCTGCACGCGCTGGAAAGCGCGGTCGCGATCGAGACTCTCGAGATCTGCCACGAGGGACTGCAGCGAGTCGGTCAGGGGTGATGCGGGATCTGCTGCGTCGCTGGCTGCATCTGGCGCCGCGCGAACGGCCTGACGTGGTGCTGGATGCGGTGTTCGATGACGGGCTGCTCTATCTGGTGCTGGAGAATCTGGGCAACGCTCATGCCCATGACATCTGCGTGCAGTTCGATCGCAGCCTGCCAGGGGTGGACGGCACGCGTGATGTCACCACCCTTGAACTGTTCCGTGACCTTGCCTTCCTGCCCGCAGGTCGGCGCATCAGCGTCTTCCTGGACAGTTCCAGCCGTTTTCTTGCCGGGACCGATGTGACCGAGTTCGTGGCCCAGATCCGGTTTCAGGATGGTCAGGGACGTCACTTCCGGCAGCGGATCCGGCACAACCTGTCCGTCTACCGCGAGTTCGGCTACATCCGCCGGACCCGAGGCTGACCCCGGACGTACTCCGGTATTGGCAGGGCGCCGGGCAGGCATTGCCGCTATCGGCGCCAGGGTATCGGGGGGGGTCCATGGGGCGGTCGCAGGGGCTATCGATGTGCCCGAAGCGGCTGCTGCCGGCAGTCCAGTCATCCGGGACGCGGTCGATCGCATCTTGTCGCGCGGCGTACAACGGTCAGCGCGGAGCTTGAGGGAGAGATCATGCACCGATCAGGACGTCATGGATGTTGGGGGCTTGTGGGTGGACTGCTGTTGTTGCTGCTTGCCGGTTGTGGCGATAGCGGTGATCGCCATGCAGCAGATGCCGTTGCCCTGGAGCCCGCGCGGCAGGCCCCGCGACCGTCCATTGACGCCCGGGAAGGGGCTGACGCAGGGGACGCAGCCGGTGGCATGCAGAACGCCGCTGCGCGCATCGAGGAACGTCGCAGCTACATGCTGCAGTTCGACGCCACCGAGCCGCTGGTGGACAGCTATCGGGCTGTGCACGACGCCTGCGAGACTGCTGACGCCTGCCGGGTCGAGCAGGGACGCCTGCAGACTCCGCGTCAGGGCCATGCTCATGCTCACCTGGCGCTGCGGATCGAGCGCTCGGCGCTGGCCGATGCGGCACCCCTGATGCTGATCCTGGAATCGCCGGCACTGAGCGGCTCCGAGATCACGCGTACCGACCGCAGTCGTCAGGTGATCGACCTGCAGGCCCGGCTGACTCAGCAGCAGATCCTGCGCGAGCGTCTGCAGGAGCTGGCGCGTGAGGGCGCCGGTGGCGAGCATCGCATCCAGGATCTGCTGCAGGTGGAGCGCGAGCTGGCGCGGGTGCAGGGCGAGATCGAGTCCATGCAGGGTCAGCAGCGACATCTGCAGGAGGTTACGGATACGGTGGCCGTGGCGGTGGACTTCCAGCAGCAACGCTGGACCGAGCCCGGTCAGCAGGGTGTGCTGGCGCCCTTGTGGCGCGCGCTGGACCGCAGCCTGGGGCTGTTCTTCGAATCGGTGGGGCAGGTGATTCTGGTGGTGGTGTTCCTGACGCCCTGGCTAGTAATCGGGATCCCGGTACTGTGGTTGCTGACCCGACTCTGGCGCCCATTGCGGAGGGGTCTGTCAGGCCTGTTCCGGCGCGACGCGCGTGCCAGTGCCAGCGAGACTCGGCCCGACTGATGGTAAGCCGCTGTCCCTGGTGCGGCACCGACCCGCTCTACGTGGCCTATCACGATACCGAGTGGGGCGTTCCCGTGCGCGATGACCGCGCCCTGTTCGAACTGCTGACGCTGGAGGGCGCGCAGGCCGGTCTGAGCTGGCTGACGGTGTTGCGCAAGCGCGAGGGTTATCGGCGCGCCTTTGCCGGTTTCCGCCTGGAGCGGATTGCGGCCATGGGCGCGGCCGACGTCGACCGCCTGCGGGCGGACAGCGGGATCGTTCGCAACCGTCTCAAGATCGAGGCAACCATCGGCAATGCACGCGCAGCGCTGGCGCTGGCCGAGCGCGGCGTCACCCTGACAGCATTCCTGTGGCGCTACGTGGATGATGAGCCACTGCAGAATCGCTGGCGGGCGCTGGCGCAGGTGCCGGCCAGCACGGCGCTGTCGCAGCGGATGAGCCGCGATCTGCATCGTGAAGGCTTCCGCTTTGTCGGTCCCACGATCTGCTATGCCTTCATGCAGGCTGCGGGACTGGTCAACGATCACCTCACGGACTGTTTCCGCCACCGGGAACTGGCCGACTAGCCAGATGCTTCCCACAGCAGCCGCAGCGCCAGCAGCGTCAGGACGATATCGAACAGGCGCCCGAAGCGGCGCTCGCTCATGCCCTGCAGCAGGTGCAGCCCGATGCGGGTGCCCAGAGCACCGGCGGCAATCATCAGCAGGATCAAACCCAGCCAGTCGCGGAAGGCGAAGCCGGCCGCACCGTAGACGAGCGCCTTGGGCGCGTGCTGCAGGCACATGGCGCCGGCGAAGGTGGCCACCGTGCGCAGGCGATCGGTCTGTTGCTGCTTCATGAATGCAGCCACCAGCGGGCCGGTGGCGCCCACGAACATGGAGATGAAACTGGTAGTCAACGAGGCGATCAGGATGCCGGCCGGGCCCAGCGCCCGGCCGGGCAGCGCGGGGCCCCAGACCAGCAGCAGGATGAACGCCGCAATGCACAGCTGAATCGTGGCCAGTGGCAGGTCGACCAGCAGGACGCTGGCCAGCCAGGCGCCCAGCGCCACGCCGGGCGCGAACCAGGCCAGGGTGCGCAGATCGATGTGGCGCCACAGCATCAGTGCCCGGTTCAGGTTGGAGCCCAGCTGGACCATGCCGTGCACGGGAATGATGGCGGCAGGAGGGACTGCCAGCGCCAGCACTGCCAGCAGGATCACGCCGCCGCCGGCACCGACTGCCGCAGTTATCAGCGAAGTCACTGCTGCCAGCAGGACCAGTCCGGCACTCAGCCAGACAGGCAGATCCGTGGGCAGCAGCCAGGTGCCGACGGTCTCCATCGGTTCAATGGCCCCGCGCAGGGGCGTGCTGGTTCGGCCGCATTGCCATGGGCTGGTCCGCGTGATGGCTCGACGGTGGGCCAAGCTAGCACGGGGCAGTGGTCACTGCAGCTCCGGCAGCGGGCCGGGCGCGGCGGTCCGGCCCGGCTGCCCGAGTGTCAGGTCAGTACTCGGCGGCGGATCAGTGACGAGACCTGCTCGACGGCGATGACCGTGACCAGTATGACCAGGATGATCAGGATGGCCTGATCGTACTGGAACTGGCGCATGGCTGCGTTCAGTTCCACACCGATGCCGCCGGCTCCTACCAGACCCAGGATGATCGCGGAGCGGATGGCCTTCTCCACGCCGAACAGGCTGGTGGCCACGAATGAAGGATAGGCCTCCGGCAGGATGCCGGCGAAGATCACGTCGGAGCGGCGCGCGCCGCCTGCGGTCAGGGCCTGGGCGGGCCCCTTGCGGGTTTCCTCGATCCGTTCGGCGAAGAAGCGGGCGCAGAAGCCGATGGTGTCCATGATGATTGCCAGGATTCCGGCCAGTACGCCCGGTCCGACGATGATGACGAAGATCAGTGCCCAGACCAGGTCGGGAATGGTCCGGAAGGTCGTCACCAGGGTGCGACTGATGACGCGGACCAGCCAGTGGGGCGAGGTATTGAAGGCGCACAGCAGTGCGAAGGGCAGGCTCAGCAGTACCCCGACTACCACGCCCAGCCCGGCCATCTGCAGGGTCAGATACATGGCATCCAGGATGTTGAACAGTCTGGATGTGTCCGGCGGCAGTGCGGCTGCGATCTCGTTGCCGAAGCGGATCAGTCCGCGCCACAGGCGCCCGGCGTTCAGGTTCACCTCCATGGCGCCCTGTACCAGGAAGGCGATCAGCAGCAGCCAGATGGTATAGCCCAGGATGGACGGCCTGCGGAACCTGGCAGGTGCAGCATGGACGGCCTGTCTGCCGGTGTCGCTGGGCTGGGGGGATGTCTGCATGGGAACCCTGAATGTTGATGTCAGTGGCCGGCCAGCGAAACCGCTTCGGCGCGGGCCGCGGCGCGCGGCGTGCCTTCGGTGGCTGCCTGCGATCCGGCTGTGTCCTGATGCTGCGTGGGGTCCTGTTCGTAGAGCCCGCCCAGTGTCTGCTCGTCATGGGCAGAGCGGGGATCGTCCAGCACCTTCAGGCCGCCCTTCAGACCGATCAGGCGCTGGCCGTAGGCGAGTGCGAACTCCAGCTGATGCAGCGTGCAGATGACGGTCATGCCCCGTTCCTCGACAATCGACCAGAGCAGGTCCATTACCTTGCGCCCGGCACGCGGATCGAGCGAGGCGATCGGTTCGTCTGCCAGCACGATTTCCGGTTCCTGCATCAGCATGCGGGCGATCGCCACCCGTTGCTGCTGGCCGCCGGACAGGGCGCTGCCGCGGGATTCGGCCCGGTCTGCCAGACCGACTCGCTGCAGGCAATGCATGGCGCGATCCCGGTCCTCGGTGGACGCGGTCAGCGACAGGGCCGACCAGAGGCGGTTGCGGCCCAGCGAGCCGAACAGCACGTTCTGGAACACCGAGACGTTGTCGATCAGGTTGAAGTGCTGGAAGACCATGCCGATGCGACGGCGGATGGGACGCAGGCGCCGGAAGTTCAGCTGGCTGATGTCCTGGCCATCGATCACCACCTGGCCGGACGTGGGCCGCTCAAGGCCGTTCATGCAGCGCATCAGCGTGGATTTCCCCGAGCCGTTGTGGCCCAGCAGGACCACGCCTTCGCCACGCTGGATCTCCAGATCAATGCCGCGCAGGGCGCGGGTGCCATCCGGGTACTGCTTGGTGACCCCGGCCAGTCGCAGCAGCGGTGCCTGGTTGCGGTCCGGAATCGACCCTGGCAGGGTCGAGCTGTTTGCGGGCATGGTCCTGTCCTCGTGCAATGCGATCAGTCGAACGGCAGGCCAAGGCGCTGGTGCACCTGGCGGAAGCCGTCGAAATAGCTGTCATCGGCCTCTATGACACGCGCGCCCCGGAACTTGGTCATCTGGCCTCCGCCCGCGACCAGGGCGTCGATGATCTGATCGCCGTGGGCCAGCATGGCCGCGCGGATTTCCTCGACCAGCTCGTCCGAGAGGCCGCCGCGGACGACGAACACGTCGGCGGGCAACGGGTCTGACTGGGCCAGCACCACGTGATCACCGTCGTGGCCGCGCTCCTCGAACCAGCGCCAGTCGCGAATGCCACCAGCGAAGGCATCGATGTCGCCGGCGATGAGCGACTGGTAGCGGGGTTCGTCAGCATCGATGTCGAGAATGTTCATCGCGTCGTAGGGGTCGTCGAAGCCGGCGTCCATCAGCATGCCCATGGGCGTCACGTAACCCGAGGTGGAGCCGCGTGCCTTCAGGGCCACATCGCGACCGGCAAGGTCCTGCAGTGACTCGATGCCGGCATCCCGACGGGTGACGAATACCGAGTAGTACTCGCCGCGTTCGATCCCTGCGACCGGTCGTACATCCTGGTTGCGGGAGCGGATGAACAGGTACTCGGTTGGGCCGGCCAGGACGATGTCCACGTCACCGGCTTCCATGGAGTGGGTGGCGATGGTGCGGTCGCTGACCGGCTCGAACTCGACCGGGCGGCCGAGCATGTCTTCCATGGCGTCGCGGAACGGGCCGAAATGGCGTTGCAGCTCTTCCATGCCTTCCAGACCCGTGTCGGCGATCCGCAGCGTAACCGGGTCACCGCGCTCGTCCAGTTCCCGATCCGGCGCGCAGGCAGTCAGCAGCGACATTGGCAGGATGAGCAGTGTCAGCAGCCACAGCCGGCTGCAGGAGGGGGTTGGTCGGGTGCAGGGTCGCCCAGCGTTCATGCGTGCCTCTCCAGTCATCATGTACGAGTTCCTGCATGGAACCCGCCAGTTCGATGGAGCGGCACGCTACCGGGCCGATGTGATCCTTTTGTTACGTCGTGACGACTGGTGCAGGTGGCTGATGGAGAAGCTGGCCGGGGTCATTCCGGCCCGTTGTCGACGCTGAAGCGCTGCCCTCCCAGTACCACTTTCTGCAGCTGGCGCAGGTGCTGCACATCTTCGAGCGGGTTCGCGCTCAGCACCAGACAATCTGCCTGCTTGCCCGGCTCCAGGGTGCCCACCTCGTCGCCGATGCCGGTGCAGTCGGCGGCGTGTCGCGTGGCCGACGTCAGGACCTCCTCCGGGCCCGGGCCCGTGCGCTCAGATGGAAAGCACGAACAACAGCACCGTCGAGATGAAGCCCACCAGCCAGATCAGCGAGCGCAGGGTGGCCAGGTCGGCCATGTACAGGAAGCCGTAGGCCAGTCGCGCCAGGACGAAGACGATGGCCAGCAGATCGATGGTGCCCTGGGCCATGTTGCCCACCTGATGGGCAATGATCACGCCGGCTGCAAACGGCGGGAAGGCTTCCAGCGCATTCTGCTGGGCCCAGTTGGCGCGTGCAGGCCATCCCTGCAGGCGCCCCAGATAGTCGCGCGGGGCGGCGTTGTCGTACTGGCCCGCACCGGTCCTGGTGCCGCCGGCCTTGGCCAGGCCGGTCCAGACGATGGGCATGAACATGGAAATCAGTACGCACCAGTAGGCAATGGTCATGTTGTGCTCCCCGATCAGTGATTGTCCGCCTGGCCGCCGACGTGTCCGGTCTGTCGCGGGCAGTGTGGACGATCATACCGCCGTTGCTCGGCAGCAGTCAGCTGCAGCAGGCCAGGTGCGCTGGGCGCAGGGTTGCGTTAGCTTGGAGCAGTCGCTTCCCGGGCCACGGAACTGGTTGCCGCCGACATGGGCATGCCGCTGCAGGGAGCGCGTGTCGCCATACAGGGGTTCGGCAACGTGGGCTACTGGGCCGCGCATTTCTTTGCTGCAGCAGGTGCGCAGATCGTCGCCGTGAGCGATGTGGAAGGCACGCTGCTCGCGCCCGATGGCATGGATCCGGACGCAGTGAACGCAGTCAGCGAGGCGCGGGGCTCGGTCGTTCACTACGATGCACCTGGCGTGGAACGACTGGATCGCGACGCGCTGATCGGCATTGACTGTGACGTGCTGGTTCCGGCAGCGCTCGGCGGTGCCATCAACGTGGACAATGCTCACCTGGTGCGTGCCCGGCTGGTGGCCGAGGGGGCCAACCATCCCACCACTCCCGGGGGGGACGAGATCCTCCAGCAGGCTGTTATCAGGATCATTCCCGATATCTACGCCAACGCTGGCGGGGTGACCGTATCCTATTTCCAGTGGGTCCAGAATCGGCAGCACATGCGCTGGGAAGCACAGCGGGTCGATGCCGAGTTGCGCAAGGTGATGACCAGAGCCTACGCCGCCATCAAGGACGCCGCGGAAGAGTTCCGGGTCGATCTGCGCACGGCGGCCTTCATCGTGGCTGTGCGGCGCGTGTCCAGGGCCGGGCGCCTGCGCGGCATGCGCTGAGCCCGGGCCGCGCCCATCAGTAGCTCCTGGGCTGGTCGAGCACCTTCTCGGCGATGAAGCTCAGGATCAGCTGTTCGGTGATGGGTGCCAGTCGGGTGATGGCCACTTCCCGGAACAGGCGCTCCACATGGTATTCGCGGGCATAGCCCATACCCCCATGGGTGGCCATGGCCTGCCAGGCGGCTTCATGGCCGGCACGGGCCCCCAGGAACTTGGCGGCATTGGCCTCGGCGCCACAGGGGCGGCCGCGGTCATAGAGCTCGGCGGCACGCAGGGCCATCAGCCAGGCGGATTCCAGCTGCATCCAGCGTTCCGCCAGGGGATGCTGAATGCCCTGGTTCTGACCGATGGGACGGTCGAACACCACGCGCTCGCGGGCGTAGCCGGCTGCGCGCTGCAGGGCGTCGTGACCAATGCCGATGGCTTCGGCCGCGATCAGGACGCGCTCGGGGTTCAGGCTGTCCAGGATGTAGCGAAAGCCGTGGCCCTCTGCGCCGATCCGGTCGGCTTCCGGAATGAACAGCCCATCGATGAACAGGGCGTTGGAATCCACCGCCTTGCGGCCCATCTTGGGGATGCGGCGGATTTCGACACTGCTGCGGTCCAGATCGGCGTAGAAGATGCTGATGCCGTCGGTGGGACGCTTGCAGTCCTCGATGCGCCGGGTCCGGGCCAGCAGCATGATCTTGTTGGCAACCTGGGCGGTGGAGGTCCAGACCTTCTGGCCGTGCACCCGGTAACCGCCCGGCACCTGCTCGGCAAAGGTCTTGATGCGGGTACTGTTGAGGCCGGCATCGGGTTCGGTAAAGCCGAAGCAGACCTGATCCTCGCCGCTGATCAGGCGCGGCACCCAGCGGGCCTGCTGGGCTTCGCTGCCGTGGACGACGATGGGGTGGGGGCCGAACAGGTTGATGTGCACGGCGGACGCGGCCGCCATGCCGCCGCCGTGGCTGGCAACCTCGTGCATCATGACGGCCGCCTCGGTGACACCCAGGCCGGAACCACCCCAGGCCTGGGGCATGGTGATGCCCAGCCAGCCTGCTTCCGCCATGGCGCGATGAAAGGCGTGAGGGAACTCGCCGTCATCGTCCCGGGCCAGCCAGTAGTCGTCATCGAACTGCCGGACCACCGACCGCACGCCGGCGCGAATGGCGTCCAGTTCCCGTTCCCGCGCCTCCTGCAGTTCGGCCAGGGTGACTGTCGTCGGGGTTGTTCCGTCATGCATGTTCGCCGTCCTCTCCCGTCTGCTCTGGTGCGGGGCTGCCCAGCATCAACGCCAGTCGCTGGCACTGGCAGACCAGTTCATCGCGCTGGTTGAAGCCCATGTGCCTGAAGGTGACGATGCCCTGGCCGGGACGCGACTGACTGGGCCGCAGGGCCACGACTTCCGTTTCCGCGCGCAGCGTGTCGCCGGGAAAGACCGGATTCGGGAAGCGTGTTTCCTCCCAGCCCAGGTTGCCCACCGTGGTGCCCAGGGTGGTGTCCTGGATCGACAGCCCGACGATCAGCCCCAGGGTGAAGATGGAGTTGATCAGCGGTTGCCCGAATTCGGTCTGCTCGGCATAGCTGCGGTCAATGTGAATGGGAGCCGGGTTGCTCGTCAGGGCGCAGAAGAGGGTGTTGTCCGCCTCGGTGACGGTGCGGCGGATCTCGTGCACGAAGCGGTCACCGACCCTGAACTGATCGAAAAAGCGGCCTGCCATGGTGGCCCCCCGTTGCTGGCCCGGCTGAAAGGATCATTGACAGTAGGGAGTCATCTTGCCAATTTCCAGCCTGTTGTTGCGTCCGAGCGTGGCCACGCAGCAGGAGCAGGCATTCCTGCCCCTGCCAGAAGCATGCGCCGGAATGCAGCGTGGACCAACGGGGAGGGCGATCATGTATCCAGGCAAGTGGGCACAGGTATTTCCGGACAAGCCCGCGATCATTCATTCCGGTACCGGTGAGCAGCTCAGTTTTCGTGAGCTGGACGATCGTTCCAATCAGCTGGCCCAGCTGTTCCGGGCCAGCGGGCTGGGCCCCGGCGATCACGTGGCCCTGTTCATGGAGAATCATCTGCGCTTCTTCGAGGTGGTCTGGGCGGCACTGCGCTCGGGACTCTACCTGACCACCATCAACCGTTATCTCACTGCGGAAGAAGCCGGCTATATCCTGGACGACTGTGAGGCGCAGGTGCTGGTGACTTCCAGTTATCTGGGCGAGGTGGCTGCAGCCTTGCCCGAGCATGCACCGCACTGCCATGAGTGGCTGATGGTGGATGGGGTCGCGCCGGGTTTTCGGTCCTACGAAGAGGCGCTTGCCACGCAGCCTGCGCAGCCGCTGGAGCACGAGCCTGCAGGCCAGTTCATGCTCTACAGCTCCGGGACCACAGGGCGCCCCAAGGGCATCAAGCGGCCCCTGAGCGGCGCGCTGATTTCCGAGGACACCGGTTTCGTCACCCTGCTCATGCAGGAGTTGTGGCAACTCGATCAGGACAGTGTCTACCTGTCGCCGGCGCCGCTCTACCACTCAGCCCCTGCCGGGTTCACCACTGCCGCTATTTCCCGTGGTGCCACCGTGGTCATGATGCCCAGGTTCGACGAGGTCGAGGCCCTGCGCGCCATTCAGGACTATCGGGTGACCCACAGTCAGTGGGTGCCGACCATGTTCACCCGCATGCTGAAGCTGCCGCAGGAGACTCGCGAGCAGTTCGACCTGTCCTCGCACAAGGTGGCCATTCACGCGGCCGCGCCCTGTCCGAGCGGCATCAAGCAACAGATGTTCGACTGGTGGGGGCCGATCCTGCACGAGTATTACGCGGGGACCGAGGCCAACGGCTTCACCCACTGTGGTCCGCAGGAGTG
>LFIK01004236.1_pt1 | contig 11609 bp, 9 predicted proteins | sample 643401 | NCBI WGS metagenome assembly LFIK01 (sample SAMN03777447, study PRJNA286221) | soda lake metagenome | biome: soda lake; feature: Kulunda steppe; material: water; isolation source: sample T5-Br brine of Lake Tanatar-5 | place: Russia: Kulunda steppe | collected 2010-07 | reverse complement strand
TCCGGCGGATCCGGCGGCGGCGGCTCGGGCGGCGACAAGGGCGCGGCCCCCGCCGCACCGCCGCGGCGCCGACGCGGCGGGGTCATCGCGCTCCTGCTCGGCGGGGTCGCGGCGGCGGGTATCGGTTTTGCCGCCGCGGAGTATCTGATTCCCGAGGGCTGGCCCCTCGCCGTCGTCAACGAGGATCACCTCGCCGCGCTCGAACAGCGCATCGACGCGCAGAGCACCCGCATCGACGCGCTCGAGTCGCAGGTGGCCGAGGGCGCCGACGCGGAGCGCCTCGACGAGCTCGCGGCCACGGCCGAGGACGCGCGCGACACCGCAGAGGCGGCGCGCGACACGGCCGAGGCCGCCGGCGCGGATGGCGCCGCGCTCGGCGAGCGGATCGACGAGGTCGCCGAACGGGTCGATGCGGTCGCGCGGCTCGAGGACCGCGTCGCCGCGCTCGAGGAGATGGGCGGCCGGCTCGACGAGATCGCGGACCGGCTCAACGAGCTCGAGCGGCGACCCCCCGAGGGCGAGGATTTCGATGTCGACGCGCTCGAGGCGGCGATCGGGTCCTATGAGCGCGAGCTCGCATCGCTCCAGGAGACCATCGCCGACACAACCGCCCGGCTCGACGCGCTGGAAGCCGAGGTCGGGTCGCTCGAGGGCGATCTCGGAACACTCGAGGACTCGATGTCCGGACTCGAATCGGATCTGCGCACCCGGCTCGAAGAGGCCGAGGAGGCCGCCGCCGCGCTGCAGGGCGAGGTCGCGGCGGCCGAGGGACGTGTTTCCGCCCATGCCGCGCTGGCGCGGATCGAGGCCGCCATCGAGACCGGCGCGGGCTTCGACGACGCGCTCGCCAGGGTGCGCGATGCGGGCCATGACGTGCCTGCCGAGCTCGCCGAGCGCACGGATGGCGTCCCGACCGTCACCGCGCTGCAGGAGAGCTACCCGGATGCGGCGCGCGACGCGCTCGCGGCATCGCTGCGCGACATCGACGATGATGCGGGCGTCACCGAGCGCGTGGAGAATTTCCTGCGCGGTCAGCTCGGGGTGCGTTCGCTGTCGCCGCGCGACGGTGACGATCCCGATGCCGTGCTCTCGCGCGCCGAATCGGCGCTGCGCGACGGCAACCTCTCCGGCACGCTCGACGAACTCGCGGCCCTGCCCGAGCCGGGCCGCGAGGCCATGGCGGACTGGATCGCGGCGGCCGAAGACCGCGTGGCGGCGCGCCGCGGGGTCGACACCCTCACCGCCGCGCTCGCGCCGCAAGAAGGGGCCGATGAATGATCTGGTCACTCCTCAAGATACTCATCTTCGTCGCGATCGTCGCCGGGCTGACCTACGGCGCGGGGGTGTTGCTGGAATCGGATGGTGGCCTGCAGATCGCCATGGCCGACACCGAGATCAGCCTGGCGCCGCTGCAGCTCGTGATCGTGGCGCTTGTCACGCTCGCGGCGCTCTGGCTGCTGTTCAAGCTCGTGGGACTGCTCTTCGCGGTGCTGCGCTTTCTCAACGGCGACGAGACCGCGCTGACACGCTTCTTCAGCCGCAACCGTGAACGGCGCGGCTTTCAGGCGCTCACCGACGGGTTGCTCGCGCTGGCCTCCGGCGAGGGTGCCGCGGCGCGCAAGAAGGCCGCCAAGGCCGAGAAACTGCTGCGCAAGCCGGAACTGACCAACCTGATCTCGGCGCAGGCCGCCGCGATGGAAGGCAACCGGCCGCTCGCGACTGAATACTACAAGCGCCTGCTCGGCGATGAGCGCACCCGCTTCGTGGGACTGCGCGGCGTGATGCGCCAGAAGCTCGACGAGGGCGACACTGAAACCGCGCTCAAGCTCGCGCGCAAGGCCTTCACCCTCAAGCCGGGCCACACCGAGACGCAGGACATCCTCCTGCGCCTGCAGGCCGATCAGGACGACTGGGCCGGAGCGCGGCGCACCCTGCTCGAAAAGAAGCGCCAGGGCGCGCTGCCGCGCGATGTCTTCTATCGCCGTGACGGCATCCTCACGCTCCAGCAGGCAATGCAGATGAAGGCCGAGGGCGACAGCGCCGGTGCCCATACGGCTGCGCTCGAGGCGCACCGGCTGGCGCCCGATCTCGTCCCCGCCGCGGTGATGGCCGCGCGCGCACAGATCGCCGACGGCAATGCGCGCAAGGCCGCCAAGGTCATCAAGAAGGCCTGGACGGCGCAGCCGCATCCCGAACTCGCCGCCGCCTTCGCCGAGATAGCGCCGCGCGAGAGCCAGTCCGCGCGCCTCAAGCGGTTCGCCGCGCTCACCAAGACCGCCCCGGACCACCCCGAGACGAAGATGCTGCTCGCCGAGCTCAACATCGCCGCCGAGGATTTTCGCGCCGCGCGCCGCGCGCTCGGCGATCTCGTCGAGAAGGCGCCCAATCAGCGGGTTCTCACGATCATGGCCGCGATCGAGCGCGGCGAGGGGTCGGAGGATGCCGTGGTGCGCGGCTGGCTCACCCGGGCGCTGAGCGCACCGCGCGGGCCGCAATGGGTCTGTGAGGCGTGCCATCACATCCACCCGCGCTGGGTGGCGGTCTGCGAGCATTGCGGCGGTTTCGACACGCTGAGCTGGCGCGAGCCCCCGCAGGACAGCACCCCCAGCCCGACCCAGACCGAGATGCTGCCCCTCATCGCCGGAGCGCCCGACGGCGCGAACCGGCCAAAGGGGGAGGCCGGAGATGGCAGGGCTGCGCGCGCGCCGGCGGCCGAGGCGGACACGTCCGAGGGCGCCACTGTCGAGAGCCCTGATGCGAAGGCAACCGACGCGCAAGCGAAGGATGCGGTTGGCGGCGCGCCGCGCGGCTGACGCGGCGGCGGCGCGGTGCCATCCGGTCGCAGCCGTGACCTGCCGCGACCCTGCGAGGGCGTTCCATGTCCGCTCCGCGCTCGTGCGGCGTTGAACCTGCGCTTGGTCGGGCCTAAAAGACCGGGACGACACCCGGCTGGAGGAGGACGCCATGAGCATCGGTCTGAGCGCGAGAGAGGCGGAGCTGTGCGCCGCGGCGGCCCGTCTCGCGCATGAGGTGATCGCGCCGCGCGCGGGCGAAATCGACCGCACCGAGGAATACCCCTGGGACAATGTCCGCGCGCTCACGGATGCGGGCTTCATGGGCATGACGATCCCGCGCGACCTCGGCGGCGGCGGGCGATCCTTTCTCGAGGCCGCGCTCGTGATCGAGGAGATGGCGAAGGTCTGCACCGTGACGGCGCGGATCGTCGTCGAGGCCAATATGGGCGCGATCTCGGCGATCATGCAGTATGGCACCGACGCGCAGCGCGCCATGGCGTCCGAACTCGTGCTCGCCGGCGACAAGCCCGCGATCTGCATCACCGAGCCCGAGGCCGGCAGCGACGCCACCGCCATGACCACCCGCGCCGATGCGCGCGCGGGCGGCTATGTGCTCAGCGGGCGTAAGCACTGGATCACGGGCGCCGGCGTCTCGCGGCTGCACCTGATCTTCGCGCGGGTCTTCGACGCGTCGGGCACCGAGCAGGGCATCGGCGGCTTCATCGCGCTGCGCGACGCGGATGCGGGGCTGAAGATGGTGCGGCGCGAGCCGACGATGGGGCTGCGCGGCATCCCCGAGGGCGAACTCGAATTCGACGGGCTCGAGCTCGATGCGAACCGCCTCCTGATGCCGCCCGGCGGCCTCAAGCGCGGCTTTGCGGAGCTCATGAACGCCTATAACAGCCAGCGCGTCGGCGCAGGCACGGTGGCGATGGGTGTCGCCGCCGGGGCGACCGATCTCGCCACCGATTTCCTGCGCCGGCGCGAGCAGTTCGGCCGGCCGATCGGCGAATTCCAGGGGCTGCAATGGATGCTTGCCGACATGACGACGAAGGTGACCGCGGCGCGCACGTTGCTGCACGCGGCCGCGCGCTCGACCGGGCCCGACGGCAGCGCGTTTCCCGATCCGGAGCTGGCCGCGCAGGCCAAGCTCTTCGCCTCCGAGTCGGCGATCGGGGTGGTCAATGACGCGCTGCAGCTGCACGGCGCGGCCGGCTATTCGCGCGAGCTTCCGCTCGAGCGGATGGCGCGCGACGTGCGAATGTTCACCATCGGCGGCGGCACCGCGCAGGTGCTGCGCACGCTGATCGCGGGCCAGACGCTGGGCTGGAAGCTGCCGCAGCGGCGCGAGGCCCGGGTGCGGGCGGCGTCGTGATGGCCGGTCCGCTAGAAGGGGTCCGGGTGCTCGACATGTCGCGCATCCTTGCCGCGCCCACCGGCACGCAGATCCTCGGCGATCTCGGCGCCGAGGTCATCAAGGTGGAAAAGCCGGGCGCGGGCGACGACACGCGCCGCTGGGGCCCGCCCTTCCTGCCCGACCGCGACGGCCAACCGACGACGGAATCGGCCTACTACCTGTCGTCGAACCGCAACAAGCGCTCGGTCGCGATCGACTTCACGACCGAGGACGGGCGCGCGCTGCTTCTCGAGATGCTCGCCGATTGCGACGTGCTGATCGAGAATTTCCGCACCGGCACGCTGGCGCGCTACGGGCTCGATTACGAGACGCTGCGCGCGCGGTTTCCGGGGCTGGTCTATTGTTCGGTGACCGGCTTCGGGCAGGACGGGCCCTATGCGCGCCGCGCGGGCTACGATTATCTCGCCCAGGCGATGGGCGGCATTATGAGCATCACCGGCGCGCCGGACGGGCCGCCGATGAAGGTCGGTGTCGGCATCACCGATGTCACCACCGGGCTGTATGCGACCATCGGCATCCTCGCCGCGCTGCGCCACCGCGACCGGACGGGCGCGGGCCAGCATGTGGACGCCTCGCTGCTCGATACGCAGGTGTCCTGGCTGATCAACGAGGCGACGAACTATTTCCTCTCCGGCGAGCGCCCGATGCGGCGCGGCAACGCGCATCCCAACATCGTGCCCTACCGGGTCTATGCGACGGCGGACGGCTATGTCGTGCTCGCGGTGGGCAACGATGCGCAGTTTCGCCGCTGGTGCGATGTCGCCGGGCGGGGCGAGCTCGCCGACGATCCGCGTTTTGCCACGAACACGGCGCGCATCGCCAACCGCGACACGATCGATGCCGAAATCGAGGCAGAGATGGCGCGCCGGGACTCGGCCGACTGGCTCGCGCGGCTCGAGGAGGTCGGGGTGCCGGCCGGACCGGTGAACCATATCGACGAGGTCTTCGACGACCCGCATGTGCGCGCGCGGGGCATGCGTATCGAGATGGACTATCCCGATGCCGACGGGGGGCGCGTTGCGCTGGTCGCCAGCCCGCTCAAGTTCAGCGCCACGCCGGTGAGCTACCGCTACCCGCCGCCGCGTCTCGGCGAGCACACGCGCGAGATCCTCGCCGCCTTCGCCGCCTGCACCCCCGATGACATAGCGCGGATGCTGGCCTCCGGCGTGATCGCGGCGCGCGACGCGGGGCCGTCCGACGGTTGATCGCGCCGCACGCGGCTGGACGCACGCGCCCCGATCGTGTAACAGCCGCGGTCAGCCGGGGATGCCCCGGACGCAGGATGGTAAAACGAGGATGTTCGCAATGCACGCAACCGCACGCATGGCGGCCTGTGCGATGGGAGTGACGCTTGCCACGACGCAGGGCGCGGCCTCGGGCGGGGCCGATTTTTCGGCGCAGATGGGGGCGCTCGTGGAACAGGAAAGCGCCGCGCTCGGCGGCGTGGCGCCCGACCATCTCGATGCGCTGCTGACCGATCCGCCGCTCGACGATACCGGCGCATCGGACCTTTACGATCGCGACTGGCTCGCCCGGTTCCCCGCCGAGGGCGAGAGCGAGTCCTGGGACTGCCTCGCCGGGGCGCTCTATCACGAGGCGCGCGGCGAGAAGATCAAGGGGCAGTTCGCCGTCGCCGAGGTGATCCTGAATCGCAAGGATGCCGCCGAATATCCCGACAACGTCTGCGAGATCGTCTATGAGGGCACCGAAAACGGCGGCGGATGCCAGTTCTCCTTCGCCTGTGACGGCAATTCGGAGGCGATCAACGAGACCGGTGCCCATGCGCTGGCCGGGCGCATCGCCAATGTGATGCTCGCCGATGCGCCGCGCGCGCTCACCGATGGCGCGACGCATTTCCACTCCACCGCCGTCGCGCCCAGCTGGGCCGAGAGATTCGCCGAGACCGCACAACTCGGCGCGCATCGCTTCTACCGCCAGCCGACCCGGCTTTCGGGCAACTGAGCCGCGCGGATGCGGGCAACCCGGATCGCGAGGACGGACGTCGGGGCGCGCCGATGACGACGGACACCGAGCTCGCCTTCGCGCACCCGGAGGCACGCGCCGCCGCCACCGCCAGCACCGATCCGCGCGACCGCATCAGCCTGCGCGATCATGTCGTCACCGCCGAGATCGGCGCCTTTCAGGCCGAGCGCGGCATCATGCAGCGGCTGTGCTTCAATGTCGTGGTCGAGGTCGTGACGGCGCCGGCGGGCGACGATGTCGACCGCATCCTGTCCTATGACCGCATCACCGAGGCGATCGCGGCGGAGCTGGCGCGCGAGCGGGTGAACCTTCTGGAGACGCTCGCCGAGCGCATCGCGGAACGGATCCTGCACGCGCCGCGGGCGATGCGGGTCTTCCTGCGCATCGAGAAGCTCGATCGCGGACCCGGCGCGCTGGGCGTCGAGATCGCGCGCGCGCGTGCGGCGACGCCGGCCAATGAGGCCGAGGACTCCGCCGCGCCGCTGCACCCCGTGGTGGTGCATCTGTCCAACGCGGCGATCGCCGATGCCGGGCTCGCGTCGCGGCTCGACGCGCTCGCGGCGTCCGGCGCGCCGGTGGTGCTGTGCGTGGGGCTGCCCGGGTCGCCGTCGCCGCAGAGCGCCGCCCCGGCCGCGCAGCGGCGCATCGACCTGCTCGCTATCGAGCAGAACGCCTGGGTGCTGGCCGGGCGCGATCCGCGCTGCGTGGTGGTGCAGAGCCGCACCGAGATCGACTGGGCGATGCGGCAGCGGCAGATGATCGTCTGGGCCCCGTCCAAGCTCGTCCTCGACGCTGTGGACGGTCCGACCGCGCCGCCGCGCAATGCGGTGGCGCTGTCGCTCTGGCTGGCCGAGACGCTGGCGGCGGAGCGGCTCGTTCTGGTGGGCTGCACCGCGCCTCCGGCGGGAAGCCGCATCCGCATCGAGACGGCCACCCGCTGAGGCTTGCCTCATCCGCCGCACCGCCTTAGGCCTCGACCGATGCGCTATTTCCGCCCGATCCCGATGACCGACCCGGCCCGCCCCGACGGCGCCCTGACGCTGGCCGGGGGCTGGTGCTGGTTCGACCGCGTCGAGGTCCTGGCGCGCGATGCTCCGCCGCGCACGATCCCCGCCGCCGAGCTGCCCGAAGCGGCGCGCGCGCGGCTCACCGCGCCGCGTCCGGCGCTGATGGGCATGTCGCTCGACGTGGCGCGGGTGATGGGGATTCTCAACGTGACCCCGGACAGCTTCTCGGATGGCGGCGCCTTCCTCGCGCCGGACGCGGCGCGCGCACGCGGGCGCGCGCTTGCGGAGGGCGGCGCCGACATCATCGATATCGGTGGCGAATCGACCCGGCCGGGCGCCGACCCCGTCCCGGCGCACGACGAGATAGCACGCACCGCGCCGGTGATCGCGGCGCTGCGCGCGGGCGGGGTGCACACCCCGATTTCCATCGACACCCGCAAGGCCTCCGTCGCCGCGGCGGCGCTCGAGGCGGGGGCGGGCATGGTCAACGACGTCTCCGCGCTCACCCATGACGCCGCGCTCGCGGTGATGTGCGCGAGCACCGAGGTGCCCGTCTGCGTCATGCACGCGCAGGGCACGCCGCGTACCATGCAGCAGGATCCGCGCTACGACGACGTGCTTCTCGATGTGTACGACATGCTTGCCGAGCGCGTCGCCGCCGCCGAGGCCGCCGGCATCGACCGCGCGCGCCTGCTCGTCGATCCCGGGATCGGTTTCGGCAAGACCGTCGCGCACAATCTTTCTCTGCTGCGGGGGCTGTCAGTGCTGCACGGGCTCGGCTGTCCGATCGTGCTGGGCGCGTCGCGCAAGCGGTTTATCGGCGCGATCGGCGGGGCCGAGGGGGGCGCGGCGCGGATGCCCGGCTCGCTTGCGGTGATGCTGGCGGCGGTGGCACAAGGGGCGCAGGTGCTTCGGGTGCACGACGCTGCCGAGAGCCGGCAGGCGCTCGCGCTTTGGCGGGCGGTTACGCAGGGAGACGCGCGATGAGCGGCAGGATCTTCGGCACCGACGGCGTGCGCGGCACCGCCAACACGCATCCGATGACAGCGGAAATGGCGCTGCGTCTCGGCGCTGCGGCAGGACGCTATTTCCGCCGCGACGGCACGAACGACCACCGCGTCGTGATCGGCAAGGACACGCGGCGCTCGGGCTACATGCTCGAGAACGCGCTGACCGCCGGGCTGACCTCGACTGGGATGAACGTGCTGTTGCTGGGGCCGGTGCCGACGCCGGCGGTGGGGTATCTGACGCGCTCGATGCGCGCGGATATGGGCATCATGATCTCGGCCTCGCACAACCCGCATCACGATAACGGCATCAAGTTCTTCGGCCCGGAGGGCTTCAAGCTGTCGGACGCCGCCGAGGACGAGATCGAGGCGATCCTCGACGGCGAGATCGCGCCCGCCCACCCCGACAATATCGGCAAGGCCCGGCGCATCGATGACGGCGCCGGCCGCTATATCGAATACGCCAAGACGACGCTGCCGCGCCGGGTCCGGCTGTCGGGGCTCAAGGTGGTGATCGATTGCGCGCATGGCGCCGCGTGGCGCGCCGCGCCCGAGGTGTTGTGGGAACTCGGCGCCGAGGTGATCCCGATCGGCGTGGCGCCGAACGGCTACAACATCAATCTCGGCTGCGGCTCGACGGACACGGCCGCCGCGGTCGCCGCGGTGCGCGACCACGGCGCGGATCTGGGGATCTGCCTCGACGGTGACGCCGATCGCGTGATGCTGATCGATGAGCATGGCACCGTGGCCGATGGCGATCAGCTGCTCGCGCTCTTTGCCGAGCGCTGGTCCGAAGCGGGCAAGCTCGCGGGCAACACGCTGGTGGCCACGGTGATGTCCAATCTGGGGCTCGAGCGGTTCCTCGCCGGGCACGGCATCGCTCTCGAACGCACCAAGGTCGGCGATCGCTATGTCGTGGAGGCGATGCGGGCCGGGGGCCGCACCCTCGGCGGCGAGCAGTCGGGCCATATCGTGATGGCCGAGCATGCCACGACGGGGGATGGACTCATCGCCGGGCTGCAATTCCTCGCCGCGATGGCCGAGACGGGCGCGAAGGCGAGCGCGCTCGCGCACCGCTTCGACCCGGTGCCGCAGCGGCTGGTTAATCTGCGCTACCATCCGGCGGACGATCCGCTCGAACGCCCGGACGTGCAGGCGGCGATCGCGCAGGCGCAGCGGCGGCTCGCCGATCACGGGCGGCTCCTGATCCGCAAATCGGGAACCGAGCCATTGGTGCGGATCATGGCCGAATGCGCGGACGAGGCGTTGCTCTTCGAAATCACCGACGGGTTGCGCGACGCGATGGACAGCGCGGGGTAGAGCATGCTGTGCGGGACTGGGGGCCGGTTTTGCGCAAAATGCGCTAGCCGCGTGGCCCGATGCGCAACCGGCTGACGGCGAGGCCCGCGAGGATCAGCCCGAGCGCGCCCAGAAACTGCGGCGGCAGCGACTCGCCCAGGAGCACCACCCCGAAGATCACCGCCCAGACCGGGACCTGGTAGTTGACCTGGCTCAGGAAGGCCGGGCCGGCACTGCGGATCACCCGCACGAGGATCAGCGTTGCAAGCGCCGTCGGGCCGAGCCCGAGATAGAGCAGCGCGAGCGCCGAAACCCCTGCGCCGGGGCGCGGCACCCCGTCGAGCACGAGCGCCGTCGGCACCGCCAGCACCGCCGCCGCGAGAAGGGCGGCCGCCGAGAACCGCACCAGCGCCACGGGCGGGCAGCGCCGCGTCACGATCGAGCCGATCGCGTAACAGGCCGCCGCCGCGATACAGGCCAGCCGCGCCGCCGCCGCACCCTCCGCCGCCACGACACCCGGCCCGATCAACAGCACCACCCCGCACAGCCCCATCGCGAAGCCCGCAGCCCGCGGCCTGGTCATCCGCTCGCCGGGGACGAGGAAATGCGCCAGCGCCAGCGTGAAGAGCGGAATCACCGCCATCGTGATCCCCGCAAAACCCGAGGCGACATGCTGCTGCCCCCAGGCCAGAAGCAGGAACGGCGCCGCGTTGGAGAACAGGCCCATCCCGACCGCATGCGCCCAGATTCGCGGCCCCGACGGCGCCGACCAGGACGGCAGGCCCTCGCCCATCAGCCGCGCGACGACACAGATCGCGACCGCCGCGAGCCCGATCCGCCCCGCCGCCACCCAGATCGGCCCGACCGTCTCGAGCGACAGGGTCACCGCCATGAACGACGCCCCCCAGATCACCCCGAGCAGGGTGATGAGGGCCCAATCCATCAGGCTGGGGGCGGGGCTGTCGGGCATGGCGCGGATGGCGGGCGGGGTGTGCCCCCGCCCGGCCAAATCAGTTCCTGGACTTGTCGACCATGCGGCCTTCGGTGATCCAGGGCATCATCCCGCGGAGCTTCTCGCCCACCTCCTCGATCTGGTGGGTGTCGTTGCGCCGGCGGATCGCCTTGAAGGAGGGCTGGCCGACGGCGCATTCGGTCATCCAGTCGCGCGTGAAACGCCCGGTCTGGATGTCCTCGAGCACCGCCTTCATGCGCGCCTTGGTCTCGTCGTAGGGCAGGATGCGCGGGCCCGAGACGTATTCGCCGAACTCCGCGGTGTTGGAGATCGAGTAGTTCATGTTGGCGATACCGCCCTCGTAGATCAGATCCACGATCAGCTTGACCTCGTGCAGGCATTCGAAATAGGCCATCTCGGGCGCGTAGCCGGCCTCGACGAGGGTCTCGAAGCCCATGCGGATGAGCTCGACCATGCCGCCGCAGAGCACCACCTGCTCGCCGAAGAGGTCGGTCTCGCACTCTTCCTGAAAGCTCGTCTCGATGACGCCCGAGCGCCCGCCGCCGATCGCGGCGCAGTAGCTCAGCCCCAGCTCGAGCGCCTTGCCCGACGGGTCCTGATGCACCGCGACGAGGCAGGGCACGCCGCAGCCCTTGGTGTATTCGCCGCGCACGGTGTGGCCGGGGCCCTTGGGCGCCATCATGATGACATCGACGCCCGGCTTGGCCTCGATCAGCCCGAAATGGACATTCAGCCCGTGGGCGAAGGCGATCGCCGACCCCTCGCGCAGATGGTCGTGCACGTATTTGTTGTAGGTTTCGGCCTGAAGCTCGTCGGGCATGGTGAACATCATCAGATCGCACCAGGCGGCGGCCTCGCTGATGCCCATCACCTTGAGGCCCTCGGCCTCGGCCTTCTTCGCGCTCGCCGAGCCCTCGCGCAGCGCCACGACCACGTTCTTGCAGCCCGAGTCGCGCAGGTTGAGCGCATGGGCGTGGCCCTGGCTGCCATAGCCGAGGATCGCCACCTTGCGGTCCTTGATGAGATTGATGTCGCAGTCCCGGTCGTAGTAGACGCGCATGGGGTCCTCCTCGCTGTCGCTGGTCCGTCGCGCGCCGTTCTATCGGTTTGGCGAGCCGATGCAACGCG
>LFIK01004235.1_pt1 | contig 11612 bp, 12 predicted proteins | sample 643401 | NCBI WGS metagenome assembly LFIK01 (sample SAMN03777447, study PRJNA286221) | soda lake metagenome | biome: soda lake; feature: Kulunda steppe; material: water; isolation source: sample T5-Br brine of Lake Tanatar-5 | place: Russia: Kulunda steppe | collected 2010-07 | reverse complement strand
CGGTGACAGGAGTAGCTGATGTTCGCGTGACACACATGTTGTATGCAGATGATCTGAGCTTAACTGCAAATGAGCCAGATCAACTGCAGATGATGTTGGATAGGCTGAGCGCCTGCGCTCTAAGGAAGGGACTGATTGTGAACAAATCTAAATCAGAGGTGGTGCACTTTAACTCTCGACACACAAGAATACCTGTTCACGCTAGGAGGGTCGCAGCTTGCCAACAAAGATTCTTTTGAAAACCTGGGCATGATCTTCACCAAGACACACAACATGGCTGCTGCAGCTGAGGATATGCTTACGTCTTTCGTGGCTGGTTGTCGTAGAATCAGGCAGTTTGCATCGGAGCAACGGTTAACAGATAGGCCACACAGTATGCTTTGGTCGGCTAAAGGATATGCTCTTCCAGCAAGCATGTATGCAAGTCAATGTGGAGCACTAGGTACATGAAGCAAGGAGCTGAAATGGACTGCCCTCTGCAAACAGTTCACATGTGCTTGCTTAAAGGTATCTTAGGTGTGAAGCGCACCACTCCCAATTGGTCTGTGTTGCATGAGTGTGGCCAAGACCCCTTACATTCTATCGGTTCTGAGCGGCTGCAAGATTTTATAATGCTCTGCTATGCAGCAACAGTGGCACTCTTGCCAAAGTTCTCAAGGCTGATATTGCGATGAGCACCATCGACAAGAAGTGCTGGAGTGCTGAGTTCTTGGATGCCTTAGGCATGTTAAACTTAAACTTGTAAACTTGTAAACTTAGGCATGTTTCAGGTTACATTCCCATACGCTGCGTGTCAAGACAAGAAGCCGGGAATATTATGATGGTACCTGTGATGAGTGTCGCTTCAATTCAAGATAAAAAACCACGATCTTTTCCTGTGTCCTTACATGCATATGTGCTCTTTGAGGCTTCAATTTGCAGACTTGTTTCACGATTTACCACTGGCACACATACAGTCAATCAGACTGGAGCTTTTTATTTCTCACAAGCTTGTTCTGAGGATGTATTCAGTTTTCTCCAGACAAACTAATGATTCTCATCGGTTTATGTCAGAGCTTATGGATGTTTCCTGTGTGGCTGGTGTTCACCAGCAACCTGAACAGTCAACTACCTGGCTGACGGTCAAATCTTAACCTATCAACAACAAGTTTGAAACTTGTAAGCTTGTAGCACTTCAAACTTTTCTATGTGATCTCAGACATCATGGATTTTTTTAGCTGGTTGTCACCAGCCAAAAAAATTAGCCTAACGGCCAGCTTGGCAGTTACCCCTAACTTGCAAATTTGTTAATTAACCACCAGGCTTGTAAACTTGTAAACTTGTAACCACCAGGCTTGGGATAAAACCTGACATTTGACTTGTCAGCCACTAGAGGATGCCAGCTTGCATGCCTGCTCACCTTCCTACATTTCAAAAGGGTTATGGCAGACCACCATGTTACAGAACAATCTATCCGGTGTTGTCGCACAGCAGATAAGACCGTGAGCCCTACAAGCCATCCATGGACAGTCTTTTGTTTCAATGTAGTAAACATTCAAGCAAGTTTTCCGGCACCCTTCACCGCATTTTCATGCATGGCATTGTTAGTAATGATTTTGGTACAGAGGCATGCACGGCCTGTCTGCTGCGTTGTAAGCCATTTTGGCAAAACGTCACTGCTTGAAAGTAAGCACAGTCCGCAAGCTGGCACCAGAGTGCAGCAGGTCAAACGCCTTGTTGATCTCAGAGAAATCCATGTTGTGCCTGCAAAGGCAGGGAAGGCGGGTGTTTGTGTGAACCCTAGGTGCGAAATCACGTGCACATGGTCGGCTTGGCCAGGCCACCAGATCATGGGCACATGTGTAGAATGAGCAGTAAAAATCACGTGGGTGGCGGTGCTTGCATGGTCCACACTCACGTGATGTATTTGTCGAGCATATTTTCTCCTCGCATGTACTCCTTGACAAGGTCGGGCACCTGCAATGAACGCGGTGTGAGTCGACCGGTGTCAGGAAGGGCAAGATCCCTGGCGAGAGGGACTGTAAAAGAGCTGTACAGGCACATGCATTCACCTGGATACCACTCTTGTAGCCACCAAAGGCGGTGCCCTTCCACTGCCTGCCCGTCACAAGCTGAAAGGGCCTGGTGGAGATCTCCTGGCCGGCCCCCGCAACCCCAATGATGATGGACTGGCCCCATCCCCTGTGGGCTGCTTCAAGTGCAGCGCGCATCACCTGCACATGTGTGGTAGGGAAGGCAGTGACCAGCCACAAACCCATCAGCCTCATACACTGGTTGAGCGTCGACTGAACTGATGGACTTCTAAGGGAGGGGGAAAAGCAGAAAGTTAGGAGCTCAGGCTGCCCCAAGTGGTGAGAGCGCTGCACGAGAAGTGACAATATGCAGAAAAAGCGAGAAAAAACATCAGACGATACGAGGACAGTCCTTTTCTTTGTCCTGTCCACTACTTTGGTGATTGTGTGGTGATTGATATATAAGGTTATTGATTAATCAGGCAAGTAATTGGCACAGCCCCACCTGCACATTGCCAATGCACTCAAATGTGTAGTCACATCCCCACTCTGTCTTCTCGACCAGCACAGCCTGAATGGGCTTGTCATAGTCCTGACGGTCAAGTAAAACATGAGCAGACACACGGAGCAGAAACACAGTCAAGGATGTGCCTGTGTGGAGCCCAGGCCAGATATAGCGAAATTGAATGACCCTAACAACGCAGAAATTTAATTGAACTTGTAATGCAGGCTGGGAGGAGCTCCAGGAAGAAGCCCAGACGCATTCACAAGCTCAATGGTAACCTTCCTGTGTCACATTATGCCCTGCATCATATTTATGGCTGCACCACAGTATCTAGATGCTCTTAAACCAACATTGCTGATTCACACTCTTCAGAACAGTTGCGATATAGATATGAGCAGGCATGATAACGATAGATATGAACCAAGATAACTTGACAAGGCAAGAAATGCACGGAGAACTTTATTTATCTGTAAGAATTTAAGAAGCAGGAGACATCGGGTCAGCAGGGAAGTTGTGAAAGTGTTCACTACCCATTATTCTTTTTCTCATCAGAATGTGGCAGGCGGACACCTTTTTTCAATCATGGACAAGTGCTCTTTCAGTATCTGGAAATCATTACTGTTGGGGTTAGGAAGGCAAGGTATTGCAGCATGTTCGTAGCTGCTGAGGAGGGGGAGAGGGGTGACCCTTTTCGGGGATCACTCCTTGCCGTAGCTGACAGCAACAGTTCATTGCAGAGGCAGGGTTACTTGAAACAGCCTAGTTCAAGAAGATGACTCTCCATTCTGCTACCACACGTAACAGACTTGGCACCTCACCTTTGGGTTTAGGCATTCGGTAGCACCCCATTCCATGGCAATTGGAAACTTATCCGGGTTGATGTCAACAGCGAAGATTCGAGAGGCTCCAGCCTGTAAAAGACACAGATGACAATGCTGGGCGTCGTCAGGGCAGAGCAGCACACATGCACATCAACCTTACAGCTCTCTCGGCACGACAACATGGTAGCAAAAGTAAAAAACATGTACATCCCCACCTCCAAAGCCCTCTTCACTGGCAGGTACTGCATACCCACAACTCTGCACCCATGTGCCTGCAACCCACCTTCTTAGCCCTCTCAATCACAGCCAGGCCCACAGCACCCAGACCAAACACAGCCACTGTAGAACCAGGCTTCACCTGCACAGGCACGCATGCACACATTGGCCTGCCAAGTCTGTAGCATTCATGAGGATGGACCACATGCTCCGGCAAGTCTGAGCTGAGCTGGTGGTGCAGCTCAATGGATGCAACAAGGACTTCTGTCACGAGCAATGCCTTTAGGACAGACTAACCTTTGCTGTGTTGTCCACAGCACCCCATCCAGTAGACACACCACAGCCCAAGAGAGACACCTGCATGCACAAGGAATCCGAACAGGTCAGATAGGCTGTGAAGACCGCAGTTGTGGCACCTGGTTTGTAGCTGGCGGTCTGAAAAACAAGCGCCCTTGGATTGAACCAGGGGGTTAGTGTAGCGGCTGTGTTAATTTGTACACAGGCTTGCTGGCTGACACCTGTCCATTTGAGCAGTTGGGTGAGGCCAAGCATGCCTTGCTTATGCTCACCTTGTCCAGAGGCGCGCCCTTGTCAATTTTGGCTGCGCTCTCGGCATGAATCACGGTGTACTCAGAGAAAGTGGAGGTGCCCATGAAGTGGTAGATGGGCTGCAGGCAGAGAGGCAACAAAGGCAGGATAGGCAGAAGGTGAATGCGCAGCTCAGTAATGAGTTGGAGCTGTCTAGTTACACTCCCCTTAATCAGGATTCAAGCATCCAAGGCTTGAGAAGCTTGGAGATAAGCTTTGTACCATGGTTTTCCTTCTGCGAGTGCACCCCTTCCCAGCAGCGCGTAGATGGGTGGCATTCTTGAGCGCTTGCTGTGCAATTGAAACATGACTTCGCACTTTGTGCTGCTGCAGATGTCAGAGCTGGCCCCCAGACTGCCAGAGAAAACAGATCATTCCAAGTCAAGACATTGAGTGAGTTCTGGTGACCATCAGCACTGACAGCACCAAAGCAGGCTGAACCCCACCTTCCCATCTAGAGAGGTAAATCGTGGCTTTCCGTCGCTCCTCATCACGCCCTTGCCTGCATAAAGTGCACAGTTGCAAACGCTTGTGTTCGAGCATAAGCATGAAACGCGTGGGGTTCAGATCGTGTGCCTGCCACTTTGTCATGCACACACATCCAAGCTCATGCAGCTAGTGTACACACAATTCAAGATTTGACGCAGCCAGCCTGCACTGTGCACCCAGGGCCAGCATCCTGTGACCATAACAACGAACAAGCAGGGTTTAAATCAAGTAAAGCAGTGCTGCTGCTGGTCAACCATTCAAGTCAACCATCCAGGTGCACCTAAAAGCACGTGACAGTGGAACTCAACCTCTGGGTTGATTGCTCCCACATATCAGCGGCAGTACCTCCCCAATCCTCCAGCAGATGATGCTCACCAGTAAAAGCGCGCACTGACACGCACAGGTTTGAGTCAGGGTGCTTGCAGAACTTGCACTGCCCACAGTAGGCCTGGTAGCAAGGTATCACATGGTCTCCTGCATGGATCAGTCAAACATAGCCGACTGGCTACATTAAATATAGGACAGTTAGCTGCAGAGAATACCAAGAATTTAGAGAAGGTGTGCACCCATGTGCATCAGGAAAGCCTGTGTGTAGGCCGTGCATATGTGTTGATTGCCAGTACCTAGGAATCAGGAAAGGGAAACACCCCAAGGCCAGATTTTTTGGGTTTAAATGCATGACAAGTGGATTAATATGTATTTTGAGATTAGCAAGAGAGAATGAATTTTAGGTGTACATGTGGGTGTGTGTGCTAGCATGCGTGTGACACCTTGGGCATTCCTTCGCGCCCTAACAGCCTAGTACAGCTTAAGTAGCGCTAATTAGGCGCTCACCTGGCTGCAGCGTGGTGACGCCCTCTCCAACGCTCTCCACCACACCAGCGGCTTCATGCCTGTGGCGAAATCATGGCATGCACACCTTGGTTGAAGGGGGAGGATTGTTGGCACACACCCTGTCAATCATGGCAAGGGCTGGTAAGCCCCAAAGAAGAAGCATCAGGCTTGCAACACTGGTCTGGCAATCGTGCTGGTTGATTATCATCAACACTGCTCAGTGTGCGTGACTCTGTATGTGGATGTCAGCTTGCATGCACTGACCGCAGATGACTCGCACACTACTCACCCCAAAATGCAAGGAAAGAAACCTGCACGCGGTAGAGAGCATACATAGCATTAATAAGACATTGGCAGCAAGTCGCCATGCATCAGTGCTAGCCCAAATGGCATGAGGTGCAATAGCAAGCACATGCACAGGGTAGGCATCAACAAACTTGCCTGCGACCTAAAAAATGAAAAAAGCTTAAGCAAAACGTTGACAACTCTAGCTACATGTTGAAGAAAAGGAAAAGTCATTCATGGTCACATGGTGTGAGAGTGCTCTTGCTCTACAGCCGTTCATATGCCATGTTGAGGGAAGAACTCGCTCCAGGGGCGGGCTCACCTAGAGTTTATATTACATGTTTGATCATATGCCTGTACATGATTACAGCAAGTTGGCTCACCTTCTGGATCCATGCCATCCAGCGTGTAAGCATCAGTGTGGCAGAGCGCAGTGGCTGCAAGCACGAGCACCGCGACACCAATGGATGGGGATGAACAAAACTGCTTGCTGCCCAAATCCAACTGCTGGCCTATTGGCTCACAAGCTCGTCTCTGAGTGCAGCGCGCTCAGAGACATGTGCAGTGCACTCAAGAGACATGTGAACTAGGCGTCATCACCTGCAATGCGAACACGCACTTCCCCAGGGCCAGGGGGCGCAACCGTGACTGTGGTCACATCCAGGGGCTGCTTAGGGCCCCAGGCCACGGCAGCTTTGCACTGGATTGGCTTGCCGGCAGTCTCTGGGGCGGCCCTGCAGGGGTTGTCATCTCAGCCTCTGGTGTGAATAAGCTTGCGTGGTGATGTCCGAGTCGATGGGCGCACAAAAAAGAGCCACACAAAAAATTCTCACATTGCAGAAGTCCTCAGGCAGTGTCTTCTACGCGGATGATGGGCGGGGCAGTCACTTCTCAAGAAGCGAGACAGGGGCTGTTTGTTTACGTAGATGCACTGACTGGCGGACTGCAACTTGAACTGCATGAACTCTTAAATGATAATGAAGAATCAAGGCTTGCCCGTCCATTCGGCAAGAACCCGTGCCCCATGGTCAGTGCGCGCATCATGTTTTGCAAACATGTTAAAAAAGTTCTCGATTTTCTGGGATCTGTGGGCCCATTTGGCTGCAAGCCCACCGCAGGCTGCGAGGAGGAGAGTGTCTTGACTCTTCTCTCCTCTGTTACTCTGTTCCTCTGGCCTCATTGGCACAAACATAATTTGCCCTGGACTTGTGCAATTGTCTGAAAATAAGGTAACATCTGCTGCCACTCTATTACAACGGTACCGTACCCTCCGCACAAGAGTAGCCTTAAGAGCAGCCCTAAGATAGTGCTCGAGATTGTCTTTAAACAAGAGTTTGTGCAAAAGTTAGCGTCACTGTTCAGATCCAAACCAAGCTGACTCAGCTGTCAAAGACTGTGCTTAAGGCTTCACTTCAATAAGGTGATCTTCAAAGATCACAGCAACTCTCAAGATGTGCAGGGATTTGTTTATGTGTTTGGATGGGTCACACCTGGCGAGTTCAGCATGATGTGGTAGGGATCCATAGGGAGAGGCGTAGAGTACCTAAAAAGTTACTCTATATTTGGTCAGGTTTCGCTATGCAATATGTTTCTTTCTCAACACCTTCGCAAAAAAACATTTCACTCAAAATTTGCAAAATTTCACATGAAGTGACACATGAAGTAATCCCTCATTCGGAAGTGTGCCTTGAAATGCATTGGGCTGGAAATTCCAATTTGAAATGCTTAAGACCCAATCGGACAGAAGCTGTCCAACCACATTGAATCTGAATTTACACATACTCAAGAGCAGCAAAGCATAGGAATTTAGCTTTTTTTTGCATGTGCACTCATGTGCATAGCTTATGTGCATATGGACACCCCCTAGTCAGGACAAGTAGCCATACCATGAATTGTATGCAGGTTGTCCTTGCAAAGGTTTCAAGTGGCGGAGCACGGCACGCACTAACACAATTGTACTTATAAGCATAGTCAAGAAACAATGAACGACTCGTTCATCGGATACTCAGCAAAAGCAAGACATCTGCCTAAAACCTCGCTTCCTCTTTGCAACACAGGCCCAATGGATCAGGCAGAGTTCAGCGCCATTCAAATAGGTTTGCCTAAGCCTATTCAACATGTTGTCATCATATCTAAACAAAAGAGCACCCCTGCACAACACCTTCAGCAGACTGTGTTGGTCCTATCAAAATCTGCCAAAACAATTTCACAAAACTGCCATCTTCACTTCCTGCGTACTAGCCCTACAAGCAACATCCTGCTTCAAAGCAAAGTTTGCCAGCCTGAGATACAGACAGCATGGCAGTGCCTTGCTTCATGACCAAACGCTGCGGCTTTTAGAAAAACAGAGCAGACATCAATGTATGCAACTAAAATGTACATCCGATAAGGGCTCTGTCTTTTCATGGGTATGTATCTTTCAACACTGCACCAAAATTTCTCAATGGGGAGCCAGGAAGACATAACCTTCCACCTGCATGTGGCCCCTAAGCTCAATTTGCCACGCAAGAGACACACACATCTGCACGCTTGTAATACTACACACAAGAGCTACCCTGATGAACACCGTGAGCACGCAATCAACCCTGGCGTGCATAGCCAGGCTGCGGCCCCATGACTAGCTGCGGGGCAAACAGCACAGCACGGGGGCGACGAGCACGAGGGGCATGCTTGAGAATGCTGACTGGGCGAGGGAGCTCAAGGCAGCAGGGGCGCTGCTCCCAAGGCCTTGGCGTGCCCTTGGGCCCAAGCGCATCAGCAAGCAGTTGCGCACCTGAGGGCCTCAGTGCTGCATCTCCGCACCCCTTGGAGCCAATTGCACACGCAACACTGCCCTGGTCGGTGCCAGCAGCTAGGGCGCAGCGCTGCTCGCCCTCCTCACTGCAGGGATGGGTGCCTATTGCTGCTGTGCTTAGGCCTGTGCCACCTGCCGCGCTGCCGCCCCCGCCCCCTGCATCATGCACGACGCGTGCGCGCTTCCCGCTTGCCACCTCCTCTGGTTCCAGTGCGCAGCCCCCCCCAGGCACCAGCCTGATCTCCGCCACGACCTCGCCCTCCCAGGCCAGGCTGCACACGGGCCATGCGTCCCTGCACTGCTGCGCGTGCGCACCCGCCTTGCTGGGGTCGCAGGCGCGGGCGGCAGAGGGCTCCAGCAAACCCGGTGCTGCCGCCGCGGTTGCTGCTGCTGCTGGGGTTGCTGCTGGGGCTGCTGCCGAGGTTGGGGCAAGTGCTTCAGAGGCTTCTTCAGGTGCAGCGTTCCGACATGTAGTGCCTGCCTCTGCCCCTGGCGCTTCTTCAGGTGCAGCGTTCCGACATGTAGTGCCTGCCTCTGCCCCTGGTGCTTCTTCAGGTGCAGCGTTCCGACATGTAGTGCCTGCCTCTGCCCCTGGCGCTACTGCCGCTGTTTCTGGGGCAAGGTCTGGGGTCGTTGGAGGGGGAGGGCAGCTGCGTGCTTGACCATGCGCGGGAGCCACAGCTGGGCTCGCAGCGCTGCCAGGCGCAGGGCCAGGGCATGGGGCCGAGGCGGCAGGGGCCGCTTGCACAGCACTGCGTACGCTCCGCGCGCAAGCAGACTGGCGCACGCTGCGCAGAGGGCAGGGGGGAGCGTGGCTTGCAGGGATGAGCGTTGCAAATATGTGCATGTGCGTGTCCCAATGCATACGTGTGCGTGGAGCATGTGCATGCATGTGCATGCGTGTTTAACCGCGCGTGCGTGCGTGCGTGCGTGCTTTCATGTGCACTTGCGACTGCGCTTGCGCCTTGCACCACTGCAATCCAAAGTGCAAAGACGCCATTCAAGTTCTGATGAGCGCAATTTAAGCCTCCTTAGCTGCATCCACAAGCCAGTGAAGCAGCGCTACCATTCTCCTGCACTTCGTCCAGCGCAGCCTGAAGCATGCCGGATTCCGCGCGCGCACGCCCCAGCAATTTCATCACACACCTCATCATGCAGCCTTCCACGTGCGCGGCAACTTTGGCTTGCTGCACCAAAAGGCATTCAAATGCTGCCTGGAATACGAGGGTACAATAATGTTTCCTTGCACCTCTGCCTCTGCCCGCCGGACCGCGCTCCGCACACCCTCCGCTGCACGATCAGCATGCTGCATCCACCCGGCACGGATGCAAAACTCACCTCTTGAGGTGCGCCCACTCTGCATCAAAGCGCCTCACGAGGGCCGCGCAGGTGTGGTCCCCAAGCTGGGCGGCCACGCTCCTCAGCAGCACGTCACGCCTGCATATCACCCGCGCACCGCGCTCGTGATGTGTGCTGAGTACACGAGGTGCGCCACATCATGAATGAATGCACTTCTGCAGCCTGCGTGCAGCCTTCATGCGTGCAAGTGCAGACCATGCATGCTACGGGGCAGGTGACGTGCTAATACAAGGCGCGCTACACCGTGCATGCACGTCAGCAGCACACCGCGCCTGCATGCAGCCTTCATGCGTGCAAGTGCAGGCCATGCTTGCTACAGGGCAAGTGATGTGCTGATGCGAGGCACGCCCGCAGCGAGGGGGTGGGAGAGGTTGGGAGGCTGCAGGGGCTGTGAGCTACAGCCACAGCCTCTCTTTGCCCTTGATACTGCATGGGCATGCAGGCAACACGCACGTGGGCACAGGCAGGCTGCACGCGCGCTTGCGAGCACCAAGGCACGCGGCTGCTGCGCCACGCCGTGGCTGCGCACAACCTCGCCAGGACCCACTTTACGACGTAGGTGCCCAGGCTGCTGAGCTCACTGATCGCCAGGCCGGCCATGTCCATGCGCGCCCACGGCTCATGTGCCACAAGCCATGCCTCGGCCAAGCAAGCGTTCAGGTATGCCTCCCGCGCCTGCAGGGGGCAAAGGTGGGGCGCCCTTCCATTTTGCATGCGCTCGCTTGTGCAGGGTTCGCGACAGCGTGTGTGAGCGCGCTTGAACAACGGAGCAGCAAGTGGAAGCTGGCCCGAGTGCGTGGGGGCAAGTGGGCGTGGAGGCGCGTCTGTGTGCTTGCCACGCACACCTTTGATTGGGAATTGCTACACATCCAGCATGGACACTGTGTGTCAAAAAGTGACATGGTTGCAGACGAAGAAATCTGTCGCAAGCTCCAGAGCATAGATCCAGTACTCAGAGTGGGTGTACTCGTCCAAGCGTTGTAAAACTGATTTCATCCTTGGTCTCAATGCATGCACCTGTTTGAGGCACCTTAGTCAGCCCACTGCTTAACCTCAGCATGCCGACACGGATGCACAGAGTGCTCCCCCTCCCCTCTCCTCGCCGCACCTCGATGTCAAGTGTTCTGTTCAGCGCCATTGCCTTGACCGAGGAGCCCCGGGACCCCTGAGCGTGTGTGTGTGTGTGTGTGTGTGTCGTGTGTGTATGCATGTGTACGCGCACGTTTTGCAGTGTTGTGAGTGGGGGAATAAGCGTGCAATTTGGGGTTGCGCGAATGAATGAGCAAGCAAGTAAGTGGCCTGTGTGTCTGGACCGGACTGAGGAGCCCCAGGAGCCCTGTGGGTGAGGCTTTGGGCTTTGGCTAAGCACCCCCCATGCTTGCGCCTGAGGACCCCCCATGCTTGCGCCTGCAACGCGTGAGGTATTGCACATAGCGGATGGGCCTGTGCCTGCACTTATGACATAGGGTACAATCACATTCTCGACGCGCGTGCAAGCACTGGAGCGCGTGCAAGCACTGGTGCTCGTGCAAGCACAGGTGCTCGTCGTCATCCAAACTTGCACTGCCCTCCACCTGGAAAATACACCCCACCGGCTCAGCACGCCACTCACTCATCATCACATGCACGCATGTCCACACAGGTGCGTGCACACGCTCGTAAAATTGGCATCCACAAGGGTGCGCATGCGTGCGCACACACACGCATCG
>LFIK01004234.1_pt1 | contig 11612 bp, 12 predicted proteins | sample 643401 | NCBI WGS metagenome assembly LFIK01 (sample SAMN03777447, study PRJNA286221) | soda lake metagenome | biome: soda lake; feature: Kulunda steppe; material: water; isolation source: sample T5-Br brine of Lake Tanatar-5 | place: Russia: Kulunda steppe | collected 2010-07 | reverse complement strand
CCCGCCCATCCACCCACCCACCCACACACACACTCGCCCACCCATCCATCCGCCCGCCCACCCCCCCCTGCACCTGCGTGAACGTCACGTCGCCCGCACTGCGCATGTGGTCCTTCAGGTCCTGCCAGCTGGCGGAGATGGGCAGGCCGGACACGATGACGCGGAAGTCGGTGCGGCGGGAGGGGCCAAAGGGCGAGGGGCCCAGGCCACGGGCGGGCATGCCGCCCCCCCCGCGGTCGCCGTAGCCGCCGCCGCCGCCGTAGCCGCCGCCGCGCATGGGGGGAGGGCCGCCGGCGCGCGGGCCACCGCCTGCTGACGGCTCGACCTGCGTGCGTGCATGCGTGCGTGCATGCGTGCGTGCGTGCGTGCGTGCGGGCGTGCGTGCGTGCGTGCTTGCATGCGTGCGTGCGTGCGTGCGTGTGTGTGTGTGTGTGTGTGTGTGTCCTCCCCCGGGGCTGCTCCCCACAGACAGCCCGGCCTGCCTCCATCCTGCTACTTTTTTGCAGCCTACCGCCACGACGCGCAAAATCGCTGCCCTCCTCGCGCACAGCCTCCATTCCCACTTCCACCCATCCCCCACCACCGCGCCTCCACACACACTGCCACCCACCACACCTCCACACCCACCCGGAGGATGTTGTCGTAAAAGTTGTAGCCATCCCGGCCGCGCACCGCGTCCTGGGCATCCCTTGGGTCATCTGCACACCCAGAGTGGTTGAGGGCAGTGGGCTGGTGGCTGTGGGGGCGCAGGGGTGCTGCGGCTCCTACTGCTGCAATCACCCGCCTCTGGCAAACATCAGCTAGCTCCCTGCGGGAGGCCACTCACCAAACTCGATGAACGCAAAGGCAGGGGGCCTGCCGGGGGTCTTGATGTCAATGGACCTGATGCGGCCGTACTGCGAAGAGCCACGAGGGCAGGGAGGGCAGGGGGTGAGGAATGGGGTGGGCCCTCTCCTCGAGCACGGACCCCACGCACACCCCATCCTTGCTGCACGCGCAAGGCCGCACGCAGCCACGCAGCAACCGCATCCCCCCACCTTGGCAAAGATGTCCTCCAGCTCCCGCTCACGGATGTCCAGCGGCAGGTTTCCAACGTAGACGCGCGTGGTCATGGCTGCTGCCGGCGGTGGGCTGTGCGTTTTTGGGAGAATGGGGGGGGGGAATGCGTGATTGGGTGCGCGGGCGTGCTGTTTGCACAGGATGCGCAGTGCGTGCGAGTGTGCGCGCATGCACGCACGCATGCAAGCATGCGCGCGTCAAGCGTGTGCTGTGTGCGTGCATGAATGGTGGCGGCGGTCAAGTACGTGGTTATGCGATGGCGTGCTGCAAGGGCTGGCAAGGGCTGCCGTGTGCCTGACTGAGCCCACACCCCGCTGGACGCCGCGCGCATGGGCGCGCGTGCACGCCACTGGCAGCCCGCGCGCAGCTCCCTCCCTCCCTCCTCTCCCTCCATGGCAGTAGCAGCAGCAGCAGGTTCGTGGCTGCTCAGGCCCAGGCCGCAAGCAGCTCCCTCCAAGCAGCAGCAGCTCCACTCCCTCCCTCCTCCACTCCACTCCCTCCCGCCTCCCGCATCGAGGTGCGCGCGCGAGGTGCGGGCGTGCGCGCAGGCGTGTGTGAGAGAGAGAGGCTGCAGGGGGCGTCCTCTGGCCGACCTTGAGTCGGCCCAGCTCCCAGCTCCAAAGGGGGCCAGGCCTCCCTCCGCTCCGCACACACCTTGATGCTTGGAGGTCTCTCTGAGGGGCTGGGCTGTGTCCAGGAGGTCCTCGTTCAAGCGCTGTTGTACTCAAGTGCTTTTATACTCAAGTGCTTGCTGCCTCTCCCAACTGATGCCTCCGAAACTGATGCCTCAACTGATGACTGAGAGCTATCAGAGTTTGAAGCGGTCACTGCTAGCGTGGTCTTTTCTTTTTTGTCGAGCCTCGCTCACACACACACGCTCACAAGTCCTGCCCACTATCCTAGCCACGGCGCACACACTCGTTCCTGCCAGTCCAGCGAGCCCCCAAGCCCCTACTCCAAGAGCTCGAACTTCTGCAAGTATTGCGTGAGCATCTTCTGGTTCACCGCGCCCTCCTTCTTGCTGCCCGAGATGTCTGCGCCGTCCTTGAACAGGATGAAGCAGGGTAAGCCGTACACCTGGAGGGAGGGAGGGAGCGGGAGGGAGGTTATTTGCGGCGAGAGGAGGGCAAAACCTCCATGCGCATGCGAACTCGTGTGCGACCGCCCCCTGTGCATAGCGACTGCCTCAACACATACCTTGTACTTTTCTATCAACTTGGGGTTGGAGTCGTGTTCAACCTTCACCACCTTCACCTTGCCCTCGTACTCCTGGGGGGGGGTAGACGGGGTTGAGGGTGGGGGCTGGGCCAGCAGCAGAGCCGGGGCTTTGTCGCTGGCAATGGATGTCCAACTCACGCTGGACAGACAGCAAGCAAGGCCCCTTGCTGTGCAGTGATTTGCTTAAGCGACTTCTTTGTCTGTGTGTGCGGCATGAGCGGTGCCTGGAGCTGTTGGAGAACAGCCTGGGCACCTGGTGTCCTTACTAGGACCACACTGTGTGTAGATGGTGGCGCGCGCCCCACCATCTGCTGCCCAAACCCCAAGGGCAGCCCAATGCAGCACGCACCTTCTCAGCCCAGGCCATGAGCGGGTGCATGAGCTTGCAGGGCCCGCACCAATTGGCCCAAAAGTCCACCAGCACGGGCGTGCTTGACTGCAGCAGGGGCAGGGGTGTGGGGGTGGGACCGTTCCGGGCTTGCATGGGGTGCGTGGGAGGGAGGTGCTGCGCACGCTGCTGCACGCAGGTGCACAGATACACGCACATTGCATGCGCCTGGTATGTTATGGGCTGGCCGAGCAGCCCATTGGGTGTTTCTGTGGGTGCTTGCGAATGCACGCACACACGCATGTACGCACGCATACACGCACGCACGCGCAAAATCTGAGCCCCGCACCTGCAGCACTTGGGCCTCAAAGTCAGCCTCTGACACATCGGCCACGCGAGCAGCCACTGTGCGCCTGTTGGCCTCTGCTGGGCTCCGCCCCAGCTTGCCCCCCAAGGGGATTTGCCTGCTGCTGCTCGCGCACGACGCTGCTGCCCCCCCTCCTCCTTGGGGCCGGGCTGTGAGCGGGGCGCGGAGTGATGACAGCAGCATGCTTGCTTGCGTTGCGTTGGGTGTGTGCCACTGGAGAGAGCTGCGAATGCGACGCGCAGATGCTTTTGGGTCACGGAGTGACTGGGACACTCTGCCGCCGCGCCATCGGGCAGAGGCTTTTGTTGGTGCTCACTTACCAGCACACGCCACAGCGCAAGATGGTGGCCACGACAACAGGGCTCCTGCCGCTGGGCCTGCGCGTGCAAGCGGACTTCTTCCTCTCGCACATCCACATCAAGGAGCACAGGGCGGGCAGGGGAGCAGGCACAGCAGCAGCAGCAGCAGCAGCAGATGGGCCGAGCAGCAGCAACAGCGGCGGCGGCACCCTGTTCTGCGCTGGGCTGCCGCTGGGGATGGGGCCGCGCTCGCTGGAGCACGCCATGGCCTGCTTTGGGGACGTGGCGCAAGTGGTGCTGCACGGCAGCAAGGTGTGTTTGCGTGGTGTGCTGCACACGCACGGCAGCATGCATGCAACCCACTCCCTTACCGCGTTGCATGCGCGTCCGCTCGCATGCATGCATGCGTGTGTGCAGCATGCATGCAACTCCCTCCCCTATCCGTGTTGCATGCGAACCCGTCCGCCTGCCCGCACGCATGCATGCAACCCCTCCCCTATCCGTGTTGCTGCGTGCAGAGGTCAGGCATGGTGGTCTTTGAGTCCGCGGCCTCCGTGGCGGCTGCGCTGGACGCAGCACGGGATGGGCAAATCGTTGAGCTGGCCGGGTTTGATGAGGGGGGGGAGGAGGGGGGGGGGCAGGGGCAAGCTGGGCCCGGGCCGTCAAGCACCGCCGAGGGGTTGAGAGGTGCGGCGTGTTGGAGGGGCGGGCAGGCCATGTCTGCGCCAAGTCACGCCAGCATATTATATAGGGCCATGACTGCGCACACCCCAGTGGACACGGAGCACCCCCTCCTGCCTCCGTTGCCTCGCAGCGTGGGTGAACGGGCATAAAGCCAAGCGCCCAGGGAATGCGGAGCTCCAGCACCAGGTGCGCTCCTGCGCATCAGCGTGCAAAGCCGCGGCTGCAAGCCGCGGACTCAGCAGCCAACACAGAGCCTGCAGCGGTTGTGCCTCAACGGTGCTGCCCCGCCCCTGCCGCCCACCACTTGCACCGCGCACCCAACCGCCCTCTTTGCTGGACACTCTGCAGTTGGACACGTGGGTAGCGCAGCATGAGGAGGAGGAGGCAGCGGCGGAGCGGGCGCAGCAGGCAGCGGCGGAGGATGGGTGGACTGTTGTGGTCCGCAGCAAGGTGGGTGGCGCCCTGCCATGCCAAGCGCTCTGCCATGCCCAAGAGGCACCAGCTGTGAATGGATGCGCCAATGGGACCCGTGCCGCAGCGCCACCGACAACTCAGCCAGTTGCCCCTCGCGCACTCCTCCACCACGTTCCGTGCGCAGGGACGGAAGCGCACGAAGGAGGGGGAGTCAGGCCTGGTCCAGAGCGGCGGGATGGCGGCCGCCGCCGCGCAGGCGTTTGCCAAGGACAGCAAGGTGAGAGGGAGAGGCAGGCAGCGCAGAGTCATGTGGGTGCTGGGGACCGGCTCTCACCCTGTGTGCCTCGGCCCCCTCGCCCAACCCTGGCTGCTCTCCCCGCCGCCACCCCTCCCTCAGGCCGCGCCCTTGGAGGACTTCTACCGCTTCCAGCAGCGCGAGAAGCGGCGGAGCGGTGAGTGCACTGCCCCTTGCCTGTGTGTGCCTGCGTACTGCTCGCCTACACCTGGTCAGCCAGTGGCACACGCCCATCCCACCCACCCCACCCTCACGGCAACACAACACGCTGCCGGCAACCCTCACGGCCCGCGCTCGCAGAGCTGGTGGACCTGCGGCTCAAATTCGAGGCAGACAAGGGCCGCATCAGTGAACTCCGGGCGTCGCGCAACTTTAAACCGTTCTAGCTGCGGGGCTGTGTTGGGGGGCATACCATCGTACCTGGTACGCTGTACTTTTTAGACTCGCCGGTGGGCTTGTGTATGTGTATATGTGTGTGTGTGTGTGATACCTGCCTCTTCCAAATTTATGCCAGTCACACGGTCGGATTGGCTGGAGGTCTCCGCTTCATCAATCCTGTTCCTTTATAATAGTCCTCGCCCACCATGCTGATGCAGCAGCAGTCTGCGTTCAGCTGTAAGGGCAGCAGCAGCAGCGTGGGCAGCATGCGGCTACCCGCCCCCCGGCCCTCGATGGCCCGGCCACAGCGTGGCAGCCTGACGATCATGGCCGCCTCCAAGGTCACGGGCAAAATTAAACTGGCCCTGTTCGCGGGGAAGGTGGGTGCTTGGGCGGGCGGCGACGCGCCATCCAGCGGCCGTGCAAGCGGCCGTCGCCAGCGGCTTCACTGGCCTGCCCACATCGCTGACGGCACGCACGCGCACACGCACACGCGCAGGCCAATCCCTCGCCGCCAGTGGGGCCTGCCCTGGGTAGCAAGGTGGGTGGGGGTGTGGCGGGCACCAAGCAGTTCGGCCACAGGTCGACCGTTGCTGACGTCCCTCGCCACCTTCCGACGACGCGGCGCACGCCCACCGCAGGGTGTCAACATCATGGCCTTCTGCAAGGAGTACAACGCGGCCACCAGCAAGATGGTCGGCGAGGTCATCCCCGTTGAAATCAGCGTGTACGAGGTGGGCGGGCGGGGGGGCGTGCGAAGGCACACGCGCGCACACACACCACCGCATGCATGCACATCCCATGCGTGCGCATGGCAGCAGCGGGGGCAGCGCAGGCAGCAGCAGCACACGCACGCACACCCACCCGCCCGCAGCAGCCACGCCATGCAAGCCTGGCCGCGGTGGCCTGCCAGCACGGGGGTGGGGCAACAGTGGCGTGGAGCAGCAGCACGGCCTGCATGCAATGCTGGTTGAGGGGGTGGCAGCACAGGCAGCCAGTTGGGGTGGGCTGGCACCAGCCGCAACTGGGCTGGCACCACGGTGCCACGCATACCGAGGGAGCGAGGGCATGGGTGCGTGCATGGGTGCATGGCAGAAGCTGACGGCTGTGGCACTCCATACCTGACACACAGGACCGGAGTTTCACCTTCATCCTCAAGACGCCACCTGCGTCTATCCTGGTGAAGAAGGCAGCCGGTGCGTGTGCGATGGGGAGGCGCACACAACTTGTGATTGCACGATAGTGCTTGCCCAGCAGCCATGAAGCAGTGCACCCACCCAGCCGCTTGCCCAGCTGCCATGAAGCACACGCACACCTAAGGGCAACCTGCTGACAGGGGGGGGTGCACACACAGTCTTAGGCGCTGCGTGGAGTGCGCATTGGGGCGCAGGCATGTGCCAACAATGCACACCAATGCGAGTGCACGCTGTGCCCTCGGCACCATTTGTCCATGGCGCCATTTGCTGCAGGACTGTCGCTGTGTGTTCGGACCACAAACACCCATTCTCCACCATCCGTCCTGCGTCTCCAGCAACCAGTCAGCAACTCTTACACGCCGTGGCCTGCTGCGCAGGAATTGAGTTGGGCTCAGGGACGCCCAACACGGTGAAGGTGGGGCAAATCACCATGGCGCAGGTCAAGGAAATCGCCCTCAAGAAGTTGCCGGACACCAACGCCATGCGCGTGGAGAGCGTTATCCCCATGATCATGGGCACAGCCAAGAACATGGGCGTGACGGTGGTAGAATGAGCGGCAGTGCGCGCGCTCTGTGTGTGCAGCAAGGGTAGGCAGGACGTGGGGTGCCGCAAGTACTAATGGATTGCTGACTCAGGCCGCGTGGGTGTATAAATTTGGGTGGGGTTTTGTGGGGGGTGCTGGTTGGGCCAGCCTGGATGAAAATGGCTGTATTCGTGTGGCCCCTTTTGGGGTGAGGCTCCCTGGGATGACTTTCCATTTCGAACTTGCAATGGTCCATAGGCAAACAAATGCCGCGGCGGGCCACCGCTGCCACGCGGGAGCGGCAGCAGCAGCAGCAGCAGCAGCCAAGCCAGCAGCAGGAGCAGCAGCCGCTGCCACCACCACCCAAGCCGCGTGCAGCATCCGCGGACAGGCTCCTGCGCAGCTGCCTGGATGCCCTGCTGTCCGGCCAGGAGCCCGCCTGCCTGGGCGGCAACGAGTTCTGCTGCGCCGGGTGCTCCGGCGACAGCGACCTGGTGGACAGCCTCTCCGCCTTCTGCCTGCACAGCGAGGCAGCGCGCAGCTTCTTCATCGCTGCGGGCGGGCTGACCGCGCTGCACCTGGCTGCGCAGTCGCCGCTGGAGCGCACCGCAACGGCCGCGCTGCAGGTGCTGCAGTGCGCGTGCGCCACGCCGCATGCGCAGGGGCAGGTGCTGGCCACCGCGCCGCAGCTGCTGCACCAGGTGGCTGAGCTTGCCGCAGGGGCGGCGGGCGGCGGGGTAGACAGAGAGGCCGTGCAGCATGCAGCGCTGTGCCTGCTCAACTCGTGGGTGCAGGAAGCCACCAGCCCCATCTGCGCGTGGGCGGTGGGGCAGCAGCGCCAGGAGCCACAGCGGCAGCAGCATGCAGGCGGGCAGCAGCAGCAGCAGCAGCAGCAGCCACCACCACCACAGCCCCCCCTCCTCATGCACGTGTGCACGCGCGCCCTCGCCCACCCCAGCCTCATCCTGCGCAAGGCCGCAGCGCGGCTGTTCGCTGCGGCTGCTTGCGCCACGGCGTCTGCTGGGCCTGCCGGACCAGCTCCCGAGGCAGCCGCGCACCTGCTGGCTGCGTGCGTGCAGGAGGCGTCCTCTCTGGCCCAGCGCACGCAAGGCCTGCTGCGCGCCCAGCAGGCCGCGGCTGCCACGCCCGACTTTGAGGCCTTTGCCGCCCTTGGCCACCCCGCCATGCCCAACCCAGCGGCCTTCCTCAGGCAGCAGGCAGAGGCTGTGCAGCACAAAGCCGTGTGCCACAGCCTGCTGCACCTGGCGCAGGAGCTTGCGCACCAGCAGCGGCAGCAGCAGGACCACCCACAGCAGCAGGACCACCCACAGCAGCAGCAGCAGCAGCAGCAGCAGCAGCAGCAGCAGCAGCAGCAGCAGCCCTCCCCCTCTCCGTCCGCCGCCGCCTCCCCACCTGCCACCCCCCAGCAGGCGTGCCAGCTCGTGGTGGCGCAGGCTGGCATGGCCGGAGCTGTGCTGGACGTGCTGAGGGCGGCGTGGTCCCTGCCCAGCCTGCAGCAGGGCGTAGCCACGGCGCGCAGGCAGCGCACGGCCCACTCTGGGTCGCCGCTCCCCGCTCCCTCCTCCCCGTTTGGGCTGTCCCCGCCAGCGGGCAGCTTGGGCACGACGGCGCATGGCCCATCCCCGCTCGCGTTCATTCAGGACCACCAGAGCAGGGAGCTGGCGCTGGACGCGGTGCTCGCGCTGGCCAGCAGGCCCGCCACGCTGCGCCTGATCGGGCAGCAGCAGGGGCAGCCGCCGCAGCAGCAGCAGCAGCAGCAAGAGGAGCAGCAGCAGCAGCTGCAGCAGCAGCAGCTGCAGCAAGAGGAGCAGCAGCAGCAGCAGCAGCAACAGCAGCAGCAAGAGGAGCAGCACCAGCAGCCAGTGGCAGAGGGGGGAGCAGGGACAGGGGGGGAGGGGGGGCTTGAGGGGGACTGGTGCGATGCAGAGGCCCAAGGGAGAGACTGTGCTGGCCCAGCAGCAGGGCCCTCTGGGGCAGAGGGTGGGGAGCAGGAGGAAGAGGACTGCGGGCTGCGGGTGCTGCTGCCCGTGGCGGAGCAGCTGCTGCAGCAGCAGGCAGCGGCGCACGTGCGCGCAGCCCTCAGCCTGCTGGGCCGTGTGCAGTTCACGCAGCCAAACCCGGCAGCATGTTCCTCGCAGCCTGGCAGCGGGAGCAGCAGTAGCAGCAGCAGCAGCGTGGGCGGCGCGGCTGCTGCTTGGATGCAGCTGCTGTGCAGTGTGTTTGACGCGGCGTGGGCATCAGAGGTGCACGCGCTGGGTGCGCTGCCCGTCTGCAGCACAGAGCAGCAGCAGCAGCAGCAGCAGCAGCAGCAGCAGGCACGACCGCAAAACCCACAGCAGCAACCCCCCCCTCCCTCCCTCCTCCCCCAGCCTGACCTTGGGCCCGGTGCGAGCAACAGCAGCAGCAGCATGAGCAGCAGAGCCATTCCCATTGATCAGCCTGCCGGGCCTGTCCACACGGGCGAGTTCCAGCCCCCAGGGTACCTGTCAGAGCTGGGCCTGGGCTACCGGGTGGTCGTGCAGGTGAGGGCGCGCGCGCGCGAGTGCGTGTGCTGGGCTGTGGCAGGCCATGCGACTTATCTTCTTGCGCATGCCTCAGTGTGAGTGTGGATGAGCATGCAAGGCGGCACAGCCATGCCCGCCTGAACTCCTACTCCGTGCACAGAGCACGAGTCGCACACGGATTCTTGTGCCTCCACCACGCACAAGCACACGCACGCACACACACACACGCATGCTCACACACAAACACACACACACACACACACACACGCATGCTCACACGCATGCATGTGCGTGCCCGCAGGTGCTGCAGGCATGGAGGCAGCTGCAGGACAGCCGCCAGCCGGGCGTCCTGGCCGCGCTGAAGGCCTCACCTTGGCAGTACCGCGCACAGGCAGCCACAGTCCACCCCAAGCAGCTAGTCGCAGCAGCCGCAGCCAAGCTTCTCCCGCCACCACCACCACCACCACCAGGTGGGCAGCTGCTATCTCAGCCCTGCCACAGCATGTGGCTGGGTGGGGGGGAAGCACAGGCGCCCGGGCAGCAGCAGGGTGTGGTTTGGCCAGGGGCGGCTGATGGCCTGGAGCAGCAGCAGCAGCAGCAGCAGCAGCAGCAGCAGCAGCAGCAGCAGCAGCAGCAGCAGCAGCAGCAGCAGCAGAATGGCATGCAGGTTAGTGGCCAACAGCAGGCGCACTTTGTGCTGCTGCCCCCTGGAGAGCAGCAGCCGCTGCCGCCGCAGCAGCAGCAACAGCAGCAGGCACACTTTGTGCTACTCCCCCCTGGAGAGCAGCAGCAGCAGCAGCTGCCGTCCTGGGGTGTAGCACCCAGCTCCGCGCTCCCAGAGGTGGAGTGGTCCAGCGCGGCCTTCGCAGCCGCCATGGATGCGATGGGGCTCGGCTCGCCCCCCCACGCCCCTGCTGCTGCACCCGCTGCTTCTGGCCCGGCGCAGACCCCTCATCCCATGAGCCCTGGCCTTGCAGAGGACCCGCTGATCCTCTGCCCTGAGATGCAGGTGAGCGAGGGTGCTGCATGGAGGTTGGTGCGGTGTGGGTGGGGCTCACGCGCAGCGTGCTCACCCCCTGCCTGAGGGTTCCCCTCGGAGGCATCTTCACATGTGAATGGGCCAGCAGGCTCTCAGTGCCCCACCCCTCCTCCCTTTGACTTGCGCAGAACATCTTGAACGACTTCCTCGCCTCGGAAGATCTCGCGGCGGGCGATGTTGGGCAGCAGCAGGCGCAGCAGCAGCAGGAGCAGCAGCAGCAGGTGCAGCAGGAGCAGCAGCAGCAGGAGCAGCAGGAGCAGCAGGCGCAGCAGCAGCAGCAGGCGCAGCAGCAGCAGCAGCAGGGGCGTCTTGTGGACAGCGCCCCGACCGACGCCATGTTCCTGTCCTGGCAGGCGCTCGAGTGCGGGGGCAGCCTTGGTGATGAGGCTGCCTTGGCTGACGCCCTCACGCTGCTGCCGGACTTGGAGCGCATGGCCAGGTGCGGGCCAAGGGTTCGGGTGGCTGGGTGGGCGGCCGGGCAGGCAGGCGTGCGTGCGGGTAGGGAGGCGGGCGGGCGGGTGGGCGGGCAGCGTGCCTGAACGCGCACAGGAGCACAGGAGCAAGCAGCTGATCAACCATGCCCTCCATTACCCCTCCATTACCCCTCTCAGGAACACTGTGGGGAGCGGGCCTCCTGGAGGCGGGGCTGGGTGGGAGTGGGCGGCTGGCAGCGCGCAGCTCGCAGGCTTAGCCGCACTGTTTTGAGAAGAGCTTTACCATTTCTGTGGGCCGCGGAGGGACTGGGCCGCTTTCTGCCTGGCCAGCCCTCTTTTGGATTGTGGATTTAAGCTCCGTGCTTGTAGGGTGACAGAGCAAGGGCCTTCCAATGTCCTCGACATGGGCCTGGTCAGCCCTCCTCTATGGCAGCTGGGCGAATCGTGCAGTGCTCGACGTTCAGCTAAGGCTTCATGCCACACAAGAGAGTAGAGAGTGCTCTCTAGAGAAGTAGACCAGCCCGCCCACGCACACCTGTCCACCAGCAACAGCAGAGAAAGGAGTCGTGGCCACCAGTAAGAATCGAGGTTCTCAATCATCATCCAAGTCCTCCCTTGGCTCTCCCAACATTGGTCCAGAGTCGTCATGAGTCAAACGCCCCAAATTGTGAGCAATGCAGAAACAAGTTGCTGGCTCGGCCATTGCAGCATCATTGCAATATGTACGTCAACCCGGGCCCCGCTCCATTATAGAATTGCCCATGCCACGTGTGCCCGTTGGTGTCCGTGTACTTGCCCTTGCCGTGCATCTTGTTCTGCACCCACTCGCCCTCGTAGCTGCAAGCGCGGGGGG
>LFIK01004231.1_pt1 | contig 11615 bp, 23 predicted proteins | sample 643401 | NCBI WGS metagenome assembly LFIK01 (sample SAMN03777447, study PRJNA286221) | soda lake metagenome | biome: soda lake; feature: Kulunda steppe; material: water; isolation source: sample T5-Br brine of Lake Tanatar-5 | place: Russia: Kulunda steppe | collected 2010-07 | reverse complement strand
CCCACCCACCCCTACCTTGGCAAACTTCATGATGCCGCCGCCCCCTGTGGGCGTGGACACCTGGATGGAGCGCGTGTGGTCCCCTGCGTGTGTGTGTGTGAGTGTGTGTGTACGTGCGTGTGTGTGTGCATGTGTGTGCGTGTGTTCGTGTGTGAGTGTATGTGTGTGTGTGAGGAGCAGGCAGTGCTCGTGGGCGCGGGCGTGTAGCTGCTGGCCTCAGCGCCCCAGACCAGAGCCCCACACACGCCAATCCCCCCACCCCCCTTCCAATTCCCAGCCCCCCCCCCCTCACCCGTGAGCAGCTCCTTGGGGTTTTTCATCACGGGCTCAAAGATGCGGATGAGCGGTTGCGACAGGTGGTGCTCCAGGTAGTGCTGGCAGTCGATGGCCAGGTTGTGGTCCAGGGCCCAGATGGGGTCCTCCGCCTTCTCGTACGCCTTGGCGCCCTGCGCGCACGCGCGTGAGGGGCGTGCGTGGAGGGTGTGGCGCGTGGTGTGTGCGTGTGTGCTTGCATGTGTGAGCGTCGGGGCCCAGCCACACGCACCCTGCACCCCTTCCAGCGCAACAGTCCCATGCTCCATGACACAGGCCGGTAGGCTGGCAAAGGTGGCAGGGGACAGCCCCTCCCAGCCAGAACGGTGTCAAAGGCAATGGTAGATGGCCGTGAGCTAGCTCACGCCTGCCAGTCAGGCTCCTCATTGCAGGCTTGCACCAAAGGCCCCACTTTCCAGCCAGACTCCTCATTGCAGGCTCGTACTAAAGGCCCCACCTGCCAGCCAGGCTCCTCATTGCAGGCTCGTACCAAAGGCCCCACCTGCCAGCCAGACTCCTCATTGCAGGTTCGTACCAAAGGCCCCACCTTTGCTGCCTTGATGATGACAAAGGGCACCCGGTCCCCCACCACGGGCGCGGTGGCGGGGTCGCGCTTGCGCATCTTTTTCGTCAGCTCCACGTGTGCGGACGCCGCGTCGTACTCCTCCGTGTCCTTGGTCAGGCCCTGTGCGTGCGCGTGCGTGTGTTGCATGCACATTGCGTGTGTGCGTGTGTGTGTGTGTGTGCGTGTGCGTGTGTGTGCATGGGCGCGCGCGCACGCGGGACAAGGGCTCCCTCTGCCAGCGCCTTGTGCATGGGCTGCGTCTTTTGGCTTTGTCAAACGCCGCATCCAGGCTCAGAACAGGCTCTGAGACTTAGTGGGCCTGCAATTGGACAGGTGACCTCCCCACGTTTAAGCTGACCACCGGCAGCTGCAGATCCACCTGGCCGAGGGAGCTGGCATGAAGGTGCTGCAGCCAAAGGCAGGCGGAACCCACGTAGCGCACACTGCTGCCCCGGCCTGACGCGCCTGGCCCGCTCTCAGGCGACTTCACACACACACACACACGCACACACACACACGCACACACGCACACACACACACACACACAGGCACGCGTCGCAGCGCACCTTGCTGACCACCAGCAGGGACAGGTCCACCTTGTTCATGAGCAGGTCCGATATGACATTCTGCGCGTGCGCGCGCGAGAGCGCGGTGCGTCAATGGGCAGTGGTGCAAGCAGGGCTGTGTGGGTGCTGGAAAAGGGGAGGGCGTGCCAGAAATTCATTCCACATAAGCCCTTGGTGGGCCAGCCAGCACCGTAATCCACCCAAGCCCTTGGTGGGCCAGCCAGCACCTCAATCCACCCAAGCCTTGGTGGGCCAGCCAGCACCTCATTCCACCCAAGCCCTTGGTGGGCCACACACATGCACTCCCGTGTCCACCAACAGATCCGCCTCTCCCCTCTCTACTACAGGGCCCAGTTACCTCCCAGTTGATCACCCCCCCCTTCTGCCCCACAACCCTCCTCAAACCAGAGCACCTCAGCTTGCCGGCCCACGCCGCACCTGTTTGCAGGCGTGTCTCGCGCAGGGTCAGCGCACCTTGACAGAGGCCTGTGCACACTCATCACACACACAGTCGGTGCACCTTGACATAAGCCCATGCTGACCCATCACACAAATAGTCGGCGCACCTGGCATAAGCCTGTTCACACTCATCACACACACAGTCGGCGCACCTTGACATAGGCCTGTGCAGCGTCCACGTCCCGCTTGATCAGGATGAACTCCAGGCAGGTGGTCACCATGTTGCGCACCAGCCGGCAGTTGTCGCGCCGCACTGTCTCAATGCCCTGGGTGTGTGTGCGCAGTGTGGAATCATTGTCCCACACAAGCCAGCATGCATTGCCAGCACGCGTCATCCGAGTTCACGCTCGCTCCCCCCAGCATGCCTGCTGAGCAATCCAACAGAGCCACTAGGCAGCAGCAGCAGCAGCACGACCCACCCACCCGGGGTGGGCCCACAGCAGCCCAACCTACTTTTGAGTCCATCTTGTCGTGCTTGTCTGGGTTGGTCCACAGGAGGCCCGCGTACCGCTTCTTGTTCATGAGCAGGTAGGGGAAGTAGACCTGTGGGGCCGCGGTTGGGGCGGGGGACAGGGGTGGGTTCAGGTGCGGAGAGCGGGCGCAGGCTGGCGCATGGGTGCCCATGTGCGCGCTTGTGCACAGGCATCGCTCCATGGCTGCAGCAGAGGCGTGCAGCTGCACGCCCCATGGAACGTGGAGCAAAAGGCAGCTCGAGTACTTACGCGCCAAATTCGTACTGTTTATAAACAAGGTTTCATCCACGCACCGCCCCACACGCACCGCCCCACACGCAGCGCCGTGCCGCCGGCGCCGCCCGCCCCGCCGCACCTTTTCAAACTCAAGCTTCACGGGCTTGACGACGCACCTTTTCAAACTCTAGCTTCACGGGCTTGACGACGCACCTTTTCAAACTCTAGCTTCACGGGCTTGATGAACTTGGTGGACACAAAGGCCGCCGCCTCCCTGCCCAGCTCCATGGCGCGCCCCACGTCCTCCACCTGCACGCACGCCAGTGTGAACCACAGTTATCGAGGCCAAGCTATCAGTGGGATGATCAACTGGTATGGACACTGGTCGTTGATGTGTTGATGAGGTGAGGTGTGCTGAGTGGCACGAGCTTTGGGCTGGATCTTGAACCCCTCAGCAAGCATGAACCCCTCAGCAAGCAAGGGTGCCAGGGGCGCCCCATCCCACGCAGGGGCACAGAGGCCCCGCCCGCTGCTGGTGCTGGCGCTGGTGATGCTGCTGGTGCTGGCGCTGGTGATGCTGCTGGTGCTGGCGCTGGTGATGCTGCTGGTGCTGGCGCTGGTGATGCTGCTGGTGCTGGATGCTGGTGATGGTGGTGCTCCCCGGCTGCTGACCTTGAAGTTGACCATCACCGAGTCCGTGTCCCCGTAGATGACCTCGCAGTCGGCCTCGTACCTGCGGAGCATGGGGTTGTGGGTAAGGTTAGGTTAGGTTTGGTTAGGTAAGGGTTAGGGTTAGGGTTAGGGTACGGGTAGGGATGATGGCTAACCCTAGATGACCTCGCAGTCGGCCTCGTACTTACGGGGCATGGGGTTGTGGGGGACGAGTGGATGAGGAGCACTGGGCTGTTGGGAGTGAGCGTGATGAACTATTTCCAAGGACTTGCTGGCTGCACACGGCGCACTTCTGGGCCAACTTGTGTGGCCATTCACCTCATGTAGCTTGCGAGCTTGGAGCAGCCCATGGCCCACCCACCCGTTGGCGCGCGTGTACTTTTGGGTCACGTGCTCCCTCGTGTCCATGATCATGGCCCACCCATGGTGTCCATGAGATCATGGCCCACCCACCCGTTGGCGCGCGTGTACTTTTGGGTCACGTGCTCCCTCGTGTCCATGATCATCTTGCGGCCGTACGCGGTGGTGGAGCCGCTGATGGGCAGGCAGGGCATCTTGCCCACGGTGGCGCCTGCGAGGCAGCACGTGGTCTCTCATGCATTGCTGGCATGCAAGGGGAGGAAAGGGTGCGACCCCGGGTTGCAGCTGCAGCTGCCCCTGCGCACTACAGCATTTCAGCTCCATGCACGCAGGCAAACCCAGGCCCAGGCATGTGTGAGCCCCGCCCTTGCCCTCCAGCGATGCACACCCGCCGCTGACCTTCAGAGCTGCACTGACCCAGGGGCTCCAGGCACCCCTGCAGCTGGTCATGGCTGCAGGCTAGGCATGGCCGGGCTGGTCACGTCAGGCTAGCCACAGCATGTCAGGCTAGCCACGGCCACGCGTCAGGCAAGGCGCGACTTGCCACGGCAGCCGGGACCCGCACCAGTGCAGCCGTACACAGAGTTGGCGCTGGCCTTGAGCGCCAGCTGCCCTCAGCCACAGCAGCAGCTCGCCATGGCAGCAGGCAGGCAGGGGCCCGCACCTGTGAAGCCGTACACGGAGTTGGCGCTGACCTTGAGCGCCAGTTGCCTCCCATCCAGCACGGCGCGCTTGAAGGGGTCGGGCTCGGCCTTGAGATCGTTCTTGGCTCTGCGCGGGTAAAGCATGAATGGCGCAGGGGTGAGTGCCAGCGGGGAGGGAGTGCAGGGGTGGGCTTGGCCTTGCGGCCGTCCTTGGCCCTCAACTTGGGAGCGATGAACGAAATGGATTGAGCGGTGTTGCAAGCAGAATGTGCCAGCGAGCCCCATTTCACTCGCTCTCAAGCCAGACACCAGAAACAGAATTCGACCACCTCAGCCTCAGGGCACAAGGAAATTCGCAAGCTGGACTCGTACCGGTCTCCCCCCACTGTCCACGCACTCAATTCAGCTGCCCAGGCAAGGCAAGGCAGGCCCACACAATGCCCCGTTGCACAACGGACGCCCCCGCGCCCCAGCACGCTCCCCACAGCCGCGCCCCACCCACCGTTTCCGGGCGCCCAGCAGCTCCTCCAAAATCTCTGGCAGGATGCCCTTGTGCCTGTGCGCAGGGCGGGCCAGGCGCATGAGTGGAAAGCCCAATCAACCGTAGTTTTGCTTAACTTGACCTGAGCTGACCATTATTTTGTGGGTGCCTGTGCGTAGAGTTGGCCAGGTACGGGGTGGCAAGCCCAAAACATGCTTCCTTAGGAAGTTCCTATTGAAAATGTGTACATTCTGCACTCATGCAGTTGGGAGTAGGGACGCGGCCAACCCCACCTGTGCGCCTTGACAAACCAGTCGCCGCTGGGGCTCTGCGCGATGTCTTCGGGGGGCATCTGGCGCGCGCTGCGTGCGTGTGTGCGTGCGTGCGGGCATGCGTGTGTGTTTGTGATGTGTGTGTGCGCGTGTGTGAGTAAGTTTGTGTGTGTGTGTGAGTGTGTGTGCGTGCGTGCGTGCGTACAGGCGTGTGTGCGTGCGTGTGAGTGCGTGCGCACATGCCTGTGGTGTGAATGTGTGTGTGTGCATGCGCCGGCACCTGCGCCCCTGCCAAGTGCCTGGCCCCAGTGGGCCTTCCTAGGGCAGCCAGCCCACCCACCCACCCACCGGTCCGGTGGCACGAGCGAGGTGTAGCACAGGTTGTGCGCCATCATGATGGAGGGGTACAGCGAGGCAAAGTCCAGCGTGGCCACGGGCGTCTTGTAGTAGCCAACCTTGGGGTCCAGCACCGTGGCGCCCTCGTATGCGACGCCATCCGTGGGCGCGCCCATCACCTGCGTGGGCGACAGAACCATGTTTGGGTGTGCGCACGAGCGGGTGTGTGTACAAGGTGAGTGCCAGTCAGCGTGTCTCAGTGTGCGTATTACCCAGGGAGCTATTGCGTGTGTGTGTATGTGTGTGTTGTGTGTGTGTGTGTGTGTGTGCGCGTCTGTCTGTGTGCGTGAGAAGGGGAGCAGACGAGGGAGGGAGGGCAGCAGCGGCCCAGCCCACACCAGCCCAACCTTGCATGCAGGGCCGCCCCTCCTCACAACGCCCCCACACAGGGGCGCGGCGCCGCACCTTCATGTTGGGTATCAAAAAGCCATGCTGGCGCGCCTTGCGCAGGATCTGGCTGAACACCTTGATGGACTGGCCCCTGCGTGGCAAGCCAGAGGGGGATGAACGAGGCGTGGCTTGATGCCTCGAGGTGTGCAGGCTGCTGCCTGGTGCTGGCGCGGCTTGCACCTGGCCTGGCTGGACACCTCATTGGGCTGAGATGTGTGAATGTGGGGGGGGCGCCAAGAAAAACAAACGCCACTTGTGTGGCCATGGTTTGTTTTGGGGAGCGCTCTGTCCTGCAGGGCAGTTGTGCCCACCCACCCACTGCGCCAACGCCCTCCTCCACACACACGCCCTCCACGCGCAGCCAGCGCCACACACACACACACACACACACGCGCACTTGGTCAGGAGGTAGCTCATGGGCACGCCTGTCACGCGCGCCATCTCGATCTGGTTGTACATGAGCATCAGCTTGTCCAGCAGCCGCTGTGGCAGGTAGGCATCCTGCGGGTGGGGGGTACAAGAGGCGGCACGAATCATGGTATGAGCGACTGTGCCAACTCGATCTGATTGCACATGAGCATCAGCTTGTCCAGCAGCCGCTGCGGCAGGTAGGCATCCTGCGGGTGGGGGGTACAAGAGGCGGCACGCATAATGGTATGAGTGACTGTGCCATCTCGATCTGGTTGTACATGAGCATCAGCTTGTCCAGCAGCCGCTGCGGCAGGTAGGCATCCTGCAGGTGGGGGGTACAAGAGGCGGCATGCATAATGGTATGAGTGACTGTGCCAACTCGATCTGATTGCACATGAGCATCAGCTTGTCCAGCAGCCGCTGTGGCAGGTAGGCATCCTGCGGGTGGGGGGTACAAGAGGCGGCACGCATAATGGTATGAGTGACTGTGCCACCTCGATCTGATTGCACATGAGCATCAGCTTGTCCAGCAGCCGCTGCGGCAGGAAGGCATCCTGCGGGTGGGGGGTACAAGAGGCGGCATGAATCATGGCATGAGTGACTGTGCCACCTCGACCTGATTGCACATGAGCATCAGCTTGTCCAGCACCCGCTGCGGCAGGTAGGCATCCTGTGGGTGGGGGGTACAAGAGGCAGCATGAATGGCGGTGCCGCTCGCTCATACACTCGTGCTGCGGTATGAGGGGCACGAGCGGTAACGAGGGACTGCCATGCAGCAGGTATAGAAAAGAAAAGAAAAGACTACGCAAGCAGTGACCGCTACCGTCTCTGATAGCACTGCAAGCATAACTTTGGAAGAGGCAGAGTAAGTGCAAGCACAAAACTCAGGCTCCACCGGCAGCAGGTATAAACCAGCTTGCTGTGGACTTCAGCCTAACAAAACAAAACATCTGCAAATGCGCAACACCCCCACCCCCACCCCCACCCCAACGCCCCACCCCACGCCCACGCGCACGCACCTTGAGACAGTACACGGCCAGCCGCCGCCGCGTCTCCTCGTTGCCGTTCTGCAGGTCGGTGATGCAGCTGTGGTGCACGTCCTCCTTCTGCTCGCCCAAGAAGTGCGCGGACACGGAGTTCAGGCTGCAGGGGGCATGCGCGCGCGTGGTGTGTGTGTGTGTGCATGTGAGTGTGTTTCATCCCCCATCACTGTTGCACATGCGTGTTTCATCCTCCATCACACTGTCCAGGAAAGCTTGAGTGGTGGCCGGGCACTCGCCTACACATCGTCCAGGAAAGCTTGAGTGGTGGCCGGGCACTCGCCTACACAGCACCCACGGCCTCTCAGCTCTAAACCACAGCCACCCCCGCCCGCGCGCACCTGTAGCTGCCCAGCTTGTGCTCGCGCTGGATGGTGACCAGCAGGTCCAGCTGCACGCGGCCCTCTATGCTCAGGTCCTTGTACTCGTGCGTGCCGTACGCCTTGGAGCTGAACTGCGTGTTCTTCATCTTGGTGCGGCTGCAAGTCAGGGTTTAAGGGTTAAGGTTGGGGGTAAGGACGGTTAGGGTAAGGGTTATTTATAGCAGGGAAAGGCCCACCACAGGAAGCCGCTGGGGCCCTTGCAAGTGCAAGCATTCCCTGCCCACCAACGCCCCACCCCAACCTCCTTGAACCCTGCCTGCCTCTGCCCTACCTGCCGCGGATGCGCCCCCACTTGTGGAACTTGTCAGAGATCTTCAGCGCCTGGGTGGGGCGGGAAGTGAAGCCAGCGCATGTGCTGGGGAAGGCTGCTGCTGCACACCCATGCCTGCTCGCTCGCTTGCTTTGCTCCTGTGCATGCAGTTGGCATGAGGCGTAAGCAGAGGACGCAGGGCCCCTCCACCCCTTTGCAGGCACCCACTGCCGTTGCTCCCCCCGCAGCAGCAGCTGCACCTGCGAATGCTCAATGCAGTGGGCCTCTGCCCTCAGGCCCCCTCCACTCACGTCTGCCCGGTCGTACAGGTACGGTAGGTCAAAGTTGATGATGTTGTAGCCGATCATCACGTCCGGGTCCGTCTCGATGAGCAGCTCCATCCAGCGATTCAGCATCTCAGCCTCTCTGCGGCGTACAGGGGAGCGTGTGGAGGGACAGGTCACCCCTCACGGCCCGGCCTGCCCAGGGTGCTTGTGTGTGTTCGCATGCATGCCATCTGCACCTTGGCCCATGCTCCATCTGGCCTCAACCTCGCAGGAGGTGCAGCACCTCCCTAGTAAAGCACTGCCCACATCATCCATCGCCTGTGCCCTCCTCCCTTCTGCCCCAGCGAGCAGCACCCACCACCCTCCACGCGCAGCTCACGGCAGACCACTGCACCCACGTGTCAAAGGACATGACCTCTGCCCCCACGATGGGCGCGCACGAGTTCAGCGTCATCACGTTCTTCACGATGGGCTTGGCCTGCCCCTGCACCGTGATCATGCTGGCGATCTGGATGACCGAGTCCATCTTGGCGTCCGGGAAGTGGCCCTGCGCACGTGCGTGCGTGTGTGTGTTTGCGTGTGCGTGTGCGTGAGTGTGTGTGTGTATGTGTCAGTGTGTTTATGTGCACGCACAGCAGAAAATGCTTGCTCTCATGCACTGCAATCCCAGCGCACCTTGCGGCCGGCGCACTCAATGTCAAAGCTGAGCACGCGCAGCGGCGCAATCTTGCTCCACAGCCCTGTGTGTGTGTGTGTGTGTGTATGGCACAGGCAGACCGTGAGGGAGGATGTCAGAGAGGGGAATGGGTGTCGCCACCAGCTGGCAGCACTGCAACTGGGGGGTGATGAAGGGAGGGAGGGGAGGGTATAGTAGACGAGAGGACCTTTCCCCTTTCCCATCGATTGCACGCACCGGATGGAAGTTGGTGCCACCTGCAGCCCCACCCTCTTCGTTTGTGGGCAAACGCCACCAGCTGGTTGCACCCCACATGCACCCCATCTGGCAAGAGATGGGAGCAGTGATGCCGCGCCGCCCAGAGCCTCCCCCCCACCTTCAGGGGCGAACGCCACCAGCTGGTCGTACCGCACGTGCACCTCAATCTGGCACCAGCTGAGTGGCGTGCCTTTGGGCAGCCGGTAGCTCTTGGCGGGTACCTTGACCCAGCTGCCGCCCACCTGCGAGTTGAGGAATTCGGGGGATCACTCAGGTGGACTGCAGCATGCTGCAACAAGCACACAGCAAGCACACTGCTGCAAGCACCATTCTGCGCCCCAGGCCAACTGTGGATGCGTAGGGCAACGTCTGCGGAGGCCGAGCTTGCTGCAACAGTGAGGCCTGAGCCCCATGCCTTGCATCAGCAGCAGCCGCAACTGAGGGGGAAGGAAGCCCTGAGACCTGCCCATATGCTTTCCTTGTGTGTCCACCTTTCAGCGGGCGGCATGTATACCGTTGCTCTGCACACACAAAAGCATGCACGTACACACACACACACACACACTTGCACCATGCACTGCCCGCAGGACTCACTATTCCCGTGTCCACCATGAAGCGCAGCGCAAAGATGACGTTGCTCTCGTACGTGGTCACGTTGCCCAGGCTCATGCCGTTCAGTGAGATGGCGCCCACCTCCAAGGCCGCTGCAGCGAGAGGGGGTGCAGTGTGGGGGTGGGGGGGGCTGGGCAAAGGTATAGGGGTGGCGAGGGGTTTGGAGGGGGGCCGTTCAGGCAGGTGCTGCCAGCTGCTGCAGGCGGGAGGGTGCAATTCCTCGTTCCTCCCCCCCCTTCCTGGCCCCAAGTAGGAGCCCAAGCAGGCATGTTGGCAGTAGTGCACGCAGCACAGGCAGGGTGCAGCAGGAGGTGCCTAACCCGCCGCAAGTGCAAGCGTGGAACTGGCACGTGCTCGCAGTTGCTGCCCCCCCCCCCTTTCCTAACACCCTACACCCCTCATTCCTGTCACTCCAACGCACGCACGCGTACAAACACACGCACCAACTCAAACGCACACACACATGCACACACACACACAAAGACACGCACATCGGGCTGGTGTGACCATAGTGGGCAGGTTCATGATGATCTTGAGGAAGGCCTTTTTCACGCCGCCCTGCGGCCAATGGTGCGTGGGGCGGTGGTGGCGGCGGGCTTGATGGGTGGAGGATGGTGGGGTGCTGCCCCTCACTCCTGGGCATGCTCATGCCCCTCAGAGTGTCGACCTTCCCAAATCCTCAACCCTATGCTGTTGCGATAAAATGGGGCCATGGAGCTGGCTGGGGTGCAGCAAACACCTCGCCACATGGCTCACGCAACAGGGCACCGCCCCTCAAAATGAGACGATCCTCGCGTCCGGTCCTGAGCGCCGCAGCGCCCTCCCTGCCCCCTCGCCCTCCCTCGCCCAAGGCCCCTCCCACCAGGGCCGCCCACCTGGTAGTTCCACACCGACGCCTTCTGCTCCCGCACCACCTTCACCACGGCGTGCCCCGTCTTTGACTTGGCCGCCAGCGAGACCTGCGGAGGGCGAGCCCGCAGCCAGAGTGGCCAAGCCTGCCCCACCGCGCCATGTTCATGCATGCATGCATAAATGCATGCGCACCACGTTGGCGAACTCAAGATTGAGGCCCTGCCACGGGGGGGCAAGACCCGTGCAGCACAGGCCTCCTGCCGCCCCCTCATCACTCCCGTGCCTCCCCGCTCGCGCAGCGCTCGGACAGCGTTCGCATCGCCCGCCACGTGCTTCCCCCTCCCTCTCTCCCTTCCGCACAAGAAGATGACAAGACGAGGAAAAGAAAGGTACGTGCATGCGCCAGGCAGCACCACCCACATCAGGGGGGGGGAGAAAGAGGACACCCAGTTACACAGTTGGTGTTTCACCACCACTGCCCACCACTCACGTTCAGCGCGTTCTTGAGGTCCTCCAGGCCCTCGTTGCCCATCTGCTTCACCATGAGCGGCTCCTCAATGTAGAAGTAGGGCTCAAAGCCGTGGATGAAGGCGCACACGCTGTTGCCTGCGTGGGTGTGCGCGGGGTGAGATGGGAAAGGGGGTGTGGAAAGAAGTGAGATGAAGGGGTGGTGAATGAGGCATGGCCAGGGGTTGGGGGGGGATCATGTTGATTTGTGGCAGCTGCGCTTTGATTGAATCTAGAGAGCAAAGCAGGCAACGAGCATAGCTGCCCTGAAGCAGGCACCGCAGACCCCAACCTCCCCTACCTTCATCGTTGACGCCGAACATGCGCACCACAGCCACCGCCCTCTGCAAAGGGTTCAGGTCCAGCCCATCCATGGGCTGCGTGATGTAGTAATCCACGTCCAGCTGCTGGAACACTGTTGGTTGAGAACATGTGCGTGCGCATGTGTGTGTGTGTGTGTGTGTGTGTGTGTGTGTGTGTGTGTGTGTGTGTGTGTGTGTGTGTGTGTGTGTGTGTGTGTGTGTGTGTGTGTG
>LFIK01004230.1_pt1 | contig 11617 bp, 20 predicted proteins | sample 643401 | NCBI WGS metagenome assembly LFIK01 (sample SAMN03777447, study PRJNA286221) | soda lake metagenome | biome: soda lake; feature: Kulunda steppe; material: water; isolation source: sample T5-Br brine of Lake Tanatar-5 | place: Russia: Kulunda steppe | collected 2010-07 | reverse complement strand
CCAGGCAGCTTTGCTGGCATATGCATGCATGCATGCATGGGGTGCCAGGCAGCTTGCATGGGGTGCCAGGCAGCTTTGCTGGCATATGCATGCATGCGGGCTGCTCTTCCAAAGCTCTGTTTAATGCTGGAGCTCATCCAAAGAGCCCTCTGAGCATGCACTTGGTGGGGAGGGGGCTCCTGTAGGGGCCCTTCAAGAATGTGTTCTGCAGCCAGGCTTGGGTGCCGCCGCCAGGCATGTCTGTATGCTGCTGCTGTGTATGTGTGCAGTTGGTGAACATGTAAGTGTGTGCTGCCGCAAGGGGTATGGGTGTGTACTGCTCCCGGGCTTGAGGATGTGCGTTGCTGCCCACCAGGACGGTGTGTGCTGCTGCGAGGCGTGTGCATGTACGGCCAGGCATGGGTGTATGCGCTGCTCCCAGGCACATGTACACTCGAGTTATGCACACGAGTCATGCGCGCGCAAACACACACATGCAAGCATTTATACCGACACAAAGCGTGCATGCATTCAAACAAACAAGGATCCACACATGCGCACACATACACACACACCTTGACACACACACACACACACGAACATGTAAGCATGCAAGCTTACGCGGCTCCCCCCCCTCCCCCACCCTGCAGAGCCGTACGTTGCGCTGGACGCGTCGCGTGCCCTCGAGTTCCTGGCCATCCGCTCCGACCAGGCCGCCAGCGCCGGCGAGGACCGCGCAGAATTTGAGGCGGACGCAGTGCGCACCATCGTGCGCATCCTACACTCCCGAGGGGACCGCCCGGTGCACGCGCCCTCCGCGGCCGTGGCGGCAGCGGCGGCGGTGCTGGGGGGCGGCGGGGCCGGCAGCGGCAGCAGGGGCTCAAAGCCTGGTGGGGCGGCGGCAGGGGATGCAGGCGCCCGAGCTAGGGAGGCAGCCGCAGCGGCCAGCCGGTCGCAGGTGGGTGGGGCGAGGGAGTGCGTGTGCCTTGGAGTGTGCCCTGAACAGGTGGGCAGGGGCTGGTTGCGGGGCTGAGTGTGTGTGCATGCATTGCTGGGTTGGATGCAGCGGTATGCAGGAGTAAGGAGGGGGGGCCAGCTCGTGCATACAGCCATCACCCCTGCCCTCCTCTGTGCATGTGCGTAGCCTTCACGCCTTACTCTCCTGCGCATGTGCCCCCTGCCTGCAGGTCACCTCTTATACCGTGCAGGAGGCGGCGCGCGTGCTCAGCAGCATCATGCACGTAGTGCCGGCCACCCCGCCGCTGCCGCCCGGCGCTCCGCCCCCCGAGCCCCCGCGCGCGCGCCGGGGCGGCCTGTTCCGCCGTTTCACGCGCGCCGGCAGGCAGGCAAAGTCTCCTCCCTTGCAAGCGCCCGCAGCTGCCTTGACGTCCGCCCAAGCCGGCAAGAGCGCACCCGGGCCCACCACAGGCTCAAGCCAGGCTGGCAGCGGAGGTAGTGGCAGCGCCCATGGTGCTGCTGACGGGACTGGCAGCACTTTCCTGGGATCTTTGCCCCCGACAGACTCCCCCCCCTTGGCCGCCGCCGGCTCTCCACCCCAGCACACGCTTGTGTCGCTGTCTTCACTTACGCCCGACCCCAAGGCTGGGCCCCATGGCTGGGGCATGGGCCGGGCGGGCGGGCACGACAAGCAGCAGCAGCTGCTGCAACAACGGCAGCAGCAACAGCAGCAGCAGCGCGAGCAAGAGCAGCTCGAGCAGCAGGAGCAGGAGCAGCGAGGGCTGGGCGGACCTGAGTCGGAGGAGCGTCAAAACGAGGGAGGTGATAGCAGCGTGCCCCTACAGCAGCAGCAGCAGCAGCAGCAGCAGCAGCAGCAGCAGCAGCAGCAGCAGCAGCCTCCCTCTCCAGCTGACCAGCCCAACGGCAGCACTCACCGGCAGATGAGCATTGAGAGCTGGACAGCGCGCAGCGGCTGCTCCCCCACCGCTTTCCAGGTGGGCTCTGGTGGTGCTCAGGGTTGCTGCTCTGTGGCCGTGCACTGGTGGTGCTCAACCACCGCTGACCCAGGTCTCTGTGCAGGCAGCCTGGACGCGACAGCCACAGCAAGTTACTGCTTACAGCTTGCGCACCACCAAAGCCATGCGCAGAGCAGCTGCACCGTCCCTCTGTGGCGGCTCCTGCCGCACGCACCTCACATGCGGCTCCTGTCACGCGCACCTCGCACGTGGCTCCTGTCACGCGCACCTTACACGCGGCTCCTGTCACACGCACGCAACTCCTGTCACACGCACCTCACGCAGCTGCACCGTCCCTCTGTGGAGGCTCCTGCCGCACGCACCTCACGCAAGTGTTTGAGGCCCTGCTTGATCCCACAGAGGCATGTGCTGCACAGCCTTAGGCAGAAAGCACTGAGGCCCTGCTTAATTGCAAGCCGGCATGTGCTGCACAGCTGGTAGTGATCACTGTGGCCCTGCTTAATCCCATGGCAGCATGTGCTGTATAGCTCTTGGCAGAATTCACTGTGGCCCTGCTTATTCCCACGACGTCATGAGCTGCACAGCTCGTAGTCGTCACTGAGGCCCAATCTTCTTGCAGCATCCTTGTGCGCACATTTCACACGCACTCACCTAGAAGCAAGCAAAGGCTGCCCCCGCTCTGCAGCTCAGAACATGCCGCTCAAGCTGCTCCATCAGCACATGCTGATCAAGCTCCAGGGTCTTCCCTTCTCTTGAAGCGCATTCGCGGGCCTCAGTCGCTATAGCACACAGCAGCCGTCACCTCCCCTACCCACTCTCACCCGCCACCCACCATTCCTCTCTCCGGTTGCACACACATGGTATATACATGGCTACTAAGCTTTGGCCACACCTTCACCACCCACAACCACAACCCTGCTGCACCTGCAGGCTGTCGCTGCCCACGTAGGGGGCGGCCCCTGGCACCACGTCAAGCTGCAGCTGGCGTGGGTGCTGTTTCTGCTGGCCGCAAAGTCGCCTACAAACCGCGCCCTCATCGACCACCTCGTGCGCACGGTGGTTGCGCCGCTTGCACAGCAGCTGGCCAACGCAGAAGCCTTCTACGCCAGCGACGAGGCGTTTGCGGCACTCACGGTACGTGGGGGTGAAAGCCCAAGCGCATGTGCTGGTGCACAAAGCGCCACACGACGTCATCACACATGCGTGGCGCACACCAGGGCAAGGCATCTGCCATGCCGACCGCCTGCAGCATGCGTGCACTTGCTTGGGCACTGACGCACATATGGGCATGCAGACACGCATGTCCCTTGACAGGTAGCTCAATGCACACATGGCCATGCAAGCGCGTGCACACATGCAGACACGCATGTCCTCTGACAGGTAGCTCAATGCATACGCACAACAGCGCTGGACATTCAGTTTCCACCCCTACCATCCCCACATGAGCATTTGCTTGTGCGGTCTTGCGCATGCATGCATACACAGATGCAAGACTATGTGAACGCGCCGCCCGCACCCCTGCCAATCAGCACTGTTGCGTCCGACAAGCAGCAGCAGCAGCAGCAGCAGCAGCAGCAGGCGCACCATCTGCCCATGAAAACCCCCACCGGTAGGCAGACACAGCAGGACCTATCCGCACAGCAAGGCAGGCTGCACACACTTGTGCAGGCGTCCACGCTGCAGCAGCAGCAGCAGCAGCAGCAGCAGCAGCAACAGCCGCAGCCGCCACCCGAACAGGGGGCAGGCTATGACAGCGCTCCTCCATCTGCCCCCGACCCAAACCCATTGCAGCAGCTTCCCACGTACGGTTCGCCAAGCAGGCCGGACCACCGGCACAGAGCACGCAGCGGCAGTCCCGCGCCCGCTGATGCTACAAGTGCTGCGGCTGCTGGCATGGCCTCAGCAACAGCAGCGGCGGGGGTGGGGACATCGGAGGGCCAGGGTGCACAAGCAGATGCAGATTGCGGCGTGCAGGAGGGCGATGATGAGCTGAGCATGATCGAGGCAGAGGTTGCGATGCTAGCCAACTGGGCCCCTGCGACGCTGCAGGGCACAGGGGCTGTTGAGCGCGTTGATGCTTGAGTGAAGGCAGGCCCAGTGTCCAGTCATGTAGGGCAGACATGACAGGTCCAGGATTGGAGTTGTTGGATGCCTGCAAAGCAGCCTCCTTGCAGCACACTCGGCTTCAAAGGGCTTGTAGGCAGCTTGCGCAGTTTGTAGGGTACGGGCTGGCTGGAAGCGTGACGCTCTAGTGTGTTGTGCCCCCAACAAGGTTGAAACTAAGTAAGCAAGAGGTGGGCCCACATGAGCATATTGACAGTCGGTTAAGAGGGCGGGGTCTATCAAATGGCAACCGATCTTTGGCTGTGCGATGTTTTTGTTTGTCCTGGCTTGGGTGCTGTCCTCAATCTAGGTGTCACCAAAAGTGTTTTATTCTATTCTATTCCTCCTCCTCTGTTTTTGACACAATTACTCATGTATGCCTCACTCACATGCCATTTAAATGTAATCAAGATCAATCAAGTCAAAGTCAATCAGTGATGCTAGAGTTGCTCGTACTCGGGTGCCACAGTGGAAGACACTGCCCCAATAACATTTTTGCCGTCTTGGGTCACCATGTGAAGGCCACGAACATCACGTTCTCCACGGTGGAGTATGAAAATCTCTCAACAATAATCACCAGGTCACCCTGCAGACCATTCTCTTTGGGGGAGCAGGGAAAATGTTTTTTCAATTGCTGCACTGTTGCTGCACGTTTGCAGCTTGGATTGAGAAAGATTAAGCTGGAACAGTAGCAAGTAAACTTCACTTCCGGGCACTAAGTCCATCAAATTACATGCGCACTGGTGTAGGGAGTGTATTGACTGCCTACTTACTTTTCCTTCTTCTTTACACATGCACAATACTGGGGCTTCAAGGATATGGGCTGCTTCTGGTGGTATGGAGGCTGGAGCTAGTGCAAGGACGACTGTGCATGTTAGACTGTTTGGGGAAGGGGCATAGCAAACAACCCACCAGACCCCCGCAAGTTTTGAAATATCAGGCCTTATTCTCATCCATGGTGGGACTAGGAAATCTGCTAGCTACTGTGAAATACACAAGAAGACCTTTCCAGTGTTTCCTTACTGCATGCGGCCCCTGTGTAAGTGGTTACAAATCTGGCTGATTTAGACTGACTCCTTGCAGGGCAGGGGCTCTGCTCTATAAGAAATTCTTATATTGCTAATTATCAAAGAGATCCAGGCACCACTGTCCAACTACCTTCAAATGGTCAGTAACAATGATTTGGCAACAACACAACCGGGCATGATCATGACAGGAATGTATGGAATCCATGTTCTGTACTCAGTAAGGATACAGGCTGCTGTATCTCAATTTTCAAACATGCTTGCGGCATGGTCGTAGTCAAGATGGATCATGTTTGCAGCATGGTATCCATGGAAGTAGACAGCTAGCAGCTGAGCAACCGGAATCAGCGCACACAGCTACAGCAGCCCTTGCTCGGAGTCACAGCTACACAGCAGTGTACCCAGGAGCTTTCAGACCTCAGCACCGAGTGTGGTTATGGAGCACGTAAGGCTGGAGAGAGCAGCCAGACTGTCATCATATTCCACCAGCTGGGTTGGCGCTTCGGGCGCAATCTACAATTGGCAGCTCCTTGCATCCAAGCCCAAGTAAGGTGAAGGGGCAGTTGATACCTAAGAGCCCTGTACCAGCTTGGAATGTCTGTTTGCATAATTTCTGGGTTACTGAGCGTGCACAAAAGCATAATTTAAGCTCAGTACATGTACATGTTTGTGCATGCCAACCAGACACTGGCCAGCCCACTTTACATAAAAAGGGCTAAGCTGGCATGGACAGCCCATGTATTATGAGTATGTAGAAGGTCAATTACTGTAAAGGGGAATGATGGACTTCATGCGCCATCCCTATAAAACCCATTTCTTTGGTGTAAGGATATTGGTGCGACCTAAGACACAGTCCTGCAGCCTTGCAGACACAGACCAATCACGAAATAGACCAGCCAGTCTGTAGCCTGTCAGACATGTCTAAGCCCTTGAGCAGCCAGTAAATCTTGCGAGAGGAGAGACAATCCAAGGGAAATCAAGGCGCCATACATGATCAGGTGGAAGCAAACAGTGTTCTATGCCACAAAAGGAAAACCCAGACGCATGTATGCAGGCACGTTTGCCATGCTCAAGGTTTTTAGAAATGGTGTGCATTGTGCGCCGACAAGAAATTGCACCCCGACTGTACAAAATTTGCATGGCGACTTTGGGCCCCCCCCTGCTAACACTGCCAGGGCCTTACAGCCCCCTCACTTGCTCCTCAGGTTCTCCAGCCTCCGGCTTAGCGCTGCAAAAGCATCCTCCTCTTCCGAGGGGGCAGAAGGGGCTGATGGGGCCTGCAGGGAATGGGAGTGGTCCATGTGAAAAGCAGGGCAACCTTGGTCCCGGCCACATAGCTGCCGCAGTGCGTAGTGTGGAGGCAGGAGCCAGACTCCTGCACCATTCTGCAGCGTGTGTCCAGATCGGATCTGAACAAGAGCCAGGCAGGTGAAAGCCCAGATGGAAGACAGCAAAAGCCGGCCAGGCAAAAGCCAGATGCTGCAAGGTGCAACTGGCAGGTCCTTAAACCTAGCACCTATGTCCTTGCTACACTCCCCTGTGCTTGTATGATGCATGCGGCCGTGCGCGCACGCGCTTGTGTGTGAACATGGGTCTTGCCAAGAGTCGCAGGCCTCCATCAAACTAGCAAATGCCCACCCATACCCACACACTGGCACAAGCATGCACACATCATGCACATGATAACAGTAGCACAAGGACACAAGTGCTCACCTTGTCATCCACATCCCTTGCGTAATGCGAGTGCGTGGGCACTGCAGGGGCCGCCGACGCTGGCGGTGCCACGGGCACCTGGGGGGGGGCCAGTGCACCTTTCTGGGGTGGCCCCACAGCGGCGTCGTAGGCGCGCTGGACCTCCTCCGCTGAGCGCACCACGTAGCCCGGCGGTGGCTGCGTGCGCAGCGCAGGGCCCAGGGATGCCGTGCGTGGGTGGGTGGGCCAAGCGGGGGGCCTCTTGGGGCGTGCTTGTGTGCATCTTGTGGTTAGCTTTGCGGCTTGTGCCTCAGAGGTGCCTGTACAGACAATGCGCACAGCCTCTGCGCGGACCCCCTCCCCACAAAGTGCACCAGCATGCTCCACAAAGAGCTGTGCCCCTGAGCACACAGGCCCATGTCATTTCACTCAGGGACGCCCACCCACAATGGGATTTAGGCTGCGTGTGCCACTGCGACGAGCTAGGGGGGGGTTACACAGAGCCGCGTTGCATGGGGGATATGCAGCCCCCCTTGTGGCAGCCCCTGCCAGCGGCGTGCTGACACAATAGCCGCACGTGCGACAGCTGGGCTCAAAGAGCACTGCTGTGGGAGTAAGGGAAAAGATGAGCAGAATGCAGGACGAGCGCCGCGCCAAGAGTGCAGCAGCAGCTCTCCTGTCCTCCCAAATGGCCGCGCGTGGCTGAAGCCCGCACACCACAAGGGCGTGCAAAAGACTGCTCACACATGCTTTTGCTTGCAGCCAGTGTGCCCGGCGGCCCAGTCCATGAGCAGCCAGCCACACACGCACGATCGATAATACATGCCCGGCAGCCCGTGCAAACCCTGGTCCAGCTGTTGTGTTCAGGCCCCCTCCTCACCCACGCCCTCGTGTACCCTCTGTTGGCAACAGCCAGCCACACGCGACAAAAGAGACAAAAGCACCTCGCCTCCTCGCCCACACCCATATGTTGTGCAGGCTTCAGCCACGCGTGGCTGTTTGGGAGGAAAGGCAAGCTGCTTGCGTGCCCTTTGCGCCGCTCGTCTTGCATGCTGCTCACCCTCCCTCACCCTCAAAGCCGCGCTCTCTGAGCCCAGCTGTCGCACCTGCGGCTGTTGTGTCGGTACGCCGCTGGCAGGGGCTGCCACGTGGGGCTGGAACACTGGAGGGGCGGCCACGCTTGGTCCTGCAGCCTCCTGCTGCCCATGGGATGGCCACGCCTGCGCTTGCTGATGCAGCCAGCCCTGCAGCAGAGATGCACGTGGTGCGGCCCGTGCCTGTCACAACCCCTGGAGACAGGTGCATGCTGGCGCACCCCTGCAGGCGCTGCAAGGCCCTGCAAGGGCCTAAAGGGACGAAAGCTGCGGGGACAGCAGTCCATGCAGTGTGGCGCGCCCCACAGTGCGCCTGGCGCCTCCCATGTTCTACTACGTGCCGCCCCTCGTGCGCACCCCTGCCATGTGGATGGACCGCATGACCCCCTTGTAGGGCAGGCTCACAGACGCTCAGTGTGCACGATACACCCTGCGCGGCGTGCGCATGCGCAGCTGCCCAAGCAGGCTCATGTGGGTGTGCATGTGGTCCACATGAGCATATGCAGCCTGGGGCTCTGCACACGCACTGCGCCTGTTACAGGAGTGCACATGCGCACCCGGAACTAACACTTGATTGAACTCTTGTGCGTTCCGGGGTGCGGCTGCACGTCAACTCAGGGACCAGCCCTCTGCAGTGCAGACATTGAGGGGGGGAGTGCGAGCGTGCCTGGCTCCGACGCACTTTGGTGCTGGCCAGGTGCACAGCCATCACCAGGCCGTGCTTGCCTGGGGGCGTGACTGCCAGGGGAGGGCGTAGGAGGGCACCCAGCATTGCAGCCTTCAGGTGCCGGCCAGGTGCACAGCCGAGGCTGTGCTGCACGCGTCCAGGGGCACACGCACGCCAACGCATGCTGGCCAGGGATCACCCTCCGGCATGTGTGTCGAGCAGTCAGGTGAGGTTCCTCACCAGCAGTCAGTCGAGGTTGCACGCGTGCAGTCAGGTGAGGTTGCGCACCAGGCACAGGCAGGCTATGTGTGCTACTGCCCTGCCCAGAACGGGGTCAGGAACGTGGACGTGCAGGCGTGCGTGGCTGCAGAGGCTCTGGGGAGCTGAGGAGCAGGAGGTCTGGCAGGAGGTCTGGCCTCATCCATCCGCGCATGGCTTCCCCATTCTTGCCACGGCTACTGAACGCATGGAGGGTGCTAAGCTCACCATTCATCCACTCAAGGGGCGGCAAAGACATGAAGACGCGCACACTGCGCACGTGCACACACACACACACACACACACACACACAAACCTGAGGCCTAGTGCATCCCAGCATGTGTGCTCCTTCACACGCGCACATACAAACTAATAAGGCGGCACGCATTTTGTTTGAGCACACAAATAAAAACAGGCACACACACTCACAAGCACACACATGCACGCACGCACCGGAGGAGGCGGCTGCGCAGAGCCTAAGGGGATGTAAGCTGCCTGCTTTTGCGCCAGTGCAGCTGCGTGGTCCGCCAGCTGCTGGGCATGCTGCGCGGCTCGAGCTGCAGCCTCTGCAGCCGCTCGCGGGTCCTGCTCTGCCGCCTGTAAGCGCGGCGCGGACCGTGCGTGCGGGAGCAGATGCAGTCTTTTACAGTTGAAGCGGAAGCAGCAGCTGCTTGAAGGTCCTGCCCTTCAGCCTTCCCGTGCACGGCGAAGCTTGCGTGCATGGGCCGAGGCGCTGCCGCGGCATCCTTGTTGGCACGATCGCCATGCAGGCAAAGGCGTGTGAGCACTGGAAGGTAGGGCCGCCTGGCTGCGTGCACCTGTGGCCACCAGCCCAGGACTGTGTGTGGCCCAAGAGGACTCACAAAGGTTGATGCAAAAGGTTGGTCCAAAAGGACTGTGTGCAGCCCAAAAAGGACACAAGCTGTTGAGGCGCTGCGTGTGCAGCCCAAGGGCGTGCAAGTCCTTGGCTGGCTGTCAACAAGAAAGGGAGCAGCCATGCAGCCAGGAGCATCGCCTTGCATCACAGATCGGCAGGTACAGGCTCCTGGGATGGGCCCAGAGTGAACCTGTATTAAGACACTTGGCCTCCCAGAGAAGGACCTCCTTTGAGTCACTCACATCAACTGCTGCCCCAGGGCCAAGCCGCCCCAAGGTGGCAGAACCCTGGTCAGCATGCACTGGGCTGGCGCAAGCGTCTCAGCTATATCAGCTTGTAAGACAAGGCATGCCCCAGCCTGCATCGTTATCCCTAAATCATGGCATTTTTACCATCACAATTCCTAAAGCATGGCAATCGTCTGATCAAAATCTCAGAAGCATGGCACTTGTACACCCACCCAGTTAGGGTTGGTCCATGGTGGCACCGGCGCCGCCGACTCTTCAGCCGCCAGCTCCGGTACTTCTGTGGATAGGATCGGAGGCACCAGGGCTTCCTGCAGGTGCACCAGCTTTAAAACAGTTTTGCATTCCTTGCAGCTTCTTGTTCAAGTCTTCAAGACTTCTGGCAGCTGCCAGCGGAAAGCATCGCAGTGTTGGTGATGTGGCTAGTGAGGAGCCAGAAAGGCAAAGTGTGGAGGTGCTGATGGGGCCACGTGAGGAGACCGTAGGTGCGTTTAGGCGATATTGATGCCGGGCTACCTACTGATAGAAAAGGGAATGTCCATGCAACCAAATACATGACATGTTTGGGACAAGGTTTATTGTGGTTAGGCCAGACCGTCCAGGCGCAGAGGATCCTTGAGCATGGGCTGGGCGCGGTGGTGGCGCTCAGCTGTGATGAGATGGCATGACATGCAGGCACAAAAGTGCGGCTTGGCTGCAACAACAAGGGAGCGGCATAAGGCAAAGTGGGGGACTTGGCAGCGATGGAGAGGGAGCAATGTCAGGAAAAAGGGCAGAGGTCCGCTGCAACTTTAGATTGGCGTGGCCCTAAGCACAAGTGGCAGGTACACAGAGTGGCAGGTACAAGGAACACATAAGGGTTCGGGCAAAGTTATGCAGCAGGCAGCGTATGCCAGGTGCAGAGGGTTGTGGACAGAGCCCCAAATTGTGTGGTGTGTGGATCAATCCTGACATTGTGCTGTGCACCCTGCACCTGCAGCAGCGCATGCGCATGCTATTGCAGCAGGCGATGCGCGCTTTTTGTAGCAGTACTGCACCTACAAAAGGTGTGTGCACCCTGCACCTGCAGCAGCGCATGCGCATGCTATTGCAGCAGGCGATGCGCGCTTTTTGTAGCAGTACTGCACCTACAAAAGGTGTGTGCACCCTGGGAGCGACTTGAGAGCACCAGAGTCTCAGAGTAAGTGTGTGTGCCAGAGGGTCTAGGAATCAAACAGAGAAGACGAGGGCACCAGAGCCAAACAGTGGTAGGGCGCAAGAGCCAAAGAACAAGGAATGTGCGCACCTGTGGGGGCCCTTGGCCTAACAGCTCTCGCGCCATACTCGCTGCATCAAACTCAACCTGCACACACACACACACACACACACAGTGCAAGCAATGAGCCCGCCAATTTTGTTTTTCAAGCTTTTTGCGTTTCATTGGTGTCATCAAATACATGTCATGTACGTGCTTGAGCCCCTGAAGCGAAGGCCGCATGTGTCACGCTCCCTGCCTTGCACTCTGGGCACCAGATCCTCTACACTTCATCCTTTGCTGCACCTCTACACCACATCCTCTTTGCTGCATCCTCTTTGCTGCATCCTCTACACCACATCCTCTACACCACATCCTCTACCAGTGTTTTTTTTAGTGGCGACGCGTCGCATTTTAAGCACTTTGCGTCGCATTTTGGTGCTACACAGCGACGCCCGGCAGGGCGTCGCTGACCACCCTGTGTAGCCAAGTGGCGACGGATTAAATTG
>LFIK01004229.1_pt1 | contig 11617 bp, 16 predicted proteins | sample 643401 | NCBI WGS metagenome assembly LFIK01 (sample SAMN03777447, study PRJNA286221) | soda lake metagenome | biome: soda lake; feature: Kulunda steppe; material: water; isolation source: sample T5-Br brine of Lake Tanatar-5 | place: Russia: Kulunda steppe | collected 2010-07 | reverse complement strand
TGCTGCTGCTGCTGCTGCTGCTGCTGCTGCTGCTGCTGCTGGCTCGCACTTGCAGGGGGGGGGGCAGGTGCATGCGTGGGTCTAGCCAGGGCAGAGGGTGCAGGGAGGGTGAAGTGGGGCGCAGCTGCGCGGAGGGCCAGGCAGTGCGCAGGCAGCAGACGCAGCCGGCGCATGTCCGTGGCGCACAGCAGCGCGGCGCACGTGAGCCAGCTGCGCCAGTAGGTAGCGCGGGGGGCGGCTGGGGCGTGGGGCGCCCCGCCCTCCTGCCAGGCCAGCAGGCAGTCGTCCGGCATGGGCAGCACCCTGAAGCTGCCGGGCAGTGCTGCCCCGCATGCCTGCGCCAGCTGGGATGCTGTGGCGGCTGCGTGGCCCGCGGCTGCAAGCGACGAGCTGGAAGGCATGCTGCCCGGCTGGCCTGCGGGGAAGCCGCCCTGGGTTATGCGCCTCGCCCGGGCCTTGGGTACGACATGCACCTCTGTGCCTGCGCGCAACACAGCCATGCCACAGCTGCTCCACACCCGCAAGGCTTCTCAGGGTGCTGCAGCATGGATTGTGAGTCAAAAGCACAAAAGAGCCTCAATTTCACAGCCATTCCAGCTGCGCACAGGCGGCGCTAAGGGGGGGGGGTGGCCCAGCACTGCCTGCGCATCGCTCTGCTGTGCATTGCTGGCAACTTTTGACACGGGGCCTGCTGTTGAGCCAAAAGCAAGACGCGTGTGTGCGCATGCACATGGCGGAGGCTTTTTTGAGCGGGGCATGCGCCCAGTGGTAGAAGAGGACTGACAACAGCAGAGGGTCAGAGGGTGAGGCGCTTCCGCAGCTCAGCTCCAGCCAACTGCCTGCCTGCATGCCTCTGGAACGGAGCAACGGGAGGCAGAGGCCCCTTTACCATACTGTTATGCCACAAAGCAATGAAGGCAGGCAGAGCAGCAAAAGCGCGGCTCTTCCTGGCCGCAGAGACCTATTGCTTTACTAAGCCATACTAAGCCATTTTCACCGCCTCCAGGATGCACATTGTGTACTGTGGCCTGTTTAAGCCATATTTCAGAGCCAAATGTACACACATGCACACAGCCCACCGCACTTCCGCACAGGTCCCCCCCCCCGCGCTCGCGCACCACCGCGACCTGCCGGGGGGGCGGTCGCAGCATCTGCTGCAAGGCAGCGCTTCAGCCCTCTTGCAACAAACCACAGCTCCCCACCCCGCCCACACTGAGACCGCCCTGCCCTGCTCACTGCGCATGCTTTGCTTGCGTCAACCCACCCACTCCACACCCAGGCCCACACACTTCTCCAAAAGGCCCACAGCACTGTCCCCTAATATGCATGCATCGAGTCGATGGCTGCCCCCACATGCATGCATCAAGTTGATGGCTGCCCCCACCGCCCTGCCCCTACCCCTGAAGCCTGTCGCTCACCAGTGGTGGGGCGCACAACGCTGCTCGGCTTGCAGGACAGCACGCGCAGCGTGATCATGGCCTGCTGCCGTGCCCATACGCACAGCGGCTGGCCGGCGGCAACCACGCCCACCTGCAGCGCAACAAGTGTGGCTGTATGGGTATCACGGGACCCTTCAGTACGTGCCGCCAACACCGTGAGGTCAAAGCCACGTACGTTGCGTTGATAGGATCAACCCAGCATACACTGTGGGGTGAGGCCCAAGCCATGAACGATCCGCATTCACGCTCACGCCCCAAAGCAAGCGCACAGCGGACAAGGCTGCGCGTGTAGCCTGTGCTGACGCAGTGGCATCAAAGGCCAGTGAGCGCATGTTGTGAGGGGCCTCCCTCGCAGTGCACACATGCACGGCCTGAAGTAGCGAGGGCTAGGTCGCAAGCAGGCGCAGGGGGGCGCATGGAAGCTCTGAGGGGTTGATGCATGGCCACAGAGGGGGTGCAGGCTGGTGGCTTATGCATGCACATACATATACACAAGAGCACACAAGCATCTGCACACGCACACGCATGAACACACACACACACACACGCATGCACACACATAGGAGCACGCAAGTGCCGCTTGCCAGCCGGACAGAAAGACGGGGCGGCTGTGTGCTGCAGAGTTTGGGGCCTCTGCCCGCAGGCCGCCCCCTGTCACCTGGTTGAGGAGGCCCTCCTCCAGGTGGCTGCTGTTGGTCTCCAGCACCTCCCAGTCGTCGCTGCTGGCGGGCTCCACCTCGATGACCTCTGCCGCAGGCACGTGCTGCGCTTGCACACGATATGGGGGGAAGGGGAAGGGATACTCACTGCCTGGCGTGGCAAGAGGCTTCAGCGGTGGGCTGCTGCGTCGCACTTGAGGAGAGTGTCACTCAGTACCGAGAGGCACAGGGCTTCCACACAGCCGGCTGGGCGGCTTTGGCACTAGCAGGCACACCCCCTGTGGCGCGTCTGCTGCGGGTGCTTCCATACCAACTCCAGGCTGTTGCCGAGCATGTGCTCACGCGCGTGGCCACAGCCATGGACGTGAGCTTGGACGTGATCATCCCACCCTCACACAAGGAGTGCACAGCTGAGCAGTTTCCAGGGGGCAGCTGCAGCGGCCGTGTGCGCACACATGCCTGCCCAGGCATCGGCCTTCTTGGCAGGCTTTATGTCTAGAAGGTGGAGCTGCACCATTTCAGGGACACCCAGATCCCCTGCAGGCCCAACCCCCACTCCAGCCCCACTGCTGCAGCAACACACATGGAGCATGATTGTGGTAGTGGTCTGCCTGGAACAGCGGTCAGACTGAAGGAGCTCGAGCGCACGTTTGGCCACACATTAGCACTTACGCACTTACTTGCACCAGGGTCACCAGGCAGGGCATTCCGGGGAACAGGCCCAAGCGTGCAGCGAGTCCTGCGGGCACCTGCTCGTTCAACCAGGGGCGGAGCAGGGGGAGGCAGAGGCTCTTCTTGCCATGTGCGCCGAGAGCAGAGAGAGACAGTCTTTGGTGGGCAATGACACGTGGTCTAGCATGCATAGCGCTTGCAACAGCAGAGGAAACTCACTCACAGGCTGCGTTGTAGCGGTAAGCGCAGGTTGGCGTGCCCGTTAACAAGGGTTTCCCCCCCATGCGTGGCCAAAGGCGTGCAGCTGACCATGCATGCCCATCAGGCTGGCGCACTCACCTCCACAGTAGCTTTCTGGGTGCATGTGCCTCCACCCCATGCCACAAACACTGGGCTCTGGGAGGTAGGGCCGTCCAGGCGCCCTCCTGCAGCCCCAGGCCCAGCCCTGGCTACACCAGGCGCTGCGGGGCAACCATGGCACCGATCAAAAGCTCGCAGGCAGCAGGCCCAGATGTGCTGAGTAGCTGAGAATTTCCTATGGATGATCAGAAAAATGCTAGGTGTGGTGGCAAGGCGATGGCCTAATCAGATGACACGAGCGTGCACCCGCATGCAACAAGGGAGCGCTGCCTGACAACCTTGTCCTGAGATGAGCGAGTCATGCTGGCGTATGAAAAGGAAACTGTAGTCGATTTTCGTGCCTAACCATGAACCAAGTGCTTCCGCCTGTCCCTGCCTCGTGGGTGTGTATGGTGTGATGTTTGGGACAACTCCCCCACATTCTTGAGGCAGCACAAAAGGTGATTTTAGAAAGCAGATGAGACGAAGACTGACAAGCAGAATTTGAGGCACCGCGCACCTGCTGTCAGCTGGAAGATGAGGGGTGGCATGCAGTTGGAACTGTAGAGCTGGTCGCACAGCCCTGCAGGGAGAGCGATCCAGCAGCTCCTCTCCGGAACCACGACTACCCTGAGCTGCAGGATGCTCGATCCTGAGGCCTGAGGGCTTGCCGAAATCAGCATGTCGTAGTCCATGTTATTGCTTGATGGGACACAGCAATCAGATTGGGTTACAGGTTACGGGGCAGTAAGCATATTAACTACCAGCTCTTACTCTTACAACCCACTATTCAGATACAGGGAGCAAAGAGACCGCCATGAAAGGACACACAAAGGAACTCATCATACTTTCAAAATTTTGTAAAATTACGAATTTGTGTAAATATAAATTGAAAAATGTCTGTTCAACAGCCCTCGAGCCTGTCTGGCAAGACAGCGCTGGTGACGGGTGCTACGTCCGGCATTGGGCTGGAGACGGCCAAAGCACTTGCTGGTGCGAATATTGTAGAGGGAATGGGGGAATGCGTGGTAAATCGTGTCCCCGAGATCCTGAGCTAACCCTCTTGGACTTGGCGTTGCAAGCTTGTACTTGTGCACCTTCCCACCTCCCTTTCCTGTGCCACCTGCTCGTGCACTTGCTCACCGTGTATCCACACTGTGCAGCTTTTTACACTGCATACTGATCGTGTAGCTGTTCATGCTGTTGCTGCTATGGCAGTTCAAGGCGCGACCGTGATCCTGGGTGTGCGCAACCTGGATGCTGCTCGCCAATTTGTTGAGACGACTCGGTAGGCCAGACTTTGCTCCACTATACAGAAATGCACCTACAGATGGCAAGATGCTCAAGGTTGGCTGAACTTGGCCAACGCGGAACATGACAAGCCTGGACAGTTGCAGCATAGTCAGCTGTGTCCTGTTCGCTTTGAATTTTTCAGGAAGGAGCACCCATCCGTGCAATTCGTTGTACCAAAGCATCCTTTGGACCTCATGTCCCAAGACTCAGTGCGCAAGTTCGCAGAAGAGGTACATTGATAGATAGCTAAGATGTTTGATGCGCGTGGGCAGGGTAATTTTTTACGGGCCAGCGTGCTCTGATGAAAGATTAACATGATTTGATTCAAGGTGATGTTGCAGTGGCGCTTGTCAAGATTTTTTGGCTGTGCAATTAACATGAAATTCACCATCTTTGCTTGCACACAGGTCAACAAAAGTAACAAGGAGCTTCACATTCTGGTCAACAATGCAGGTGTCAGCTACATGAAGAAGTACTTCACCAGCGACAATGTTGGTGGTATTGCCCAGGTGCGGAGTTTTGCACATGTTTTGTACAAATGCCTTGTACTGATGCCTAATTTGGAGCCTAATGCCTTGTTGGGGGTACTTTGTCTGCACCTTGTTAGCACCAAGTGGGTGAGAGGGAGGCAGAGGGGGAGACAGAGGGAGAGGCAGAGGATGAAAGGCAGAAGGGGAAAGGCAGAGGGGAAGGTAGCAAGGCAGGCGTGCGCGTCCTAGGTGCGGGTTTAAAAAGAAAAAGAGTCAGCACGCCGGGGAAGGGGGGAGGGAGGAGGGAGAAGGGGTGCGCACCCCCTCTGAGATGCAAGCACGGCACATTGCCGGATGTTCCGTGCCTGCATCTGCGCACAGCTCCTTGACCACGCCCTCACTCTCCAGCGCTGTTGCCCTGCCCCCTCCCCTGCACACCATTGTTCTTTTTGCTTTTTCTGGGGCAGGGTACAAAACACATGCTTGGGGCAGAGTACAAAATGCATGCCTGATGCAATGTACGCTGACTGGCATCGTGAGCTTGCTTACGCGCACTTCAGCTTTGGTTCCCAGTCGCTCCTCTTGAGTCTTAGGGATTGTGACCAAATGAGCTTTACTTGTTGCATGTGCATTTGCTCAGACTAATTACCTCGGGCCCTACACCTTGACCCGGCTGCTTGAAAAGAAGGTGAGACTTCAGCGTGCTGATGACGCACCCTCTTGTTCAAAATTGGCTTGGTAGCGCTGTCCATGGCTAGAGTGCCCTGAGCTCCAGCAGATCCTGATTAGCTCCAGCTCTCAAGTCTTTCTTGCTTCCTGCTAACTGAATGGTTGCAAACAAGCCGCCATCTAAGTTTCCTGATCATCCTATGTCTAGGGTCAGCGCTGCTCTCATTTTGCCTCCATTATCCTTGACGTGGAAGTGCCAATCCTGCGGGTGCATGCAGCTGGTGTGTTCCAGGGCGCGTGTGGTGACGGTTGCCTCCATCACGCACCGCACCGCACGCATCAAGGACCCCAAGGTACGTGCAATGGGTCTTGGAGGGAAGCAGCGGTGGGCTTACGTGTCGGGTTCTGCTAGCCTGCCTGGGGAGGAGGCAAGCTGCAGTTGAGATGCACGCGTTCAGCTTACAGAAAACTGTGGCCTCTTGGCAAACAACACTGCATTATTACGACTGCAACCACAGGCATGACCTGTGTGTGTACGGGCTTGCACTTGTGCGTCCTACAGGCCTTCCTCACAGACTGGCGAAGCGGGTTCTACGAGCACAGCAAACTTGCAAACGTGCTCTTTGCGTATGAACTGCAGGTGCGTGAGCTCCATGTGTGTGAGGTTGTGCACATCTAATGCTATCAGTAGTATCTTGCTCCATGACCTCCACACCTAGCAAAGCCAAGTGCATGGCTAGGCTTGAATCCACTTATAGATGCTTTGTCAACCAAGCACTTTCCCAGAAGTCTTTCTTGCTTGCAATCAGGTGCTGTGTGTACAAGGGAAGGGGCATTAGTTGGCACACCTCCCTTGCCGTTGCTCAAGACTACCCAGCTGCTTAACATTCTGCCATTTATGGAACAACCTTCCATGCGGATGTGGTTCCTTGAATGAGAGGCCCTGGCCTTCTAATTTGGTTCACCTTTCATGTTTCATACTTTATGCTGCATGCATCGAAACATGTACTTATGTGCGTGCCTTGCCTCACAGCGACGCCTGGGCCTACATGGGCTGACATCCTGTGTGGCCGACCCTGGGGGGGTGCGCTCAAACATCTTTAATAGTAGCCCCTTACTCAGCAAGGGAATGTACAAGTGAGTGCCGCAGACTGCTTTTCCACAAGTCCGTACTGGAAAGACACTGGATTTATTGCACTTAGACCCAGGTTTAGCACCTACGTCATCAGTTGTGTGCAGTTTCGTCAGTACATGCATCGCGCTTATGCACTTCTGAAGATGATGTACGCAGCATGGCTCACTTTGTGCTTGCAGGAAGGTGATTGACATGTGCTACTCGCCCCCCTATGACGGCGCGCAAAGCATCATCTATGCTGCCACGGTGTGTGCGCGTGCGTTGCCCTGGTCGCAAGCTCCCCAGACGTGCCAGTGCTGTGCATGACCTGCAGCTGCTGCTGTATGGCATCAAGGCACCCTGCACAGGCTGCCTCTGCTGCTCCACATAGTTTCAGGGCAGCCAGCCCATGTGTTTATGAGCGCTATGGGTGGGCTGCTGGGCCAGCTGGTTGCTGCTGCTGTTACTAGACAGAATGTGAAGAATGTGATTGTGTGTTCTCGGTTGCAGGCTGCAGGCTTGCGCTCATATGCCATGTGTTGCCTCATATGCCATGTGTTGCCTCATATGCCATGCCTGGCCTGCCGCTGCACACTGCCACTTGTGCCTGAACTGCACAGATACAGATGAGCTGTCCTGTGGATGCATGATTGCCCCAACCCCCAGGTCCCGTGGGAGAAGGACCGCGCGGAGGTGAATGGCACGCCTGTGAACCCTGCCCAAGACTTGCGCTACTACTCGCGCGGCCTGTTCAACCACCCCATCATCACGCAAGTAGACGGCCTCCGTGGCAAGGCAAGGCAGAGCAAGGCACAGCAGTGTCTCAGCTTTGAGGGGTTGGCGGCTTTAAGAGTTCTGGTTAAGAAGCAATTGGGGCTTTGCATGAGTAAGGGGCAGTCCATGTGGGGCATAGACCTGAGGCGCCTGCGCTGATGGGGGCACAGGACTGAAGCAGAAGCTCAACATGTGAGGGCAGCAAAGTGGGGCTTTGAAAGTAAACCTGTGCCACGCAATCCAGGGCGGTTCCTTGCTTGAGCTCCCACAAAGGGCAGGCAGGGGCGCTGTTATAGCCTGAACCTGTGCAGCAGCCGCGCCAGGCGATGCACGATGAGCATGTGAACAATAAGGAGCGCCCCCCCGTTTTTAATTTTGCAGGGCTTAAGCACCGCCCAGAATGCTATGGGAATCGTCTGGAGCCTTACTGCCCTCTCCTGCAGCCTCGTTGACTGGCCAGCGCGCTGCCTCTCCAAAGGCTGGCTATTCTCGAGCACCACCTGCAACCGCTCCTCCACTGAGGTGTGTGTACCTGTGTTGCCCTGACCATTCATTCTATAGCCTTGTGCCACCTACACTAGGGAGAGAAACTGTGCTCATCAATGCCTTGACTCTGATATGTAACCTAACCTTGTAACCTAACCTTGACTCGGCTGTGCAGGTATTGTTGCTAGGCAGTTTTTAGCTAGGTAGTCAGCTCTATGGTCCTGTGTTGTTGTTCTAGTAATGAACCAAGCTCACTCTGTTCATGGCCTCAAAGTAGCTAGCTCAAGTCCGTCAAAGGGCACCAAGGTTACCAGGTAAACCAAAAGCCCATTGATTGTGCTTGTTTGCGTCGTGCACCCACTCAGCGTATATGTGCACTTTTGCGTCGTTTTGCTTTTGCAGTCCTACAAAGAGGATCTGGCGCGAGACTTGTGGGATGTGTCTGCAGAGATAGCCGGATTGCCCATAAAGCCAGCCGTCTGAGCTGCAGCTGAGATCTTGCTCTACAGCTCAGATCACTGCAGGCCTCCTGCTCGCAAGATTTAGTCTGCAGGATTCCTGCTGTGTTGTGTGATAAAAGTGCTTTGGTCGGCTCTCGCTCTGTTGTCGGACCCCAACGAAGAATCTTGAAATTCTGACATTTCGCCAAACAATTGTTAAAAAACTCAAAAACGACTCTAATGCCCCATAATCAAAACCAATTTCTATTTAACAAGTCTAGCAAGTCAGGGTAGACTCACGTCGACTTAAATAATTGCTGCACTGTATAAGATTGCTTTCTTGCGTGATCACTCTTCTGAGCAGAACTGAACAGAAGTGAAGATCTCTCCGTCATCATCTGAAGGATCTCGCTTTGGGCCCAATCATTGGAACGATAAGAGAGTACTGGTGCGTGCTTTAAACTGCTAGCTGGCCATTTGAAGCTCCCGCGTGTGTCACCACAGACACAAGTATGCACTTCTGGTTCTTGGGGTTTTGTGACTGGCTCAGTGTGTTGCGGGTTTGCATTACTCACTGAAGAAGCCAGAAGTGAAACTTACTAACTAGGGTTTTCTCTCCACCAGAACACAATTGTTTAGCCCCAAGCTGCCCCAACTCACTTGAGCGTTTCTGGGTTTCTTTTGCTGCGCAGCATGTGATAAAATGTCTCTCCTGAGGTTCGTGCTTGCATTTTCTTACTCTGAAACGTTGGTTGTTGGCGCGCTGGAGATGGGCAAGCGTTCACGAGCAAGCTTCTTGCACCTTTCCTTGCAGTCTTGCTCTGTGAGATTGGAGGTTGAATTGGGATCTTTTGCTTGGAATGGGTCGGCCTTTCAAGCAGTTCTTAAACGGTGCGAAATGGCCGGAAGTCTATGCTCACTTGACAGTCTGCAGGCTGCAAAACATGCAGACACACGATTCAAGCAAGTAACTTACTTTAAAATTGGACAAGGTTGCTTGCTGTGGCTAGGTTGTGCAACAATGCCCTCCTCAAGTCTCTTGAAGGCTGGCCTTGGACAGTTTTAAACGCTGTGTTTAAGGCCGATGCAGGTCCCAAGATCTACTGTTGTGCTACATGCAAAAGTCATATTGCCGACCACGATGATGTCATATCCAAGGCCTTTCAGGGTGGGTGTGCACAAGTGCTGCTGCCACTTTCAAGCTCAGAGAGCTGTGCCACCAGTTGTAACCATCAGCACGGCGGACTCTTGGCCAAAAGCTGAATTACCTGCTGTTCATAATTTACTCTGCAGGACGCCATGGCAGGGCATACCTTTTTGCAAATGTGTAAGTGAGGACACTGTAAGCCAATTAGCAGCAGCCGAACGGCCTGCTGAAGTTATGCCGCGGTCCCTGTTTGCATGCTCTAATTTTCTGGTTCCTTGTGCCTTTTGACTTGCTGCTCCCTTTCAATTTCTGAGCCAATTTCTCAAGTGAAAACGCATTCAAGCCATCTGGTTGGTATGCCCGCTTTCTCAGTGTCAATGCCACTCCTGGAATCAAAGAGGAGCGTGTCCTGATCACTGGACTTCATGTTGTGGCTGACATCTCCTGCACCACGTGTGACAGCGTGCTGGGCTGGAAATATGTAAGCTATTGGTGGTGCTCTGAGGCCAGCATGTCAGCCTGTGCATGTTTTGCAGCTGCTCCTTGTGGCTATGTAGGGCAGGTTCAGCTCGTACAAGGCTGCTGCAAACCATACGAAGCACTTCGCTCATGGTCGGCACATTATGAGCACACACACACACACACACACACACACACCACTGCCAAACTTGTATATTTCTTGCAGGAGCATGCGGCCGAAGAGAGCCAAAGGTATAAAGTGGGAAAGTACATAGTTGAAAAAGCACGTGTTTTGAAGGAGGGGCATTGGTGAACGGGCGCAAGTAGAGTTTTCAATGGCTTTGCCCCTTCCTACCAACCATGAGAGGTGGGGTGAAATGCTGAAGGCTTGCGCTCTGGCTTCTCTATTGCCAAGCAGCTTGATTGAGTTTGTTGACTTTGACAAAATTGGCTATGGCACTCTTTCTTGACTGATGCGATCGAAGGACCCACACGTTAGCAGAGGTTACTCTGTTTTGTGTCTGCATGCTTGAAGATGATTGATTAAAGGCTAATTGTTTTCAACAAGGATTGAGTGTCATGTGCATCTTTGTGTGTTGCATGCGCATGTGCACGTGCTCATGCGTGTGCATTTTATGTTGCGCGTGTTCACATTATGCTCAGATCATGGTGTCTGCAAGCCTGATAGCCTCTAGCTGTTTCCTGCTATATGATTCTTGTTAATCAACCTGAAGATCTTAAAAAAAGGGGAGAAGCAACCCAAGACTGATAAGACAAGTTTGTTGTTGCAATCCTGAGGGTCCATCTCCGAGCTGAGTCAGCATTGTCCCTCCACACTTTTTTTCGTTAACTACGTATGTGTCACGGCCCAACTAAAAGGCACGCAAGATGTTAGAAGCCCAGCATTTCAACATGGGAGGATACAAGTTTACAAGTTTAAGTTTGACCTTCAGCCAGGTAGTTTGACTGATCAGGTTGCTGGTGAACACCAGCCATCAATAAAACATCCATGAGCTCTGAAATAAAACGATAGGAATCATTAGTTTGATTGGAGCCATTTTCAGAACAAGCTTGAGAGAAATAAAAAGCTCCAGTCTGATTGACAGTGATTTTGAGAGCCATAGGTAAATCGTGAAACAAGTCTGCAGATTGAAGCCTCAACGAACACATTTGCGTGCAACGGCACAAGAAAAGAGCGTGTTTTTCATCTTAAATTGCCTGCAAGCCACACTTATCACAGGTACCATCATGACGTTCCCAGCTTCTTGTCTCGACTCTCAGCACATGGGAATGTAACCTGAAACGTGCCACACTGCGCTGTGTTTGCCTGCCTAAATCCAGATGCAGATACCTAGGTACAGAAAAAGGCGGTCCATCAACAGTCACCGTCTTCGAGGCAAAGCAACCCAATTATGATATTTTGCAATTCTGTCCATCTGATCTTCATCACCTGGCTGGTTTGCCTGGTACCAGATACTCCTCAACCTCTTTCTCACATCGACAACAAATTGTGACAGTGGGATCATTTAAAATGTTCTCACGCGATGCTGGAAATCACTGCTCCTTTCCAAACCATGAAAAGCATCCAAGAACTCAGCACTCCAGCACTTCTTGTTAATAGTGCTCATCGCAATATCAGCCTTGAGGACCTTGGCA
>LFIK01004228.1_pt1 | contig 11622 bp, 13 predicted proteins | sample 643401 | NCBI WGS metagenome assembly LFIK01 (sample SAMN03777447, study PRJNA286221) | soda lake metagenome | biome: soda lake; feature: Kulunda steppe; material: water; isolation source: sample T5-Br brine of Lake Tanatar-5 | place: Russia: Kulunda steppe | collected 2010-07 | reverse complement strand
CTGTGCGGCGGCATCGCGGGCTTCGTGGATGCGTTCGCGCAGACGCAGGAGCTGCGCCGATGCGGCGGCCTCGGTCGCCTTCAGTGCATCGAGGGTGCGCTGCGCGGCATCGAGCCGCTCGCCCAGGGTGATGGCCGTGCGGGCACCCTCGTCATGGGTGCGCGCCAGAGCCTCGTCGACCCGCGCCATGGCCTGTGATGCCTCGTGCAGGGCGAGGCCGTATTCGCCGGCATGGGCCCGGAAGCGACGGAATTCGCGCAGCATGGCGAAGGAGAAGCCGCAGGTGAAGACCAGCGCCACCAGGAGCGCGATGTTAATGGCTATGGAGGGCATCGATGAACTCCTGTTGCTGATCGATCTCGTCTTCGATTTTCAGCGTATAGGCGCCGTTCGACTGGCCGAGCGCGCATGAGAACAGTGCCTGGCCGTTGCATTGCAGCCGGACCGGCGTCTTCGGTCCCGCCTGCAGATCGAGCACCTGGCCGACCTTGAACTGGGCCACGTCACCCAGGGTGGTCATGCGCTCTTCGAGGATCGCTTCGAGGGAGACCCGGGTCCGTTGCACCTCCGCCTGCATCTGCTGGGTCCAGCGCGGATCGGCGCCGGCGCCATCGCTGGAGAGCACATGGGCGAGGTTCTGGCGCATCGGAGACAGGGCCGATTGCGGGATGATGACGAACATCTCGCCGCCGCGCCCGAGCGCCTGGATCAGCAGTTTCGCGACAACGGACAGGTTGTTGCGCCGCCCGATAATGGCGAAATCCATGCGCGTTTCCATGCGTTCCAGCTTGAAGCCGGTCCGGGCCACGGGGCCGAAGGCGGTGGCGAGCGCCTTGCCGGCTTCCTCGAACAGGGTCTGGGCGACGCGGGTCTCGATATTGGAGAAGTTGCGCTCCTCGTCGACCGGCGGCTCGGTGCCGTCGGAGCCGAACAGCACCTCCACCATGGTGAAGATGAAATCGCGGTCGAAACCCACGAGAATGCGCGTATCCCATTCGGTGGCGTGGAACATGGCCGCAATGGCGTTCGACTCGTAGAATTCGAGGATGTCGCCGATGCGCCCGCTCTCGATATTGCTCACCGAGAAATAGGAGGGCGAGGCCGACATGTGGCGCAGCCCGTCGGCGCAATAGGTCGCCACCCGGTCGAAGATCACGTGCAGCATCGGCAAGCGGTCGACGGTGATGCCGGCGGCATCGAGCAGCTTGTCGGAAATCGCGTTTCCGGTGCGCGCTGCGGCGCGCTCTGCGGCGGGCTTGATGTTGCCGTCTTCGTCGAGATCGTCGAAATCGATCATCATGCGGCTCCCTGGTTGGCTACGCGGTCATTGGCGGGGCGGCCGGCAGCCGCGAGGGTCTCGTTCTCGACATCGTCGATGGTGGGACGGTCATGCGAGGAGATCGCCTTGCGCCCGTGTTCGAGGGCGATCTGCGGCAGCGCGCCGTTCATGAAGGCGAGGATGGTCTGCTTGCTGATCGTGTAGAGACGCATCTGATGCTCGCGGGTGGCCTTGATCTTGTAGGCCATGGGCGCGACCAGCCCGTAGGAGGCGAAGATGCCGGTGAAGCTGCCGACCAGTGCCGCGCCGATCAGGCTGCCGAGCAGCTGCGGCGACTGGTCGATCGCCCCCATCGCCTTGATCACACCGAGGATGGCCGCGACGATGCCCAGCGCAGGAAGCGCCTCGGCCAGGATCATCATGGCGTTGTAGGGCTTGAGCCGCTCACGGCGGATCGTCTCGATCTCCTCGTCCATCAGCGCTTCGATCTCGTGTGAGCGGGCATTGCCGATGACCAGCAGGCGCACGTAATCACACAGGAACTGCAGGAGCTCCGGGCGGTTCATGACCCGCGGGAAGCGCTGGAAGATTTCCGAATTGTGCGGATCGTCCAGATGCGGCTCGACCTCGTTGCGGCCCTTGGCGCGGATATCGCGCATGAGCATGTAGAGCAGGCCGAGCACGTCGAGATAATCGCGCTGCCGGGGAATCTTGCCGAAGCTCGCCTCGACACAGGCCCGGCCCGTATCCTTGATGGCGCTGGGTGAATTGGCGACGATATAGCTGCCGAGTGCCGTTCCGCCGATGATGACGAATTCCCAGGGCTGCCAGATGACCGGGACATGGCCACCCATCGCCCAGAACCCGCCGAGCAGCGAGGCTATCGTGATGATGATGCCGATGATGATGAACAAGGCTTCCACTCCCGAACTGCCGTGATCGCAGCATCAGGAATAGTCGCCGAGCCTTGCGCGAGGCATGCGCGCGAGGCATCGGGCGAGACATGCGGGCGAGGCATCGGGCGAGACATGCGGGCGAGGCATGCGCGCGAGACATGCGCGGCTGGCGTCGAGCCTGCGCTCAGCCCGCCCCGGCCAGCGCGCGGCTGACGGCGGCGCGCATGTCGTCGAGGGAGAAAGGCTTGGTGAGGACGTCCGTGACGATGGCGTCGAGCCCGCGGGCGCGCTCGCGCTGATCGGCGAAACCCGTCATCAGCAGGATGATCAGATCGGGAAAGTCGCGCTTGGCCGCGAGCGACAATGCGATGCCGTCCATGATCGGCATGCGGATATCGGTGAGCAGCAGATCGAAGGGCGTGTCGGCATCCTTGAGCATGTCGAGCCCCTCGGCCCCGTCCTCGGCGGTAACGACCTCGTGACCGTCGAGCTGGAGGCCGCGGCTGAGAAAGCCGCGCACCGGTTCTTCATCATCGACGAGCAGGATCCTGGCCATCCGCGTCAGGCCTCCGGCCCGGCCGCATCCGCCGCCGCACTTTCCGGCTCGAACAGATCGGGGCTGGTATCGCCGGTATCGATCACGCCGACGAAGGGCAATTGTCGATAGGAATGCGCCACATCCATGCCGTAGCCGACGACGAACACGTCCGGACAGGTGAAGCCGACGAAATCCGCCTCGATCTGCACGGCGCGCTTGCCGGGCTTTTCGAGCAGGACGGCCGAGAGCACCCGGCGGGCGCCGCGCGCGGCGATCAGATCCTTGGCGAAGACGATGGTGCGTCCTGATTCGAGAATGTCGTCGATCAGGAGCACGTCGCGGCCCTCGACCGCGCTCTCCACATCGCGCAGGATCTCGACCTGGCCGGAGGAGGTGGTGCCCGAGCGGTAGCTCGACAGATGCACGAATTCCACCTGCGGTGCGAGGCCGACCCGGTGCAGCGCGCGAATCAGGTCGGCGGCGAACATGAAGCTGCCCTTGAGCACCGCGACGACGAGCAGATCCTTCGGCTCGGCCTGCCTGATCGCCGCAGCGAGTTCCTCGCAGCGCCGGGCGATGGTGTCTTCATCGTAGAGAACGCGCACGCGCGACTGAGCCATTTCGAGCCTCTTGAAGCAAACGGAACAACGCCTCAGTCGCGACCGCCGGCGATGTCGGCGTTCGGCGCGAAGCGTACCAGAACCTGCCTCGCTTCCGGCGGCGGCGCAACCAGGCGCGCGCGAAAACCGACATTTTCCCCCGGATGCAGCGTGCGGCGATCCGCCTCCACGCTCCAGGAATAGACCGACTGGCCGGTTTCGGCCCGCAGAATCACCGCGACCGGCGGCACCATGTGGCTGCGGTCGGTGCGGTTGACGATGGTGCCGTAGACGGTGAGGTATTCGCCGTCATCCTCGCGGGTGCGCTCGGAACGCACTTCCATGAGCTCGAGCCCGCGCAGATTCACGGGCATGCCGGCCATTTCATAGAGTTGCGCCGTGGCGGGAAGCTGGCGGACCACGCTTTCGCGTCCGATCAATCCGCCGATCACGATCCCCAGGAGAAGCATGGCGAAGATCGGTGTCAGCGGAAGGCGCCGCAGCGCGCCGCCGATGCCGTTGAAGAGGCCGGCGACGGCGCCCGTCAGCCGGCGCGGCAGGCCCACGCCGCGCCCCCCGGCACCATGGGCTGCCGGGCGCAGATTGTGCGCATCCACCGCGATTTCCGGCCCTGCTTCATCCACGCCGCGCATGCGCCTTGCCAGGCTGGCCGCGACCGGATCCTCCTCGTCGAACCCGTCCTCGTCATCGGGGGCATCGATGAAGAACACCTCCCGGCAACTCGCGCAGCGCAGCTTGCGCCCGTTCGGACGCAGCAGCGCCGGATCGATCGCGAATTCACTTTCACAAGATGGACATACGATCAGCATGGGCGAATCACGTGACGACAGGTAGGCTGGTTGCCGGACCCGTTCCGGCATTGGGGAATCATTTTGGTTAAGGACCCGTGAAGGACTTCGCTTTCGCTCCTGATTTCAGCGACATTCCCGTCGTGCATTTCGAGAATGTCGGGGTCCGTTACGGCCTCGGCCCCGAAGTGCTGCGCGATCTCACCTTCTCGATCGAGCCGCATTCGTTCCAGTTCCTCTCCGGCCCGTCCGGCGCGGGCAAGACCACGCTCCTGCGGCTGATCCTGATGTCGGTGCGCCCCACGCGCGGGGTGATGACGCTGTTCGGCGAGGAGGTCAGCCGCATCGACCAGCGCCGCCTGGCCGATCTGCGCCGGCGCATGGGGGTGGTTTTCCAGGATTTCCGCCTGCTCGACCATCTCACACTGTATGAAAACGTCGCTCTGCCCCTGCGTGTCCAGGAAATGGAAGAAGCGCGCTACCGGGCGGAGGTGACGGAGCTGCTCGCCTGGGTGGGGCTGGGCGAGCGCATGCATGTGCTGCCGCCGGTGCTCTCCGGCGGTGAGAAACAGCGCGCGGCGATTGCGCGGGCGCTGATCACGCGTCCCGATCTGCTTCTGGCCGACGAGCCGACCGGCAATGTCGATCCGGGACTGGCGCGGCGGCTGCTGCGGCTGTTCATCGAATTGCACCGGCTGGGCACGGCGGTCCTGATCGCCACCCATGATCTGGCCTTGATGGATCTCTACGATGCCCGCCGGCTGCTCCTCGCCGACGGCCATCTGCATATCGATGCCTGAGAAGCGCAGGGAAAAGGTACAGGGGGGCCGGGTGCCGGGAACCACGAATCACGCGCAAGACGACGCGCAAGATGATGCACAAGACCATGCGCGACACGGCGCGCCAGGCGATGTAGGCCCGGGAAACCGCCCGCGCCGGCCGCTGCCCGGGCGCGCGATGATCGCCCGGCTGCTTGCGCGTCAGACGCCGCTCGTTCCCGTCGATTCCGCAGCGGCGCGCGCCCTCGTGGCGGTGATCGCGATCCTCACCTTTCTCGCGGCCCTGTGCGCCGGCGCGGCCGAACTCGTGGCGACGAATTCGGCGCAATGGCGCGCCGCCGTGGGGGCGGAGGCGACCATCCAGATCCGTCCGCAACCGCAGGCGGATATGGAGGAACTGGTCGCGCAGGCGGCACGGATGGCGCGCGACACGCCCGGTGTCCTGGCCGTGGAGCCCTTCAGTCTGGGCCAGTCGGAGCGCCTGCTCGAACCCTGGCTCGGCAGCGGTCTCGATCTCGCGGAGCTGCCGGTGCCGCGCCTGATCGAATTGCGTCTCGATCCGGAGCGGCGGCCCGATCTCGCCTCCCTGCGCATGCAGCTGCGCGAGGCGGTGCCGGGGGCGAGCCTCGATGATCACGCGCAATGGCTGGCGCGGCTGTCGAACATGGCGCAGACCATCGTCGCAGTGGGGATCGCCCTCGTGCTGCTGGTGCTGATCGCCACCGGCCTCGCCGTCGCCTTCGCCACGCGCGGCGCCATGGCCGGCAATCGCGATATCATCGAAGTACTGCATTACGTGGGCGCGCACGACGCCTATATCGCGCGCGAATTCCGCCGGCGCTTCCTGCGGCTGGGGCTGGAGGGCGGTGCGATCGGCGGGATCGCGGCGATCGCGATCTTCGTGGCACTCGGCTGGATTTCCGCCTCCTGGCGGGCTTCGCCGGCGGGCGACCAGCTGGAGGCGCTGTTCGGCGCCTTCGAGATCGGCGCGCGCGGTTATCTGGTCATGGCCGGCACGGCGCTCGTCGCCGCGCTGGTGACGGCGGCGATGTCCGATCTGTCGGTGCGTCGTTTTCTGCAGCGCAAGCCGTGAACAGGTTTCGCGAACAGTGCCGCCGCGTTGAGGCCGCAATCGCCGGGCAATCTGCCACGCACGGCGCTTTACGGATTGCCCGGCGTAATCGGGGGCGCGATAAGGGACGGATTGCGAGTGGCGGCGGGAGACGGCCGTAGCATGGCCGCAAATGACGGAAATCGAGCATGGCGGGAGACCGCCGGGCCGGCGCGCAAGCGGGCGGGCCGGCTGCGGCTGCTGCTGCGCGCATTGCTCGTCCTGCCGCTGATCGCCGTGCTGTCGCTCGCCGGCGGCTTTCTGATCTTCGTGCGCACGCTCGACGGCTACCGCCATGCGGGTGACCCGCCGCGTGCGCAGGGCATCGTCGCGCTCACCGGCGGTTCGCAGCGTGTGGCCGATGCGATCGAGCTGCTCTCGCGCGGCTTCGCCGACAGGCTGCTGATTTCCGGCGTGAACGAGCGCACCACCCGCTCCCAGATCGCCCGGCTCAATCCCGGCCAGAAGGACTGGCTGGAATGCTGCGTCGATCTCGACCACCGCGCCCGCAACACGATCGGCAATGCCATCGAGACGCGGCGCTGGGTGGCGGATCGGGGTTTCGAGGCGATCATCGTGGTCACCTCGAATTACCATATGCCGCGCACCATGCTCGAACTCGACAATGCCATGCCGGACGTCGCCAAATATCCCCATGCCGTCTCGCCGACGGATATGGACGTGTCGCGCTGGTGGCGCGATGGCTCGACCTTTCGCCTGCTCGGCCAGGAATACCTCAAATTCCTGATGGTCTGGGGGCGCACGCAATTCGAGAACGACCCGGAACTCTCGCGGCTGGCCGAGATTCTCAGCCGCCGGCCGCATTCCCATGGCGGGGCCGAAGCCGCCTCGGGAGAAGCATCCGGCGACGTGTCGGGAGCGGAGTGAGGCGGCTTTGCCATTCACAAAGCCGGCCCGGGCGGTTAGGAGGGGTATCTCGCTGCCCTGCTTCCGGCGTCCGGCGCGCCGCTCACGGTTCATGAACCATGCTGATCCTGCGTTCTCTCCTCTTCAATCTGGCCTATTATCTCAACCTCCTCGTCTGGATGATCCTGTGCCTGCCGGTGCTGGCCCTGCCGCGCCGGGTCTTCATGCGTGTGGCGCGGCTCTGGGCCCGCTCCTCGCTCTGGCTTCTGAGGGTGATCGCGGGGACGAAGGTGGATTTCCGGGGGCTCGAAAAGATCCCCGCCGGCGGCATGATCGTCGCTTCCAAGCACCAGTCCCTGTGGGAGACCTTCGCCCTGCTCGTGATCCTCGATGATCCGGCCTATGTGCTCAAACGCGAATTGATGTGGATCCCGTTCTTCGGCTGGTATGCCTGGAAGGCGCGGTCGGTGCCCGTCGATCGCAAGGGCGGCTCACAGGCGCTCAAGGAGATGAATGCGCGCGCCCGCGAGGAGATCGCCGCCGGGCGCCAGATCATCATCTTTCCCGAAGGCACCCGCCGCCCGCCCGGCGCGCCGCCCGCCTACAAGTTCGGCGTGGCGCATCTCTATGCGAAGCTCCGTGCGCCCTGTCTGCCGGTGGCGCTCAATTCCGGTCTGTACTGGCCGCGCCGCAGGTTCATCCGCCATCCGGGCACGATCGTGGTGGACATCCTCGACCCGATCGGTCCCGGCCTGCCGCGTGACACGTTCTTCAACGATCTTCAGGCACGGGTGGAGGCGGCGACGGATCGCCTCCTGCAGGAGGCCGGGTCGCAGCGGGGTTAACCCTATCTTCAGCGCAGCCTCGCTAGTGTGACCTTGCGGGAGACGAAACCGGCCTGCCGGTTCATCCCGATGTTGCATCTGCTTTCGAGGCAAAGATGGATCTCGCCACCGGCATCGGACTCGTCGCGGGTATCGGCACGCTGATCGGCGTGATCATGCTCGATGGCGGCAATTTCGGCACCTATTTCGATTCGAAGGGCTTCGTGCTGGTGATCTGCGGTACCGTGGCCTCGACCATGATCCGCTTTCCGCTGGCCACGATGATCCAGGGCCTTCCGATCGGCGTGCGTTACGCCTTCCAGATGAAATCGGAAACCCCGCGGGACCTGATCGAGGAATTCTCCCGCATTGCCGAGGTGGTGCGCCAGAGCGGGCCGATCGCGCTGGAAAACGTCCAGACGGACAACACCTTCCTGGCCCAGGGCCTGCGCTATATCGCCGACGGCTACGACAAGGAATTCATCCGCGAGACCCTGGAGAAGGATCGCGACAATTTCCTCCAGCGCGTCGATGCCGGTCAGAAGGTCTATCGCGGCATGGGTGACGCCGCTCCCGCCTGGGGCATGATCGGCACGATTCTCGGCATCGTCATCATGCTCGCCAACATGAACGATCCCGCCAAACTCGGCCCGGCCATGTCGATCGCGCTGCTCACCACGCTCTACGGCGCGCTGATCGCCAATCTGTTCTGCCTGCCCATCGCCGACAAGCTGCAACTGAAATTCGAGGATGAGGACATTTCGCGCTCCATGATCATCGACGGAATCCTCCAGATCCGCGATTCGCGCAGCCCCGCCATCATCCGCGAAATGCTGGTCGCCTATCTGCCCGACCAGCACCGCGAAGAATTCGCCGCCGAGGCGTGAGCCGAAAGGAAGCGCCGCCATGGCCCGACGCAAGGCTCCGCCCCCCGCCGGCGCACCGGCCTGGATGGTCACCTTCGCCGATCTGATGGCCGTGCTGATGGCATTCTTCGTGATGGTCGTCGCCTTCTCCACCCAGGATCAGCGCAAGCTCCAGATCGTTGCCGGTTCGATGCGCGATGCTTTCGGCGTCAATCCGGAATCGCGGTTTTCCGGCATCATCGAGGTGGAGGGGATTCCCACCGCCACCCATGTGCAGAATCTGCGCGACGTTCCGCCGGAAGAGGCGACGGATTACACCACCCCCAACGAATACGAACGGCGTGACGAAGGCCTGCCGGAACTGCCGCAGGATCACGGCTTTGCGCTGGCCACGGCCTCCCTGCGCCAGGCCCTGCAGGACATGCCCGAGATCCTCGAAGTCTCGCGCAACGTCATCATCGAGCACACGGAAGAAGGCCTCGACATCTCCCTGATCGACCAGGACGGGCGCTCGATGTTCGCGGAAGGCGCAGTGCAGCCCTATGAACGCACCCGCCGCCTGCTCGAGGCCATCGCGCCGGTCGTGCGGCGCATGCCCAACCGCGTGCGCGTCTCCGGCCATACCGCCGTGCCCCGGCCCGGGGCGGTGACCGTGGAGGATATCTGGGCGATCACCTCGGGGCGCGCCGTGGTGGTCCGCGACATCCTCGCCGCCAACGGGTTGCCGAACGAGCGCTTCGCCTCGGTGGTCGGCAAGGGCGATACCGATCCGATGTTTCCCGACAACCCCTATATCGCGCCCAACCGCAGGGTGACGATCACCCTGCTCAACGAGGCCCCGCCGCTGCCGCCGGGGATGCGCTTCTGAGCCGGGCCGTCGGCACGGCGGTCTCGGCCTGAACCAGCGGCGCGATGCGCAGATCCGCCCCGCGCGCCTCGCGCAGCTTCCCCTGCAGATCCGCATCGACGGTGACGAGCTGCGGCCCGGTCTCGCCGTTGAGCGCGCCGACGAGGCGGCCTCCCGGGGCGAGCAGGCGGGTGACGTCGTCGGGCAGGGCGGGCAGGGCGCCGTTGAGCAGGATGCGCGTGAAACGCTCGCTCGTGCGCATGGTCAGCCCGTCGCGCACGCTGATCTCGATCGCGTCAGCGATACCGAGCTCCCCGAAGCGCATGGCGGCGCCGTCGGCGAGGGCGGCATAACGCTCGACGCTCACCACCTTCGCACCGAGCCGCGCCAGCAGGGCCGAGACGTATCCCGAGCCGGCGCCGATCTCGAGCACGCTGTCCCCCGGCTGCACCGCCAGAGCCGTCAGCATGACGGCGACGGAGAACGGCGCCGTCATGGTCTGCCCGAGCGGCAGCGGCAGCGCGACGTCGCGACGCGAGAGATCGGCGAACCGGCGCGGCGCGAACAATTCGCGCGGCACCCGCTCCATGGCGCCGAGCACCGCCTTGTCGCGCAGGCCGCGCTCGCGCAGCGACAGAACGAAGGCTGCCGCCGCAATGGCTTCCGGATCCATGTTCATCTGCGCCCCATCGGGTCCGCGCCCCACATCACCGCTCCTGCCCCGCTTTCAGGCCGGCAGATGCCGGCTGTCACGCGCCACCATGTTACCATAGCGGGCTGACGCGGAACGGCCAGCCCGCTATGGTCGTTGTCCACCATCGATCCGACCGCCGCCGGCGCCCGTATCACAAATCGATGCGCCTGCAAGCGCCTGTCCCGGGCGGTGCTGCCGAAGCTGGTTGCAAGGGGTGTTCGCGAGGGGTGTTCGCGAGGGGTGTTCGTCATGTCTGTTCTTCCCGCCCGGTAACCATACCTGCCCGGCATCGCCGCACAATGCGGGTTCCGCAACCCTTTTCCGGAGATCGTCCATGCCCGTAACCCCATCAGACGGTGTCGCCTGGGTCACCGGTGCGAGCCAGGGTATCGGCGAGGCCGTATGCCTGCGTCTGGCCAGAGACGGCTGGACGGTGATCGCGAGCGCGCGCTCCGCCGACAAGCTCGCGGCTTTGGCCGAGCGCGCCGAGGGCCTGCCCGGGCGCATCGTCGCGCAGGCGCTGGATGTCACCGACGGCGCTGCGGTGGAGGATGCGGTTCATGCGATCAGCGCCGAGCATGGCCCCATCGCGCTCGCCATCCTCAATGCCGGAACCTATCTGGTCGACAATGCCGAGAGCTTGTCCGACGAGACGCTTCGTCCGACGATCGATCTCAATCTCGTTTCCGTCGCAAGATGCCTGAAAGCGGTGCTCGCGCCGATGCGTGAAGCGGGCCGGGGGCATGTGCAGGTGGTTGCTTCGGTCAGCGGTTATCGCGGCCTGCCCAATGCCGTCTCCTACGGGGCGAGCAAGGCGGCGCTGATCAACATGGCGGAGAGCCTGAAGCTCGATTTCGACCGTTTCGGCCTGACGCTGCAACTGGTCAATCCGGGTTTCGTCAAGACACCGCTGACCGACAAGAACGAATTCCCCATGCCGTTTCTGATCACGGCTGAAAAAGCTGCCGAGAGGATGGTCGCCGCGCTCGCCTCGCGGCGGTTCGAGGTCACCTTCCCGCGGCGATTCACCTTCATGCTGAAGATCATGCGTTGCCTGCCCTACGGCCTCTATTTCCCGATCATCCGGCGGATGACGGGGCAATGACAGGAGGTGCGACATGCACAGCGATACGACATTGAGCCGCGCGCGCCGCTATGCCGATGCCTATGAGGCGCTGGCGCCCGATACGATCGATGCGCTCTGTGCGCTGGTCGCGCCGGATGTGCACTTTCGCGATCCGTTCAGCGATTTCGCGGGGCGCGAGCGGCTGGCCGCCGTGTTCCGGCACATGTTCGAGGGATTGTCGGAGCCGTCCTTCACGGTGACGGATATCGCGGCGGGCGATCACGCGGCCTATCTGCGCTGGGATTTCACATTCAGCTATCGCGCTCGCGCCTTTCGCATCGAGGGGATGAGCGAAGTGCGCTTCGGCGAGGACGGTCTCGTGAGCGAACATCTCGACCATTGGGATTCAGGCAGCCAGGTCTATCTGCATGTCCCGGTGCTGGGCCG
>LFIK01004227.1_pt1 | contig 11623 bp, 8 predicted proteins | sample 643401 | NCBI WGS metagenome assembly LFIK01 (sample SAMN03777447, study PRJNA286221) | soda lake metagenome | biome: soda lake; feature: Kulunda steppe; material: water; isolation source: sample T5-Br brine of Lake Tanatar-5 | place: Russia: Kulunda steppe | collected 2010-07 | reverse complement strand
TCCCGCGCTCGGCAGACGATATCCATGCGGCGCGTGACCTGTTGCGGGAAGCCGGCAGCACGGCGGGAGTGGTTGCCAAGATCGAGCGCGCCGAGGCCGTGCTGGCGATCGACGAGATCGTTCGCGCATCGGATGCGGTGATGGTGGCGCGTGGCGATCTTGCCGTCGAAATCGGTGATGCGCAGCTCCCTGGAGTGCAGAAGCGCATCATCGCTGCGGCTAGGCGGCTCGACACACCAGTCATCACTGCGACGCAGATGATGGAGTCGATGATCAGTGCGCCAACACCGACGCGTGCCGAGGTGCTCGACGTGGCGAACGCCGTGCTCGACGGGACTGACGCCGTCATGCTGTCGGCCGAATCCGCGACCGGCCGCTATCCGGTGCTCACCGTCGAGGCGATGGCGCGTGTCTGCCTGGGCGCCGAGCGTGAGCGCCCGATCGAGATTCCAGGTCAGGGGCTTGACCGGCAGTTCACACGCGTCGACGAGGCCATCGCCATGGCGACCATGTTCACCGCCAACCATGTGGCGGTCAAGGCGATCATCGCACTCACTGAGTCCGGCGCGACCGCGCGCTGGATGTCACGCATCAGCAGCGGCATACCGATCTTTGCACTGACCCGCCACGAGTCGACCCGACGTCGGGTTGCGCTGTATCGCGGCGTCTATCCCATTGCGCTCGACATGGGTGATAACACCGCCGGTGCGCTGCTGCGCCAGGCGTTGGGGTCGCTGCGTCGGTTCGTGACGCTCAACGATGGCGATCTGGTGCTGGTGACTCGCGGCGTCCACGCCGGAGTAACCGGCCGCACCGATACCATGACGCTGGTTCGTGTTGGTGACGACTGCGACTGAGCGTTGGTGGGGATGATTGGCCTTTGCTCAATGCATTCTGGCACCGGCTTGGGGAGTGACGCTGTGGGTGGAGCTCGAGATCAGCGATCAGTCTCGATCCGCGGCAACGCTTCTGTCAGTTTTTTGTTGGTGACGCACAGGCCATAATAGTATCAACAACGCTACAACTTGCAATGCGACAATCAGGCCAAAAGCAAAGCGATAACCAAAGGTTGGATCACTACTGACTGAAAGCTGAGTTGTAATTTCTACGATGATGCCTATCCCCCATTGCAGTAAAAAAGCACCAATAAAAACCATTAAATTTAGAGAAGTAATTGCGCGGCCAGTAAGGTTTTTCTTGAACTGACTCGCGAATGTCGCATACAGCATTGCACCAGCGCTTGAAAAAAAGCCGAGCAATAACCAGGTAACGACATTGCCAAGGCTTGGTTGCCATGCAAGTACACCGAGCGATGTTGAAAAGAACAGCAAGCCGACAGCGATCACATGGATCGAATCAAAGCCCAGCCGTGTCAGTCGCGAGATCAGAAGTCCCCAGACAGCGAACCCCAACGTTGTCGCCAAAGCGAGCAGAAAAAGAAACAAGGCTGTCGAGCTGTCATCGAAACCCTGCACATGACGCAGCCATGGTCCTGCCCAGAGTCCCTGAACAGCCATGATCGATCCGGGGAAGAACATGGCGGCCGGTGTAAATCGCCAGAGTTGCCTACTCCTGAGGATAACGAACAGTTCCGACAGTTCCTTGCCGAGCGGATGCCTGGTTGCGGTTGAGTTGTGTTCAGGAACGATGAACAGGATGGTCAAGGAGACAAGTACACAAAGACAAGCAAGCCCGACAAACACCATCCGCCAAGTTGTGATGCTCAACAGCATGTCAACCGGTGCAGTCGCCATCAGCGCCCCCAGCCCACCGAAGGCAAACAGATACCCATTGAGCGTCGGTAGCTGGTCCTGCTGGAACCAGATGCTGAACGCCTTGATGCTTGCCATCAAGCAGGCTGAGACGCCGAGCCCGATCAGTACCCGGCCCAGCGTCAGGCTGGTCATTTCTTCTCCGGCTGCAAACACCAGTGAGCCAGCGCCGGCAATCATCAGCAGCACAGCTTCTGCTCTTCGCGGCCCGGTTCGGTCCAGAAGCAGGCCAAGTGGGAGCTGGACGATTGCAAAGGCAAGCAGGTAGCTTGCCGTGAGCAGGCCAAGTTCACTTGCCGTCAGTCCAACATCGTGTTGCAGGTCAGCCGCGATGACTGCGTTGATGCTTCGGAACAGGTAGGACAGGAAGTGGCCAAGGGCAAAGGGCAGCAGAATACGGCAGACAGTCGGTGCAACAGGGGGTCGTGGAGTCTGCGCGGTTCGGGCCATGGGTTTGATTCCTTGCGATCACCATCGGAAAATGTATAACATGCTGTTTTTTTGTATAAATACATGCGGCGGCTGATTTGGCTGCACTAACAGTCTGAGTGACCCGACCAAAGTGTTAAGCTGGACTGAGTGTAAGCAGTCCGATGTCTGGCAGATGCACTCTGCAGTAATCGGTAGCTAAGCTGCTCACAGTTGGTCTAGAAAGGCTGGTTATGTCTAGCCTTGACATTTTAGTGGGTGAATCTTAGCTTATCTAGAGCAGGTCTGTGAGCAGTGCAGATCTGCATGCCATGTCCTCACAACGCCGCATACCGATATGGGCGAGGAGAACGCAAGATGACGCAACACCGGTCTGGAGGTGCTCGAGTAGCTGACAAAGGCAACGAGGGCTCTCAGCTTCGTCATGATGATGCTTATCTGCAAGTTCGTCGGGATATCATCTCTTGTCAGTTGCCGCCCGGCGCACGATTTACAGAAGCCGAGGTGATGGATCGGTATCAGATCGGCAAGGCGACTTGCCGAAATGCGCTCTTGCGTCTGCTGCAGGATGGGTTTGTTGTATCGCAGCCGCGACGGGGCTACTTTGTGAAGCCGATTAGCGTGAAGGATGTTGATGAGGTTTTCGATCTACGTCTTGAACTCGAGCCTATGGCTGCCAGGTTGGCTGTGAATCGCGTTGACATCGATCAGTTACTTCGGTGGGAAAAGGCTTGTCGAGAGAACACCTTTGATATGGATATTTCTGATCAGATCAAAGTGTTTCTTGACGCAAACAAAGAGTTTCATATGACAATCGCGGCTGCCAGCAACAACCTCCGTCTTTTTAATTTCATGAGATCGCTGCTGGATGAAATGTCACGACTTGCTGCACTTGGTTTTGGATTCAGTCGGAATAAACCAGGAATCAAGTCCGATCATGAAAGTATCGTCAAGGCGTTCCAGAATGGAGATGGTGAAGAGGCGGCCAAGATATCACGACAGCATGTCCAGGCATTTCGTGCTATGACCATGGAAAAGATCCTGGTGGCTTTACGTGATGATAGTGCCGAATTACCCGTTGCAGGTGTTGCGCGCCGATAATTTTTTTCTATACAGCTTGCTGAGATCAGAGCTGGGATTGCGCAACGATACCTGTCAAACACCAAAGAGAGAGATTCAGTGATGCCTCAAGTACAGAAAGCCTTGCAGTTGTCTGAACACGGTGATCTTGACAAGTTGAAGGTTGTTGATGACAAGGCGGTCCCGGAAGTCATTCCTGGTCATGTCATCGTCAAGGTTCATGCTTCATCGTTCAATTACCATGATGTGTTCACCGTGCGGGGCATGCCAGGCATCAAGGTGCCCATGCCTGTTGTCATTGGTCTGGATTTCGCTGGGGAAATTGAAGAAGTTGGCCCCGGTGTTGATGGATGGAGCGCTGGTGACAAGGTTCTCGTCAATCCGCTGAACAAGAAGCGCGGTTTGATGGGTGAGATGATGGATGGTGGAATGCAGCAATACTGCCTGGTCGATGCCGAGCAGCTGATCAACATGCCCGACGGAGTAACATTTGCGCAGGCTGCAGCACTTCCGGTCGCCTATGGCACAGCCCACCGCATGCTGATCACGCACAATACCGTCAAGGAAGGTGACAAGGTATTGATTCTTGGTGCAAGCGGAGGTGTTGGTTCAGCGTCTGTTCTGCTTGCCAAGCACCTGGGCGCGCATGTCATTGCCTGTGCTGGTAGTGATTCAAAAGCTCAAGCGCTCAAAGAGTTTGGTGCAGATGAAGTCATCAACTACAACGACGTTGATTTCTCGAAATGGGTGATTGAACACTACGGCAAACCGCAGCGCCGCTCCTACGATGGCGGCGTTGATGTCATTGTCAACTTCACTGGTGGCGACACCTGGAGGCCGTCGCTGAAATGCATCAAGCGTGGTGGCTCTCTGCTTGTCTGTGGGGCGACTGCCGGTCATGACCCTGCAGAAGACCTGCGGTACATCTGGAGTTTTGAGCTGCGGGTGATTGGTTCCAACAGTTTTTACGACGAAAACCTCAAGGGCTTGCTTGATCTTATCGGCGAAGGATCAATCAGCCCGATCATCGACCGTGAGGTCCCGCTGGAGGAAGCCGCGGAGGGACTGCGACTGATCCGTGATCGGGAAGTTCTTGGGAAAGTTATCGTCAACCCACAGGGGTAAACGCGCATGTCAGAACAAATCAATATGACTCCCGAGCACGTCACTGCCATGATGCGACGTGGTCCGTTTCACGAGTGGCTTGGTCTTGAAGTCGTTTCGGTCAGCGAAGACGAGATCGAATTGATCGCACGTTGGCGTAAGGAGTGGGTCGTCAACGTCGATGGCGACTATACGCATGGTGGAATTCTCGCTGCGCTTGTCGATCTGACAGCCGACTGGGCTCTGTATGCCCGTACTGGTCGTGGTGTCCCGACTGTCGACATGCGCGTGGATTATCACCGACCAGCGAAGTCAGGCGATCTGCGCGTCAAGGGCGTTGTCGTTAAGGCAGGTGGCCGACTTTCCGTTGCTGAAGCAAGGGTCTATGACATGAATGACAACTTGCTTGCCAGCGGTCGTGGAGTCTATGTCAGCAATATTCAGAAGGGCTGATCACTATGCGAGAACGCCTGCGGAAAGTCTCAATTGATCATGTTGTGTTGAATACACTGTATGACATGGATGAAGCGCAGGCGTGTCTTGCATCGATCGGTTTTAGTCTGACGCCTCGTGGTTATCATTCGCTAGGGTCGATCAATCACCTTGTCGTTCTCAAAGACAGCTACCTGGAACTGGTTGGCCTGCCAGTGAACACCAACAAGATTCGTAAGGAGCTCTTGGAGCATCCAAAAGGAATCAATGGGTTGGTGTTCTCCGAGGATGATCCGGCTTCGCGGCATGCACGACTGCAGGAGATGGGTATTCCTGTTCAATTTCCTCAAAATTTCTCCAGACCTGTCGAGTGCAGTGATGGAATACTTGATGCAAGTTTTACCGCAGTGCGAATTGCGGCAGAAACATTTCCTGCAGGTCGTGTTTATTTTTGCCAGCATCATACTCCTGAGCTGGTTTGGCGGGACGAATGGTCGGTTCATGCAAACACCGCATATAGCCTGGCAGGGTTGACGATTGTAAGTTTTGATCCAAAGAAAGATGCATTTGACTACGGGCGATGCATCGACGAGACACCTGAACCAGCGGATGATGGATTTTTGATCAGGCTTGCTGCCAATCGCCTTGATCAAACAGAGTTGAATGCAAAAATAAAATTTACACACGATGAATTGTATCGCCAACGGTTTGAGTTATTAAGCTGCGAGCGATTCATGCGTGAGAGTTATTTTGGTGTGGTGAATCTTCGAGTAACGAGTATCGAAGCTGTTCTTGACTCGGTTCGATCGTCGCCGCTAGACATTCATCACGCCATTTTTGATGAAAATACTGTTGCTGTCAGTTTGCCAGCATTGAATTGCCTGTTCGAATTCAAGCAGGAGTGTATTGATGCACGCTTCGAATAATCTTGGGTCTCTGCCATGCATGGATGACTCGAATAAGCAAGCGATAATAGGTTGGAAACCGCAGCGGGGATGGGTTGATTGCAGTTTTGATGACATTGATGTGCTCGCGAATGCAATCGCGCGAGCATTGATCGGAGATGGGTTGGTCCCACAAGCACGTGTTGGTGTGGTTGCGCTCAACAGCTTTGAGTACGTTGCTGCTGTTTTGGGAATCATGCGGGCCGGCATGATTGCAGTTCCAATCAATATAAAATTTCCTGCATCTACAATCAATGGGATACTTGAAGAGTGCGAAATTACGCATATATTTTGTGATGTTGAAAACAAAAATAAAATACAGCAAAATTATAAATGCATCGTCCTTGATAGTGATGAATCATCAGGTCTGAATTCCTTCGTTGATTATGGGCCATTTAACGTCGTGCCGGTCGATGCCGAGGATGTGGCATTATTTCTCTATACGTCAGGGACGACCGGGCGCCCAAAAGCTGTAATGCTCTCGCATGCAGGGCAGCGATGGGTCGTTGACACACGAATAGAAGATTTCCCTGAGACGCGGAACGAGCGATTTATCGTTGCAGCTCCGCTCTATCACATGAATGCTTTGGCGTTAGTGTTCCTGACATTGGGAGCAGGCGCAACCTGTGTGCTCTTACCGCGTTTTGATTCGACGTTATATGCACAGGGTATCATGGAATGGAAATGCACATGGATGACAGCAGTTCCACCGATGATTGCAATGTTGTTGCGCGATGAAGCGACGCTGAGTGGCGCAAAATTTGACAGTATCGAATACGTCAGACTGGGTTCAGCTGTTGTTACCCCGCAACTTCGCGAGCAAATACGGGAACTTTGTCCTAAAGCGACTGTAATCAATGCTTATGGAACGACTGAAAGTGGTCCAGTCACATTTCTGCCTGCGACCAGTCGCGCGGCACCATTGGATACGCTGGGTTCTGCGCACCCCAAGGTGCGGGTCCGTCTTGTTGACGATTCGGGAAATGAGTCTAATCGTGGTGTTCTTGAAATTGATTCACCGTCGGCAATGTTAGGCTATTACAAACGACCCGATGTAGCGAGTCCATTTACGCACGACGGCTATTACCGTACTGGGGATGTTTTTCGACGTGACCAGCAAGGCTATTATTATTTTGTTGGACGTTATGATGATATGTTTGTTTGCGGTGGTGAAAACATATTTCCTGCTGAAGTTGAAGTTGCACTTGAAAAACATCCCGAAATTGAGCAGGCTTGTGTGGTTCCGATTGATGATGAAGTGAAAGGAAGTAAGCCAGTTGCATTTGTTGTGAGGGTCGATAATTCAAGATTGCAGGAAAAAGAAATACAAGAATTTTCTTTCGATGTCATGCCTGTCTATCAGTATCCTCGTCGCGTTTTCTTCATCGATGAATTGCCTCTCGCTGGAACGAATAAGATTGACCGGGCATTCTTGAAGCAGCATGCGGCTGAATTGGTGGGTAATACCGCAAAATAGCACGCCTTCGATGGCGTTGATCCTTTTTTTTAATCTAGACTGTTGATACCATTTTTCACCTTAAGGTCAATGTGGACTTTGGTTTGTCTACTATCGTGCCTTGGATTATCAGAGGGTCAGTCTTTCGTTTGGCGACATTTTGAGTCAAGGTGTGTTGGTTAGCAGAGTCGGCCGACTGCCCTTGCTGTGTTGCCTTTGCTTCATGAAAGAGAGGGTTTCCATCGATGTTGCGATGATCAGTCTCATGATCTTATTGATTGAACTTCTTCTTTGATCGTAATGACTGGTTAGCCCAGTTCATCGTCTTCTAGGTATGTCGTGTCATTAGATATCAGCATTTATTTTATTCGCTGATATTTTTTTTCAGGCAATAAATGATCGCTATCATGCACAGAATTGAGTCAGTTTTTAGTCTGATCAATCCATCGTAGTGCACAAGGTGTCTCTGGTCTGGTTTACCTGGTTGACCTCTGATTGTAAGGTGCTGTATAAGTGAGTAATAATAAAAACAATGTTGGTATCATAATTGCATCGTTTATTCTGTGATGATCAATCACTCACTTGCTACTTTGGAGGTTGTACATGATTAATCTGACCCTTGTATCAAAATCAGACAAACAGTCAGAGCGTGGTTTGCTCAAACAGATCCCCTTGGTGCTCGGAGCCGCAGCGGCATTGTCGCTGACTGCCAGTGTTTCCGCTGAGCCTGTGGACTTGCGCTTCGCAACTGTCGGGATCGGTGGTTCATGGTATGCGTACGGTCAGGGCATGGGCCCTGAAATTCAGTCAAGGCTTCCTGCCGGCTCCCGTGTGGACGTGCTGCCTATTTCGGGAGGTGTTGGAAACATGGAGCTGATTCAAAACGGTGAAGCGGAGATTGCTATTGCATTTTCGCATACTGCTGGTGAAGCATGCAGTGCGGATGGTGGTCTGACTTTCGACCGGCAGCGTGATCGGATTCGTGCCGTCATGGGTGGGCTGGATACTTTCTATCTTGCTGGTTTTGCAACGACCCGTTCTGGTATTGAGTCCTGGGAGGATGTTGCATCCTCTGATCGTCGGACACGGATGATCACGACACAGCGCGGTGGTACCGGCGAGCTTGGTATGCGGCAGATACTTGAGGCACATGGTGCAAGTTACGATTCTGTACGTGCAGCTGGCGGTTCGGTACGAGCGCTGGAGCGTGCTGCAACAGCGGCAGCGTTTGCAGATGGTTCAGCAGATTTCTGGGGGCATACAGTAACGATAGCGCATCCAGTAGCAACTGAACTGATGACGGTTGCTGATATGCGTGTGATTGGCATCAATAATCCGGAAGCTGTCGAAGAGTTGGTTGGCAAGGGGTGGACCCCGGTTGTTCTTCCTGCAGGCAGTTTTGAAGGACAGGACGAAGATCTTCCAATGGTCGGAACGGGCAGCAGCATTGTTGTGTCTGCTGATCTTGATGATGACGTGGTTTATGCGATCACACAGGCACTTGTTGAAAGTGTTGATCGTTTTCCAAGCTATCATGCTGCGTTGTCCAATTTTGATCTTCAGGCAGCTCTGGACCCACTCCTGAACGGTAATTGTGACTTCCATCCCGGCGCGGTTGCTTATTACCGTGACGCTGGATTGATGGATTAAACATCACTCATTGGTTTTTCTATAGCATAGAAGATTAGCAATCATTTTCGGGTCACTAAGCTTGGAGAATTTTTGATGTTATATCTTCCGAATTATGTGGCCCGAATACTTTTTTTTCTTGTAACCGCCGTCTGGTGTGCTGTTCAGTATTATCAGGTTGTTGTGTCAGGTTATGAATACGAAATCATCCTGCTTGCCACACATGTTTGTGCCGCAATTGCTCTGGTCGTCATCTCGCGGTCATGGCGTGGTGCCAGGCGAGAGAATACGGATAGCATTCCTGGTTTTGATGTCTTTTTTGTTCTGCTGATTACAGCGACAGCTGTTTATTTTTCCATGCAGGGAGAGCGTTTAACTATCCGGATGCATGGTGTTTCTCCCGTCGAATATTGGGATATGTTTTTTGGTACCGTCTTGATTGTCATGCTTCTTGAGGCATGTCGACGTGCCAGTGGACTTGTTCTGACAGTTGTTGGTGCTGTATTTATTCTTTATGCCCTTTACGGCAATCATTTGCCGGCTAATCTTGGTCATCGTGGACTTGAATATCGACGTTTCATTGATCTGCAGGTTCTTTCTAGCTCTGGCATTTTTGGCTCGCCTGTTGCTGCCTCTGCACAGATGATTTTTTACTTTGTCATGGTTGGCGCCTTTCTTGAGCGATCAGGTGCGTCAAAGCTATTTACAAGTATTGCCTATGGAATGACGGCACGATCATGGGGGGGGGCTGGTAAGGCATCTGTTGTTTCCTCCGGGCTGTTTGGCATGATTTCAGGAAGCGCCGTTTCTAATGTTCTTGTCGCTGGTACGATGACAATTCCTCTGATGATTCGTGCTGGTTTTAAGAGATATATGGCTGGGGCGGTTGAAGCGACTGCTTCCACGGGCGGTCAGCTTGCTCCTCCGATCATGGGGGCGGCTGCATTTATCATGGCTGAGATGGTTGGTGTTCCCTATCTTGAAGTGGTCAAGGCTGCTATTGTGCCGGCCCTATTGTATTTTCTTTCCATATTCATTCTTGTTCACGCCTACAGTCGACGCGAGAATATTGCTCCAGACAAGAGTTTCGGTTTTTCTCAGTATTCTGAAGAGTTTCGAAATCATTGGCACTTGCTTTTGCCCATTGTGTTCATGATAGCGATGTTGATGAACAGATACTCCTTGATGATGACTGGATCCCTGACGATTCTTGTTGTTATCGTTGTCAGTCAGCTGCGTTCTGCGACGCGACTGAATCTGCGTGGCATCAATGATGCCGTCATGTCTGGCGCTCGAATTGCTGCTGACGTTGCAGTGCCTTGTGCGGTTGCTGGTATTATCGTCGGTACCCTTGTCTACACTGGCCTCGCACTCAAGCTCCAGCAATTGATATTGGGTTACGCAGATGGTGCGTTGCTTCTGACATTGGTTGGTGCGATGATCATGACCATCGTGTTTGGCATGGGCATGCCGACAGCGGCTGCTTATTTGCTTGGTGCCATTCTCGTTGCCCCTGGTCTGCAGGAGCTTGGTGTCCCCCGACTCATGGCGCATCTTTTTGTTCTCTACTTTGCCATTTTGTCAATGGTAACTCCACCTGTTGCGTTATGCTCTTATGCTGCAGCAGGCTTGGCTAAAGCGAATATATGGCGTCTTTCAGTCACTGCGTTTGTGATTGCCATACCAGGTTTTATTATTCCATTTGGCTTTGTTTTCAGTCCTGAGCTTGCCTTGCAAGGTGAAGTGGCTGACATTGTCCGTGTTGTTATCACTGTCAGTATTGGTGTGGTTGTTTTCTCGATGGCTGCTGGTGGGTATTTCTTTGGCGCATTGTCGTTATCAGCACGCCTTGTTTTGAGTGCTTTTGGTGTCATGACCATATTCCCGGAGCAGACGACAACGATGATTGGTTTGCTTGGCATTGTTATTGTTGCTGCCCTGCAGTTCCTGTTGTCTCGTCGAGGCACCAGCCGTAAGGATGCTGTTTGACGGTTCAATGATCCGAAAACCACAGCTGGGAAGGAAGCGGGTTGATATTCCACGCTATGTGACGACAGGTTGCGAAGTCAAACTCAGTCAGGTTGTTTGACACCGCTGCTTTCCGTCTTGGCAGTTGCTTCTTGTGTCGAGTTGGTGGCTTGGCCTGCTTCTGTTTGTTTCATTGGTCAACGTTGCCGGCGTGTTGCGTACCATCGCTCCTTACCCATATGGATCCAGTCGATCTCTAGACTTCCCTGAACCACCTTCATGTTACCGCTGAAGTCGCTCATCACGCGAGGCCTTCAGGGATTCCTTTTTTATGGGCCCGCATGGCAAATCCCATCGACAGCGTCCTGTCAGGTGATGAAAAGCGCTCGTCTGAGATGATCACAGACATTTTGAGATGTTTCTTGAAGGCAGCCATGATATGACCTGTTGACATGTAAGGCATCATCAAGTAACACTGACTGAGTGCCTTAGAAAGTTCCCTATAGGCCTTGCTGAGGCTGGTTAATACAGAATGCATTGGCTTTTGCATTCTGTATTTCAAAACACTATGCAGTTTGTGTCTTCCATAAGACTGCTGCGCAGAGGAGCAATCATATGATCAAGTCATGTGGCGAAAACACCAACACAACTGGACGGCTCGTGTCGTTGGTTGCTGGATTGGCGCTGACACTCGGTGTTTCGACTCAGAGTCTGGCTGATTCAAAGCCCGATGAACTGTTGCTTGGTATGGCGATTCCATTCACGCTGGCTGATGGGGGTGTCTTTTCGATTGGTCGTGAACTGGGGTT
>LFIK01004225.1_pt1 | contig 11625 bp, 10 predicted proteins | sample 643401 | NCBI WGS metagenome assembly LFIK01 (sample SAMN03777447, study PRJNA286221) | soda lake metagenome | biome: soda lake; feature: Kulunda steppe; material: water; isolation source: sample T5-Br brine of Lake Tanatar-5 | place: Russia: Kulunda steppe | collected 2010-07 | reverse complement strand
GCGAGCCGACCCTGACCTTTCCGCGCATCCAGGGCGCCGATATCGCCGGGCGGGTGGCGGCGGTGGGCGCGGGCGTCGATCCGGCGCGGATCGGCGAGCGCGGCCTGCTCGACTTCAATCTCTACGCCGACGCCCGGCGCGACATCAACCTGACCCCGGACTATTACGGCCACGGCGCCGACGGCGGCTTCGCCGAATACGTGGCGGTGCCCTCGGACCAGTTCCACCACGTGCCCAACCCGGAGATCAAGGATGCCGAGCTGGCCGCCCTGGGCATGTGTTCCTACCAGACCGCCTACCACATGATGACCTCGGCGCGGGTCAGCGCCGGCGAGCGGGTGCTGGTCACCGGCGCCAGCGGCGGGGTGGGCACGGCGCTGATCCAGCTGTGTCGCATCGTCGGGGCGATTCCCTATGCGGTGAGCCAGCCGGAGAAGGCCGAGGCGCTCAGGGCGCTGGGCGCCGAGGCGGTGATCGACCGCGGCGACCTGGAGAGCTTTGTTCCTCGGGTGCTGGAGGCCACCGGCGGTGCGCCCATCGATGCGGTGATGGATCTGGTCGGCGGCGAGATGACCGATCTGTTCATCGACACCATGATTCACGACATGAAGGCGCGGACCACCTACCCGCGGCTCTCCATCGCCGGGGCCAGCGGCGGCAATATCTCGGAGATCCTCTGGACGCGCATCTACCTCTACCAGGTGCAGCTCTTCGGCGTCTCCCACGGCACCCGTGAGGAGGCCGAACAGCTGGTCGAATGGATCCGTTCCGGCGAGCTCAAGCCGGTGCTCCACGCCGCCTTCCGGCTCTCCGCGCTGCACGAGGCCGAGCGCTACTTCGTCAGCCGCGGCAGCAACTTCCTGGGCAAGATCGTCATCGTCCCCGACAGCCAGTGGGACGAGCATGGCGCCCCCTTCGCCCTTGCCTCTCCCTCTGCCCGCCAGGAGCCGCGCCCATGAGCCGTCCGCTGACCTTCAAGATGATGGACACCCACGCCGGCGGCGACGTCAGCCGCATCGTGCTGGGCGGCATCGACTCCCTGCCCGGCGCCACGGTGCGCGACCAGATGCACTATCTGCGCGACGACGCCGACGGCCTGCGCAAGCTGCTGCTCTTCGAACCCTACGGCATCCCCGAGATGTCGGTGGACCTGATCGTGCCGGCCACCGATCCGGAGGCCGCGGCCGGCTACATCATCATGGAGGTGATGGGTTACCCCATCTACTCCGGGTCCAACACCCTCTGCACCGCCACCGCGGTGCTCGAGGCGGGCATCGTGCCCAAGCGCGAGGGCGTCCAGCATTTCAAGCTGGAGGCGCCGGCGGGCCTGGTGGCCATCGAGGCTCGAGTGGAGAACGGCGCGGTGGAATCGGTCACCTGCGAGGGGCTGCCCAGCTATATCGACACCTACCGCGCCTCGGTTCATGTTCCGGGCCTGGGCAATGTAACCTATTCGGTGGCCTACAGCGGTGGCTTCTATGCCCTGGTGGACGCTGCCGAGCTCGGCTTCTCGCTGGTGCGGGAGGAGGAGCGCCGGCTCGCGGAGTGCGCCCATCGCATCGTCGAGGCGGTCCAGGCCGAGCGGGGCTTCTCCCACTACACCCTGGGCGACGTGGGCCCGCTGCCCTTCCTGCACTTCATGGGGCCGGTGGAGCAGGTGGCGGATGACTTCTACCGCTCGCGCTCGGCCACCTACGTGCACCCGGGGGTGATCTGCCGCAGCACCACCGGCACCGGCACCTCGGCGCGGCTGGCCCTGATGCGGCACGAGGGCAGCATCCAGCCCGGCGACAAGCTGGAGACTATTTCCCTGCGCGGGACCGGCTTCATCGGCACCTTCACCGGCACCCGCCAGGAGGGAGCGCACGCCGTGGTGGAGAACACCATCACCGGCAAGGCCCATGTGCTCGGCCATACCGAGGTGGTGGTCAACTGCGACGACCCTCTGGTGGAGTGCGACGGCCTGCACCATATCCTCTCCGGCCGCCATGGCTGATGTGCAGCGAGCCATAGGGTTGAATTATCACCTCGATGCCACCATTCAATTTACGCTATCGGAAAATGCGGGCTACCATTGGCCCCGTATTCATCTTCACCTCATACCACAGTCTATAGGAGCATCGTCGAATGTCCCTGCTGAACACCGAAGTCAAGCCGTTCAAGGCCACCGCGTACCACAACGGCGAGTTCGTCGACGTCACCGAAGAGAGCCTCAAGGGCCAGTGGAGCATCTTCTTCTTCTACCCGGCCGACTTCACCTTCGTCTGCCCCACCGAGCTGGGCGACCTGCAGGACAAGTACGAAGAGCTCAAGAAGCTGGGCGTCGAGGTCTACAGCGTCTCCACCGATACCCACTTCACCCACAAGGCGTGGCATGACAGCTCCGAGACCATCGGCAAGCTGCAGTACCCGATGCTGGCCGACCCGACCCTGCAGATCTCGCGCAACTTCGAGGTGCTGATCGAGGAGGCCGGTCTGGCCGATCGTGGTACCTTCGTGATCGATCCGGACGGCAAGATCCAGATCATCGAGCTGAACGCCGGCAACATCGGCCGTAACGCCGAAGAGCTGCTGCGCAAGGTCAAGGCCGCTCAGTACGTTCGCAACAACCAGAACGAAGTGTGCCCGGCCAAGTGGGAAGAAGGCGAGGAGACCCTCGCGCCCTCCCTGGATCTGGTCGGCAAGATCTAAGCGACCCGTCCCTGCCGCGAGGCTCCGCCCCGGGCCTCGCCGCTCCCCACCCGGGCAGTCCTGCCCGGGTGTCCTTACCCCTCACAAGATCGCCTTCGGCGACGCCCAGTGGCGCTCGCGCAGCCCCCTTGTGACCCCGTTTCGCGAACATGAAGGAACCCGCTGTCATGTTGGACGACACTCTGAAAAGCCAGCTCAAAGCCTATCTGGAAAAGGTCACTCAGCCGTTCGAGATCGTCGCCTCCCTCGATGACGGCGCCAAGTCTCAGGAGCTGCACGGTCTGCTGACCGATATTGACGGCCTGTGCGACAAGATTTCCCTCAGGCTCGACGGTCAGGACCCGCGGCGTCCCTCCTTCGCGCTCAACCGCACCGGCGAAGAGAGCGGTGTGGCCTTCGCCGGCATCCCCATGGGCCACGAATTCACCTCCCTGGTGCTGGCGCTGCTGCAGGTGGGCGGCCACCCGCCCAAGGTCAGCGACGAGACGATCGAACAGATCAAGGGCCTCGACGACGCGCTGCACTTCGAGACCTACTATTCGCTCTCCTGCCAGAACTGCCCGGATGTGGTCCAGGCACTCAATCTGATGGCGGTGCTCAATCCCGACGTCAGCCACGTGGCCATCGACGGTGCCCTGTTCCAGGACGAGGTCGAGGAGCGCCAGGTGATGTCGGTGCCCAGCATCTACCTCAACGGCCAGCTCTTCGACCAGGGCCGCATGAGCCTCGAGCAGATACTCGCCAAGGTGGACACCGGTGCCGCCAGACGCGAGGCCGCCAGGCTCAACGACAAGACCCCCTTCGATGTGCTGGTGGTAGGCGGTGGCCCGGCCGGTGCATCGGCAGCCATCTATGCTGCCCGCAAGGGTATTCGCACCGGCGTGGCCGCCGAGCGGTTCGGCGGTCAGGTGTTGGATACCATGGCCATCGAGAACTTCATCTCTGTGCCCCACACCGAGGGCCCCAAGATGGCCGCGGCGCTGGAGGAGCACGTCAAGGAGTATGAGGTCGACATCATGAACCTGCAGCGTGCGATCAAGCTGGTGCCGGCAACCCGGCCCGGCGGCGAGCATGAGGTAGAGCTTGAGTCCGGTGCCAGTCTGAAGAGCAAGACGCTGATCCTTGCCACCGGCGCCCGCTGGCGGGAGATGAACGTGCCCGGCGAGGCCGAGTATCGCAACAAGGGCGTGGCCTACTGCCCCCACTGCGACGGCCCGCTGTTCAAGGGCAAGCGCGTCGCGGTGATCGGTGGCGGCAATTCCGGCGTCGAGGCTGCCATTGACCTGGCCGGCATCGTCGGTCGCGTGACGCTGATCGAATTCATGGATGAGATGCGCGCCGACGCCGTGCTGCAGAAGAAGCTGAAGAGCCTGCCCAACGTCGATATCATCCTCGGCGCCCGCACCACCGAGGTGAACGGCGACGGTACCCGCGTCAACGGCCTCACCTTTGAAGAGCGTGCCAGCGGTGAGATCAAGCGCCTCGACCTGGAAGGGATCTTCGTGCAGATCGGCCTGATCCCCAACACCGAGTGGCTCAGGGGTTCCCCGGTGGAGATGTCCGAGCGCGGCGAGATCATCACCGACGCCCACGGCACGACCAGCGTGCCCGGCATCTTCGCCGCCGGCGACGTGACCACCGTACCCTACAAGCAGATCATCATCGCCATGGGCGAGGGGTCCAAGGCCGCTCTGGGCGCCTTCGACCATCTGATCCGCAGCTGATCGGCTCGGGCTAGATCCGCGCAACATAAAAGACGCCTCCGCCGGCACTGCCGGCGGAGGCGTCTTTTTCATGATGGCTTCGTCACCGGGTTGCCACGGCGTCAGTCGATCAGCCCCAGGAAGGGCAGCAGGGTAATGGCCAGGATCACCGCCACCGCCACGGCCACCAGCAGCATCCGCACGGGATGTTGCAGCAGGCGCTTCCACAGGGTCGGCGCCTCACCGCGCTCGGCCAGGTCACTGTGTTCCTGGCGCATCCGTTCGCTGAGCCCCTGCTGGTAGGCGTCCAGCGCCTCCCGAGCCGCATCAAACTGACCCTCATCGCGCAGCCAGATGGCCGCCACGCCGAGCCCCCAGAAGCCGGCCCGGGTCTCGAAGGTGTCGAAGCCGCGGGCCTCGAACAGCTCGCGAACCTCCTCGGCCTCGGCGTCGGGCACGTTGCCCAGCCGGAACAGCAGTCTTGCCACGTCTTGCTCCTTGAGTGGGTGGTTCAGGGCAGCTCGGCGCGCTCGATCACCACCGGTTCACTGGGCACGTCCTGGAAGGGGCCGCGGCTTCCGGTGGGGACGCGGCGGATGGCATCGACGACCTCCATGCCCTCCACTACCTGGCCGAACACCGCATAGCCCCAGGTCTGGCCGGACTGGGGGCTGACGTGATCCAGGAAGCCGTTGTCGCCCACGTTGATGAAGAACTGGGCGGTGGCGGAGTGGGGCGCGCCGGTGCGCGCCATGGCCAGGGTGCCACGGCGGTTCTTCAGCCCGTTGTCCGCCTCGTTGGTGATCGGGTCGCGGGTCGACTTCTGACGCATTTCCTCGTCGAAGCCGCCGCCCTGAACCATGAAACCGTCGATCACCCGATGAAAGATGGTGCCGTCATAGTGGCCGTCCTGCACATAGGTGAGGAAGTTGTTGACGCTCTCGGGGGCTTCGGCCTGGAACAGCTCGATGCCGATGGCACCGTGGCTGGTGTGCAGGATGACGTCGGGAGTGGCCTCCTCGGCCTGGGCGGTAGAGACACCCCAAGGGAGGACGGCGGCGAGCAGCAGGGCGGAAATCAGCGGACGTTTCACGGGATGGGTCACCAGGGTCAGGAAAACAGGCCCCAGCATAAGGTCCCGCTGTGGCCATGTCAGTCTTTCAGAAGCTTAATCCCGGGCTTTACAGAGGCGTTTGGCACGGGTCAAAGCCTCCTCTGCCCCTGTGAGGCTGAATGTCATGAACCAAGGGTCATCCTCGGTGCGCATCATTCGCAGCCGCAGGGTTTCGCCCTGGCGCATCTCAGTGAGCAGCAGTGCCTGTTCCTCCAGCAGAAACTGAACATAGAAACCGCTGTCTCCGCGCTCGGTGATGAACTCTGCCTCACCGCTGTGGATGGTGTCATGATCAACCCTCAGGTCAGCGGGCACACGATTGACCACTCGGTTTTCCGGTTGTCGCTCCCCCAGGTCAACGCGAAGTTCCAACCAGAGGCGCTCGCACGCACCTGGTGTAGCGTTGACGCTGAAAAAGGCGTCGCTATAGCTGCTGCCCTCTAAGGCGCGGTAGTGACGCTCTTCGCCCAGGATCAGTGTCAGCGACTGCCACCGGCCGTGGATCTCGGCATCGAGCGTGTTATAGACGGCGGCCGCGGTGGCGGTGGATATCACCAGGGTAGCCAGCAGCAGGGCGGCGGGCAGGACAGGTGTGGGCATGGGCAGGGCTCCTGAGGACCGGCCGCTGATGGTAGCACCACGCCCGCTGCCTGCCGACCACGGGTGCCACCCAGACATGACGATCGCAGATGGCCGAAACGCCCCAGGCTTTTCCTGTGACAGGCTTGTTAGTGGAGCCGACTCGCTCGCAACGGACACCCGACAACAGGGTAGTCGGTTCTCAACAGGTCAGCGGCGGAGCGGTATCGATCTTGCTGCGGGTCAACGGCTCGATTCTGAGCAACTGGACCAGCTGTGATTCCTGCGGTCCCAGCATGTCGGCCAGGGTGTACTTGTCGAGCACGGCGAAGAAGGCGCACAGCGCCTCTGCCAGGATCGGCTTGAGGCGGCAGGCCGGCGCGATCCTGCACTCGTTATCTTCGCCGAAGCACTCAACCAGTTGCAGATCATTCTCGGTATCGCGCACCAGCCTGCCAAGGGAAATATCCTCGGGTGACTTCTTGAGCAGCAGGCCGCCGTTCTTGCCGCGGATGGCGGTGATGTAGCCTTTGTGACTCAGGTCCTGAACCACCTTCATCAGATGGTTGCGGGAGATCTCGAAGCTGGAGGCGATCTCCTGAATCGTTGAGCGTTCCTCCCCCTTCACCGCCAGATAGACAAGCACGCGCAGAGAGAAGTCGGAAAATCGGGTCAGATGCATAGGAGGGCGGAGACCTCTCGGTTTGATGTAAATAAAACTGGGTGAATTAACATGCGCCCATATAACGAGTTTACATCCGGGCGACTCCGTACGGCAGTCCGCTGTGGCAATGGGCCGCGTCAGCATGAAGTGGCGCGCTGCGAGCCGCGTCGCCCCCGGAGGCTTGACCCAGGTCAGCTACCTCGAGAAGGGTACCGACGCGCCGGGCCCTGAATGGCATACTCTGCCCCATGCGGCGGCGCCGCCATCCGGTTCAAGAGGCTGTTTCACGATGCAAGACGACCTGCTGTTCGATCGCCCCCTGGTCGAGAAGTACGACCGACCCGGGCCGCGCTATACCTCCTATCCCACGGCGCCCCAGTTCCACGCGGCCTTCGCCGAGGATGACTACCGTGCCGCGGCCGAGCGCAGCAACCGGGCCGAGACGCCCAAGCCGCTTTCGGTCTACGTGCATATCCCCTTCTGCGAGAGCCTTTGCTACTACTGCTCCTGCAACAAGATCATCACCCACAATACGGCGCGGGCCGCCGAGTATGTGGAGTGGCTCAAGCAGGAGATCCGCGTACAGGGGGCGCTGTTCGACGAGTCGCGGCGCATGACCCAGCTGCACCTGGGCGGCGGGACGCCCACCTACCTGAGCAACGCCCAGCTCGGCGAGTTGATGGCTTCGCTGGACGAGGCCTTCCACTTCGCCCAGGCCGCCGAGCGCGAGTTCTCCCTGGAGGTGGACCCGCGGACCGTAACCCCGGAGCAGATCCATGAGCTTCGCGCCCTGGGCTTCAATCGGCTCAGCTTCGGCGTGCAGGACTTCGACCGCGAGGTGCAGAAGGCGGTCAACCGCCTGCAGAGCGAGGAGCAGGTGGTGGAGCTGGTCAAGGCGTCACGCGACGCCGGCTTCGAGTCGGTGAGCGTCGACCTGATCTACGGCCTGCCGCTGCAGACCGTGGCCAGCTTCGATACCACCCTGAGCAAGATCATCGCCCTGGCTCCGGACCGCATCGCCACCTACAGCTATGCCCATCTGCCGGAGCTGTTCAAGGCCCAGCGGCTGATCCGCCCCGAGGACATGCCGCCGCCGGAGCGCAAGCTGGAGCTGCTCGAGCTGACGATCCGCCGCCTCACCCAGGCCGGCTACGTCTATATCGGTATGGACCACTTCGCCCTGCCCGACGACGAGCTCGCCCTGGCACGGGAGAACGGCACCCTGCAGCGCAACTTCCAGGGCTACTCCACCCACGCCGACTGCGACCTGATCGGTCTGGGCATTACCTCCATCGGCAAGGTCGGCGACACCTACAGCCAGAACGTCAAGGAGACCGCCCAGTACCAGCACCGCCTGGAACAGGAGCAGCTTCCGGTATTCCGCGGCTATCGGCTCAGCGACGACGATCGCCTGCGCCGCGACGTCATCAACGCCTTGATGTGCCACAACCACATCGACTTCGCCACCATCGAGGCCGCCCACGGCATCGTCTTTCGCGACACCTTCGCCGATGCCCTCGAGGAGCTCGAGGAGATGGCCGCGGACGGGCTGCTGGTGATCCGCGAGGGCGAAATCGAGGTGCTGCCACGCGGTCGGCTGATGATGCGCAACGCCGCCATGGCCTTCGACGCCTACCTGGCGAAGAGCCAGGGCCGCTACTCCCGCACCGTCTAGGGACCCCTCGCCGCACCGCTGCGAGCCTCTATTTGACGCCGCTCCGTCATCGACGCGAGCGGCGTTCTCGCGTTGCGGCGCGCCAGGACGGGCGTCTTCCGGTGTCAAATGAAAATGGGTCATGATGCTCCTCGTCTGCACCAGATATAGGGCTTGCCGAGGAGATATGGTCTATATATGGTAGTCGAGCCGTGGGTGATCCAGGGCTATCCGGCGACATGATGCATGTCAGTGCAGCCCCGGGAACACCGGCATAGGATCAACGGTTCGCCGGCTTCGGCCGCATGGTTATTCTCAGGAGAACTGTCATGTCCCTGCCGTTGTTGCCTTTACCGTTACAGGCCCTGCCGCGTTTTTCCGCCCCCGCCCGCCTGATTCGCGCCGTCGATCCGCGCGTGCCGATCGGCGTCAAGCGTCGCCTGGTGGAACCGCTGCTCAACCGGACCTTCGCCGAGCCCCTCGCCGAGGGAGAGTTCGACGCCCTGACAGGGCGCCGTATCACCTTGGCCGTCGAGGATCTGGGCATGATGCTGACCCTCACCCTCGAGAACGAGCGCCTGAGGGTGTGTACCCAGCCTGGAGAGGCCATCATCCGCGGAGGCTGGCGCGAGTTTCTCTGCCTGGCCACCCGCCGTGAGGATCCCGACGCACTGTTCTTCCAGCGCCGGCTGCTGATCGAGGGCGATACCGAGCTGGGCCTGATGGTCAAGAACCTCCTCGACGGTCGCGAGGAGGGGTTGGCACAGGGCCCCTTCGGTGAACTTCTGGTTCGCCTGGAGCGGCTGGCGAGACGCAAGATCTGAGCTTTTTTCGATTAACGTATGTTACGGAGTCATTCGCATGAGCACTTCCACCAAAGCCGTGAAGTCATCCAGCGAGGTCCCTCTGCAGGTGCCGTCCCGCGATATCTGGGACTCCAAGTACCGCCTCAAGGACCGTCATGGCAAGCCCGTTGACAAGGACGTGGGCGCTACCTGGGAGCGGGTGGCCCAGGCTCTGGCCGTGGTGGAGGGCGACAAGGCCGACGAGTGGCTGCCGAAATTCCGCTGGGCGCTGGAGAACGGCGCCATCCCGGCGGGACGGATCATGTCCAACGCCGGCGCCGAGGCCTACAAGCCGGCGGTGAGCCTGATCAACTGCACGGTGTCGCGCACCATTCGCGACTCCATGCACGATATTCTCGATTCCGTGGTGGACGCCGGCATGACCCTCAAGGCGGGCTGCGGCATCGGCTATGACTTCTCTACACTTCGTCACAAGGGCGCCTTCGTGTTCGGTGCCGGTGCCGGCACCAACGGCCCCCTGGCGTTCATGGATATCTACGACAAGATGTGCTTCACGGTGGCTTCCGCCGGTGGGCGCCGCGGGGCCCAGATGGGCACCTTCGATGTTGGCCACCCCGATGTGCGCCAGTTCATCGAGGCCAAGCGCGAGGCGGGCCGCCTGCGTCAGTTCAACCTCAGCCTGCTGATCACCGACGAGTTCATGGAGGCGGTGAAGCAGGGCGCCGACTGGCCGCTGGCCTTCCCGCTGCACGCCGGCGAGAAGGACGACGTCGAGCAGAACGAGCTGATCTACCGCGACTGGCCGGTGGTGGAAGAGGGCTACACCGTCGATGCCGAGGGCCGTGTGGCCTGCCGCATCGTCGAGGTGATCAAGGCCCGCGAGCTCTGGGATACCATCATGAGCTCCACCTACGACTTCGCCGAGCCGGGTTTCATCCTGATCGATCAGGTCAACCGGATGAACAACAACTGGTTCTGCGAGGAGATTCGCGCCACCAACCCCTGCGGCGAGCAGCCGCTGCCCCCGGAAGGCGCCTGCCTGCTGGGCTCGGTCAACCTGACTCGCTTCGTCATCGACCCTTTCGGCAAGAAGCCGCGCTTCGACTGGGAGCGCTACCGCGAAGTGGTGGCTGTCTTCACCCGCATGCTCGACAACGTGGTGGAGATCAGCGGTCTGCCGCTTTCCGGTCAGCGCTGCGAGATCGAGGCCAAGCGCCGCCACGGGATGGGCTTCCTGGGCCTGGGGTCGACCATGACCATGCTCAAGATTCCCTACGGTTCGCCCGAGTCGCTGGCCTTCACCGAGGAGGTGAGCCGCAACTTGGCCATCGAGGGCTGGAAGCAGGCGCTGGAGCTTTCCCGCGAGAAGGGCATGGCCCCGGCGCTGGCGGAGGACTTCGAGATCACCCCGAAGATGATGCGCGAGCGGCCGGAACTCAAGAAGGACGGTTACGAGATCGGCGATAAGCTGCCCGGCCGCATCCTGCATGCGCGCTACAGCCGCTACATGCAGAAGGTCGCCGAGCTGGAGCCGGAGCTGGTTGCCCAACTCGCCGAGCACGGCGCGCGCTTCACCCACCACAGCTCCATTGCCCCCACCGGCACCATCTCGCTGTCGCTGGGCAACAACGCCTCCAACGGCATCGAGCCGTCGTTCTCGCACCGCTACTTCCGCAACGTGATCCAGGCGGGCAAGAAGACCAAGGAACAGGTGGAAGTGGTCTCCTTCGAGCTGGCGGCCTATCGCCACTTCATCGCCCCTGCCGCCGTGGACAGCGACCTGCCGGACTACTTCATCACCGCCGATTCGGTGAGCCCGAAGCAGCACGTGGCGGTACAGGCCGCCGCCCAGGCCTGGGTCGATTCGGCGATTTCCAAGACGGTGAACGTGCCCACCGATTTTCCCTTCGAGGAGTTCAAGGATCTGTACCTGGACGCCTACTGGAGCCAGCTCAAGGGCTGCACTACCTTCCGCTTCAATCCGGAGGCCTTCCAGGGCGTGCTGGTTCGCGAGGACGACCTGAAGAACACCACCTATGTGTTCGAACTGGAGAACGGCGAGACCGTGGAGCTGGCCGGTGACGAGAAGATCATCTACGACGGCGAAGAGCACAACGCGGCGAACCTCTATGACGCGCTGAAGGAAGGCACCTATGGCAAGTGGTAAGCCGTTCCACCTGACGTTGAGCGTCAATCACCCACTTATCGGAGGAGCCTCCTGATGGCCGTCGAGATCACGTCCAAGATCGTTTCCTACAGCGTCAAGAAGGCGGTGGAAGAGCCGCCGCTGCCCGAGGAAAACCCGCTGACGGTGCGCATTCCCTCGCGCCCCGAAGGCACCCTGGAGGCCGTGTCGGAGAAGATCTCCTACGTCGGCGCCGAGGGGCGCAAGAAGGTCTACCTGCTGGTGTCGT
>LFIK01004224.1_pt1 | contig 11625 bp, 11 predicted proteins | sample 643401 | NCBI WGS metagenome assembly LFIK01 (sample SAMN03777447, study PRJNA286221) | soda lake metagenome | biome: soda lake; feature: Kulunda steppe; material: water; isolation source: sample T5-Br brine of Lake Tanatar-5 | place: Russia: Kulunda steppe | collected 2010-07 | reverse complement strand
TACGGCCTCATCTCACGCGACGGAGACGTCACCACCATCGGCAACATCTGGCACGACACCAACGAACCCGCCCTCTAACACCCACCACCACCAACCAGCCCCACCAACGCCCGGCCAGGCCCCGAACCTGGCCGGGCGTCACCCTTGGGTTACCGGAACAACGGACCCTCGCCTCAGTACGGCCGTCATCACCGGCAAGGGATCGGCCGCCGTTCGGCCAGTCGTCAAGGTCACCGTCTGGTCCGTCGCCAGCGCTGGCAAGCGCTCCACGAGCACATCCAGCCAGTCCTGGGATGCACCCAGCGCCAGCGCCATCCTCTCCCCGGCTGCCTTCGCCGCCGCATACTCGATCAGGTCGGGATCGGACCACTCGATGGCCACCGTCGACGGGTAGAACGCGACCATCCGGTCGACCCCGATAGCTCGGCACGCCTCGATGCTGTTGGCGAACCCCTCGACGTAGGCATCGGTGAACGTGCGGAACACGTCCGCGTCGAACACCCGGACACGGCGAGCAGTGATCCGCGGGCTCGCGAAGTAGAACAGATGGGTCGGCAGTCCACCTTGCTCCGACATCGCGCGCAGCCCCGTGAACGGATCGGTGACGTCGAGGTGCAGGGTGCTCGCGGTGCCCCCCGAGGACCGCATGTCCGCAGCGACGGACTCCGCATCCTCGTGGCCACGGTGCCACGTCACGGTGACCTCGGCGCCACCGGCAGCCAGCAGCTTCGCGGTCAACTCGCCGAGGCCACGCGACCCGCCGATGACGAGGGCTCGGATGTGCTCGAACTCGGCGGGAGCGATGTGATCGACCATCTGGCTCGAAGAGAGCTGGCTGTGCGGCTCAGGACGGACGAACGCGGTGATGGTGCCGCGTAGGGCTCGTCCGGCGACACGGATCCGAAGCGCTGAGAACTCCGGGTTGACCCGCGAGACGTCCCAGGTCAGCTGCCCGGCTCGGGTGTCGACGTCTGCGCTGACCTTGAACCCCCCGAAGATCGAGTGCAGGCCGGGGCACTCCATGCCAACGAGGCGCGACAATGCGGCCACCTCGGCGACGAAGCGTTCGGACATGACCCCAGCGAGGGCGTCGAAAGCACCTGCTCGACGCGCTGCCCCGGCCGGGACGGGCATCCGACCCCGTTGGCCCTCCATCTGCTCGAGGTGGAGCTCACGGGGCGTGACCGGCAGCTCTTCCTCCGACCCGGCGGCTATCGACGACACATCGCCCGTCTCACGGCCGAAGTGGACGCGTAGCCCGGCGAGCGTACGACCGGCGATCTCAACCCGTAGCCGTACCTCGTCATCACTCGACCCGACGTCGACGAGCTCGACCTCCTCGTCCAGGAAGACCGGCCGCGGGAACGAGACATCGAGCTGGGCGATCGGACGGGGATCGCGAGCCACGTAGGCGTCGAGTGCCCACATCGCGACGTGGATCCCATGGACCACCGGCCGGCCGAACATCAGCCGCCGAGCGGCCGTCGGGTCCATGTGCAACGGATTGTGATCGCCGCTGAACCCCGCGAACCATTCCTGGTCGGCCACCGTGAACTTCCGCTGCGCCAGCGCGCGCCGGGTTCCCCCGATGGGTCCTGATCCTGGTGCGGACGCCTGCATACACATCCCCCATCGCCCCGAGCGGACGGCGAACGCAAGTGCCTCGCCTGGAGCCTGGTGACGCTGTCGCGCATCGGCACCGATGCTAGTCTGCGTGTGCGCGTCTGGAGTCGGCTGGGCCGGGTCCTGCTCCCATGAGCGGGGGGGTGGCGATGCCGTGCGCGGTCATCTCATCGGTCGTTCGCCTCGCATCACCGGTCACGCCGCTGCTCGGAGCTCCAACCTCATGCCGCCAACCCCCTCACTCCAACAGATCGACACGGCGGACTTGATCGAGGGCCTCGATGCCGGTCGGTTGGACGCGGGACCCACGCTGCTCGAGATTGCCCGCCGTCACGCCAACGACGGCGATGCCGATTCAGCCCGTGCCGCGCTTCGTCGGCTCCTCGCCGCCGATAGTTCGTACCGGCTGTGGATGCGTGCTGCGCGGCTCCTCGCCGACCTACGATCCCGCCCCGGGTCGATCGATGGCGATGTGATCCGTGTGAGCCTGATCGGCACCTCGACGCTGGATCAACTCGGGGAGCTTCTGCCGTTGGCAGCGCTGGCGGCTGGCCTCGACCTCGATGTGAAGGTCGCCGGCTTCGGGCAGTACGAGTCCGAAGCGCTCGATGCGAGCAGCGAACTCTCTGCCTTCGAGCCGGATGTGGTCGTGCTCGCACCCGACACTCGCTCGGTGGACCTCCCCGCTGTGGTCGATGATGCCGACGGCATCGTGGACGCGGCGCTGGCCCGCTGGACCCGCGTCTGGCCCGCCTTGCGAGCGAACACCTCGGCTCAGTTGCTGCAACTGAACCTCGTGCCTCCGCGCGAACGCCCACTCGGCAGCCTCGAAGCCGTGCGCGCCGGCAGCCGCCGGCAGCTCTTCGCGGAACTCAACCGTCGACTCGCGCGCGCAGCGATCGAGGCGGATGTCGCCGTCGTGGACGCGCAGGCCGCCGCGTTCGAGCTGGGTCTCGAGCGCTGGAGCGACGACCGGTACTGGTTCCACTCGAAGCAGTCCGTCAGCCTCGGGGCTCTGCCGCGACTGGCCACGGAGATCGCTGCTGTGCTGGGTGCCCGCCTCGGTCGGACGCGGAAGGTGCTCGTGACCGACCTCGACAACACCTTGTGGGGCGGTGTGGTCGGGGACGATGGCGTCGCGGGGATCGAGCTCAGCGGGACACCGGCGGGCGAAGCGCATCTGGCGGTGCAACAGCACCTTCGTGATCTGCGTGATCGAGGTGTCCTACTGGCGGTCTGTTCGAAGAACGACGAGTCCACCGCCCGCGCGCCCTTCGAGCTGCGTGACGACATGATCTTGCAGTTGCACGATTTCGCCGGGTTCGTGGCGAACTGGTCACCGAAGGACCAGAACCTGCGCACCCTGGCCGCGCGGCTTGACCTCGGTCTCGATTCCTTCGTGTTCGTGGACGACAACCCAGCGGAGCGCGCGCTCATCCGCCAGCACCTCCCCCAGGTGGACGTGATCGAACTGCCCCACGACGCCTCCGGTTATCGAGCTGCCCTGATGGAGTACCGCGGCTTCGAACCAGCCACCGTGACCGCTGAAGATGCGTCACGTACGGCGCAGTACCGCGCTCGCGCTGAGGCCCACGTGTTGCGTGCGTCCGCATCGTCCATGGAGGACTACCTGGTAGGGCTCGCCATGGTGGCCCATGTCGGACCGTTCGACGACCTGACCCTCCCACGTGTCGCACAGTTGATCGGCAAGACGAACCAGTGGAACCTGACAACCAGGCGCCACCCTCCAGAGTTGCTTCACGCCTTCATGGCCGACCCGACCACCGTGACGCTCCGCCTGCGCCTCGAGGATCGCTTCGCCGACCACGGCATCGTCGCCGTAGCCATCGCGAAGGCGATCGGTGATGTTCTCGAGATCGACACGCTCCTGATGAGTTGCCGCGTGATCGGCCGCACGGTCGAGCACACGATGCTCGACCAACTCGTCAGCGCAGCTCAGGAACGGCAGATCAGCTGCCTCAGGGGCGTCTACCGCTCCACCGACAGGAACGGGCTGGTTGCCGACCTCTACGAGCAGCTCGGGTTCGATCGCGTCGAGCAGGACGACGGAGGGAGCGTCTGGGAGCTCAGGCTGGGCGAAGACCCGTGGGTTGAGAACCCGTCCATCGCTGTAGAGGAGCATCCATGAGCGCCGACATCCGCGACCGCTTCGATGACGTCTTCCGGGAGACGATCAACGAGCAGATCGAACTCCGGGACGAACTGACCGCGCAGGACGTCGAGGGGTGGACGTCGCTCACACACATCAACCTGATCTACGCGTTGGAGGACGAGTTCGGTTTCCAGTTCAGCCAACGCGAGATGGAAGGCCTGGCCAACCTCGGTGAACTCCGGACGCTGGTCGTCGCGAAGGCCGGATGAAGCGGACGCCAGCAGGCACGATCCCACGCCGCTCGCGCGGGGACGGCCTCGAGCCGGGTTCAGCCAGCTGTACGCCAGTCCTCGCCCGAAACGACCGGGTCGACATCATCCCACCATCGCGCCGCCGAAGCCGGAAGGTCACCGCTGAACACCCGGTCGAAGACCGCGAGAGCGGCAGACACGGTGTACGTGCCGTTCAGGACGTTCGGCCAGCACTGCACCTGTTCACGCATCACGACCTGGTGGACCCTGATCGGGATCGATCCGAGCTCCAGAGCCGCGGCGACCGAGGCACGGTGCTGCCCACCGTAGACGATCCATCGCCAGGAGCCATCGCCTTTCAGCAGCACGGCAACACCGACGTCACCGTCATCGTCGTCCGTCCGACGGAACCCGTACGCCTCGATCGAGTGCAGCACGCCGAGGAGTCGCGTAGCGGCGTCCCTCACCCGATGACCTCGGAGCGTCTGTGGCGCCCTCGCGTTGTGAGCGATGGTGTTGAGGGCACCTGATCCCTTCCCGCGTTCGCGGACCACCACATCCGGTTCGTCCGCGGCCCACGGGAACACCGCAGCCCAGGCAGGAACGCGCTGGAGCGACGGGACCTCGACCCCCAGCCACTCAGCAGCCGTGGACGGTTGCACTCGGGTGTAGAACGACGCCAGACAGCGCTCTACCGCTGGCAGCGGATCTGCCGCAGCTCGTGCCGCCACGACGGCCTCGACGTAAGGATGCCCTCGCCCGACCGCGAGCGGGAACAACCTCAGGCCCCGGCCGCACGATACGGGGCCATCCAGCAGGCACGGTCCAGGCAAGTACAGGACCGTTTCCGGTCGGTTGCCCCTGAGGCGCAGGTCGGTGGGACCGCGCCTGTCGCTGTGACGCGCCCGCCGGCGGTCTGGCGTCCGCACCCGCCAGGGCACACTTCGGCTCATCAGGTTCCCCACCGATACAGATGCGTCGCGCCCACACGCGGTCGCGAGGCGTACCGCTGGCCGGTCCTGCCCAAGGCAACGGCGCGAGACGGGCGAGTTTAGCTGATGCCGGGCCGGATGCCTAGGAGGAGGGCAGAGGCTGCACCGATCTCGGCCCTTCTCCGGCCCTAGACGCGCACCAGGAATCCTCCTGGTGACGCCGACCAGCCCGCGCCGTAGAGTCCGTCGGGGAGCACAACCGGCAGAACCACCAAGACTCCGTGCGCTCGTAAGTGCGACGATCGGCGACTGGGGGCATCGGGATGACACTGTTCGCCGCGGGCAGCGACCAAGAGCTGCCAGCCGCAGCGGAGCGCCGGTCGGTCACCCAGGCCTACCCGCGCGGCCTACTGCGAGCGATATCCCTGCTCACCGCGGTCGGGGTCGCGCTCCAGCTCTTCGCGGGTTGGCAGCAGACGAACGCGCTGTATCCCATCACGGGGTACTCCATGTTCTCCAGTTCGACGAGCGACTCGGCTCTGGAGATCTGGTACGAGGGCATCACGGACTCTGGTCGTTCCGTGGTGATGCGGGGGGAGGACCTTGGGTTGACCGATCTGCAGATGCGTCGGAGTGTGAGTCGACACGTGATGCGGGCGGTCGCGGAAGGCGACGAGGAGCTCGCTGAGGCGCGACTGGGGCACGTCGCATCCGTCTGGGACGACGGACACGACGATGAACTGGTGCACCTCTCCCGCTGGCAGAGGGAACGCTGGGTCGACGGTCGCGTCGGTGAGCCGGAGTTGGTGCTGACATGGAGTCGCTGACGGCCATCCCGAGGGCCTGGGACCGGTTCTGGTTCCCCCCTGTGCCCACCGAGCGGGTTGCCATCTTCAGGCTCATCGTCACCGGCTTCGCGCTCATCGACGTGACGGTGTTCTCCAGGTACGTCCTGCGCTATTCCGAGAACGACCTGGCATTCTTCCACCCGGTCGTGCTGTTGAGGGTCCCGGAACTGCTCGGGCTGAACGTACATCCCATACCCCCGCCCGCTGTGCACGCCGTCCTCTACGGAGTGATGATCGCGGCCCTGCTCGCTTCGTTCATCGGCTACCGCACACGGCTCGCCCTGGCCGTTGCCGCCCCGCTGTTCCTCTATCACTGGGCGATATTCAACTCCTGGGGGAAGGTCAACCACGGCAAGATCCCCGTGATCATCGCCCTCCTGGTGCTCATCGTCGCACCCGCCGCGGGGCGGTACTCCGTCGATGCCCTTCGCCGACGTGGGCGAGCTCACCCCGATGATCCCGTCGTGCTCGATCCCCTCGGGGGCTGGGCACTCCGCGTCGTGGGTTTCATCGTCGTCGCGGCCTACATGCTGTCCGTGCTCGCGAAACTGGCGAACAGCGGTCCGACCTGGGCATTCCAACCCGTTCTGGCGCGCTCCCTCCTCACGGTCGACTCGCCGCTGGCAAGCCTCATGTTGGAGCAGCCGACATTGCTCGTCGCCGCGCAGATCGCGACCCTCGTGGCCGAGGCCCTCGCCGTACTCGCGTTCGCCGGGGGCTGGAGGCGCAATGTCGTGCTCGCGACGCTGGCATCCATGCACATCGGCTCGTATCTGCTTCTGAGAACGGAGTTCTTCGGCTTCATCGTATGCTACGCCGTCTTCTACAACCTCGAGGAGATCCCGAGGTGGTTCCGCTACGAGCGGGGGCGACGATCGGCCAAACACCTGCGCGTTTGACGGGTGAGTGGTCGTTGCGCTGCTCCATCGCGGTCACACGCCGCGTCCAGCCCCCGACGCTTCGGGACCGTCACCGACGCGCGCTGTCCCACCCCCGACGGGACGACGCAGCGGACAGACCCGCAGCGATGCGATCCCAGTGACGCAAGGCCGCCTTCGTGAGCCGGTCGTCCGCGTCTGGGCCGCGCTGCGCCTGTTCCTCGAAGGCGTGCAACAGCACCCAGGTCCGCAGCGTGTCCACGATCTCCTCAGGATCGTACACACAGCCAGCCTTCGCGTAGAGGGCGGTGAACTCGTCGTCGAAGCGCCCAGCCAGGAACGCCTGGAAGAGGTCCGGGACGGCCGGCGATGTGATGACGGTGATCGCGTCGTACCAGAACGGCCGCATCGAGAGGCAGAGACCGAGCGGTTCCTCGATCCCGGCAAGATCGATGAGCACCGGCCTTCCGTCGCGGACGATGACGTTGCCCGGATGCAGATCGCCGTGTGACGGCACCAACGGCCAGTGCATCGAGCGCTCGCGCATGCGACCGAACCAGGGGTCCATCCGCAGGGTCTCGGGCAGATCGCGCCCCGTGAAGGCGACCCTGGCCCGGATGAGCATGTCCGCGGAGTTCCAGACCCGCTGATCAGCGACGAGGTCGACGAACCCGCGCAGCAAGACGCGGGTCGTCTCCTCCTTGTCCGCATCGCCCATCGTCTCGTAGACCGTTCCGTGCACGAACTCCTCGGTCAGGGCCGCACCATCGTTGTCGACGGAGAACGCCGGACACGAGACGTGCGCGGCGAGGGCCGAGCGCAGTGCGACGTACTCCGGCGTGTAGATCGGCCGATCAGCGAACCGCTTGACCGTGCCGGATCCGGGGTCGAGCAGGATCAGCGTGCCTTCCGCCGAGGTAACCGCGATCGAGTACCTCCCCGGGGAACGAACCCGCAGGAGACCGATCCCCCCGGCGAGGAGGTGATGCAAACCGAGCCGGAACAGCCGGATCACGTCGGGGACGCGAGTGCCTTCCGCTGCGTCCTCACGGATACGCGATTCGACGAGGTGCTCAGGCATCCGCTGTGTCCAGTGCCGCCACACCCGGAACCGCTCGTCACACGCGAGCCACACCCCCGGCGTCAGGTCGGTCTCAGCTGCCTGGACCCAGCGTCGCCGTCCCCGCCAGAGTGCACGAGACGTCCGGCTGCGCCGAACCACCTGCAGCATGCGCACGACCACGGTTGAACTCCCGTCCCTCGTCAGCGATGGATGAAGGCCCGGGCGCTCCGCAGGGAACCTGAGACCGCGAGCGACACCTCGCACGTCCGCACCTGTTCCAGCGTCACGACCGACGTGGACTGATCCGACAGCGCAACCTGGAAGGTGCCCACCTCGGGCCACGCGCCCGTCACGGTGATGCCGGGCCATGACAGGTCGATCCCGCGCCCGTCGAGCTTCGACCAGGCCTCCTTCCGCGTCCACAACCTGAGCACCCGATGAACACGATCGCTTGGTCCGTCAGGGATCAGGTCACGCTCGATCGGCGACAGCACCCTGACCGGGCCCACAACGCTGACCGGCCTCAACCACTCCGCGTCGACTCCGACCACGACCCCTCGACCAAGCGCCAGCACGACGAGACCGCGGGTCGAGGACACGCTGGCGGACAACCCACGCACCAGCGGTCGGCCGCTGTTGTCGTGGTGGATCGCCTCTCCCCCCGTATAGGCGGCGACACACGCCTGCACCGAACTGTTGCGCGAACCGGCGACTTGCGGGGAGCAGTCCGCGGATCGGGGCGTCGGGCCGGGGAACGCCCAGACATGGACCGCTCCCTCATCGAGCCGGCGGCCATACTCGAACTCAGCAGCCTCCCACGGGCCCACCCGCTCGGTCGCGATCCCGCCGGCATCGACCTTCAAGCCGGGAACACTCGTGGCCGAGCAGCGACCACCCGAGCGCCGTTCGGGACGTCGCTCGTCACGACCGCGTTCGGACCGATCCGTGCCCCGTCACCGACCACGAACGTGCCCGCGAGAACCGCCCCGACGCCGAGCCGGACGTCACGACCAAGGGTGGGGTGATCGCCCTCGTGCCAATCCACCCCCGTCCCAAGAGTCACACCCTGCCGGATCCAACAGTCATCACCGATGACCGCGTACGGGTGGATCACGATGGCCCCCTGGTGGATGATGCGGACGCGTCGTCCAACAGTGGTCGTATCGCGGAGCTCGATGCCGAGGTGGTTGCGGACCCGTCGATGCAGGACCCGGTAGAGCAACGTCAGCGGCTTGCGGACCACAGCGAAGCGCAGCGGTCGACGGAACCGTCCTAGCCGGTACATGAACAACGCCTGGAACCCCGGAAGTCGCCAGTCACGATCGTTGACGCGCCAATCTTCGCGCACGAGCCCGACGAACTCCCGCAACGTCGGCTCCATCGGTGCGGTCGGTGGCGAAGCCACCGGCTTCTGTTTCGGCACCTGCGAAACTCCTACGTCGAAGGGGCACGCGCCCACCGAGAACCGCCGCTCGTCGCCCCGATCACCCACCAAGATCATCCGTGCCTACGAGCAGCACCAGCATAGGAGGTGGGCCATCCCCTGCGGAAAGGCTCGCCTGGCCTGTCGTGTGTCAGGCCGGCGTGAGCACGACGAGGGCGGCGAGCCGTAGCTCCGTTTCGCTCAGCAGCCACCCCTCGATCACCATCAGCCGGCCGTCGCGAAGGTCCGCCTGGATCATCGATGCCATCGTGCTCCGCAGCTGTTCGGTCTGCATCTCCGCGATCCGCTGCGGTGAGGTCCCCGGTGGCAGTAGGTGGCGTACCAGTGCCGCACGGTCGGGTCGCGGAGCCGACGTGGCCAGGTACTCACGGCCGAGGCCCCCGAGATCACCCGGGTCGTCGAACAGCGAGCGCAGGCGCTTCGCCGCGCTGTCGAGGGCCGCCTCCTCAGCTCCGGCCGTGCCTGAGAAGGCGATCCGTCCGACCAGGGGGGTCATCGCCAGAGCAGCGAGGCCAAGACCCTGGAGGACCTGCCGGCGGTTCCAGGCATCACGGCCCTCGCGGAAGCGGTGACGATCCTCGCTCATGCGGCCTCCTCGCGGAGGTGACGACCGAGACGAGCCGCCAACGCGACCAGTGTCAGCGTGGGGTTCGCCCAGCCACCGGTTGGGAAGACCGATGACCCCGCCACGTAGAGGTTCGGAAAGCCATGCACGCGACCATCCGGGTCGACCACGCCCTGCTCGGGATCCTCATGCATCCGCGTGGTACCCATGTGGTGGTTCCCCCACTGGTACTGCACCGTCGACCGTTCGGTATGCAGCGGGCTCTGAGCACGTCCGAAACCGAGCCCGCCGAGCTCTCGCAGCACCAGTTCCGTGCCGATCCGCAAGGTGTCGGTGTCCCGCGGGTGCAGGCGCCACGCGAGTCGAGCGCGCCGCATACCGACTGCATCAGTTCCGCCACCAAGCGTCACCCGACTCTCCGGATTCGGTATCTGCTCACCGATGACACGACACATCCAGGCGCCCGGTTGCGCCACGCCCTCCGCCCCCTGCAACAGCGAGGCCACCTGAGCGCGGTAGCGCTGCTGCGCGAACCTCGCCTCACGCGGAGCGTTCAACGGCCGGATCTGCAAGGAGAAGTTCCGGATCCCCGCGCGATGTCGCACCTCAGGTGGAAGCGAGAAGAGCCCGAGAACGGCGGCCCCATCGATACGGGAGGGTTCGTCAACCGCGTACAACGCCAGATCGGAGGCGTCGTGCGGGCCGAGCAGAGTGATGTCAGCGAAGTGTGGATGCTCCATGAAGTAGCGGCCAACGAGATCGTGATCGTTGCCGATCCCGCCACGATGTTCCGCGTCCGAAGCGAGGAGCAGGCGAGCGTTCTCGATACCGCCCGCTGCGACCACCACCGTGTCGGCGTCGAGGAGCCTTTCAGCGCCGTCGGGGCCAGCGATCCGCACCCCGAGCACACGGTCGCCTGCGGCCCGTACCTCGACGACGTTGGCATGCAGGTAGACCGTCACGTCGTTGGCACGGCGCAGCCGTTCCCCGTAGACCTCACCGAAACGTGTCGGTGGACTTCGCAGCAGCACGGCGTTTGACACCGCATGCGGGTCGACCGGAACGGTCTGCTCGCCGATGCGACCAGCCCACCGGTCGAGGTCGTACTCGTCCGACCCGAGCTGACAGAGCTCAGTGGCGCGCGGGTAGTACGGCTCGAGCTCAGAGCGCGTGAACGGCCATGCGCCAGCGCCGCTCCATGGCTCATCGGTGAAGTCCTCGGCGTCGAGGGGCCGACACCAGCCGCTCCAATGGTTGGTCGAGCCGCCGAAGTAGCGCAACCGGGCCTGGTCGAGTCGCGCGTAGTCGATGCCGACGTTCTCGCCCGAGTGGAGCTCCTGGATCTCGGGGTCGTACGCCAACCCACCGCTCTCCAGCACGGCAACGTCGAGACCGGCGTCCATGAGCTCCAAGGCGATGGTGATCCCTGCAGGTCCTCCGCCGACGATGCACACGTCAGCGGCGATCTGGTCGGGAGCGCCGGGGGCACGTAGGTCGATCATGCTCATGGCAGTGCCTCCGGTCCGGGCTCGGACCCCTCGGGGACAGCTGCCACGGGCGCGTGCTCGGCGGATCGAGCGATGCCAGTTGACCGTCGTACAGCGCGAGCCGAGCTCGACGGATCGGGTCCAACGATCGCGGACGCGGCGATGCCCAGTGCCAGGGCGCTCGCGGTGGCCTCGAAGGCCAGCCCGGCCTGCCCTGTGGTGACGAAACCGACGAGCGATCCGCCGAGTCCGGTACCGAGACCCGCACCCACGACAAGCACACCCAATAGCCCTGCTAGCCTCGATGTTTCGTCGGTCTGTCGCGGGAGCGGTGTCGGGGCTTGGCAGCGGGGTGGGGGGGCTGTGTCGGCACCGGTTGGCATGTCGGGTGGGTTACGAGTGGCGCCGCCGGGGTGGTGGG
>LFIK01004223.1_pt1 | contig 11625 bp, 10 predicted proteins | sample 643401 | NCBI WGS metagenome assembly LFIK01 (sample SAMN03777447, study PRJNA286221) | soda lake metagenome | biome: soda lake; feature: Kulunda steppe; material: water; isolation source: sample T5-Br brine of Lake Tanatar-5 | place: Russia: Kulunda steppe | collected 2010-07 | reverse complement strand
TGCCCGCGGTCAGATCAAGATGACGGGGTATGAACCCAAAACGGGGAATGGTGGTCATAGGGGTGCTCATGTTTCGCGGTGACATGGAGACGGCGGCAGATCAGCCTGGGGTGACCTGTCGCCGTGATGGATCGACTTACTGACCGGTGATGGTGCTGAAGCGATCCAGAATGTCGCTGCGTTGAGTGGAGACGGATTCATCAACATCAATGACATTCAGTTCGTTGATTCCCGGACGCAGGCCGGAAATGTCGGTTCGTGCCGGCATCAGGTAGCGGTCTGCCACTCGGCTCTGTCCCCGCTCAGACAGGACAAAGTCGATGAAGGCCTGGGCATTGGCCTCTTGCTGCGTTGAATCCATGATCATCATGGGCCGCGGAGCAACCACGGTGCCACTCTCGGGGAAGATCACCTCAATGGACTCGCCCGCCGCCTGCTGGCCCAGGGCAATGTAATCCACAGCACCGAAAACGACGGACTTTGCCCCCTGAAGAACCGGATTGAGCGCCCGTGCATTGGGGCCGGGGACGATCATGTCATTGGCGGTCAGGTCCTCGAACATCGACCAGGTGGCGTCCTCACCATTGGCGGTAATCAGTCCTGTTACCAGTTGGTAGGCGGTGCCGGACTGCGACGGGTCGGGCATGGTGACCTCGTTCTGATAGACTGGGTCGGTCAGGTCAGACCATTCCGACGGGCGTGGTACATCGCTGTTGGTATTCCAGGCAATGGAGAGCGCGGATACGCCCTGAGCCACATAATGGGTATCTTTGAGAAATTCCGGGACGGTCTCGGCATTGGGAGAAGTGTACGCGCGCAGGCGACCCTGTGACTTCAGGTCATCTGCCGAATCCCAGGACGCGGATACCAGCACGTCGGCAATGGGATTGGACTGTTCAGCATCCAGGCGAGCCAGTACCTGACCGGTAGTGCTCTGAAAGACGTTTACTGAAATGCCGGTTTCTGCCTCGAAATCCGATGCCAGATGTTCGATCAATCCGCCCGGCCCGGCCGAGTAGACGGTCAGACTGTCGGCGATTGCTGGGCCTGAAACGGCCATGGCAATGGCGGTGGTGAATCCTATTGTTTGAACGGGTTTCATATGAATGTCTCCTGTACCAGATTGGTGGTGAGTAAATGGATTATTATTGTTCGTAATGGTGACCAGACCGCATTTGAACGACTCTGGACTCGGTGTTCGAACGTGTGGTTGGCGGTTCACTGACGGGGCTGCTGGCGCCCAATGGTCTGACGGCCAGCACCGTATCGTCCGGAGCCCATGCCGTGACGGCGGTGCTGTCTATATTCATGGTGAGTTCGCTGTTGACGAGCGGAGCACTGCGGCTGTGCAGGGTGACCGCGTCATGACCGCCGATCTGTACTCGAATGGCGTAGGATTCGCCCTGAAACAGAACACCCTGAATGCGCACTCTTGTCTGGCCGGGCTCGTGAGAGAGCGTCAAGGCGCGCCGTGGCAACAGCAGTCTGGCCTTGCCAGTGAAGTGATGGTCGGCGACCAGGGGTAGCCGCGTCAGGCTGTCGTCCAGAAGAAAACCGTTGCGGGTAAACTGACCGCTGAGCAGAGCGCCGGCATCAAGAAACTCGGCAATCCCCGGATTGGCTGGCGCTTCATACAGAGTCTGGGGCTGGGCCACCTGTTTGAGTTGTCCACCCTGTAAAATGGCCACCTGGTCGGCCAGAGCGAAGGCTTCGTGCTGGTCGTGTGTGACGAACACGGCTGACAGGTTCAATTCGTTGATCAGTCGACGGATATCCAGCGCAAGGGATTCTCGCAACCCTTTGTCCAGGTTGGACAGAGGTTCATCCATCAGCAGCAATTTGGGTTGCGCCACGATGGCGCGGGCGAGTGCTACTCGCTGCTGCTGACCACCTGACAGGGTTTCGGGTGTGCGATCACCAAAATGACCCAGCCCCACGGTCTGCAATGCCCACTGAACGCGCTCGCGTTGATCGGCCTTGGGCAGTTTGCGCATCTTGAGGGGGAAGGCAACGTTTTCCGCCACCGACATGTGCGGCCAGAGGGCGTAGTCCTGAAAAACCATGCCCAACGCCCGGGCCTCAGGTGGTAGCCAGGTCTTTCTACCATTGACCCGCGTGCCACCGATGTGAATGTCACCGCTGTCAGATGGAGAGAGGCCGGCGATGCAACGCAGCAGCGTGGTCTTGCCGCATCCCGACGGACCGAGGAGGGCCAGCACATTGCCAGGTTCCAGTGTCAGGTTGACACCGTCCAGCGCGGTCACTGCATCAAATGATTTTCTCAGATCATTGATCACCAGGGGGCTGACAGAGGGATTGGCTGTTGACGACACTGTGATCTCCATTAGCGGCAAGGCCTGAACGGCCCTGTGTGCATGACTGGTGCACACGCTAACGGAGCGATGTTACAGTTTTGTGTCGTTGTCGCGCAGGGGGATCAGCGACCGCTGTCGATTGATGACACGACAACCTGGTTGCGGCCATTGTTCTTGCCCCGATAAAGCCGTTCGTCGGCCATCTTGTAAAGGTCGGTGGCATCCTGGCTTTCATCGGGATAGAGCGCTACGCCGAGAGTGGCGGTGATGCTCAGGGATTGTTCTTCGTAGGTGAACGGGCAGGCATTGATTTGCTGGTGCAGATGCCGGGTCAGCCTGTGTGCGTCCTCTGCTGTTATATCTTCCAGAATGACGGCGAACTCTTCACCGCCCAGGCGTGCCACGAAATCAGTGGCGCGCACGCTGCTCAGCAGACAATTGGCCAATTGATGGAGGACATGGTCGCCGGCATCATGGCCCAGGGTGTCATTGACCTGTTTGAAGTGGTCGAGATCCAGCACAATCAGCGCAAAGGATGTCTCCCGGCGCTGAGCTGCGCGGATGCTGCGTTTGAGCATGTGGTGAAACTGGCCACGATTCGGCAACCCGATGAGGGCATCGGTGGCTGCCAGGGTAACCAGTTGACTCTGGATTCGGGCACGGCCGAGTTCGTACAGGTGCATGAACAGCAGAATCAGGCCGGCGGCGATGGACACGTTCAATTGATTCCCGATGGGCTGGTAGTCGCCGGATGGCAGGGGAGACAGCACGTAGTTGACTACCCCGATGACCACAAAGGGCGTACTGATCCAGAAGCCCGGGCGCAGACCCAGAAGGGAATAAGCCAGGACGGGCATGAGGAAAATCCAGACCCAGGAGGTTTCGGTGGCATTGGAGATCAACTGACCGTAAGTCGGCAGGCTGAATACCATCAGCATGAACGCCATGGTCCAGCCATACAGGTGGCGAGTTCTGGGCAAACGCAGCGAGACAATCAAGGCCCCGGTACCCACGGCGGCTTGCATCGCAGCCAGTGCCGGGCGTTCGTAATGAATGTTGACCAAAACGAAAATGAAGAGCGTGCAGGTGGCGAGCCAGAACATCAGGCGTATCAGGAACCTGCGGTGCCGGTCACTGGTGCGGGCCGTTGATCGTTCGGACAAGTCGTCCATGGGACCAGCAGACTGCGGGGAGCTGAAAAAGAAAGTGCTGCGCGCACGCGCCATGCGGGTTGTCCTGTAAGCTAATCCTTGAGCCTCGGCTCGAAATAAGACTGGAAAAGCGTCCCGCTTTCATGTGTTTGATGCCTCGAGTGTAACATCAATTGGTGTTCAGGGTTGTGAGCTGTGTTCGAATCTGTTCCTGACGGTCAACAATTCGGCCTTGTCCAGTCGGGGGCCACTGAAGGTGACTTGGTGTGCAGCGCACTGACAGGCAAAGTGTGCCGCTTTTTCAGGTGTCCAGCCTTCATTGAGCAGCCCATAGAGCATGGCGCCGGCAAAGGTGTCGCCTGCGCCCACGGTGCTGACAGGCCGGGTGACAGGTGCTGGCACATGAACGCGACCCTGGTCAGAGAACAGGATGGCGCCGTCACTGCCGCAGGTAATAATGACCAGCCTGGCCAGCTTGCTCAGTTGCGCAAGTGCCGTGTCGAGGTCGTCCGTGTCGGCCCAGGTCAGCGCTTCGTCGGCGTTGCCGAAGAGGTAGTCGACAGGTGGCACGAACCAGTCCTGAAGTGTGTCCCGGAAGGCGCTGATAATGCCCACATTGGACAGACTGACGGCTATGGGGACCTGGGCATTGCGAGCCGCAGACTGGGCTTCTGCCACGGTCCTTCGGGCCTCGGGTGCAGCCACCAGATAGCTTTCCATGAAGAGGCAGCGCGATCTCGACAGGGCATCCAGATCAACATAGCTGGTATCCAGTTGTTCGGTAACGCCCAGGTGCAGCAACATGGTGTCCACGCCATCCGGTGTGACCAGTACCAGGCAGTGCCCGCTGATACCCGGCGCCAGAGGCGTATCCGGTACGTCGATGCCTTCCTGTTGCAGCGTCTGCTGATAAAACCAGCCGGCTGCGTCCTTGGCCAGTTTGGCGGCAAAATGGCATTTTGCTCCCAGGCGCTGGGCCGTAACCAGGCTGTTGGCGGCACTGCCGCCGCCAGACTGAGTGCGCCAGGTAACACCGGCCCCCGGGGCCTGCAGAGCGGCGTGCAGAATCTGGAATCGGGCCTGGTCAATGACATACCGGTCGCCTGGAGTGTAACCCAGGTCGTTGAGGAATTCCGGGCTCACAGAAAATTCCACATCCACGATGGCGTGACCCAGTGCAAAGAGTTCGCATGAAGGCATTACATTTTCCGGGGTGGGGCTACCCTGTTGCATCATTGATACCGCATAATCAGGCATGAAATCCGCCGGGTCAGCCAATCTGGCCCGACTACTGAATGGAAGTCTAACTGAGAGCCTTATGACGCACAAACGCTCCCGATGGCGCCAGGCCGGCGGTGTATTGCTGAAGCTGACCATTGTCGGTCTGGTCTGCATGGTTGCCCTGGTGGTGTACCTGGATTTTTACGTGCGTGATCGCTTTGATCAGCACAGCTGGTTTGTGCCGGCGCGAGTGTATGGTGCACCGCTCGAGCTGCGGCCGGGCAGCGAGCTGGAAATGAACGAAGTGCTCTGGTGGCTGGATCGAATGGGATATCGTCCCGTCCCGGATGTTACGGGACCGGGTGATTACCGAATGGACATCCAGGACATCACTCTGTTTACCCGCGCTTACGAATTCTGGGACGGCGCCGAAAACGCACGCGAACTGCAACTGGAATTCACCAATGAGCGCCTGACCCGCATCGAGGATCGCCACGGCAACCGGATTACCTCGGCAAGGCTTGCGCCCCCGGTACTGGGAACGATTTCTCCCGTACACGAGGAAGACCGCGTGCTGGAACGGCTGGAAGACGTACCGCCTACGCTGGTGGCCGGACTTATTGCCGTGGAAGACAGACGGTTTCTCAACCACCGGGGCATCTCCCTGGTCGGTATCAGCCGGGCGCTGGTAGCCAATGTGCGCTCCGGACGGGTAGAGCAGGGTGGCAGCACGCTCACGCAGCAGTTGGTCAAGAACATGTTCCTGACCTCGGATCGCAGTTTGTGGCGCAAGGGCATTGAAGCCATCATGGCCGTTCTGCTGGAGTTGCATATCGACAAGGAAGCCATCCTTGAGGCCTACATCAACGAGGTGTTTGTGGCCCAGGACGGTCAGCGTGCCATCCACGGGTTTGGTCTTGCGGCCCAGCACTTCTACGGAAGGCCCCTGAACGAACTGTCCATTTCACAGCAGGCCATGCTGATCGGCCTTTTGCGGGGGCCATCGTTCTACTCCCCCAGTCGCAACCCGCAACGAGCCATGGCGCGGCGCAATGTGGTGCTGGACGTTATGGCCGAGCAACGGGTCATTACCGAGCAGCAGCGTGAGCAGGCACAGCGTGAAGGCTTGCGCCTCAATGCAGGCTCGACCCAGGGGCCCAATGACGCTGCCCTGAGTCTGGTCCGGCGTCAGCTTCGTGTCTGGTATCCGGACCGGGATCTGCAGCAGGATGGTCTGACTATCCACACAACCATCGACATATACGCTCAGGAAATCGCCCAGCGAGAGATGACCGCTTCATTGCAGGGGCTGGAGCGCCAGTACGGCTTGCCTAACGGGCAGTTGCAGGGTGCGCTGGTGCTGGTGGACCGGGATTCCGGTCAGGTTCGTGCGGTGGTGGGTGATCGGGCCCATGTGCGCGGGGGCTTCAATCGGGCGCTGGATGCCCGACGGCCCGTTGGTTCATTGCTCAAGCCGGCCATGTACCTGGCAGCGTTGGAACACGATTGGCACTGGCTGTCGCCCGTTGATGACAGTCCGGTGGTCGTGGCGGGTCGGGATGGCTCGCAATGGCAACCGCAGAATTTTGACCTGCAGTCCTACGGTGAAGTACCCATGTGGGAGGCCATGGCGCGGTCCTACAACCAGGCCGCAGCCCGCACGGGGATGGAAATTGGCCTGGGCGAGGTGCTGGACAGCATCGAACGCCTGGGTTACAGCCGTAACCTGCCGGTGGTGCCCTCGGTGATTCTGGGGGCGGTAGAGATGAGCCCCTACGATGTGGCCCAGATCTACCAGCCCCTGTTTGCCGGCGGGGCGATGTCGCCTCTGTCTGCCATTGTGGCCGTGACGGACGGCGACGATCGGGTGCTGGGGCAATTCCGTTCCCGGCGCAAGCAGGTGGTGGCGCCGGAGCATGCGCAGGCTCTTCATTCCGGGCTGGTCCTGTCGGTTCAGGCGGGCACGGGACAGTACGCCAGTCGGGCCCTGTCGGCGTCCTTGCGACCGGCGGGTAAAACCGGTACGTCGGATGATCAGCGCGACAGCTGGTTTGCCGGTGAGGCCGGGCATTTGCTGGGTGTGGCCTGGGTGGGAACGGATGACAACCAGCCTTTGCCCCTCACTGGCAGCACGGGTGCACTGCCCCTCTGGACCCGGGTCATGGATGAAGTGGCTCACCCGACCCTGGAACCCGAAGTCCTGCATTCATCGCTGAGCTGGGTGAGTTGGGATTCCGCGGGGAACGGACGTTACTGGCTGGGGGATTGCCAGGCCCAGCGTCTGGCAGTCCCTGTAGACGTGGCCAGTGAGGTCACCTCGCGAAACTGCTCCGGAGAGCCTGGAGAAACAGGCACGGAACCCGATGATTCGAGTTGGAACTGGCTTAGAAACCTGTTTTGAGGTACCGGGTTGCTATACTGTGTAACAGTCACTTGAAACAGGGGACTGTATGATTACGGTGCGCCGCTATCTGGATAATGTGGAGGCAGAACTGGCTCTGGGTCGCCTGCAGGCAGACGGCATAGATTGTCGCCTGCAGAATACTGCGCTGCAGAACATCAGTCATGCCCTGGTGGACATCTTGCTTCAGGTTGATGAAGACGATCTGGTGTTGGCTGATCGCCGGTTGAAGGAAATGGAAGCGGGTGATGTGGAAATTGACGAGAATTGGGGTGAGGAGGCCCGTGGTGACTCACCCTACTGATAGAGACAATGCGTCAGCGACTGGAGCCAGCAGGCGGTGACCTCGACCTCAGTGCGTCAGTGGGCTGGCGTCGGCCTGAGGGTCTTCGTCTCCGTCCAGCCAGTAGGCAGGTTTTGAAAAGGCCTGCTCGATCTGGCGTGCCAGGTCGTCCGAAATGTGCAAATGGCTGCCCTGACGCAGCATGGCGTCCATGACCTTGGGTTCCTTGCCGAGGCAATATGCCAGCTCTTCCGGGCCAATGGCATTTTCCTTCAGCAATTCATAAACGTGCGACCGACGAGTGGTATCCAACTGACCCATTGCGCTAACCTCCGAGCAACATGACCATACCCTCATATATGGACGCTGAACTCCGAAAAGTCCAGTAATACTGACATCGAATTTACCATTCAGGACACTATGCGTTCTCAAATCCTTTCCCGCCAGGCAACAATCGGTCGGCCAGACTCGACATTGCCCGGCATACCATGGAAAACCTTACAGATTGATTGACCCCTGCCTGTGGTAAACATATGTTTCAAACATCCGTTTGAATTTGGGTGCTGATGCAATCGCACCCCACCACCGAGGTAACACACCATGCCAGAATACAAGGTCCCCCTGCAGGACATGCAGTTCCTGCTGCACGAAGTCTATGACGCCGATACTCATTATCAGCGGGTGGGCGCTGAAGATGCCAGCCGCGACATGCTGGATGCCATCATGGCCGAGGGCGCGAAATTCTGCGAGCAGGTGCTGGCACCTTTGAATGCAGTGGGCGATCAGGAAGGCTGCACGTTGACAGACAGCGGCGTGACAACACCCACGGGCTTCCGTGAGGCCTATCAGCAGTTTGTGGATAACGGCTGGGCCGCCCTTGCCGCTCCCACCGAGTTTGGCGGTCAGGGCATGCCCGAATCCGTCGGTCACATCATTTCCGAGATGGCCGGTACGGCCAACTGGTCCTGGTCCATGTACCCTGGCCTGAGCCACGGCGCGCGCAATACCATTTCCCTGCACGGCACTGACGAGCAGAAAGAAGTCTACCTGTCGCGTCTGAGCACCGGTGAGTGGACCGGCACCATGTGTCTCACCGAGGCGCATTGCGGCTCTGACCTGGGTCTGCTGAAAACCAAGGCCGAGCCTCTTGACGGCGATGCCGAATCCGCCGAGCGCTACGCCATCACCGGCTCCAAGATTTTCATCTCGTCCGGTGACCATGATATGGCCGAAAACATCGTGCACATCGTGCTGGCGCGTCTTCCGGGTGCCCCCGAGGGCACCAAGGGTATATCCCTGTTCATCGTGCCCAAGATCCTGCCGGACGGTACACCAAACGCCGTGAAGTGTGGCTCTCTGGAGCACAAGATGGGCATTCACGGCAACGCCACCTGTGTCATGAACTTTGACGGCGCCACCGGCTTTCTTATTGGTCCGCCCAACAAGGGCCTGAACTGCATGTTCACCTTCATGAATTTCGCCCGTATCGGTACCGCCATGCAGGGTGTGGCCTCGGCCGAGCTGTCGTATCAGGGCGCCAGTGCCTATGCCAAAGATCGTCTGGCCATGCGTTCGCTCACCGGCCCGAAAAACGCGGACGGCCCGGCCGACCCCATTATCGTACATCCGGATGTGCGGCGCATGCTGCTGACTCAGCGGGCGTTCGCCCAGGGTGGCCGAGCCATGCTGTATGACCTGTCGCAGAAAGTGGATCTGGTCCACCATCTCGACGACAAGGACGAGCGTCAGGCTGAAGACGATCTGTTGTCCTTTCTGACGCCCATTGCCAAGGCGTTTTTGACTGAAGTCGGGCTGGAATCCGCCAACCTGGGTATGCAGGTCTACGGTGGTCATGGTTATATTCAGGAGTGGGGCATGTAACAGATTGTCCGTGACGCTCGCATTTCGACTATCTACGAAGGCACCACGGGTATTCTGTCGCTGGATCTGCTGGGCCGCAAGGTGCTCATGACCCAGGGCCAGATGCTGAAAAACTTTACCAGGGTGGTTCACAAGTTCTGCAAGGCACATGATGGTGCCAAAGGGGTCAAGCCGTTGATCAAGACCCTGAATGCCTACAACAAGGAATGGGGTGATGTGACCACCAAGGTGGGCATGAAAGCCATGATGAACAAGGAAGAAGTGGGTGCGGCAGCCTATGATTACCTGATGTACTCCGGCTATGTCACCCTGGCGTATTACTGGGCACGCATGGCGGTGACGGCCCAGGAAGCTCTGGCAACCGCAGAGGACAAGGCGTTCTACCAGGCCAAACTGGACACCGCTCAGTTCTATTTCGAGCGAATCCTGCCGCGTGCAGAGAGCCACAAGGCTGCCGTCCTGGCGGGCAGGGACAGTCTGATGGATATGCCGGAAACTTCTTTCTGAGGCCTGTTCGGCGCAATGCAGTAACCGATGGCGGGGGCCGCATCAGCCGCCCCCTGATGCACGACTAGGGGAGATCAAGCGTATGGCGGATTATCAAGCACCACTGGAAGACATGCGGTTTCTGCTGCATGACGTATTCCGACTGCCGGATCAGTGGGCAGACATGCCCGAGCTGGCCGAAATGAGTGGCGATCTGGCGGATGCCATTCTCGAAGAGGGCGGAAAGGTGTGCGCCCAGGTCTTCGCACCCATCAATCGCAGTGGCGATGAAATCGGCTGTCAGTGGCACGACGGTGACGTGACCACACCCGAGGGCTTCAAGGAAGCCTGGAAGACCTTCGCCGACGCAGGCTGGGTCGGCCTGGGCGGTGCCCCCGAGTTTGGCGGCCAGGGTGTACCCAAGGGTCTGACTGTTCTGTTTGAAGAAATGCAGTACGCCACCAATTCGTCGCTGGCGTTGTACAGTGTGCTTACAGCCGGGGCCTGTCTGACCCTGAACGCTCACGGCAGCGAGGCTCTGAAGAACACCTACCTGCCGCCCATGTACGAGGGCCGGTGGACCGGCACCATGTGTCTCACGGAGCCTCATGCGGGCACGGATCTGGGGATTATCCGTACCAAGGCGGAACCACTGGATGACAACGCGTATGCCATCAGTGGCACCAAGATCTTTATCACCGGCGGCGAGCATGATCTGACGGAAAACATCGTGCATCTGGTGCTGGCCAAACTCCCGGACGCGCCGCCAGGGCCGAAGGGCATCAGCCTCTTTGTGGTACCGAAATACCATGTGGGAGAAGACGGCTCGGCCGGTGAACGCAATGCTGTGCACTGCGGGTCCATTGAGCACAAGATGGGCATCAAGGCCAGCAGCACCGCTGTGCTCAATTTCGACGGTGCCACCGGTTACCTGGTGGGTGAGGCGCACAAGGGGCTGGGCTATATGTTCACCATGATGAATTATGAGCGCCTGTCCATTGGCTTGCAGGGCACGGGTCAGGCCGACTGGTCGTACCAGCAGGCGTTGGCCTATGCGAAAGACCGGGTACAGTCCCGGGCGGCGGATAAATCCCTGCGCACGGGCGAGGCGGCCGACCCCATCATCGTGCATCCGGACGTGCGCCGCATGCTGTTGACTCAGAAAGCCTGGGTGGAAGCCGGACGCGCCCTGGCGGTGTACCTGGGCGGGCAACTGGATGCGGTGAAATACCATCCGGACACCGCAATACAGGAACGGGCCGCTGGTCGCGTTGCCCTGCTGACGCCGGTGGCCAAAGCGTTCTTTACGGACCGGGGGCTGGACTGCACGGTGCTGGCGCAGCAGGTTTTCGGCGGTCACGGGTATGTGCGTGAGTGGGGCATGGAACAGGCGGTACGCGACGCCCGGATTGCCCAGATTTACGAAGGCACCAACGGCATTCAGGCCATGGACCTGATCGGGCGCAAGGTGCTGGCCAACAAAGGTGAATGGTTGCAGCAGTTCTTCGCCGACATCCGGATGGACCTGGAAGCCGTGAGCAGTGACCGGCACCGACAGAAAGACGATCTGGTGCGTGTCATGACCTCGGTCGAAGACCATGTGGGCCGGTGGCTGAAATCGGACGATGCGAACCTGGCCGGTACGCAGGCCTATAACCTCATGGAACTGGTGGGTTACGTCGCCTATGGCTGGCTCTGGCTGCGCATGGCGAGCAATGATCAGGCCGGGCAGGGCAAGGCAGACACCGCCGGTTTCTACTTTGCCTGGCTCTGGCCTCAGGTCGATACGCTGGTGCGTCGAATGGAGTGTGACAGCCAGGCCTTTATGGCGCCGGGGCTGTAAGAGCTCTTTTCCGGCTCAGGCGTCCGAAGCCTGAGCCGAGTCGT
>LFIK01004222.1_pt1 | contig 11627 bp, 9 predicted proteins | sample 643401 | NCBI WGS metagenome assembly LFIK01 (sample SAMN03777447, study PRJNA286221) | soda lake metagenome | biome: soda lake; feature: Kulunda steppe; material: water; isolation source: sample T5-Br brine of Lake Tanatar-5 | place: Russia: Kulunda steppe | collected 2010-07 | reverse complement strand
TCATGAACTGTTCGACGGCCAGTCGTTCCGGGTTGTCGCGGAAGCCGAACAGCTCGGCGATGGTGCGCTGGTGGTCGAACTGCAGGCGGTCCTCGGCGCGTCCGGTGAGCATATGCAGGGCGTAGCGCACCTGCCACAGGAACGCCTGGCCCTGGCTGAGGATGCGCAGCTCGGGATCGTTAATGAAGCCGTTGGCGACCAGATCCTCGTAGCGCTGGCTGCCGAAGTGGCGTTTGGCCACCCAGCCGATCATCTGGATGTCGCGCAGGCCCCCGGGGGAGCTCTTGATGTTGGGTTCGAGATGGTATTCGGAGTTGTTGAAGCGATGGTGGCGGCTGATCTGCTCCTGCCACTTGGCCTCGAAGAAGCGGTCAGCGGGCCACAGCCGCGTGGGCGCGAGGCGCGCCTTCATGGCCGCTCGAAGCCGCTCCGGGCCGGCGACGGTGCGGCTCTCCAGGAGGTTGGTGATCACCGTGACGTCGGCCTCGGCCTCGCGTTCGCAATCGGACAGCGACCTGACGCTGTGGCCGATCTCCAGGCCGATGTCCCACAGGAAGGTGATAAAGGCGGTCAGAGACTCCCGGTAGGGCGTATCGTCGTCGTGCTCGAGCAGTAGCAGCAGGTCGACGTCCGAGTGGGGATGCAGTTCGCCGCGTCCGTAGCCGCCGACCGCCAGCAGTGCCACGCCGCCGTTGGGCCAGTCATGCTGCTCCCAGGCCACCGCCAGCAGCTGATCCAGGCACCAGGCGCGGCCATGGATCAGGTCGCGGATGTCGGCGCCCTCCCGGAAGCGTCCGTTGAGCCGGTCCTGAATTGCGCGCAGCGCCGCCTTGAAGGGAGCGATGGGCGAGCGGTTGCCCTCGAGTTCGGCGCGGAAGGCGTCGGCGTCGAACAGGCTGTCGTCGGGGGAAAAGCGGTAGTGGTGGAGCAGCATGGCGTCAGCGCTCGAGGAAGGAGAGGTCTTCGTCGCGGCGCGCGGTAAGCACCTCGACGCCGGTCTCGGTCACCAGCAGGGTGTGCTCCCACTGAGCAGAGAGGCTGCGGTCCTTGGTGATGGCGGTCCAGCCGTCGCGGAGCACCTTGGTGCGGGAGTCGCCGACGTTGATCATCGGCTCGATGGTAAAGCACATGCCGGCAGCCAGTTCGATGTCTGCCTCGGGGGCGTAGCCGTCGTAGTGCAGCACCTGGGGCTCCTCATGGAAGCCGGCACCGATGCCGTGGCCGCAGAAGTCACGTACCACCGAGTAGCCGTTGGCTTCGGCGTGGCCCTGGATGGCGCGGGCAAGCGTGGAGAGGCGGGCGCCCGGGCGCACGAGGGCGATACTGCGATACAGGCACTCCTGGGTGACGCGACACAGCCGCTCGCCCTGGATGGTCTCGCCGATCACGAACATCACGCTGGAGTCGCCGTGGTAGCCGTCGGCGGTCTTCACGGTGATGTCCAGATTCATGATGTCGCCCTTCTTCAGCGTCTTGCTGTCGTCTGGGATCCCGTGGCACACCACGTGGTTGATGGAGGTGCACACCGATTTGGGAAAGCCGTGGTAGTCGAGCGGGGCGGGGGTGGAGCCGAGCTCGTCGACGATATAGGCGTGGCAGCGGTGGTCGATCTCGCCGGTGGAGATGCCGGCCTTGACGAAGGGGGTGATAATTTCCAGCACACTGGCGGCCTGGCGGCCGGCTTCGCGCATCTTCTCGATCTCGTCGGGCGTCTTGATGGGTACGTTCATGGAATCTCGGGGGGTAGGGGGTGGGGTCGCCCTGGCGACTTCAACTTGCGCATGATCCATGGTATAAAGCTGCGCGCCTCCCTGCAATCGCCCGTGCTTCATCGCCAACCCACGTCGAAGCTTCGCCGTGAGGGCCACACGAAGAGCGGGGGCAGGGCGGCTAAATTCAATGCAACGCCTTGAAATCACACACGCACCGGCACATGGTCCCGGGTGCTGTCGTGGTCATCTCGCGATGATGCGGCGGTCGGATCCATGGGGTGCGTGGAGGCCTAACCCGATTTTCCAGGAGTCATCCATGGCACACGTCAATATGCGTGACCTGCTCAAGGCAGGCGCTCACTTCGGTCACCAGACCAAATACTGGAATCCGAAGATGAGCAAGTTCATCTTCGGCGCCCGTAACAAGATCCACATCATCAACCTCGAGCATACCTTGCCGGCCCTCAACGAGGCCATTGATGTGGTCGAGAAGATGGCCGCGTCCAACAACAAGGTCATGTTCGTCGGCACCAAGCGCAGCGCCAGCAAGATCATCAAGGAAGAGGCCAAGCGCGCCGGTCAGCCTTATGTCAATCACCGCTGGCTGGGTGGCATGCTGACCAACTACAAGACCATCCGCCAGTCCATCAAGCGGCTGCGCGACCTCGAGACCATGCGCGAGGACGGCACCTTCGAGAAGTTGACCAAGAAGGAAGTCCTGATGGCGACCCGCGAGCAGGACAAGCTCGAGCGGTCCATCGGTGGTATCAAGGAGATGGGCGGCCTGCCCGACGCCCTGTTCGTGATCGACGTGGACCACGAGCGCATCGCCATCAACGAGGCGAACAAGCTGGGCATTCCGGTCATTGGCGTGGTGGATACCAACTCCAACCCGGATGGCGTCGACTACGTGATCCCGGGCAACGATGACTCCATCCGCGCCATTCAGATCTACGTCGGGGCCATCGCCGACGCCTGTGCCCGTGCGAAGGAAGGTCGTGCCGACGAGTTCGTCGAAGTGACCGACGAAGCCGTTCAGGAAAGCGACAGCGCCGCCGAGTGATCGCGGCCCGTCTGGTCGGTGGCCGTCGCCACAGCAGCTGGTGCCAGGTCGGCCGGCCAGACAAGAAGGGGGCCGAGGCCCCCTTTTTTCAAAGTATTCGCCGGATTCGTCCCAGCGACGGGTCTGCTATCCGTTGACACACAGATTCAGAGGTAAACCCCATGGCAGCTATCAGCGCCTCCCAGGTCAAGGAACTGCGCGAGCGTACCGGGCTCGGCATGATGGAGTGCAAGAAGGCCCTCACCGAAACCGACGGTGACATCGAGGTCGCCATCGAGAACCTGCGCAAGAGCTCCGGGCTCAAGGCCGCCAAGAAGGCCGATCGCACCGCCGCCGAGGGCGCCGTGGCGACCCGCGTGGCGGATGACGGCAGCTATGGTGTGATGGTCGAGATCAACTCCGAGACCGACTTCGTCTCTCGCGATGACAACTTCAAGGATTTCGCCACAAAGATCGTCGACGCCTTCTTCGCCGCCAAGAGTGAAGACGTGGCCGCGGTCATGGCCGGTGACCTCGAGACTGCTCGGGAACAGCTGGTGCAGAAGATCGGCGAGAACATCGGCGTGCGTCGCAGCGTCGTCGTCGAGGCCGGCGAGGGTGGCCTGGTGGGCGAGTACGTCCATGGCGGCCGAATCGGCGTGCTGACCGTGCTGAAGGGCGGTAACGCCGAGGTGGCCAAAGACGTCTCCATGCACGTCGCCGCCATCAACCCGACCGTGGCCCGTCCCGAGGACATGCCCCAGGAGCAGTTGGACAAGGAGAAGGAGATTATCCTCGCCCAGCCCGACATGGCCGGCAAGCCCGAGAATATCGCCGAGAAGATGGTCCAGGGTCGCCTGAAGAAGTACCTGGCCGAGGTCAGCCTGACCGAGCAGCCCTTCGTCAAGGATCCGGACCAGAGCGTGGCCGAATTCGTCAAGGCGGCCGGCGGCGAAGTCCTCGGTTTTACCCGCTTCGAAGTGGGCGAGGGCATCGAGAAGGAAGAGGTCGACTTCGCCAAGGAAGTGATGGAACAGGCCAAGCGCAGCTGAGGTAAGACGTTCCCGCAGGATGATGGCGTGCGCGCGAGCGCACGCCTTCGCGTATCCGGCCGCTAGACCGGCCACCCGACATGTCACCGCTGATGCCCAGGAGAGAGCCATGCCTACCACCGATCACGTCGAGACGCCGCCCAAGGCCCGCTCCGAGAAGTCGAAGTACAAGCGAATCCTGCTCAAGCTCTCCGGCGAGGCGTTGACCGGCGATGCCGAGTTTGGCATCGACCCCAAGGTGCTGGATCGCCTGGCCCTGGAAATCGGCCAGCTGGTAGGGATCGGGGTGCAGGTCGGCATCGTGGTCGGCGGCGGCAACCTCTTTCGCGGTGCCGCCCTGCACGCGGCGGGCATGGATCGGGTCACCGGCGACCACATGGGCATGCTGGCCACGGTGATGAATGCCCTGGCCATGCGCGATGCCCTGGAGCGCTCCAATATCCGCTCGCGGGTGATGTCTGCCATCCCCATGAGCGGGGTGGTGGAGCACTACGATCGCCGCACCGCCATCCGCTATCTGACCTCCGGGGATGTGGTACTGTTCTCGGCCGGTACCGGCAACCCCTTCTTTACAACAGACTCCGCGGCCTGCCTGCGCGGGATCGAGATAGACGCCGACGTGGTGGTCAAGGCCACCAAGGTGGACGGGGTCTACGACAAGGACCCGGTCAAGCATGCCGATGCGGTCAAGTACGATCAGCTCAGCTATGACGATGCCCTGGACCAGAAGCTCGGCATCATGGATTTGACCGCCATCTGCCTGGTGCGTGACCATGACATGCCGGTCCGCGTCTTCAATATGAACAAGCCCGGCGCCCTGCTCAATCTGGTGGTTGGCGGCGAGGAAGGCACGCTGATAGACAGAGGTTGATATCGTGATCAATGACATCAAGAAGGATGCGGAAGCCCGCATGAAGAAGAGCGTCGAAGCTCTTCAAGGCAATCTGAACAAGATCCGGACCGGGCGTGCCCACTCCAGCATCCTGGATTCGGTCACCGTGGACTACTACGGCAGTCAGGTGCCCCTGAACCAGGTGGCGAACATCAACACCGAGGACGCCCGTACCCTCTCCGTGGTGCCCTGGGAGCAGAGCATGGTGCCCAAGGTCGAGAAGGCCATCATGACCTCCGATCTCGGTCTGAATCCTTCGACTGCCGGCACCAACATCCGCGTGCCGATGCCGATGCTCACCGAGGAGACGCGCAAGGGCTACATCAAGCAGGCTCGCTCTGAGGCCGAGCACGCTCGGGTAGCCGTTCGCAATGTGCGGCGCGATGCCAACGGCGATACCAAGTCGCTGCTCAAGGATAAGGAGATCTCCGAGGACGAGCAGCACCAGGCCGAGGACGCGATCCAGAAGCTCACCGACAAGTACATCGCCGAGATCGACAAGATGCTGGAGTCCAAGGAACACGACCTGATGCAGATCTGAGGAGCGCCGGGAGGCCGCCAGGAGGGCGGCCTCCCGTCTTGAGCCCCCACTCCCCGATGCGAGACCCCATGACGTCACCGCCTATCTCAGATCCCAGCGCCACGGAAGGCACGCTCGCCACCCCGGGGGGGCAAGCGCTGCCACGCCATGTGGCGATCATCATGGACGGCAACAACCGCTGGGCGCGGGCGCGTGGCCTCTCCGGTGTGCGCGGCCATCATGCCGGCGTCGAGGCGGTACGCGCCACCATCCGCCGGGCCGCCGAGCGCGGGATCGAGACCCTGACCCTGTTCGCCTTCTCCAGCGAGAACTGGAAGCGCCCGCGGGCCGAGGTGAGCGCCCTGATGGAACTCTTCCTGTTGGCCCTCAAGCGCGAGGTGGGCAAGCTCCATGCCAATGGTATCCGCCTCTCGGTGATCGGTGACCTCTCCGCCTTCTCGGAATCGATCAGGAAGTATATCGCCCGTGCCGAGGCGAAGACCCGCGACAACACCGGTCTGCATCTGGTGATCGCCGCCAACTACGGCGGCCACTGGGACCTGGCTCGGGCGGCGCGTCGCCTTGGGGAGCGCGTCGCCGCCGGTGAGCTCGCCCCTGCAGCAATCGACGAAGCCGCCTTCGCCGACGAGCTGAGCCTGGCCGGGGCGCCGTCGGTAGATCTGTGCATCCGCACCAGCGGTGAGCAGCGGATATCCAACTTCGTGCTCTGGGAACTGGCCTACGCCGAGCTTTATTTCACCCCCCGGCTGTGGCCCGACTTCGACGCCGAAGCCTTTGACCTGGCGCTGGATGACTTCCAGCGTCGCCTGCGTCGCTTTGGCATGACCGACGAACAGATCGAGGCCCAACAAGGTGCTTAGACAGCGCATCATTACCGCAGCCTGGCTGGCGCCGCTGATGCTGGCCGGCCTGTTCGGCCTTTCCGGCGGCCCCTTTGCCCTGTTCACGGCGGTCGTCGTGCTGCTGGCCGGATGGGAATGGACCAATCTCGCCGGCATCCGCCGGCGCGACCACCGGCAGATGCTGGTGGGCGCGCTGGCCGCTGCCATGCTGGTGCTGTGGCTCAGCGGTGCGGCCCTGGCCGCCTGGCCTCTGTGGCTGGGCGCCGCCGGCTGGCTGGTCAACCTCTACTGGGTAGTCCACTATCCCGCTCGCGGCGACCAGTGGCAGTCTCCCCCGCGTCGCCTGGCCATGGGGCTGTGGGTGCTGCTGCCGGCCTGGGTGGGCCTCAACGTCCTGCGAGATACCGGCGCCGCGTGGCTGCTCTTCGTGCTGCTGCTGGTGTGGTGTGCCGATATCGGCGCCTACTTTGCCGGACGCGCCTTCGGCCGTCGCAAGCTGGCACCGAGGGTGAGCCCCGGCAAGAGCTGGGAGGGCGTGGCCGGCGGCCTGGCCGCCACCGCGGTGCTGGCGGTGGTCTTTGCCGCCTGGCAAGGACTCGGGCTCGGCGGCGGTCTGGCCCTGCTGCTGGCGACCCTGGCAGTGACCCTGGTTTCGGTGCTCGGGGATCTGCTGGAGAGCATGCTCAAGCGCTACCGCGGCATCAAGGACGCCAGCCAGCTGTTGCCAGGTCACGGTGGCGTACTCGACCGCATCGACAGTCTCACCGCGGCGCTGCCGCTTTTCGCCCTGTTGCTGCTGGGGGTGCTCTAGGGTGGCGTCGACAGAGATCAACGGTCGGCGCCGACAGGCGGTCACCGTGCTGGGGGCCACCGGCTCCATCGGCACCAGCACCCTGGATGTGATCGCCCGTCATCCCGAGCGATACCGGATCCATGCGCTGACCGCCCACCGCTCCCGGGAGCCAATGTTGGCCCTCTGTCTCGTCCATCGGCCCGCCGTGGCGGTGTTGGGAGATGAGCAGGATGCCGCCTGGCTCCGCGCGCGCCTGGCCGAGGCGGGCGTGGTCACCGAGGTCGAAAGCGGTCCGGCGGCCCTGGTGGCGGTGGCCGAGGCCAGCGACGTTGACGTGGTGATGTCGGCCATCGTCGGCGCCGCGGGGCTCCTGCCGACGCTTGCCGCCGTGCATGCCGGCAAGCGTGTGCTGCTGGCCAACAAGGAGGCCCTGGTGATGTCCGGGGCGCTGTTCATGGAGGCGGTGGCAAGGAGCGGGGCGACCCTGTTGCCCATCGATTCCGAACATAATGCCATCTACCAGTGTCTACCCCCTGAGCACCGCGGCGGCCTGGCCCGCCACGGCGTGACTCAGCTGTTGCTGACCGCCTCCGGCGGTCCCCTCCGCGGCTGGTCGCCGGCGGCGCTGGCCGAGGTAACGCCTGACCAGGCCTGCGCCCACCCCAACTGGTCCATGGGTCGCAAGATATCGGTGGATAGTGCCACCCTCATGAACAAGGGGCTTGAGTTGATCGAGGCGTGCTGGCTGTTTGATGCGCGACCCGAGCAGGTCCAGGTGGTGGTGCACCCGCAGAGCGTGATCCACTCCATGGCCGCCTACAGTGACGGCTCGGTGATCGCCCAGCTGGGCAACCCGGACATGCGCACGCCCATCGCCTACGGGCTGGGCTGGCCGGATCGCATCGATGCCGGCGTGGCGGCACTGGACCTCTTCCAGGTGGCCCGGCTCGATTTCGAGCCACCGGACGAGATCGCCTTTCCCTGCCTGAGGCTGGCTCGCGAGGCCATGGCCGCGGGTGGCACGTCTCCGGCGGTGCTCAATGCCGCCAACGAGGTGGCGGTGGAGGCCTTCCTGGACGGTCGGCTCTCCTTTACCGGCATCGCCGACCTGGTGGCCCGGGTGCAGGACACCGAGTCGCTTCAGTCCGTCTGCGACCTCGAGGCGGTGTTGGATGCCGATGCCCGGGCTCGCCGCGCCGCCTCTGCCTGGCTGGCCGGCCACTGAGCCGATGCCAATCCAACCCGACCCCCGAAGGAGACCGACTTGGGCCTGATTCAGAATATCCTGGCCGTTATCGTGGTGCTGGGCCTGCTGATTACCTTCCACGAGTTCGGCCACTTCTGGGTGGCCAGGCGCTGTGGCGTCAAGGTGTTGCGCTTCTCGGTGGGTTTCGGCAAACCGATCTGGTCGCGTCATGACCGCTACGGCACCGAGTTTGTCGTAGCCGCCATCCCGCTGGGTGGCTACGTCAAGATGCTCGACGAGCGTGAATCGCCTGTGCCCGAGGAGCAGCTCGACCAGGCCTTCAATCGCAAGACGGTGTGGCAGCGCATCGCCATCGTCGTCGCGGGCCCTCTGGCCAATTTCCTGCTGGCCATCGTCGCCTACTGGGCGCTGTTCGTGGCCGGTACCACCGCAGTGGCGCCGATGATCGGCAGCGTCGAGCCGGGGTCCCCCGCAGAGCGCGGCGGGCTCACTGCGGGCCAGGAGATCGTCGCCGTGCGCGGCGAGCCGGTCAGGGGTTGGGATGAGATCAATCTCAAGCTGGTCGCCGCCATCGGCGTGAGCGGCGAGATTCGCGTGGATGCCCGCGCCGATGCGACCGCGGACCCTAGCGAGTATCGCCTGCCGGTGGAGAACTGGATGGTCCGCCAGGACCCGCCCCAGCCGCTGCCGAGTCTCGGCGTGACCCCGTGGCGCCCGCCCTTCCCTGCGGTGCTGGGCCAGGTGATGCCCGGCGAGGCCGCCGACGCCGCCGGCCTGCAGGCCGGTGATGAGGTATTGGCGGTGGATGGCGCCCCGGTCGATGACTGGTTGCACTTCGTGGATATCGTGCGCGCCAGCCCCGGGGAGGCATTGACGGTTGAGGTGTCCCGGAAGGGCGAGCGGCTCAGCCTCGCCATCACCCCCGGCCGCAATGAATTGGAAGAGGGCGTGTCCATCGGCTACATCGGCGCCGGGGTAGCCTCGGTGGAGTGGCCCGCGGAGTACCTCCGCGAGATCCGCTACGGCCCGATTGCGGCGGTAGGCGAGGCGGTGTCGCGCACGGGCGAGATGACCCTGCTGACACTGGACGCCATCCGCAAGATGCTGGTAGGGCTGATTTCGCCCTCGAATCTGTCGGGGCCGATCACCATCGCCCAGATATCGGGCGACTCGGCCCGTGCGGGCCTGGAGAGCTTCGTCAGCTTCCTTGCCTACCTTTCCATCAGCCTCGGCGTGCTCAACCTGCTGCCGATCCCGATGCTCGACGGTGGCCACCTGCTCTACTATTTCATGGAGGTGGTGCGCGGCCGCCCGGTCTCGGAGCAGGCCCAGGCGATCGGGCTGCGCATTGGCCTGGCACTGGTGGGCACCCTGATGCTGATGGCGATCTATTTCGATCTAATGCGGCTCTGGTAGGCAAGGCCTGCGAGAGTCGCGTTGAGTGCGTCTCGGCAAGGGGCGGCAGGTCTGTCGCCGGGTCAGCCCCGAATGACATGGCCTTGACGACCGCCTTGTCAGCTAGCCGCACAAATGTATAAGGTGCCTGTCTGGACAGGTTTGGCAGATCAACGCGAGCGAATCGACTGCATGAAAATCAAGACCATCGGACTTGCGGCACTGCTGCTCGTCGGGGCCGGTACGGCCCAGGCACAACCCTTCGAGGTTTCGGACATTCGTGTAGAAGGCCTGCAGCGAGTCTCCGCCGCCTCCGTCTTCAACGCCTTCCCTGTCAGCGCCCGCGACCGCGTCGATGATCGCGAACTGGCGGAGGCAACCCGCAGCCTGTTCGCCACCGGCATGTTCGAGGACATCAGCCTCGCCCGCGACGGTGACGTGCTGATCATCCAGGTGGTGGAGCGGCCGACCATCAGCCGACTCAACATCAGCGGCAACCGCCAGATCGGCGACGAGGAGCTGCGCCGGGGCCTGCGCCAGGCCGGCCTGGCCGAGGGCGAAGTGCTTCAGCTCTCCACCCTGGAGGAGATTCAGCGCGAGCTGGAGGGCGTCTATCAGGGGCAGGGCCGCTACAGCGCCAGCATCGAGACCAGCGTGCGCGAGATCGACGAGGGCCGCGTTCAGGTCAACGTGGACATCAACGAGGGCGCCGTGGCGCGCATTCGCCAGATCAACCTCGTCGGCAACCGTGCCTTCGACGATGACACCCTGCGAGACGTCTTCGAGCTCAACGACCGCCCCGGGCGCATCTTCGGCTGGTTCTCTCGGGATGAGTACTCCCGCGAGGCGCTGGCCGGCGATCTGGAGCGCCTTCGCTCCTTCTATCTGGACCGCGGCTACGTCAACTTCAACGTCGAATCGACCCAGGTCTCGATCAGCCCTGACAAGTCGCAGATCTTCATCACCGTCAACGTCAGTGAGGGTCGTCAGTACCGCATCGGCGACGTGCGCTTCGTGGGTGATATGCAGATCAGCGAGCGCGAGGCCCGCGAGCTGCTGGCCGTGGAGCAGGGCCAGGTGTTCTCCCGCAGCGACGTGACCGCCTCCGCAGAGGCGCTGCGCGGGCGTCTCGGTGCCGAGGGTTTCGCCTTTGCCAGCGTCGATGGCATCCCCGAGGTCTCCGCCGATGGCGATGCCGTCGACCTCGCCTTCCGGGTCGACGCCGGGCGCCGCGCCTACGTGCGCCGCATCGAGTTCGTCGGCAACACCACCACTCAGGACGAGGTGCTGCGACGCGAGATGATTCAGCTGGAGGGGGCGCCGGCCTCGACTCAGTCGATCACCCAGTCCCGCCAGCGCCTCGAGCGTCTGGGCTTCTTCCGCCAGGTGGATGTGGAGACCCGGCCCGTGGCCGGCGAGCCGGACAAGCTCGATGTCACCTATACCGTGGAGGAGCAGCCCTCCGGCTCCATCTCCGCCAGCGTCGGTTTCTCCCAGAGCGCCGGTATCATCTACGGCGTGGGGCTCTCCCAGACCAACTTCCTGGGCACCGGCAACCGGGTGAACGTCGGCGCCCAGCGCAGCGACACGTTTACCAGCGTCAACTTCGGTTTCACGGACCCCTACTGGACCCTCGACGGTATTTCTCGCGGCTATAATCTCTACTACCGCGAGACCGACTTCGAAGATTCCGACATTTCTACCTACTCCACCGACGCCTACGGCGCAGGGATCAACTTCGGCTATCCGATCAACGAGATCACCCGCCTCAACTTCGGCGCCGCGGTGGAGGACCTGACGGTCAAGACCTATCGCGATACCGCCCAGGAGATCCGGCAGTACGTGGAGGATCAGGGTGAAGGTGCCCAGAGCGTGAAGCTGACCGCCAGCTGGACCCGCAACAACCTCAATCGCGGCATCATGCCCACCGCCGGCAACTATCAGCGCCTGTCGCTGGAGACCGCGGTGCCCGGCAGCGACGCCGAGTATTACAAGCTGCGCGCCCAGGCCCGCCAGCTCTTCCCGCTCAACGACAATCACGACTGGGCGCTGAAGTTCAGCGGCGAGGTGGGCTACGCCGATGTGGTCGGCAGCGACCCCTATCCCTTCTACGAGAACTTCTATGCCGGTGGTCTCGGCTCGGTGCGAGGC
>LFIK01004220.1_pt1 | contig 11627 bp, 9 predicted proteins | sample 643401 | NCBI WGS metagenome assembly LFIK01 (sample SAMN03777447, study PRJNA286221) | soda lake metagenome | biome: soda lake; feature: Kulunda steppe; material: water; isolation source: sample T5-Br brine of Lake Tanatar-5 | place: Russia: Kulunda steppe | collected 2010-07 | reverse complement strand
GTGTAGCCGGTCGCGGGTGACCGCTTCAGCGCACCGAGGTGGCCGCGTGGTGGGGTTGGTGCGCACGCGTGGTCACGCGCGACCGCCCCAGCGCCCCAGCGCGCCGGCATCCCAGCACCCCGGCGCGCCGGCATCCCAGCACCCCGGCGCGGGGCGGCCCGGCGCCCCAACCTCCGACGGCCGTTTCCACACCAGAAGCACACGCCGGATGCCACACTGCAACCGGAGTAGGTGTGCAGGCCTCGTGGCACGCGTGTGGAGCGTCTAGCGTGCCGCGGACAGCGGGCGTGGAGCGTCTCGATCGTCGCCGCTGGTGCGGAAGGTGACTGCGCAGCGGCCGGTCGGTCCGTCATCGCAACGCATCGTCGTGAGGCAGCAACAGGGGGTCGGACTCGTGATCGTGCTGGTGTTGGGACTCGCCGGTCTGGCGTTCGGCGCGTACAACTTCGCCATGCTCCGGCAGTTCGACGGCCTCACCGGGGTCCGCCCAGGGGGAGCGCACGTGTCGCGCCGCATCTGCGTGGTCGGTATCGCCCAGCCGTGGGACCCTCCAGAGCCTTCACCGGTCACCGAACAGCCGGTGCTGTGGAGCGAAGCGCGCCGGGAGACCACCACGATCTCCAGCCGCGGTGATCGGGCGGGTACCAGGACACGCAGCAAGCGTCATGGCCGTGTTCGTACCCGGTTCCAGGTGGTCGACGAGGTGGACGGCGCCAGCGCGATCGGTGTGGACGGCAACAAGCTGCCTGATACGTCGGTCAAGTTGCCGGAGAAGGCCTACGGCCACCGACAGAGCATGACCCGGATCAAGGAGGTTGCCCTGCTTCCGGGTACCCGGGTCTACGTGACCGGTCAACTCAAGGACGCGGGCGGGTACCTGTTGTTCGGTCGCGGGTGCCAACTCCAGGATGTGGCCCCGGAGACGAGGGCGGCACACCACCGGCAGATGGCGATGCTCGGTGGGATCGGTGGGGTGGCGGGCTTGCTGATCGGCGGCGTGGTGGTCCTGTTCGGCTGATCGGGCCGCTTGGCACCGATGCAGCGGCTTCTGGTGCCGCGATCGGTGTGCTGGCCGATGCGGCCAGTCGTGGTCACCATCGCTATCGCGCGCGAGACCTCGTGGTGCTCGCACGCCCTGCGTAGCCCGCCGCTGCGGTCAGAGTGGCGCCCCTTGCTCCACAACCTATTTAGCGATAAGTTAACACATGATAGTCTGCAGTTGTCGACCTCGACGCCGTCAGAAGCGAGGAGCAGCCATGGGGCAGGGCGATCGGATGACCACACCCGGTGATGGAGGCGCGCATCGCGATCCCGCCACCACAAGCGACGGCGCATCGCCTGCGGCCGTGACGGTTTCCGGCAGCGATACCGCCGGGCCGGACGCGGCCCCGGCGCGACTGCGCGACGACAGCATCGATCCCGTGGACGCGGTGGAGGGGGCACAGCCGGAGGGCCCTGGTGACGATCGGACCACAGCAGCAACGGGTGGTCGGTTCGCTCGCGTGCCCCGCTGGTTGCGGATCAGCGTGGTCGTGCTGCTCGTGCTGTCGGTCGCGGGCTACGCGGGGTACCGCTACCTGCTGACCACCGAGTACGGGGTCTTCTTCACCCTGTTCGCTGACGATCGCCGCGCGGACAACTTCCGCGCGATGGATGACATCTTCCCAGCTCGCGACGTCGCGGCGACGGGTGCCGTCTGGCAGTTCGCGGAGGAGCCCCGCCCGCTCCCTGAGACCTACGGGTTCGAGGGTGAGCAGCGTGAGCTCGAGGGGTTCCTCGATCGAACGGAGACCACGGGACTGCTGGTGCTCGACGGTGAGACGGTCGTCCACGAGCGGTACGAGCAGGGCTACGACGCGGATGCGCGCATCACCTCCTGGTCGGTGGCCAAGTCCTTCGTTGCCACGCTGGTCGGCATCGCTGACGCGCAGGGGGACATCGACTCCATCGACGACGAGGTCGTCGACTACGTGCCGGCCCTGGTGGGCAGCGGTTACGACGGTGCGACCATCCGGGACCTGCTCACGATGTCGAGCGGGGTGGCGTTCGACGAGGGGTACGACTCCACCTTCGCCGATGTCAACATGATCTTCCTCCGCGCCTTTGCCTTCGGCGAGCCCATGTTGGACTACTACGCGGCTCTCGAGCGGGAGCGGACGCCCGGGACCTACAACGAGTACATCTCCTCGGACACCGGTGTGCTCGCCGCGGTGCTGAGCGCAGCGACCGGCAGCAGCGTCAGCGACCTGCTCGAGCGATGGATCTGGGAGCCGGTGGGCATGGAGCGGGACGCGTTCTGGAGCCTGGATCGCAGCGGCGAGGAGATCGGGTTCTGCTGTCTCAACGCGAGCTTGCGGGACTACGGCCGTTTCGGTCTGCTCTACGCCCGCGACGGGGTGCGGGACGGGCAGCGGATCCTGCCCGAGGGCTTCGTGCGCGCCGCCACGACCCCGGAAGCTCCGCGCCTCGAGCCCGGTGACAACCCGGACTCCTTCTGGACCTTCGGGTACGGCTACCAGTGGTGGATCCCCGAGCAGCCCCGAGCCGGCGAGTTCGTCGCCATCGGGGTGTGGGGCCAGTACGTGTACGTCGATGCCGAGCGCGATGTCGTCATCGTGCGCACCGCCACCGACCCGGGCTTCGATGACCACGACCACGAGGCCATCGAGGTCTTCCGGGCCATCAGCGACGAGCTGCGTTCCTGAGGTGGTCCCGTGGCCCCGGCCCGCCCATCTCGATGGGCGGGCCGGGGCCTCCCGCTCTACGTCTTCGGGGGCTCTTCCCGGAGTGGTGGCAGGCCTGCCACGCCCGTGAGGAGCAGGTCCAGCATCCGGTCGATGGTCGGCCACGGGAAGCGCCGCCGCAGCACCGTCAGGGTCGCGATGCCGTGCAGTCCTGCCCAGACCAGTGCCGCGAGCTCGTGCGCCTCGGCGTCGAGCGTGGCCATCCCCACCTCCTGGCAGCTCGCGATGCGCTGGGCCAGTTGATCGAAGGCAGCCGAACCGGTGGTCCCGTCCGGGCGTTCCAGCTCCGTGTCGCGCTGGATCTCGAACAACACCCGGTAGCTGCCCGGGTTGTCCCGCGCCCAGTCGAGGTAGGCCCGGCACCCGGCACGCAGTGCCGCTGCGGGGTCTCCAGCGGCCTCGAGCGGTCCCGCCACCGACTGCGTCGCAGCCGCCAGTGCATCGAAGCGGCGCTCGACGACGGCCCGGATCAGCGCCGCTTTGTCGGGGAAGTGGAGGTAGAGCGACGGTGGTGTCACCCCGACGCGCTCGACGATCGCCCGGATGGTCACGCGGCGCTCGTCCTCGAGCTCCGCGAGCAGCTCCTCGGTGGCATCGAGGAGCTCCTCGCGCAGCCGTTCCCCCTGGCCGCGGACGTTGCGGGTTCTTCCCATGACACAGAACCTAACAGGCGATAACCTACGTAGCATCATCGGGCTCAGGACCAACGATCCCGCTCTCGGCACAGGGGTGGCAGTGGACGTCACACGCGGGACCCCGCAGGTCCCCTGTCCCACGCGGCGGGGCCAGCCAACGCTAGCCCCACGGATGCACCGGAGGGGTGTCGGTCGCCCCAGGCCGGGGGTTTGGAGCCCGTGGCCGGTCCGGCTCCTGCCCCGCTTGCCGGTGGAGCCACGTCCGCCGGTGCGGTCCCTGCGCTCCCGGCTATCGGTGGGGGTTGGTTCGCGTGGCCGGTCTGGCCACGTCCGCCGTTGCGGTCCCTGCACTCTCGGCTACCGGTGGGGGTTGGTGCGCGTGGCCGGTCGCTGCAGACCGCTCTGGCGCACCGAGGTGGCCGTGTGGCGGCGTTGGTTCGCCCAGCCGGTCATGGCTGACCGCTCCGGCGCCCCGTCGTCCCGGTACCCCGGCGACCCGGCGACCCGATGCGCGAACCGGCGCCCCGACCCACTGCCCCGGCCGTCAGGCCGCCCCGAGCCAACCCGCCGTGTTCCGGTCGCCAGCGTGCAGCCAGCGTGCAGCCAGCGTGCAGGCAGCGACGCGCTTCCGCGCTCCGCCGCCACCACCCATCCACCATCGAGAGGAAGCACCATGCAGTTCGGCCCGAACCCCACCCGCACCGTGACCGCGCCGTCCGTCGACGCTGCCGTGACCACGCTGCTGCGTTTCGGCTTCCATGAGTACGAGCGCGCCGACGGCCGGGCGGTGCTGAAGAAGCCCGGGGACCGCTTCAGCTTCCGGGCTCACCAGCGTCCCCTCGAGGCCACCGTCAAGGCGGAGGCGTCCGGTGGGGTCGGGCTCGGGCTCCGCTACGACCAGTTCCTGGTCGTGGACACCGGTGACCTCGAGCGGCACGCGGACCGCATCGCGGCCGCCTTCGACTGAGTACGCGGGCGCGACGCGCGCCGGCCGGGGTACGCCGATGCACGTCAGGCGTCGAGGTTGAGGCGCTGGGGGTGGGTGTAGACCGTGCCGTCGTCCCCACGCAGGGAGCCCACCAGCGTCATGCCGACGCGATCGGCGAGGTCCGCGGCCGACGCCGAGGCGCTGCCCACCGCCACCAGCACCGCGACCCGCGCCCGCGCGCCCGCGCGCACCAGTCGGTACCCGACCCGCCCTGACAGCACGCACACCAGATCCTCGAGCCCCCGCGGCGGCCACACGCCGGCCGCAAGGTGCGCGCCGATGACGGCGTCGAGGGCGTTGTGGCGGCTGATGTCGCCGCGGACGGTCACCGGCCACCCGCGTGGGTCGAACAGCCCCGCGATGTGCAGCCCTGCAACGTGCGGACCACTGGCGACCGCCGCCCCGGTGCCACCGCCGACCGCCCAACGCAGTTGCCGTGGCAGACCGGTGACCATCGACCAGGGGAGGGGGCTGGCCCGCAGCGGGTCGTCGACGACCGGCACGCTGCCCGCCTCGTGCGGTGACGCGCCCCGATCGTCCGGCCCGGCGGTAGCGCCCGGCAACTCGGCCGCATCGTCCGCTGCCACGGGCCTACGTAGGCGCACGGTCACCGTGGCCATCGGCCGCCCATCGAAACCGCCCTCATCCGAGGTGGCGTCAACGTCACTGTCGAGCGCGGTGTCGAGCACCTCCCCGGGATGGATCAAGCCGGTGGTGAGCAGCCAGCCGAGGGCCAGTTCGACGTCGTGGCCGGGTGTGCGTCGCAGCGTCGTCAGCGTGACCGGTCGCTGGTCGGGCCCCGCGGCGCGGATGGCCAGCGGCGCCTCCGGCGGCAGCACCTGCAGTTGTGGGCGGACATCGGTGCCGTGCGTGCGCCGGGCATGGCGGTCGCGGGCCTCCACGCCATCGCTGGGCTGCTCGTGGGGCTGCTGGTGGGGCTGCTGATGGGGCTGCTCGTGGGGCTGCTGGTGGGGCTGCTGATGGGGCCGCTCGTGGGCCTGCACGTCGGGTTGCACGTGGGGCTGCACCTGCAGGACCCGCCGTCGAGGTGGAGGGTCCCACTGGTCGTCGGGGCGTGCGGCGGTGGCCGCCGCCCGGGCGTGCCACCTCGTGGCCGCCGCCAGGGCCGCGGGATCATCCACGTCCACGGCCGTGGCGCCCAGAGGGTCGACGGCACGCCAGGTCGCTTCCCCCACCACCTCGATGTCGAGGTGGTCGGCCAGCGCCCGGAGTCGGCGCACGCCGCCGTCCAGCAGCGCCCGCACCGTAGCCAGCGCCGAGGTGCGGTAGGCGCCGAGGAGCAGTTGGGGGCCACCGCTGGTGCCCAGCACCACCGCGTCGCGGCCGGTCGGGGCGGCCAGCAGGCGGTCAACCAGCAGTCGCAGCACCTGCGGTGACTGCCACGGATGGTCGACGCCGGTGAGCAGGAGGGCGGTCGCACGCGCGTCAGCCCCGGCGGCCAGTGCGGCTTCGAGGCCAGCCAGGGGGCCGGCGTCGCGACGCAGGTCGCTGACCCAGCGCGTGCCGGCCGGGAGGCGATCGATGCGGTCGCCGGGCGCGGCCGACGGATCCGGCGCCGGCGCGCCCGACGCTGACGGGCGTGCTGCCTCCTCGACCTGCCCCGCCTGCGGCGCCTGCCCCACCACCAGCAGATCCCCCGGCTCGTGGCCGGCAGCGACCAGCGCAAAGACGGCGCGGTCCAGCAGCGTGATCCCCTCCACGGTCAGGGACGCCTTGTCCCGCCCCATCCGCCGCGATCCGCCGCCGACCAGGACCGCCCCGACCACGCGGGGACGGCCCGCGGGATCGGACGAGCCGCCTGCGGCGGCTGGTATCGCAGCGTCGCCCGACTGCACCGCCACCTCCATCGCACCCACGGGAACCCGCCGTCCCGTGACGCTAACGCCTCCAACGGCCGGAAGGGTGCCGGCCACAGGCGTCCAGGGACGGTCATGGTGGTGAGGGCGGGCGGTGGACACGGCGGTGGACACGGCGGTGCACAGGGGCGGTGCGCCGGCAAGGCGGACGTTCGACCACGGATCCGCTTCAGTGCCGGCAGCAGGTGCCGATAGCAGCGGTATGGATCGCACCGAGCGGCGGACGAACAGCACCGGCGACGGCCGCCTGGTGCCGGTCGTGCAGGAACGTGGCAGCGCCCGGACGCCGGGACCCGCTCCCGACCTCGCACCGTTGCTTGACCCCGACCGTCTCGCCCACCTCGCCCGCTTCGATCTGCGCACAGCGCCGCCCACCGCGCCGCTGGAGCGCCTGTGCCGCCTGGCGAGCGGCGCGCTCGGTGCGGACGCCGCCTCGGTCACCATCGTCGAGGAGGTCCAGACCACGGTCGCCAGCCACCAACTCGAACTGCCGGCGAGCGCGGTGACCGTCCCCCTCGAGGAGTCCTTCTGCGCCCGTGCGATGGTCACCCGCAGCGCGCTCGTGATCGCCGACGCCCGCGAGCACCCCTGGGTGCAGCACACCGAGGCGGCCCGCACCGGCCGTGTCGTTGGTTACCTCGGCATCCCGCTCGTCCTCTCCGACGGTCAGCCGATCGGTGCGCTGTGCGTGTTCTCCGACGACGTGCGCCAGTGGACGGAGCAGGAGGCCGGGCTGCTCGCCGATCTGGCGGCGTCCACCACCTCGGAGCTGGAGCTGCGGGTGTTCGCCACCGAGCTGGCGACCTCGCTGGTGGACACCCAGGCAGCCCGTGTGCGCATGGAGCACGCCGCCACCCACGACGCGTTGACCGGGCTGGCGAACCGGGTCCTTCTGACCAGCCATCTGCAGGCGGGCCTGGGCGCCTCCGGCGACCTGGCGCTGCTGTACTGCGACCTCGACGGGTTCAAGGCGATCAACGACCGGTTCGGTCACGCCACCGGTGATGCGCTCCTGGTGGAGGTCGCGCGCCGCCTGCAGCGCGGCGCCGGAGCTGGTGCCGAGGTGGCACGACTCGGCGGTGACGAGTTCGCGATCCTCGCGCGCAACTCCAGCCCCACCCTGGCGCTGCGGCTGGCGGATCGTCTCCACGCCGAGCTCACCGAGCCCTACCTCGTCGAAGGTCGACGCCTCGAGGTGGGCGCGAGCCTGGGCGTGGCTACCACCTCGCAGCTCGGCGGCGCCGGTGATGACGGCGACATGCTGCTGGCAGCGGCCGACGCGGCGATGTTCGAGGCCAAGGCGGACGAGCGCGCCTCGGTGCGGTTGTTCGACGCCGAGCTCCGAGCCCGTCACGAGCGGCGTCGGGCCACCCGGGTCGCGCTGCGCTCCGCGCTGGCGGAGCGGCAGCTGGAGCTGGCGCTGCAGCCCGACGTCGACCTGCGCACCCGCGAGGTGGTGGGTGCGACGCTGCTGGCCCGGTTCGCCGACCCGTCAGCGCCGCTGGCCACCTCGGCGGAGATCCTGGCCGCCGCCTCCGAACTGGGCCGTCAGGCCGAGCTGGACGCGCTGCTGTTCGACCGTGCCGCTGCGGTGCGGAGGTGGTGGTCGCAGCAGGCGGGGAACCGGTCGGGGGCGCTGTGGAGCGCGGTCACGGCCAGCCAACTGGTGGACGGTGACTACCTGGCGCAGCTGACCGGGTTGGCGGCCACCCCGGGTGCCCCGCTCGGGATCGCGGTGACCGCGGAGACGATCGGCGACGTCCAGGTCGTCGGCAACCTCGCCGCGCTGCGTGCCGCCGGGCTGCAGGTCGCCGTGGAGACCTTCGGTGTCGGGCGGGCCTCCCTCGCCGCCCTGCACCGGGCGCCGCTCGACCTGCTGCGCATCGACCCGGCGCTGGTGGCCCGGTTGGATGCGGACCCCTACCTCGGCAGCACGGTGCACGTGCTGGCGCAGCTCGCCTCGGCACTGGGGGTGCAGCTCGCCGCCGACGGTGTGGAGACCGCCGAGGTGGCGGCCACCCTCCAGTCCCACGGCTGCTACCGGATGAGCGGGCCGCTGCTCTCGCGGCCGCTCGCGGACGGGCCCGCGCTGCAGCGGCTGCTGGACGAGGGGCTGCCGCTGGCCCGGCGCTGAGCCGCGGTGTCGTCACCCCCGCCCGGCCTACCCTGCGCGGTTGACGGAGGTCGTGGACATGGGGCAGAACGGACCGCAGGACGCAGGGGACGAGCTCGTCGCCGGGGCGCAGCCCGAGGGGGACCGCGCACACCGCTTGGCGGTGTTCGCCAGCGCCCGCCTCGTCGACGCGGGCGGGACGGTCGGCGCCCTGCGCTTCGACCCGGACGACGCCGGCCGGCCGCTCGGCGATGGTCGCGTGGTGAGCGGGTGGAGCGCCTTCTCCGGCGAGGAGACCGAGGAGGAGCTCACCGACGCCGAGCGGATGCGGCTGCCGTCCCTGGCGTGGGTGGTGGAGCACGACCCGGCGGTGGTGATGGTGACCGCCGGCCACGACGGCACGGCCGGCTACTGGGCCCGCGCCGGCGAGGATGCGCACGGGATGCCGGTCTGGGAGCGTCTGCTGCCCTGAGCGCCGGCGGCTACCCCGCGTCGCGTCGCTGGAAGGTGAGCTGGGTGTCCTCCGGGCCCTCCAGGCGCAGCCGCCCGTCGTCCAGCGACCAGGTCGTGACTTCCTGGAGCGCGGCCAGGTAGGCGGCCTCGCTCTCCATGACCCCCTCGGTCGGGCACGCCATCTCCGTGGCGAAGAAGCCGTCGGTGTCCACCGAGGTGTCCCCGAGGCGAACCGTCGCGCCGTAGCTGTTGCAGGCAGCCGTGCCGTCCCAGTCATCGCCATCGATGTCGAGGGTGACCGCGTAGCCCTCCACCAGGTCGATGTCACCCTCCGGGCCGGTGCCCTCGACCAGCTCCCAGCTGCCGTCGAGCGCCCCAGGGTCGGGCGCCTCGTCCGTCCCGTCCGCGCCCGGGCCGGCAGGCCCGGCGCAGGCCGCCAGGATCAGGACGAGGATCGCCGAGACGGCGACCACCCGTCGGGTCGGCGCGCGCTGCGGTGTCGCTCGGATGCCCATCATCGGTGACCTCCTGCTCCTGCTTGCTCCAGGTGGTGGGACGTCACCGACGCCCGGCTGGTTGCGTGCGCAGGCCGGGACGGGCTCACTGGCCGGCGCTCGCAGGCCACAGGTCCGCGTGCGCAGGCCGGCACGGGCTCACGGGCCGCGGCGCTGCGTACGCTTGCCGCATGAGTGCACACCCCGCCCCGCCCGACATCCGCGCCTACCTGGAGATCCGCACGGCGGCACCGTCGAGCTGGTCGCCCGACGGTACGAAGCTGCTCGTCTCCAGCGACCTCTCCGGCACCGCCCAGGTCCACCGCCTCGACCTTGAGCCGTCTCCGGACCTGCCCGTTCCGGCAGCACAGCTCACGCCGTTGACCCGGTTCGACGAACCGATCGGTGCCGGCTACCTGCCCCGTCCGCCCGGCGGGGACGGTGACGATGGCGAGGGACCCACGGGTGACGTCCTGCTGCTGGCCACCGACGTCGGCGGCAACGAGCGTTACCAGCTGTTCACCGCCCCCGACGACCCCACCACGGTGCTGACGGGGCCCGACGATCTCGAACCGTTGGTCCACGACCCCGAACACATCCACCGTCCCGGTGGGGTCAGCCGGGACGGGCGCTGGCTCGCCTACGCCACCAACCGCGGGGACGGGGTGGCCTTCGACACCTGGGTCCGTGATCTGCGGACCGGTCACGAGCGGCGGGTGTTCGCCACCGGCGGGTGGACCGGCCCGGGGGGCTTCTCGCCCGACGCCCGCTACCTCGCCGTCTCCGAGCTGACCACCCGGGCCGGTGACAACCAGGTCCACCTGCTCGATCTCCACGCCCTCGGCGACGACGAGGTGGCCGACGCCACCCACCCGGCGGTGATCGAGCTCTGCCCCCACCCGGAGGAGCCCGGCACGGTCGGTACCCCGACCTGGCTGCCGGACAGCTCGGCCTTCTACCTCGCCACCGATGTCGGTCGGGCCTTCGTCGGTATCGCCCGCGGGACCCCGGACGGTGCGTGGGAGCACGTGATCGAGCCCGGCTGGGACACCGGTGCGGTCGTCGACTGGACGGGCACCCACCTGCTGGTGGTGTGGAACGAGGGCGGCATCACCCGCGCGGAGCTGCGCGATCCCGACACGATGGACCTGCGCACACCCCTGCCGCTGCCGGGCGATGGTGTGGCCAGCGGGTTCCGGTTCTCCCGGGATGGTCGCTGGCTGAGCTTCGGCTACTCCTCGCCCCTCATCCCGGGTGATGCGTGGCGCTACGACACCGTCACCGGGGTCCTGGAGCAGCTGACCGTGAGCCCCGGTGAGGTCGATCCGGCGACCTTCGTCGACGCGGAACGCGTCCACGTCACGGCCTTCGATGGTCTCGAGGTCCCCGCCTTCGTGTTCCGTCCCCGCGACCGTGACGTCGACGCCGACGGACCCGCTCCCGTGGTCGTGATCATCCACGGCGGGCCGGAGAGCCAGTACCGACCGAGCTTCGCCCCGCTCACCCAGTACCTGGTCGCCCACGGTTTCGCGGTCGTCGCGCCGAACGTCCGCGGTTCCACCGGCTACGGCCGGCGGTACCAGCACCTCGATGATGTGGAGCTGCGACTCGACAGCGTCCATGACCTCGCGGCCGTCCACGACTGGATGGCGACCCAGCCCGACCTCGATGAGCGCCGGGCCGCCCTCTACGGCGGTTCCTACGGCGGCTACATGGTGCTGATGGGGCTCGCGCACCAGCCGGAGCGGTGGGCGGCCGGCGTCGACATCGTCGGGATGAGCGACCTGGTGACCTTCCTGGAGAACACCTCGGAGTGGCGGCGCGCCTTCCGGGAGCGCGAGTACGGCTCCCTGGAGCATGACCGTGACCTGCTCCGCGAGCTCTCGCCGATCACCCACGTGGAGCGGATGCAGGCCCCGCTGTGCATCATCCACGGCGCGAACGATCCCCGTGTGCCGCTGTCGGAGGCTGAGCAGATCCACGAGGTGCTCACCGACCGGGGTGTGCGCTGCGAGCTGCTCGTCTACCACGACGAGGGCCACGGGCTGTCCAAGCTCGCCAACCGCATCGACGCCTACCCCCGGGTCGCGGCCTTCCTGCACGAGGTCCTGGGCGGGTGAGCCAGCCGGCCCGGTCACATCCGGTGCGGTGGCGCACGGTCCGGTCGTGTCCGTGGTGGCGAACCACCTCGACGCGCTCGACGACGACGGCGTGACGACGACGAAGGCGTGACGATGCGGGTTCTGGTGACCGGTGCGACCGGCTACATCGGCGGGCGGCTGGTGCCTGAGCTGCTCGGCCGCGGCCACGAGGTGGTGTGTGC
>LFIK01004219.1_pt1 | contig 11628 bp, 17 predicted proteins | sample 643401 | NCBI WGS metagenome assembly LFIK01 (sample SAMN03777447, study PRJNA286221) | soda lake metagenome | biome: soda lake; feature: Kulunda steppe; material: water; isolation source: sample T5-Br brine of Lake Tanatar-5 | place: Russia: Kulunda steppe | collected 2010-07 | reverse complement strand
GGGGTCTGGTGCAAAAGAGGGACAAGCCTTGCCACGTGGCAGTCTTCCCTCTCTCTCGGATGATTTGGAATGCAATAGCACGTAGGGGGGCTCTGGTGTCTACGAAGGATTCCCCTTTTGTGGATTAAGATGCACATGCAGAGAAGCACGGCTGGGTAGGCATGGACAGAAAAGTGGAGTGGTGGTGTGTGCACGCGAAGAAGAACAGGGGACCCAGAGTGGAAGAATTGTGAGCATGCAAAATGGGTCTGGGTGGGCTGGGTCAGTGTGGGGCAGTTGCTGCAAGCAGCAGCACATGCATACGCACATTAGTGCGGTGGACCCAACTTAGAGTTTCAGATTTCAAACCCAGGCAATCACATGCGCAGGCAATGACATGCAGCAACAACACCCAATATCCATACACATTCTGATACACCCTTGAACTCAAGGATATTTCGGAGGTGTAAGGACTCATTTGAGGGATTCCTCCAAACGATCATTGAGTTAGAGGATGTAAATGCATGCCTTGGTAAGTGGCAATTGTAAGAGATCCCTAACCCACATCCCACACCATCCCAATCTCCAAACCCTGACCTTTAACCCTAGCCTAAGACTGCTCCTTCCTGCACCCAGCATCCCTGCTGGAACAAAGAGCCCCTTGCTTCACTCACTCCACTATCTCATGCCAACCCCCATCTTCATGCTACCCTCCTTCCCCATGTCACCCTCATTACCAGCCAGTGCAATGCCCCACCAGCACACACATCCGCCTTTTCTAGTACGCCAACCATCCCCACCTTCGCTTCAGGACAGGCATCGCAGGTGCCCCCTTAGATGCTGCTGCACCACCTGCCGTGGCTGCTGCTGCTGCTGCACCCGCAGCAGCCCCTGCAGCGCACGCTGTGCCCTCTGCTGCAGGGGGGGCCGCACAGATCTGGGAGGAGGAGTGTCTGGGGGCCGCCTGTCTAGGCAGCCGCTGGCCACCAAAGATTGCTGGGTTCTTTGCCTGTGCAGGTTGTGTGTGCGCAAGCGGGCTCAGTTATGTCACCTGTTTGGGAGTCGTGTTGAGGATGGATTTGTTCCCATCCAAGTGCGTACCGGCGCGGCAGCTGCATGCCCAGCACTCGTGGAGATCCGTGTTGCACATGTGGAGCTGCATGCTGCAGGCTCAGCACATGCATGCATGCTGCAGCTGTGCATGCCCAGCACACAATGAGATTTGCGTTGCATGCAACGGCGTGCGGCAGCTCCACATGCTGTGCACTTCGCAAGTGCGTCTCTCAAATGCAGTCTTGAGAATGCAGTCTTGTGCCTGAGCAGTGGCCGTATCCACAACGCATCTTAAGACGGCGCATGGCTTGCAAGCAAGAATCAAGACACCTGAAACCCGATGATTCATTCAGCCATGACATCAAAACCACTTTGACATAGGATGTGTCTTATACCAGGTGTGCACCTTGTTGCTTGCAGGTATTCACTTTTCTGCATCCATCAACATACAGATTGGTTCATGCACGGCTGCTTTTTGTTTACGCTCCTCAGCAAGAGCAGTGTCCTCTTGGCAGGCTGTGCAGCAGACTTTTTGATTGTACACTGCAGAAGACCTTAAACCACCACCAACGCCGCCACCACCACCACCACCAACAACAACAACAACAACAACAACAACAACAACAACAACAACAACAACAAACCCTGAAGTCCACGTAAAACGACCCAGTAAATTGCAAAAACAAGATTACAAGAGCATCCCCCTGGTAGGCTGTGCCCAACCAATGCACTGGGGCGCGCTTGCGTATCAGCAGGGAGATGTGGCAGGGCGCAAACAGCCACACAGTCAGCATGCCCTTGAGATGGGAAGCCGGTCATGCACTTTGCCCCAGTGCTTGCAACTAAGACATGCCCCTATGTTCTTGTTGCGCCCCCGCGCAGGCGTTGTGTGCCCCTGCATGAGTGTTTATACTGCTGACCTGCAGAGTCTGCAGCAGCCTTTGCAGCTCGAGGTTGTGGGCTCTCTCCCTCCTCCTAGCCTCCTCCCTCCTGCATTTTTGGACCAAACATTTTGGCACATGGAATGCCCCAGCGCCGGCCATTCCAAGCAGGCCACCAGGAAGGCGAGAACAGCACAAGCCGCAATATTGCAACGAAAGAGCAAGCACAGGTGCATGCCAAACGCTCACATCATTTGGGCAGGCCAATCAGCAGAACATTGGGATGGGTAGGAGCACACACAACTCATGTGCAAATACGTGCGACTGTGTGACGCAAGCACACACAACTTTAATGACACAATCAGCGATAACGTTTGTAACAATGGTATCTACTGGTGGAGCTTCATGGGTGAGCACTGGATGTAAGACATGACACATGCTCTCTTCCTGATGGTTGAGTGCGTGCGTGTGTGCTTGCGTGTGTGTGTGTGTGTGCGTGAAAGCACTAGTGAGTATACATGAAATGCATGTGCACATAGCTCCATGTGCGTGCTCAAGCACAAGCACATGAGCTTGTACTTGTGATTTAGAATGGGGAGAGGTGAATGTGTGCGTATGAGTACTGCGCACGTGCATGGCTTGGATCAGGAAAGGCCAGGGTCAGTTGATCTTGAATTCTTGCAAGAATGTACCTTTTTATGCGCCTGCATGTGCTCATGCGCATCTGTGCGCGCTTGCGTGTGCACCACCTTTGTGCTTGGCACAGATTGTGTTTGCCACCATCATCATCAGGGCTGCTTGGGTATGTGTATGAGAGCATGCATGTGCCGTGCATGTTCACATACCTGGCTCGGATCTGAGCCGCGCGGGGATCATCCTTAAGGCCAAGCTTGTCACCATCACAAGCGCACGTGTAGTGGAATGTGCATGTGCCGTGCATGTCCACATACCTGGCTTGGATCTGAGCCGCGCGGGGATCATCCTTAAGGCCAAGCTTGTCACCATCACAAGCGCGCGTGTAGTGGAATGTGCATGTGCAGTGCATGTACACATACCTGGCTCGGATCTGTGCCGCACGGGGATCATCCTCTTCACCATCATGAGTAGGACTGCAGGCGCCTGCATGCTCCCCATAGCCCTGCATGTCCTGCCAAGCGGCCGCGTCCTGCATCCTGGAGCTACGTAACTCGTGTACAAAGAAGGACAAATAAGTTGGAAATCATGTAACTTTTTACAAAACAAGCCAAAGCCATGGCCACTTTAGCAAAGCAAGGTAACAACAAAGAGCAGCAAAGGTGAAGAGGAGAGTAACGGAGGCTTGTAGGCATAAGGGAGAACTTAAAGGTCAGGATTCCTGCAGTCACTTGAGCTTGCTTGATTTGTAGAAGAGAGGGCAGCAAGGAAACATAAAGCAAAGCCAGCATGACCCTGCAGCTAGCATGCGCATGCCCCTGCACCCACAGCATGCAGTGTCTTTTTGAGCCAGATGTGCATGTTTGTCTGCAGCCAGCATGCGCATGCCTGCATTGAGCTTGTGCATGCCTGCAGCCAGCCAGCATGCACACGCCCGCAGCCAGCCAGCATGCGCATGTGCATGCAGGGACAGCCAGCATGCACATGCCCTTCTTCAGTCTCAGCCTAGCACGTTTCAGATCAGGCCCCGACCTTTTCCTTTCTGTTCCCTGCGCAGGGAATCAGCATGCTGATTTTGAAGTTTCAGTGTGCAGCGTCTAGTGATATAGCCACCCTCTTTGCATCCCGCTCCCCGTTTGAGCGCCCATGGCTGCGGCGGCGCGCTAAATAGTGCACAATTTCCCGTAGATACTGCATCAACTGGGCCAACTGCCGGTGTGCAATGTCACATGCATGCTGCTGTGCACACTCTTTTATGCACACTGTCCAGGGCGGTGCACGCCCCATGGATTCCGCACCACCAGCTGCCCAGTGCACAATGTCCTATGCATGCTGCTATGCACACTCTTTTACGTACACTCTTCTATGCACACCCTTTTATGCACTCTTTTATGCACACTGTCCTGGGCAGTGCACGTTGCCCCATGGATTCTGCACCAGCTGCCCGGTGTGCAATGTCCTATGCATGCTGCAGTGCACAGCCTTGTATGCGCACCATCCTGCGCACTGCACGCTGCCCTATGTACTCTGTCCTGTGCACACTGCCCCATGCAGTGCACGCTGTCGTATGCACACCGTCCCATTCATACTGTCCTGCACAGTGCACGTTTCCCTGCGCACACTGCCCTGCACACACTGTCCTGTGTAGTGCGCGCTGCCCTATGCATGTACTGTCCTATGCACACTGTCCTTGCAGCAGTGCACCCTGCCCTATGCATGCTTCAGTGTACTCTCTCCAGTACGTACTGGCCTGTGCATCCTGCCCGCCACCCAAAAGGGCTTGCACATCTTGTTCTCTGCAGCGACAGTGCTCCATAGCTGCTGCTTTGTGGCCAGTGCTTGGCGGCAAAAGTGCTCTGTAGCTGCTGCTATGTGGCCAGTGCTTGGCGGCAATAGTGCTCTGCTGCTGCTGCTCTGCGGCAATAGTGCTCTGCAGCAATAATGCTCTGCGGCAATAGTACTCTGCGGCTGCTGCTCTGCGGCAATAGTGCTCTACATCAATAGTGCTCTGCAGCAATAGTGCTCTGCAGCAACAGTGCTCTGCGGCAATAGTGCTCTGCAGCAATAGTGCTCTGCAGCAATAGTGCTCTGCGGCTGCTGCTCTGCGGCAATAGTGCTCTGCAGCAATAGTGCTCTGCAGCAATAGTGCTTGGCGGCAATAGTGCTCTGCAGCAACAGTGCTCTGCAGCAGTAGTACTTGGCGGCAATAGTGCTCCGCAGCAACAGTGCTCTGCTGCAATAGTGCTCTACAGCAATAGTGCTCTGCGGCAATAGTGCTTGGCGGCAATAGTGCTCTGCAGCAACAGTGCTCTGCTGCAATAGTGCTCTACAGCAATAGTGCTCTGCGGCAATAGTGCTTGGCGGCAATAGTGCTCTGCAGCAACAGTGCTCTGCGGCAATAGTGCTCTGCAGCAATGGTGCTCTGCGGCTGCTGCTCTGGGGCAATAGTGCTCTGCAGCAACAGTGCTCTACAGCAATAGTGCTCTGCGGCAATAGTGCTCTGCGGCTGCAGCTCTGGGGCTGATGCCCAATCAATGAATCTTGTCTGGAGCATGAGCGTGTGTCGGCTTGGACAAAGAGCTCCTCCAGACATATGGCATGCAGCGGACAGAAGGAAGTTGAGAGTCCTGCCCAGATCATGCCTCATCACGCTCTATACAGCCCAATCACCAGTCAAAAGCACAGCACAGATATGACGGGAGACAGCCAGGTCTGGCATTGAATGGAGTGCTGGTATGCTGCGTGCAGCATTCACGCTCACAGGACCCAGACTCTAAGCTGCGCATGCATCCATATGGACGCAGGGCCTTTTCTGAAGCACAGGGGCATTAACGCATGCATCCATATGGACGCAGGGCCTTTCCTGAAGCACAGGGGCATTAACGCATGCATCCATATGGACGCAGGGCCTTTTCTGAAGCACAGGGCATCAACGCATGCATCCATATGGACGCAGGGCCTTTTCTGAAGCACAGGGGCATTAACGCATGCATCCATACGGACGCAGGGCCTTTCCTGAAGCACAGGGGCATTAACGCTGGCTTGCCGCTGCAGCTCAGCTGACAGGACACCTGGGTGAGCACACCTGTGCGGTTGGTGCAATGGATGCAGCTGGATGCCTGCTGCTGAGGGCGCCAGAGCGCGCGCGCTGTGCTGCGTGGGCGCGCCATGCGCGGCTGTCTTGCTCGTGTTGCTGCACCCTGTGGCACTAGACGTCTGCTTGCGGGCGCTGCCTGCATTGCGCGCCAATGTGTGGCTGCAACTCAGGTGCGCTTTTGTGATTTGCCGGGGCGTGCAGTGATCTTCATGGAGCAAATCACGGCCGGTTTTAAGGTGCTGCCTACAGTGCGTGCCAGGGTACTTGGATTATGCGGCCCAATCTTTTATGGAGCAGATCATCATAGCAGACTTCAGGACATGTCCTTTTGAGCACATTGAAATGCACACATACACACACATGTACAAACACGCGAGTATACACTGCTACATTTTTACCCACACAAAATCTGTTCCACCTCAAAATCCCTGCCTCGTACACTTGCATTATCTCCACTCCACTACCCTTGCACATCCACTGCCCCAGAACCAAAGACAGCTTGTCGCATGCATGGAAAGGATTGCTGAATCCTTGAAAAGTGCACACATGCCTGTGTGCAAATGAGCAAATGTAACATTGCAACACACTGAAACATTGAGACTTACATTGCAGAAATACTGCGTATACCAACTGTTGATGACTCTTGCTGCATGAAAGGTGTGAGCAGCCTTGACACACACCCATGACCCTCCTCTTACCGGGCGTGGTGAGGCTGCCAGCAAGCGGTGGCGGCGCCCCCATCAGGCCCAGATGGTGCTGTATGATGGTGGCTGACGCCGCAGGAGCTGCGGGCATGGCAGCCCCTGCCAAGACAGACGCTGCTGAGGGAATGTGCGCATCAGGATGCGCCGTGGGAGGGCGTGCAGTAGGAGCCGCCAGCACCGCAGCCTTCTGCTCCCAGCCCCAAGTGCTGCCCCTATCAGGGGTGAGCAGGCATTGGCTAGCCACCATCCAGGGCGTGCCGCCTGGAGCATCAGCTGCCGCCCCAGCTGCCGCTGCCGTTGTCCCAGCGACCGCCACTTCACCGGCCTCTGGCGGTGCAGCAGTCCCCCACGCAGCCCGCCCCGCTGCCACGTGCGTCGCTCCAGCCACCACGTGCACGCCCTTTATTGCGTCACTTGCGGCAGCGCATGGCTGGGAAGGCGTGGCTGTGGGGGCTGCGTTGTTCTTACTGAGCTCATGGCCGCCCCCCCCCCGGCTGCCTGCCTCAGAGCTGTGCTTCTGGAGCCATTCCAGGAATGCTGGGGGATGAGGGGTCTGGGGCACTTGGAACGGCTTCCCTGGTCCCCACATGCCAAAGCTCTGGGCACAAGCTGCGGAGGTCAGGTCTGCTTGCAGCTGTGGGAGGGCAATGCAGGAAGGACCAAGGTGCTGGGGTGTGGCGCGAGTGGGCGCCCAGCAACAGCAAGAGGATGCAAGGTCAGGCCTGGTTTTGTGTGCATGTGTGTGCCTATGTGCGTGCGTGTGCGCACATGTGTGTGATGTCAGATCAGTCAGGTGAGATAGAGGGGCACATGATTTAGCCTACCAATCCACCAACCAGGCAACCACCTGTGTGTGTGTGCTTGCGTACCACAGACACGGATGCTCCCAGATGTTGCATACCACAGGCTCAGATGCTGCCCTCCATAGCAGGCGGGCACCTGCCAACCCACCTGGCTGATCACGTGTGCGAATGCTGGAGACCCTGCGGCTTGGCTCGTGCACACCAAACCAGGGTGCTCCCACACGCAGCATGCGGGCACCTCCCACACGCCAGGCTCCCCAGAATCAGCATCCAGGCTCTGCAGGCGGTGGCACACGCAGAGGTAGACAAAACACGCCATCACTCAGCTCATGCATGGTGCACACCACTTTGACGCAGTCTTTCGCTTGAATTGTAAGCCTCCTCATCCAGGTTCCAACTCTGGATGAGTTTAACTCCTGAGCAGGCACCTCCTGACTCAATGAATTGAATGAAAGGCTGCTACCTTTTTTGTGCATTCAGCCAAACAGTTGTTGAATATCTAGCACAGGGATGGGGCAAGAGGAAGGGGCACCTGCCCATACTCGCTTTTCCTGGATGTTGGAATGTGAAAAAAAAACAAACCAACACTGGAGAAGCACATACCTTGCTTTTTGATTTAAGTGGCCAGTGTCGTGGGGGAGATTAGCTTTAAGGGGGATAATTGTAGCTCTTTTGTTGCACTGAACTGCCTCAATTCAGAGCTTTGAGGCTCTAGTGCATGAAAACAGTTGCGCAATAAGGGTTGCGCAAGCACCTGTTTGGATGTGCATGCTTGCTAGCACATGGGCAAAGCAGTGGACACGCAAATGAAGCACAAACAGCAGCAGTGGACACGCAAATGAAGCACAAATAGCAAATACCTGTGACACCTCAAAGTAGAGGGGCGGCAGGGAGGCTGGCAGGCACATTGCTGGTGCCTCAGTACGCCACCAAGATCTGATTTGTGCTTCATCCTCCACAGAACTTTTAATACCTTTTATGAAGGCGGTCCTGCATGGGCGTGACACGAGGAACCGGCATTCACATGCCGTGCAGCAAACAAAGCAGGGGCAGTGCCACTCACCTTCGGCCCATGCTCGTGCTACTTAAGCATACGAGCAGCCTCTTGTGCTTTGACATATGTACACTGCCTCATGTGCTTTGATAGCCTCGTGTGCTTTGACAGCCTCGTGTGCTTTGGCATATGCATACTGCCTACCCAACTAGTCGAACCAGGGGGAAAAGGCTTCTGCAGATACTCCCTTTCCAGGTCAATTTCTGTTAAGATGCTGCTTGGGCACACCACCTGATCCGAAACTCACCCCTGCTTAAGCTCCCCCCACCCCTTTACAGCGGTTTGAGCAAGTACTTGCACACAGTCCATTTCGCTTTCCATTGCGGCATGGCGCTGGTTGCTACTTGGCATGGCTGTGATTGCTGTTTTCAATATGGCATGACTATGATAGCACACAGTACATGCGGCTTCCATTTTGTCATGACTACGTCCTTCCACCCAAAGTGCAACTCACACGCAGTGAGGGAGCACTGAACATGGGGTGTTGTACAAGACCCGGCAGGCACGCCGGAGTGCTTCTGTGGAGCTGAACACGTGGGCCTGCACACACAGATTCGGGTGTTCCATGACCCAGTACAGGCACACAGTGGGTGGCCACAATGTCAGCGATGCCGGTGATGCACAAATTTGAAGGTCACCTGGCCTCCTCACTTCTAGCCTCTTTGGTGCAAACAAGGCATGATCAGAAATGCGGGTGAATCAACGGCAGCTGGATTTGGGGGGTCGCTGCTCGTGGTGCGGAGACTCCAGCTGGCGCTGGCAGCCAAGCACAAGGCTGGCAGCCTCCAGGCCCATGTCGCCCCAAATATTCTGAAGCTCCATCCTTTTGATCCTTGTGGGCTCCTTGGTAGCCTATGGGCTAAGTGGCCTTGGGCCCTTTGGCAGCCTAAGACCTAGATGGCGAGACTTGGGCTCCTTGGGCACCCTACAAGCTGTACAGGTGGTCCAATCCTTGCATATGCATGCTGCCTGTTGGGAGTAATTATGTTCTACCTTGGGAGTAATCATGTTCTACCTTGGTCGCGGCCTGTTTGAGCTTGGCTGCCATGTTCTTGGGCATTTTTTTTTGTGGCTTTGCGGGCCGCGTCACCCTAACCCGTACATTGCTCAGGGCACTCTGTCCCACCTCAGCACAAGCTAGGCGGAGGATGCGCAGGTCGAACACGCCGCCGCTCCTCCGTACCCCAAGCAACCCTGTCTCCGGTGCGCTGCGCGCCAGCCTGGGCGCCGCGACTCCCTCTGCTCACCTGCAGGAGCTGCAGCTCCGCCTCTAGGCTATGGGTGCCCTGATGCTCAGGGGCTTCTGTGCCGACCCTGATACTGGTGGGGGAGGGCCCAGGTGCACTGGCACGCTCCCCTGCTGTGCCGGCTCTTGCGCCAGCCAGGGCTGCATTTGGTGCATGGGCAGCGCCCTCACATCCACGGCATGGCTGTGTTGGTAGGCCTAGGGGTTGCTCGCGCTCGTGGCGATCTTGGGCAGCGGAGCTGGGGAGCAGGCCCAGATGGCGTGCAGCAGAAAAGGGCGTGAAGTGCGCGTGCCCTGCACACACACATGGGAATTTGGCTGTCAGTGTGCATGTAGAGATTGACAGGCGACAAACGGCACTCTGACCAAGGGTTGTCAGCGTGCATGTAGAGGTTGGCAGGCGACAGGCGGCACTCCGAGCAAGGGCTGTCGGCATGCATGTAGAGATTGGCAGGTGACAGGCGGCACTCCGATTGTGCACTCCAAGCAAAAGGGCTGTGGCCACAGGCAGGTTCATAACCATGAAGATTCCAGGTGTGCAGGCTCCCACGCCTGTGTAAACACCGCCTCCTCACCCTATCTCAGCAAACACCATCACAGACAGGTTGCAAGAGTCCTTCCGGACACGAATCCTGCATAGCAGGCCCACGTCAGCGTTGGCTGATGTTGGCTGGCCTTGGCAGGCCCCATATGCATGCAGCAGCCTGAAATGCATACATGTAGTGGCTGGCGCTGCACGCACATGGTGGTCGGCCTTTGCAGGCACTGCATGCATGTGAATGTAACCCATGGACTGCTGGCCTGACCCTTTCAGCGGCCATACGCAATCTAATCAGCTCAAGGCTCACCTGCCAGCCATGAGCTTGCCCTTGACCCTCCCCTCCCCTGACCAAAAGTGCCGGTGACCCAAAACAGCATGCCAGCAGCATGGCCCTTCCCATCTGAGCTTTGATCTGGTCTGGAGCAGGCCATCAAGAGGCGTGACACACGCCCAGTGCAAGAGGCGTGACAAGCACCCTGAGCAAGAGGCGTGACACACACCCTGTGCAAGGGGCGTGACACACACCCTGCTCATAAGGCGTGACGCACACCCTGTTCAAAGGGCGTGACACACACCCTGCTCATAGGGCGCGACACACACACCCTGTGCAAGAGGCGTGACACACACCCTGCTCATAGGGCGTGACACACACCCTGTGCAAGAGGCGTGACACACACCCTGCTCATAGGGCGTGACACACACCCAGTGCATGAGGTGTGGCACGCACCCTGTGCAAGGGGCGTGACACTCACCCTGCTCATAGGGCATGACACACACCCCGTGCATGCCTCCCTCTGGCACACAGGCTGGCTAGACTCAGGAGTGCGCTCGCGCAGTGTGGGCCCCGGAAATCCAAACAGCCACAGACCTCTGCGCATGCCTCCCTGGATGTGGGCACGCAGGCTGACAGCGATGATCTACACTCCAGTGTTGGTTAACAGTCCTTGTAAGGAGATTGCGTGCACACTGCGCGTTCACTGCCGAGAGGCTTACAAAAAGGTACACAACAGGAGACCCACACCGTCCCTGTGCCTGCAAGCAGGACAGGTCGCCTGCGGCTCTACCCGGTCCCCTCCCCACAAAGAAATATGTGTACATGTGTGTATGTGCGTGTGCACTGCACTCGCCTGCCCTGCGGAGCTCCAGGCACAACAGGGAGCCCAGGGCGCTTGCGCCTGCGGGAGGGGCCGCCGCCGCCTGAGGCACTGCCAGCCGGAAGCACGCCTGTAGGGTGCGGCTGCGCACCCCTGGCGGCGCCGCCAGGAAGTCAGCGCGCAGCCACACGCCGCGTCGCAGGGGCCGCCAGCCGCAGGCCTGACAGGTACGCGTGCGTGCAGTGAGTCGTGATCAAAAGGGTGAGGCTGGCAGCCAGCTGGCTGCAGTGCTGACATTTCTGGCTGCGGTGCAGGGATTGCTGGCTGCGGTGCAAGGATTGCTGGCGGCAGTGCAGGGATTGCTGGCTGCAGTACAGGGATTGCTGGCTGCAATGCAGGGACTGCTGGCTGCAGTGCGGGGCTTGCTGGCTGTAGTGCAGGGATTGCTGGCTGCATTGCAAGGATTTCTGGCTGCAGTGCGGGGCTTGCTGGCTGCAGTGCAGGGATTGCTGGCTGCAGTGCAGGGATTGCTGGCTGCAGTGC
>LFIK01004218.1_pt1 | contig 11629 bp, 14 predicted proteins | sample 643401 | NCBI WGS metagenome assembly LFIK01 (sample SAMN03777447, study PRJNA286221) | soda lake metagenome | biome: soda lake; feature: Kulunda steppe; material: water; isolation source: sample T5-Br brine of Lake Tanatar-5 | place: Russia: Kulunda steppe | collected 2010-07 | reverse complement strand
CCCCCCCCTACCCCCAGGGCAGTGCATACACACTTTGATCTTGCACAGCAGGGCATCACAGGGTTAGCCATGTTGTCTTGCACCCAAGTCGGCCTCAGAAGCTGGAGGTGAGGCTCGTGCTTAGGCGTTAGGCCCTGAACATGATTACGAGCATGCACATGAAGTCGGACTGCAAGCGCAACAACAGTGACTGGCCCCACCCACAAATGCTTGCTCACCGTTCCACAGCCGCACACACTCGAGCAACAGGCCCATCAACCCACCCCCATGATATGCCCCTGTGCATTTCCACGGCCCCTCGCCGGCACATTCAACACCTCAGGCACGCCTGCATGCTTAACAGAGGCACTCGTCAGCACCCCTGCACTATACCCAACCGCAACTCACCGGCACATTGAAGACAGAGCCAGGCAGCACCTCCAAGCCTTGGGGCAGGCCATTCGAAAAGTTGCGGACGACCACCTCCCGGTCTGAGTAGTACTCGATTGGGAAGGGGTACTGCACTGTCAAGGGGCCGGTGGGGTGGAGGGGAGGGAATGCAGAGACTGTGATGTGGGGCGCGGGCATGATGCTGGGCGGGGGGGCCCGTTTGCCCTTGCCCTTGCTGGCATCAGATGGGCTCCTGACTTGACCGCTATTGCTGCTGCTTCCACTGCTGGCGCTGCTGTTGCTGGTGGTTAAGCCGATGCTGCTTGCTGGGCTTTGGGGGGAGGGGACGCCCTGGGCTGCTGCAGTGGCCAGTGACCTGGTACTGCTGTTGCTACTGCTGCATCCAAAGCTGCTGCTAATCCTGCTGATCAGGCTGGACAGCGGTGGGCTGCAGTCACTGGAGGATGAGCTGGAGGCAGGGCCTGTGGACTGCTGAATTGTCCTGGGACAGGGAGCTACGGGAGCAGCCTCACGAGCATAGGAGCTAAACAGGGATGATGCCACCTGAAAGCTGGGTGCACGCTGGTGATGGAACATCAGGCTCAAAGACCTCTGCATTCTCTCCTCCTCAGTAAGAGTTATAAATTTACATCAGGTCTTCCAGGGGAAAAATATTTCCATCATTTTCTCATATCAAGATTATAAATTGTTATATCGACGCCGTTTCGGGATGTAATTGTATGAGGATGCAAGCGCCCCTCCATGCACTCCAATCACATCCATGCTACAAGCTGATCCACCCAGTGAATGCCCAGATCCTCCATGCCCCCATGTCTAGGCTGCGGAACAGGCTGGGCAGGATCTCAAGGAAATCTTTGTGCCAGCTGAACAGCAGCGCGAGCGCAGGCCTGCCAGGGCTAGTAGATGGTGATGTCCAGTCTAGCCGCAGAAGTGAGGAGTGCTCAACATCGGGGCGGGAACAGGAGAGCACTTCTTCCCAAGCCTCAAGACGAAACTTTCTCCTTGCGGCCGGGGCGTGTGCAGCTGTGCCAGCAGCTGCAGCACAGGCGCCCGAGTCCCAAGCAGCTGCGGCAGCAGCTGCTGCATCATTGCCAGAGGCACAGCTTGGAGTGCTGACCCGGGAGGCCTGCAGGGAGGCGTATGCCGCAATTATGACATCACCAAATTGGTTTGGACCCGGACCATTAGCCGCACAGCGCCTGCCAATTAAAGTGAGTCCATCTGTACAACATATCACAGCAATTTCCGGCTTAGAATACTCACGAGGTGTTGATAGATAGGAAACTGAGGTGTTTGAACTGGCAGTTGTCATCATATTAGAGCGCCGCACGCTGCTCGTCACTTTGCCACTATGGATGGCAAAACAGTAGTAACCCTAGTAGCCTTTGAGAGAGCAAACGTGCCGCACACCTCTTTGCCATATTGTCTTTGAAAGCTCAACTCATTGAGCAAAGAAGTGCTTGCCTGCCGATTGGGAATGCATCAGTTCAACAGGGTGATGAAATCAGGCACTCCAGGCAGCCGCCTTGGCCAACCTTCGTGCCCATGCGTCCATCTGCGTTCCCCTGGATCATCCTAAATTACCTTTCTTAGCTCTTGGTCCTACGCCTATACATGCATAGACCGCACGCAGGAAAGGGTAGTACCGCAGCGCAGCAAGTTAGAACCACATTTTGTGCCCTTGCTCGCTGCTGCCGCGAGCGCATTCAGGCTTTGCAGATCCTCATCATTCTTTGGATCGCTGCACCCTCCCTGTTGGTCTGTTGGATCCGCATGCCCAAGCTGTCTTCATGTCTTTATCATACTCAGCGCAAGCTCTGTCTATGTGAGCACAGCCATGAGGGCCCAAAGCAGCTGGGCATGCACTGCGCGCATACCCTCCCAAGGCACAGCAAGTCTCGCCCTGCCGGCTGTCCCTGTTGCTGCTGCAGTTAACGCACGTGCTGACCAGCTGCTATGTCAGTGGGTTTGCCGGGACCGCGTGTCAAGTGAAGTTTGACGTGTTCTACCCCAAGGTGTGCGCGCAGTCTCCAGTTGCACCTTGGACGCAGGGGCGCGCAGAATGGCTGTGTTGGTATGGTAGCAGCCTATTTTGCGGGGCTTGCAGCACGTGGAGGAGGCGCTGTGCGATGTGTGGGTAGCCAGTCATGCCTAGTGTGGACCTGCGGCCCACACACACCTTGCGGGTCGTGGGGATGTGCCCCGCTGCGATTGGGCCGCGGCTGCATTGCGATTGGGCCGTGGCTGCATTGCGATTGGGCCGTGGCTGCATAGTCAGGCCCGTGTACCAGCAGGACCTGCAGGAGAAGCAGCATGGAGTGGCAGGGGGTTTTGAGATCTTGCAGCGCTCAGCTGGCTCACGCAAATCTTTCTGCTGCACATGATCTCGCTAGGGAGGCAGGGATGCCTGCTGGGGCACAGAAGCTCTGGCCTTGTTCTCACCAGGCCCAGCTCTTGGGGTCTGTTGCTAGTATGAAGGAATCAGCAAAGCCTTGGGGGAGCGGCCTCACGGTTTGCATCCCGCCCTCCCTGTAACCAGCCATGCGCTCTGCAAGCCTGGCAAACAGGTAGGCCTATCAGTGTCTTGCTTTGCTCGGAGGCAGTGAGCAACCTGGATCTTTGTGCGGCTCTGTTCTGTGCTCTGCAGGGCGGGGCTGCTTTGGGCCTGGGGCCGCCCTACCCTTTAGCCCTGATCACCTCAGGCTTCCTTGTTTCGTCTGAGGCCTACAAGTATGTGCTTGTTCATGCCTCCAAATCCCACGCACGCATCTTATGCCTGGCATGTTGGACACACCGAAGGCAAGATAGGCCATTGGAACAGAATGGCTGATTGGCAATGCTGTTTTCAACAGCTACATCTCTCAAGCTTGGGTTGTATGTCGTGCCTGACAGAGGCTTCCAGTCTTGATTTAACGTGGCTGTCTGTTTTGTGTGCAATGCCTCCACTAGCTAGCAAAGAAACAACCATGGGTTCAGTTCAGACTTGGGCGTAGACCTTCATCACATAGGCCCACCCTTGTTGGTATCGGTTTGTCCGCATCTTGTCTAAACCGACTGATATTGTGCCCTGACTGTCTGAACCGATTGACCTTGTGCCCTGACTGACCTTGTGCCCTAACTGTCTGGACCGACTGACTTTGTGCCCTGACTGTCTGGACCGACTGACATTGTGCCCCGACTGCTGTTCAGACAAGGCCCAATCCAGGCCTACATTTATTGCCACATGGTACAGTCATTGGTTTTTGCATGGTCGGTCTACTTGTTTGTTGCTTCGCAGGTCCTATGCCGAGCGCCTGGCAAGCTGGGGTGAGTTGTGGCCCGAAACACGGCAGGGAGCACCTTTTGTATGGAAGGGCAGTCAGGAGCAATGTTTATGGTATAGGTACCTAAGTGAAAGCACAAAGTGCTCAAAGTCCTACTTACGTGTTTTAGTTTTATCCAGGTCGGATCATTGTGTCATTTGATGGCTTCATCTGCAGTTCTGGACAATGTAAATGTAAAATCATGCGTTTGAAGAGTCACAAAGCAAAACGCTGCTGCCATGTCAATGCATGCCATTCTTCCTACCCTTGCTTTGTTCATAGCTGTATGCACATGGCGGTGTGTGCATGGCTATAGGCACATGACTATGCCATGAACACTCATGTATAAGTCCCCTTACAAATTCAAGTTGTGTAGCCTCTTCAGATCAGGCAAAGTGCATGACTGCCTTGTTGATGCCTTTTTGTGTGCCAGGCTATGCTGTGCTGCTGTATGACAAGCAAGAGACTGTGAGCGATGTCCTGGATGACGTCACTTCTGTTGCAGCCTTGAGGTGATAATGATTCAACTTGCACATATCTGTTTGAGAGGTTATAATACTTCATGCCTGAAGGATATCAAGTCTTGATTTGTTGCCAGAGTCAGCAGCACTTACAAGGGATGTGAAATTTTGCCTCAGCATGTCAGTGATTCGACGCAATTTCTTGCCAAGAATGCTGCCACTGCCTCATGCACATTGATACTTGGCTTGCGCTGTGTTGGTTCTCAATCTCAGGCAATGCATCGATCTGGCAGCATCAGACCCACTGATAAAACGGGTGGCGGATCCAAGCAGGTAGGGGAACATCAGGGGGTGCTTGCTCGCCTTACAGGCTTGTGATTTATAGCATGTATGGGGCTGCATGTCCTTAAGATTCCGAAAGCCATGATGCATGCGCTGGTTGTTGCGACTGTGAACAAAGGAACTGTGAGCTGCTCTTTATCTTCTAGGCTTGGGTGTCTGGCTCCATGTCTGATTACTGCCGTCATTGGACCTGCGCGTGTGGAGCATAAAACTTCCATTTTCACACAGCACCGTTATCAAGCATGTGCAGGAGCGAGGTCATGTGCGCGCTTGATGGTGCCTTGCCCACAGGGTCTACCTGGTTGGACACAGCCGCGGGGGCAAAATCAGCGCGCTGACAGCGCTGGAGGATCCCCGTGTCGTGGCCCTTTGCCTCCTTGACCCAGTGAGTGCGGCAGGAGGCAAGCCGGCAGCTGCAAGTGTACATCTGCGCTCGCAGCTCGGGCATGTCTAAGGGCATACCTGGGCAGGTGGAGGCTCTTGATGTGAGGCACTGCGCCTTTGTGACCCCGTTGATTGCTGGGCTGAAGTCATGGCATAGGCGCATGTGCGGTGCGTCTTGAGGGGTCTCGGGGCCTCTCTATGGCTGTGCAAGGGCAAATGGAAATGAAGCAAGCAACCGGCGTGCAGGACGGCATCGCCTGGCAGCAAGTGGGCAGCATGAATAGTGTCCTCCTTGAAGTCACTGACTTGTTGTTCCTGTTGCGTACAGCAACGTTCCTTGCACCTTCTGCAAGAAGTGTGTTGGAGCTCTCTCCAGGACTGCCCATAACCTTAAGCAGATGCTGCAGACACCCCCTGCAGAGGAAGAAGCCTCTCTTAGTAGCCTGTGTTCCATTTGAATCATGCCCGTGCCTGCCACACACTTGTTCCAAATCCTTCTGAATGTCAGTGTGCCCACCCTTCAGCAATAAGGACTCTTGCACAGCATTTTGTAAGCATGCACAGGCCCTGTTCCCTGGGCAGTATCCAAGAGGGGGACAAACACGTTCATGTAGGCTGTGTGCACTACCATACGAGTGTGTGTCAAAGCAAGTGCCTGGCCCCTGGTAACACAGCGCAAGCACACACCTTTCAGCGCCGTGCCGCAGCAGAAAGATCTGGCATATGCAAGTAAGACCTGTGCCCTCACCCACATCCAGCGATCGCCATGCGTTGCAGCACCAAGTACTACCGGAAAGTCAACACGCATCTGACCTTCAACCTTGGCCCACACAGGTTGACAACACTGTGTACGCCCCGATAGCCCCCGGCTTCCCATCTGCAGTTGCAGCCCTGCAAGGCAACCCTTCCACCTCTGAAGGTCCTTCTTCCAAAGCCAACAAAGCACGCACAAGCAGCCAGACAGAGACAAGCGGCAGTGGCAGCAACAGCGGCGGCGGCGGCGGCAGTATCAGCATGAGCAGTGGAAGCAGCAGCAGCGGCAACGGCGATGATGGCGCTCGCGATCGCGGCAGCAGGGGCGCTGCTGTTGACAGTGCAAGGGAGCCCAGTGCCTGCAGAGTATCTGCGGGAGCAGCAGCGGGGGCTGCATCAGGCAGTGGGAATGGCAGCAGGACAGGTGTAGGCGCATGCGCGTCACTCCCGCCATCGTTCCCTGTGGCAATCGTAGGCTCGGGCATCGGTGGTGACTGCGCGCCCATGGATGCAAACTACCAGCAGGTGTGTAGCCAGGTGGCTTCTGAATCACCTGCGGACTTAGAGAGGAGCTGTAGCTGTGCGGCCTGCACACACACATGCAAACTACCGGCACGTGGGCAGCAGGACATTGCTCGTGTGTGAGTCTTTGCAGCTGTAGTCATGCACCACACAGTGCAGCCCCTGTGCGGATGCCGAGTGTTTGCTTCACGGGAGCCTAGTGGGACTAGGTACTATGTATAACTATGTATGGGAAGCAGCTGCTGCAAAGGCGTGGCTCATGCCATTGGCCGGTTCTTGCATAGAGGATACTCATTGAAGTCTGTTCAGTTCCTTAAGGCAGCCTGCGCCCCCCAAAAACGTATCAATAATCCAGGTCTTTTCAAATGCATGAGGCACTCGCCTTGGGGCAGAAGCTGCAATTCGGCAGAGCACGATGCCTAGAGCACAGCAGATGAGAAGTTGCATGCCTGGCATAGCTCTTGGGTCACATTGGGCCAAACTTGACGCTCCCTCTGGGCTTGGCTTGCTGCACGCAGTTCTTCAAAGCAACTAGAGGTCCAACATGGGAGGTGGGCTTGCAAAATGCAGGTGAGCAGCTTCTGTGACGAAGTTTGTGCATTATCCCACACGCAAGCAAAAATATCACGGCAGCTTTGGTGGCAGGCTTTGCAGTACGGGCCAGGGAGGAGAGCTGGAGCACTTTCAGCTTGCTGCTTCCATCACACAGTGTTCATTCCCAACATTTTTGCCCCCGCAGTGCTATGAAAGAGGGTCAGACCTTACCAACAAGTTGTTGTCTATGACTGGAGAGCACTGCTTGCTGCTTGTGCGTGTATGTGGGCTGACCCTGGCTTGTTCATCAGATATGGGTATGCTGAGCATGAGATGTGCCTGCCGTGGTCCACTGCCTACTCTGACGTGCAAAAAGATGTGTGTCTGTCCCTTGTTCCCTGCCACAGGCCACTTCCAGTACTTGGACATGACGTCGCCCTTACAGTCCTACCTGTGTCCCGCTGGATCAGCCCCAGACAGCCAGGTAGGGCTATATGAACTGTCTGCGTTGTGCACACGTGTGTGTATGTGCTTGTGCTTGTGCTCATGCGTGCGTGCATGTAAATGAGGGTGCGTCCATGCCAATGCCCGCCTTAATAGATACAGCTGCAGTGTTGGATGCTCTGCCCATTCCTGCAAAAAGTGTGTCGCGCACCTTGGCCTGTACAGCAAGCCTTACGCAACCCCAGCATGCCTTCCGCAACACGATTGTAGTCCAAGCAAGCCAGGAAGCTCAAAGCGTGTACTAAGGAAAAGCGATGCAGCCAACGAACTTCTTGGGCCCCACCGCGCTACCAAGGGAAAAGGCCTGCCATGGGAGCTCGCCCGCCCCTCCCCGTCACAGCTGCCACGCAGGCTGGCACAGCATTGCGCGTGTGGCGTGGCACTGCCCCTCTCCCTCAACCTCTCGTGCCCACATCGTGCCCAGCAGGCCCGCAAGGTTTTGTGCATGGCGTTGCGTTGGCCCTCTCACCCTCCCCCACGCTCCCTCTCCCCCCTACCACCCGCTCTACAGGTCCGCAACATTGCGCGTGGCGTGGTGGTCGCTTGGGCGGAGCTATGTTTCCGGCACAACGGCCACGACGTACTCAGGGACGTGCCTGCAGCCCCCCTCCAGGAAGCCAGTAGATCACTAGCCAGCAGCTTGGCCAGCAGCAGCAGTAGCAGCGACTGGGCAGGCAGGCAGCAGGGCGCATGGGCTGCTGGCGGCGCAGGAAGCCTGTGGGGAGGTAGAGGCAAAGGCCCCGGCGCTGCAGACGGGGTGCAGGTACCTGGGACTGGTACCAGCAGCAGCAGCAGCAGCAGCATTCTTGGAGGCGGCAGTAGCAAGAGTAGTGATAATGGTAGTGAAGGGCGGGTGCTAGGCCAGCAGGGGGCTGGCGAGGAGGGCCGGGCCGCTTACCCGTTTGCGTGTGTGCAGGAGCAGATGGGAGCGGCTGTTCCTGCAGGCGTCAGCCAGCCGGAGCGGGCTGATGCACCCAGGAGCCGATGGGGTCAAGCACAACCGCCGGGCTTAGAACAGGGGCTGGCTGAGAGCGGTAGGGGGTTGCAGGATGTGCAGGGACCCACAAACCAGGGAGGGGGTGGGGGAGCTAAGCAGCAGGGGCCAGGGCGAGCGCAGCCAATTGTGTTTGACCGGTCGCTGCCTGAGTCGCTTGAGGCTGTGCTCGCCTTAAAGCGGGAGGAAGTGGCGAGCAGTGTGGATGTCAGGACAAGGTTTAAGGGCTTCAGGGATGAGGCAGCCGCTGGACAGCAGTGACCACATAGGGTCAGGGGAACGGAGGCCGCACTGCTGAGCATGTGTGGTGGCTTGGTGATTGAGGCTTGCAAATCCAGCATTGCCCAACCAGGCTGGCTGCTTGGAGTTGAGCCTTTTGTGATCACTGGCCCGAGCTATCAGATCAGCGGACAAGCAAGGTCACAAGGAGAGCATGTCCAGGACTTTATCCGGCGGCAGGCCAGCAACAGATACAAACTGTATATACTATTCAAGCCAACATTACAGGATGTGCCATGTAACAGGATTCTCGAACAGAATCATAGTTTCCTGGGCATGCTCATGGAAATCTTCTGCAGGGAGTCTTTGTCTTTGTGCCATTGTCTAGCCACCTCTGCCTCCTCTGGTGAGGATCGCTTTTGCGGCCCTTTATCTCTCGCATCTTCCGGAACTTGGGTCTTGCGCAAGGCATGCCTGGTATCCTGGCATGGACCTTCGTTTAAGCAGATCAATTTGCGACATAGCCTCTGGCTTTTAAAGATCTCAGGACCTGCCGATAACCAGGGCTATGTCCTAGGGAAATTTTACCGCTTGATACGATGAGATGAGAGGGTGGGAGGAGCAAGCATGCTCCAAATGAACGCAATTGCGCGTATCAAATCATTAGATAAGAAACGATTTCCTTTTTTGTGGATTTCTAGGTGATGCTTGCATCAGCCTTCAAGAGAAGTCTAGCCCTGCCAGGAAGCGTCCCCCGCAGGACAGTCTGCACTCGTGCGATGTCCACAGGGGCGCCAATGAAGCTTATTGACGTGCCTGTTTCAAACAATGGAGCCAGGGTACGCAGCTCCTGGATGCATCCACAGCGTGTGCACTGTGTTTTCAGCTCACATCAGATCCTTTACACTCCTGGGCATTTATTTGTTGGGTGTGTGCTGGTGTCTGTCTCAGGTGCGATGGGTGTCCTACAAGAAGGGCCTCCAGGATCAGTTGGAACTTGTCCCACCAAGTTTTTTGGGGGGCTTGAAGACACCTGAGTATCTTGCCAAGAACCCTCTGGTGAGGGTGCAACGCAAGGATGACGTTACCCACACAGGCCAGCTGTTCGTCTGTGACATTGTGAACGTGTCAACTAGGATCGGTTGATAAAAATTGCAGGAGCCTGAAAGGTCTCATTCGCAAGAGCGCATTGCCAGCTCCCTACTGAACCTGTCCTCTGCCTGTTCTTTCTTATATTCCCAGGGGAAAATGCCTCTGCTCCTGTTGCCTGATGGAGGTGCAATTCCAGGTGAGAGCAGCCTTCTTGGAGAGGCGTGCAAGCTCAAGAGCACGAGAGAACTTCCTTGTAGAAAAGCAGCCGTTAAGGTGCAGTTCCATGTGTGCTGTTCACGCCGGGCAAGTATGCCTGCGAGCTGATCAGCCTGCTATATGTACAAACCCACTTGCCTAAGGCCAGCTCGACAGGTGGCATTGCATGACAATATGGGTTGAGAATTCCAGGCGATGTTGTATAAGTACCTGAGCCTGCTTGCGGCTTGAGGCTTGCTCCAAGACTCATACAACAAAGAAATCGCTAATCAAATATGTAGCCAGTGTGTGATGCAGAGAGTGAGGTCATCGTGCAATACTTGCTGGACAAGTTCCGGGACAAGGGCCCCTCCCTGCAGGTACGTCATTGAAGCATAGCATTTTTGAATTTTTGAATTTTTGAATTTTTGAAGTGACATGGGGACATTTGGGATGACTTTTTCTTGACCCTAGATGCTTGCTCCTCCCACCCTCATTTTTTACCCTTACTTGCTACCCTCACTTGCTCCACCCTCATTCCCATCGTACACCAAGTCCTACAATTGTTCCAGCAATTGTTCCTTGTTCCTCCACAAAACTACCTTGTAGGCATCTACGCCAGAAACAAGGGCCGTCGGAAACGTGGTCGCCCGCCTCGTAGACGTGTACATCACGCCGATCCAGGTAAATTTTGAGTGGCACACGTGTTGCCACTGCGGTCATCCGTCAGGTAGACATGTTCATCACGCCGATTCAGGCAAGTTCCAAGTGATGAGTTGGCTGCATTTCTGTAGTTCATGCATGTGGTGGATGTGAACATCACCCCCACCATGGTTGGCATTTGGGATCACGGCTGCTTAGAAGCTGAGCTCTGCAGCACAGTGTAAGTAAGCTTTCTCTGGGCCAGGGCGCCCTTTTCAGGAAAATTGGCATGCAGGACCTGTTCACAAAGCAACGTTGGCAGCCTAAAAAAGGCTCGAGCTACCATACTCTGCATAAATCCCTTTCGTATCTCGTGCATGCCTTCTCACATGCAGGCATGCATGTACAGGAAGATGGATTCCGCGGAGGAGCGTGCTCGCCAACTCGGCCAGATAGCACAACAGATGGACGCCATTGAGGTAAAGTGCAGTGGAGAAGGAGGAATGGCCATTGAGGGAACAGAGGTTGCTGTGCGCTGCCTCACAAGCACAACCAAGGGCAGCTGGCAGGCTTCAAGGAACAGGAACCCATCGCATTGAAAACAAATTACCAGACTTTGTGTCATGATGGGGATGAGCTCTCAGCACTCTTAAATGTGCGCAATCTTATGGGATTATTATTCGGAATGGAAAAGGTTGGAAAGGAAGGTTGGACCTTATCTCTGCGCATCTTCCAGAGGCAAAACATTAACCTGTAAATTTTTATCTGTGAATCGATTTCAATTTGTGCGGAAAGTAAAACACAGCGCATGCAGTACGTTCACAATTGGTTTGTTTATAATTGATCATTGATGCAAAAAACATTTTGATAGAAAACACTGACGAACACGAACGAGGAGGTAGAAATTTGTCCAGGGGGACCAGCGGCCCTGTCTCCCTGAGATACCTCAAGATTGGTCCTCAAGCCTAGCAACCAGGGTTGGGTCATGCGTCCATTTGCCCAGACCAATGCGCGTATGATACGAAGAATTCGCGTATTTAACGTCAATGCGTCCGCATTTTGGGGTCATTTTTGAGGGTAGTGGTTAAGGGGGGTAGAGGGGGCCCTGTGGGTCCCCAACTGCCCCCCAGCTACCTATAACCACCCCTATACGTACTCTTACATGTATACATATATTCAAAATGCCTAGAGAGAAGGTGAAGGAGCTGGATCATGTCAGGGTCATTGAGCTGAAAGGCATGCGCACCAGCATAAGGTGGAGTGCAAGTAATGCAAGCATGTCTTTGTAGGTGGTG
>LFIK01004217.1_pt1 | contig 11629 bp, 14 predicted proteins | sample 643401 | NCBI WGS metagenome assembly LFIK01 (sample SAMN03777447, study PRJNA286221) | soda lake metagenome | biome: soda lake; feature: Kulunda steppe; material: water; isolation source: sample T5-Br brine of Lake Tanatar-5 | place: Russia: Kulunda steppe | collected 2010-07 | reverse complement strand
TGTGTGTGTGTGTTGATGTATGCGTGTGCACGCTTGTCTGAGAAAAGTGGCATTTCCCTGGGACTGTGTGTATGACCCAACCAGCCCACATACCGCTCATAATCGCTCGCGTGTACTTGAGAGGGTTAGCGTGGGCGTGTGTGCTTCTCTGTTGAGTTGCCTGCAGGTCGCTCGAGCGTGCAATCGAGAGGGAAGCAAGCAAGGGCCGCAGCCCGCAGCATCATATCAACACCTGCGAGGGGATGCAGGAGCTGGAGCATTCCCGGGCGCTTCTGCCGTGCTCCCTGCCGCTTCAGCGGCGCTCCCTGCCACTTCTGCTGCGCTGCCTGCTGACCCTTTTGCTGCACAGCAGGCCGCTGGTGGAAGCGGTGGAGTGCAAGCCTGCCCGGCCTCTGCCACACGTGCCGCCGCTCGAGCTGTGTCTGGTGCGGAAACTCACGGTTGCAACAACAGAGGCGCCCAAGAGGTCAGGGCCACTGGCGTGCCAGCCTATGCCCCTGCGGCTGAATCTGCTGAAGCCAGTGGCGCCGGCAGCAAGGGCACTCACACTCTAAGCGACAGGCAAAAAAAGCCCACCAGGCCCCCGAGCTGGCAGCGGCGGAAGATGGCAAAGCAACGTGGCATGGGCGAGCTGCAGCAACTGCAGCAGCAGCAGGAGCAAGAGCAGCAACCGCAGCAGCAGGAGCAGGAGCAGGGTTGGGTGCAGGAGTTAGGGTTGCTGCAGCAGGCCAGGGAGGAGCGACTGCGTCCACAGCCTGGAGCTGGTGTGCCAGCCTTGGATGCTGAGATGACGGATGAACCAGCCACACAGGTGAGAGCAGGGCGAGGTGGGCAAGGTGAGCAGGGCAAGGTGAGCAGGAGGGAGATGGGCAGGGCGAGGTGAGCAGGGGGTAGGTGGGTAGGGCGAGGTGAGCAGGGGGAGGTGGGCAGGGCAAGGTAGACGAGGAAATGGGCAGGGTTGGGTAGGCGCCAGCGAGCGTTGCACACCCCTGCATGCCATGTGTTGTGTAGCTGTGTTATGTGCATGCGTCTGCGCTTCAAGCCTGTGCCGGCCTGCCCGCCTTGCCCTGGGAGCAGAGCAGCACCCTACACGCCAGGGGCCAAAGGCTGCCTGAACGGTTCAAAGGAACTTTGCAGCACCTTGCGCGCCTCCCCTACCGTGTGGTACTAAATCATGCTAGATGTTGGTCAAACAATGTGATTAAGGTCAATAAGGGGCAGCCCTTGCAACCTCTCAAGACTGGCTGGGATTACATCTTGAGCAGCAATCTTTATTGAGCCTCCACACTGCTATGAGACATGGCTTGGCTGCGCCTTTCCTTCAGCGGGTTGCTGCCTCACGCACCAGGAAGGCATGTGTTCCCCTCCCATGCTGCGCCCAGGAGCTGTGCCGCAGCCCGCTACAGCTGTGGGACTGGGACGATGCTGCCACGCCCTCCCCCTGCAGCAGCCAGAAGCGGGCGCCCCCTGACCTGCTCCTCGCACGCAACGTGGGCCGCCTCACCCAGAAAGGCCACCTCGTCCACGACCAGGCCAGAGCTGGCCAAGCTGCACAGGGACTGGTCTCAATAGGGCCCTGCCAGCATCCTACACCTCGGCCCGGGGCAACCCACGACCCTGCAGCTAGCGGCGCCGCTGCCCTTGTGGGCGGGCACGCGAGGGCGGCCGCTGCAGATGCAGTTGCAGCGTGCGTGAATGCAGGAGCCAGCAGCGCAGGCCAAGACGTGGACATGCACGAGGTGGGGGAGGGTGGGCGAGCGCTGCAGGCAGAACCGCCCCCACCCCTGCCTCAGCCGCGGGAGGCCCCACGGCCGCAGGCTGGGCTGTGTCCATGCCAGCCGCTGCCGCAGCCGCAGCCACAACAGCAGCCGCAGGAGCAGCAGCCACTGCCTCATAAGCTGCCGCCGCCGCCGCCGCCGCCGCAGCAGCACAAGCAGCGCCAGCAGGACCAGAAGCAGCACCTGCACCAGCCCCGACCTTCACAGCGTGTGCTGCCGCGCATCAACATGTTCTACTGTTCCACGTACCGTAGAGGCCCAGGATCCGGGCTGCCTGCAAAACGTGAGTTCCGCAGGCGCTTGCTGTAACTGTACAGCTTGAGTTCCGCAGGCGCTTGCTGTAACTGTAAAGCGTGAGTTCCGCAGGCGCTTGCTGTAACTGCAAAGCGTGAGTTCCGCAGGCGCTTGCTGTAACTAACTGTAAAGCGTGAGTGTTCCTGTTTGAGTGCAGGTGCCCGCCTAGCATCCACAGGATCATTTCAAGCCATGGAAATGAAGTCGCTTTAGTGCAAGCACGGGCTGCAAGCAGAGTGAATAAAACACTGTGCTTACCCGCTTGGCTCATGTGTCTTGACCCTTAGGCCGGCACCATCATGCATCCCTGCCTTGAATGCACTTGGTTGCGGGTGCCCTGGCGCCGTGCCTGCAACGGAGGCCCGCTCGCACAGGCCAAGTCACACGCAACTTGACCCACACACGTCTTCCCTGCCTGCGCAGACATCCTGAGCATCCTGGGCAAGGCGTACGCCTCCAGGAGCACGCCCGCGGCTCTAAAACTGTACTCCCACATATTTGACCGGCCATCGCCCGGCGCCAACGCCCCCGGAGCATCAGTCCCAGTGGCTGCGCGTGCGCCTGCCAGCGCCCCCAGGGCATCGGCGCCCGCGTCCACCACATGTGCACCTCATGTCAGCACCACACGTGCACCTCATGTCAGCACCACACGTGCACCTCATGTCAGCACCACACGTGCACCTCATGTCAGCACCACACGTGCACCTCATGTCAGCGCCACACGTGCACCTCATGTCAGCACCACATGTGCACCTCATGTCAGCAATGGGCAGGGCGTGGGGGCTGAAGCCGCAAGCAGGGGGCGCGCGGACATTTGTGGCGCCTTGAGCAGGGACCCAAGGCGCCCAGGCTGCCCCAAGCCGCGGCGACCCCGCCGCTATGTCCAGCTGCACAAGGCGTGCCCTAGGGTGCCCCGGCGCCATGTCCTGCTCGTTCAGCTGCTCAAGCAACTCCTGGGTGGGTGCTCTTGGTGCCTGAGGTGGATGGGCGCCACTTCGTGGTTCATGCAAGGATGGCGGCGTTGGCCCACGTGCATGTCTAAGTAGGATTAGGATTAGGAGTAGGAATCATGCAAGGATGGCGGCAGCAAGCCAATGAATGAGCCATATGTAGCCTACGCTCTAGCATGAACTACGCGATTAAAAGCAAGTTCCGCGTGCCAACATGGTCTGCATATCAGCATGGTCCATGTGCCAGCATGATAAAAAAGTGCAGGTCATCAGTGGCAAGCAACATTCCCGTGACAGCATGAAACTTGCCTACTAGCAATTTTCAATCCCCAGACCTAAGAATATCCAAGTCAAACAGCTGGTGTGGTGTGATGCTCATGCAGGACGTGCGTGCAGGTGCCCTTACGTGCTGCTGCTTAACAAACACTGCCCAGTGAAGCCCGGGGACGTGCCTGAGGGTGCTTGGCCGCAGCAGCAGCAGCAGCAGCAGCAGCAGCAGCAGCAGCAAGATCAGCAAGCACAGGCAGGAGCTGGTGGCGCAGAGGAGGACACTGAAGCCCAAGCTCCCATGGACATTGATGCGCAGAGTCCACCCCAGCTGCTAGCCTCGTCTATTCACGAACTCAAAAACGCAGGCAGGCCCCAACGGCTAGCCAGGAACAGCGTAAAGCATGCTCATGCAACTGAGCCAGCGCTCGGGCATGCAGGCAGCAGCAGTGGTGAGGGCGGGCTGCCTTGCAACAAGGAGCTGCCTGGTAAGCAGCCACGTTCAACACGCCAGCCGCAGCGGATGCTGTCCGGCAGCGTGCCTGGGCGGGCTGTGGTTGCATACGTATGGTCCGTAGTGCGACACATCGTGCCAGCTGGTCTGCTGGGAGACAGGCACAACCGCAGGTGTGCGCATTTGCATGAGGGAATCAGGTCATCCTGCTTATGGCTCAGACCAAATGGGTGGGGAAGCATCCTGTCAAAATTGCCATGATGTGTGATAAACCCCTGGTAAATGTAAATATTTCTCTTGGAGTTGGCGTGCACGCAACGTGCCAAAAAATCAGGCCCCTCAGAAAGTACATACATTTGGTCAAAACATGTGCATGATGAGGGATAAGTTCTTTGTACACTTTGGGTGGCAGCGGTTGTCATTGAATCTGGGCTTACAAATCAGGTTTTCTCCTCTTCTTCCTCGGTACAGGGAGAGTTTAGACTGCCTTTCGTTGTTTTTCTTTCTTCCTTTTGTCTTTTTGGTTTGAGCACTGAGCATAACGGTTTTCTTTGAAAGGCACAGTCAGACAGGTAAATCATGGGTGCGCTTGTGCCACGAGCGCTTGCATCCCAATCCGCCTCTGAATGAGTCTTGCTATATGTGGTTGTCGCCAGCAAAAGTGCACATGCAAAGCAGGTGAACACAGCCAAGGGAGATGCATGAAATGTTAAACCCTACATAAAATTTGTTAATGGGTACTTGATCAATTGCTTGGGCTCATGATGTGCTTGGTCGTTGGGTTTGGGGTCAGGGTTTGGGGCTTGGGTTCAGCTTGATCACAAAATCTAAATCCATTCTGCTGCAATGGCTTTGCTGTGCAGCGTGCTCCTCAAGGTGGTGCGTGCTTACGTCCGCCTTATGCGTCATGAGAGCCTGACGCTGCATCAGATCACTCAAGGGATACGCACGAGTGGCATGCCCTGGCTGAGCGCTGCAACAGCTGTGGGCTCCAAGACGCCTAACCAGCCTCAGTCACAGCAGCGGCAGCAGGGGCAGCAGCAGCAGCAGCAGCAGCAGCAGCGGTGGCTGCAGGGGCAGGGCCAGGAGTCAGCATCCCCACGCCCAGCAGTATGCAAGGCGCGGCATGTGTGTGATATGCGAGCATTGCAGTTCTGGGTGTGGTGGCTGATGGCCGAGCTGGTGACGCCACTCATCCGTGCTGCGTTCTATGTGACAGAGACGGAGCCCTTCAAACATCAGGTGTTCTACTTCAGGTGTGTGAGCTGCCATGGAGAAGGAAATTCTGAGCGCTCAAAGGGTTCCGCTGCAGGTGGCCAGAAATTGATGCAGGTGCTCATGCTGCATCCAAGGCTGCGACATGCCAAGGAAACTGGTATTGTGAACAAAGGATAAAATCCCTGATTAAATCCTGTTGCACGCTCCCTCATGCACAAATGCACAATCAATTGCTGGCCCTTTTTCCCTCAAGAGGAGCTGTCTTTGTTACAAGGGGACATACCTTGCATGGCGCGGTCTTACCCTAGGAGGTTCCAAAGACCCTGCAAGCATGTTTGAAAATAGCTTATGTTTGTCTACTGCTTCCTTGCACCTGATGCGCACATGCAGGAAACCCGTGTGGGCTTGCCTGCAGAAGGCGGCTGTGGCTGAGCTGATGGAGCAGCGGCTTCAGCCCATCTCCGATGCAGATGCTGCTGCTGTAAGTGTGGTATTGCTTGATCCTCTTGAACTTACTCCTTGCTGGTCTGCTATGTTGCTGCTGTGATTTCATCTGCCGGTATGGCCTAGCTCAATGCAAGTACCTGAGGCAAGGTGTGCAGCAAGAGGTGTGCTTCTGAGTTCACCGAGAAGGGAAGTGCTGCACCTAGGCTTTGGATTCTGAGCTTCACAATCTGCTGTTCATTTATCGGAAAGGGTGCTTGCACGAAAACGTGTGCAGGTGCTTGGCACTCGTGATTTGGGTGTCTCACACCTCCGTCTGCTTCCAAAGTTGCATGGCATGCGTCCTATCGTCAATCTTAGCAAAGCCACGCATGTCCGTGTGCGTGTGCCCCCTTTTGCAGAGGTACGGCAGAGGTCTTAAAAGGAATGAGTTGCTGCATGACCGTGTGCTTGAGTTCTTTGCAAGATTGGACAGGATTCCATCATGTGCCTCCTATTTTACTTTGCTTGATACACGTGGCAAAGCGAAGGTGTCAGTTGCATCAGTTGTTAAGTTACCGCTCTCTCATTGTGATTACATGGCTTATTTGTGTGTTTGTGTGTACTGTGCCTATGTTGTGTTCACAAGCTTTTTGTTGCCCCCCAAAGAAGCTCACATTCTTTTGCTAACGCCATACCTGTGCCAGTCAGATCCAATTGTCAATGATTTACCTTTTTAAGCCCCCATCACTGCAGGATTTGGAGCCAGCGGATGCCTTCAATTCAAATCGCAAACGTGCTCAGCAGGCATGTGGTGATTCAACGTACTTCAAGGCAGCAACAGAGATTTGTATAGTCAAGCTGTGTGGCACTGCAGGCCATGCTTAGTGAATTTGTACAGTCAAGCTGTGTGGCGTGCACACGGGCCATGCTTGTCAGTGAATTTCAAGCTGAATGTGACATCCTGCTTTATCCTGCTCATGGCTCAAGGATGTGTGCACAACTCTTAAAAACCAAAAGAGTACACCTGACTTGTTGTTGTTACCACCTGTCTTTGTCTGCAGTGCAAACCTAAGCATGTTACTCTATCTTTCAAACCCATCAACTTCACCCTGCAAAATGTCTACCAGGTGGGCGTGTACGTTTTGGTGTGACTTTGCCTTTCAAAACCATCAACTTAACAAAATGTTTGCCTGTGTGCATGTGTTTTGGTGTGAGTTGTTTGTGGGTGCTAGGAAGTGTGCATGCATGTGCATGATGTGGTGAATAATGCCTGTTCAAGTTTCTGTAGAAAACCTTGAATTTAAGTGCTGAAGATCATGTCACTGTTGCAAAGGTTAGCCTGATTCAAGCATTTGCAGTTCACAAAGTTGTGTACTTGAATCCTGTACAAAAAGAGAAAGACTCGCAGACCATCTTGAAAAATGCATGGCTCGACGAAAGGTGCAGCATCAAATGCAAAAGCCTCTTACTTTACTGCAGGTGATCAAATCTGAAGCCGCCTCCAATCCAAGCATGCTGGTTTGCAGCGTGTTCAGCTATGATGATGTCTTGCACCACCTGCATGTCTTCATGCGGACCTGGAGAGCACTGTCTGGCAGCTGTCCAGGGCTCAAGGTGCGCGGTAATTAGGTCAAAATTAGGTCAAAATATAGCACAATTTCCATTTGAGCATGCAAACGTCAACCAAGATAGAGGGGAGCTTTCCTAGGCACCGGGTATTGATTAAACATCATTGTACTTGGTTCTGCTTGTGTGCAATTCTTCACTCCGCTCCGCACTGGTTATTGCTCTTTCCTGTCGTTTGCTACACAGCCCTTTATTGTCAGCGCCGATATCGCACGTGCTTTTGACAACATCAAGCTGGACAAGCTCATGCAGATTGTGCAACCCAGTCTATCTGCGCATGAGTACTCGGTCATCAGGTGACGCCTCTCTTGGCTTCCTATTTGTCGTATTGAGATGGCATTCTGGTTGCAGCAGAACAGAGCAATGAAGCCATTCCTTGATGCTTTGCATCACCACACTAAGGCAAGCTTGCTTTGCTGAGCACAATGTTGGCTGTCCATCTTTTTCATGTGTGGGAACCTGCTAGGACCGTGACTGCAATATCACAGTCAGGCCATGTGTTCGCCTTTGCTCTCATGGCAGTCCCCGCACCAATTGTTTTTGGCGTCCAAGATCTCACCCTGTCCTCTGCGTCTGCTTAATCTGGTACCCCGCTGCTGTACTGCCATGCCATACCTGAGCTTTCCCAGTGTGCATTCATGCCGCAAATGGCTCTAACTGTGCACCCACAAATGTCACAAATGTTTTGCTCACTAAATAAGTGTACCCACAAATGTTTTCCCACAAATATCTACCCACGAATGACTCTAACTGTGCACCCATTTTGGAACTCAAGCCACTGGGCGGTGACTAGCCCGCTGCAACCAGCCATGTTTGACGTCTGTCACCTAGCACACCCGGCACTTGCCGCCAAGCACACCAGACGCGTGTTACCAAGCACACCAGACATTTGTCACCTAGGACACCATTCACTTATTGCCAAGCACACAAGACGTTTTTGACCAAGCACACCAGGCATTCGCCACGTGATAAGGTGTGCCTTAAGTAGCAGGCCTGCTGACCTCCAATCCTTCACTGCAGATACTCTGAAGTAACGCCTGCCCTGGCGCCCATGGCGCCCGTGAAGCTACGGAACCTGCGCATGGCACAACCACTTCATCAGGACAGGCAGGATGGTGGCCAGGGCGCAGCTCACAGTGGAGCACCAGCAGGGCCAGCAGCCAGAAAGGCAGCAGCACCTGAGGCAGCACCGACAGGCCATGCTCCGACACGCAGGCTTGACCCCAACCGCCTCTTGGCGCCCAACGCCGATTCCCACCTGCCGCGCACCACAGTCCCATCACTTTTGGGGCCTTTGGGCTCGTACAACACGGTGTTCTGTCACCAGGTGTGCCTGAATTGGGGGAATGCTAGCGGAGTGTGCCCCTCACCTTTGGGGCCGTTGGGCTCGTACAACACGTTGTTCTGCCACTAAGTGTCTCTGCGTTGGGCACATGCCAGTGAAGTGTGAGGCCCATGCGTTGCAAGCCTGCGCTTCAACGGACGGCAGCTGTATGTTGCTGACTGTGGGCCTGTGCTGGGTGGAGCACAATGCTCTTTGTAGGCCTTGTGGTGGGGGACAAGCACACACGGTCTTCATGCGCCGCCCTGCTCTCTCCTGCTCTGTCTGTGTACATCAACCTCCCTTTCTCGATTACCTTCTTGTGAAGCGCCCTGACTCCATTGCTGCCCCTGGTCTTGCGAACCCTCCTCTTTTTTCCTACCTATTGGCTCTGCCTGTGCCGCGCTACCTGTGCCGCCCAACCTCTATAGGCTCTGCCTTTGCTGCCCTACCTCTATAGGCTCTGCCTGTGCCGCCCTGCCTGTAGGCTTTGCCTGTGCCGCCCTACCTCCAGGCTCTACCTGTGCCGCCCTCCCAATGCACTAGGCCCCCCTCCTAAGCTGAGCTCCTCATACCTCCCTCTAACCCTCCATGGGCCTTGCAACCTCCTTCCAAACCTACCTCAAAGGCCTTTCAAACACCTACGGTCCACACCGCCACTGGCCGCAGCACGCGCAGCCCTTCCATTCAGAGAAACACTGCACTGCAAGGTAGCAGCACTGGGCTGAGCCCCGTACTTGCCTGTGCCTGTGCAGGCGCCGCACTACCGTGTGCCCCGTGCAGATGCGCTGACCCTGCTCCACCAGGCGATTACACAGAACATTGTGCGCATCGGGGGCAAGCTGTATCGCCAGACCAAAGGCATTCCTCAGGTTGGACCAAAGGCATTGCACACCCAGGCATTCCTCAGGTTGGACCAAAGGCATTGCACGCTCAGGCATTCCTTAGGATGGACCAAAGGCATTCCTCAGGTTGCATTGAAGGCATTCCCCAGGTCCGACCTAAGGGGCCGCACACCAAAGGCACTGTACACCGAAGGCGTCGCACACCAATGATTTTGTCGACCAAAGGCGTTGCTCACCTAAGGCATAGCACACCAAACACATTCCTCAGGTTGGATCAAATGTATTCCTCTGGTTGGGTGCATCCATGCAGCCTTTGCTTGCCGTCAAGCCAGTCTGAGGTGCCTGGGTGTGTGCATGTGTGCTCCGTGGTTGTGTGCTGCAGTTGGGCAGCAATGCAGGCAAGAGATCATACACTCACTCACCTAGCACCAGTCAGATATGCCATTTGCTTGACTCAACTGCCCTCCACGCGGCGTTGCAGGGTGCTGTCACGTCCTCCCTGCTGTGCTCCATGTACCTGGCCCATTTGGAGGCGCACCAGCTGTTGCCTGTTATGCCTCCCTCACGCGCTGCACGGTGGACCTTCCAGCGCCACCCGCGAAAGAATGAAGGGAATGCGCGCAGTGGGGGTGCTGCGACTTTGGGGCCGGGGTTAGGGGGGGCAGGGGGCAGGGCAAGCGAGCAGCAGGTGCAGGGCGGGGCTCAGTGCAAGCGAGCAAGAGGTGCAGGGGCGGGGCTCTGCGCAAGCGAGCAGGAGGCGCAGGACATGTCCCGTGGGTTACATGCGGGTGCTGCAAGCACCTGGGTGGACCAGGGCCGCTGCCAGAGCAGGGGCGCAGGGCACAGTTTGAGAGGGAGCAGTGAGGCGGCAGCAACACCACCACCTCCAACAACAACATCAACAACACCCGCACAGGGGTGTCACATTCCTGCGCCCCCGATTCATGGGAGCAGTGAGTCAACTCCGGTGCCTGTGGCTGCTGGGGATGTGTGGGCAGTGGCGCCACAAGGGGTGGCCCTGCTGAGGGGGGCGGGCGCAGCAGCTGGGGAAGCTGTGGCAGCAGCGGCCGGGGCGGCAGCCCCTGCCGGCGGCTCGCTGTGTGGCGGCGAGCCGCCAGGCAAGGCAGGCACCACGCGCCATGCCTCTTTCAAGCTTTGCGCAGGGATGCTGGGTACTGCACCCACACCGGCCTGCGCTACCCGCGTGCCATGCCCAGTTCCTGATGGAAGTACAGGTGGAGCGGACGCGCTGGGGGACGGGGGTGCAGTGAGCGGAGGTGAGCAAGGGGCAGGGGGTGCAGGGGCAGGCCAGGTCGACAGCGTATTGGCGTCCATGCAAGGCCCTGGCTTGGGTCAACCTGCTGCGAGCAAGTGCGCCTGCTGTGTGGTGTGCGCGCCTGCTGGCTGGTGGCTGGCGCAAGCTTCGTTATTGCATGGCGCCAAAAGGGGGGCCTTGAGGGGGATGGCGTGTGATCCGGGGTGCTCATGCCCGTTGGGAGGCAGGCACTTCCTGTGCTTGGGGGCCCCCCGCGTGTGACATTCAGATTGCCTGAAATTAGTTTGTGTAAAGGCCTGATGTTGGGCATATGTCAAACACGTGAAAAGGGTGACGCGGGTGAAGTGCTGGGAGGCCAGATGCTGTCTGCGTGTGAGCATGGCGACGCGCCTTTTGGAGCACCTTTCCCCCCTGGTCCAATCACCAGCCAGATGCTTTGGTCTCACATTCCCATGCCAAGACCTCACACCGCCTCGAAAAACACACAAGCACATACACGCACGCCCGCACATGCGCACACACCCACATGCAGCCACACCTTGCCGCCGTGCCTGCCCTACAGCGCATTCCACGCCTCTGGGCGGCAGCAGCGAGGGCCTCGTGAGCGGCAGCAGTGGCCGCACCGGTCTGACGGACCTGGCAGCTCAGGCGTGCGGCACAGACACCACCGTTGTCACACTCAGTCACACGCCCTGGTCCGTCACGCCCCCGGCCACTGCCACGCCCCAAGCCGCACCTGCGTGCCTCGCTGCCGGCAACAGCAGTGGCAGCGGCAGTGGCGGCAAGGCCACGCGCAGCGGGGGCTGGGGTGCGTACAGCGGGAGTGGGAGCGGCGCTGAGGGGGGCTGGGGCCTTTTGAAGACTGACAGCGCAAGAGGGAGTGGCAGCAGAGGCGAGGGGGGGGAGGGGGGCAGCTGGCGGGGGCTTCCTCTGAGTAGGTGGCTGGAGTTTGCGAGCCAGGCTCAGGCAAGTCAAAGCCAAGGAGGGCTTGGCCAGCAGCAGGGGCCAAGGAGCCAGGAGCAAGGGCAGGCTGTACGCCAACCAGAGCACCTGGTGTCTGTGCAGCAGCAGCAGCAGCAGCAGCAGCAGCAGCAGCAGTACCACAACCACCACCACCACCAACAACAACAACAACAACAACAACAACAACAACAACAACAACTTTGCCAAGTAC
>LFIK01004213.1_pt1 | contig 11638 bp, 19 predicted proteins | sample 643401 | NCBI WGS metagenome assembly LFIK01 (sample SAMN03777447, study PRJNA286221) | soda lake metagenome | biome: soda lake; feature: Kulunda steppe; material: water; isolation source: sample T5-Br brine of Lake Tanatar-5 | place: Russia: Kulunda steppe | collected 2010-07 | reverse complement strand
GAGGGGGGGGCGAGGGGCCGCGCTGCGCGGCTGCTGCTGTGTGCCTTGCTCCTGGCGCTGCTGCTGGAAGGCCTCCTGCTGCTGCGTGCACTGCGTCTGGCACCCCTGCTGGAAGGCCTCCTGCTGCTGCGCCTGCTGCTGCGTGCACTGCTGGTAGTCCTGCTGGAAGTCCTGCTGCTGCTGGAAGTCCTGCTGCTGCTGCACACACCGCGCCTGGCACTGCTGCTGCCAGTGGCGCCGCTGCCCCCGGCCATGCAGCTGCGGCCGGAGGCGCCAGGCCCTGCTCCGCTCCAGGCCCGCCCATGCCTGGCAGCACCATGCCCGCACTGCCCCCAGCCAGGGCATCAGGAGCAGCGCCCGCTGTGCGCACGAGCGCCTGCACCAGCGCCCCCTGCACCGCGTCCCACGCGCTGCTGCCCGGCCCCTGCCCAAGGCCCTGCAGCCCCTGCAGCCCCTGGGCAAGATCGCTGACGCCTGGCGCGGGGGTGCCAAATGCACAGAGGTGTGCCAGGAGGCCCACGGTGTCAGGGGGAGGGGGAGGGCTGCTGCTGCTGCCTGCCAGCTCATGGATGGGAGCGGCAGGGTGATTGCTGCTGCTGCCGCCCGTGCACCCCAGCAGCCCCACGCCTGCGCTGCGCAGCCTTGCCAGCGCCAGCAGCACATCTGCGGCTGCCCAGGCGGGCAGCTTTAAGGCGAGGGGGTGCAGGCAGGCCAGCGCAGCCTGCGCCAGTGCACCCACTGCCTCCGTGTCCTCCTCCTGCAGTGCTGAGGGCTGCTGCTGCTGCTGCTGCTGCTGGGCTGCCTGCCTGCCTGCCTGTGCCGCTGGGGCGCGTGCCAGCGTCCCCAGGGCTGCTAGGTACTTGGCCAGCAGCTGCGCTGCGCGCTTGGGGGGCAGCGGGCATAGGCCAGGCTCCAGCAGCGCCCACGCAGAGCGCGCGTCGCCAACGCTGCGGGCCGCACGCCGCGCGGCCAGCTGCAGCAGGTGCGTGTCCTGGTCCAGGCGCCCCTGCGCCGCCTCCCACTGCGCCTGCAGCCGCACGCGCTGCCCCTGCGTGGGGAAGCGCTGCCGCTGCTGCCGCCGCTGCCGCTGCTGGTGCTGCTGAGCGGGAGGGGCTGCTGCTGCATCGGGGGTGCTGCTTGCGTCAGCAGTTGCTGGGGCGCCCAGCCACCACCTGCAGAGCGAGCATGCGTGCGTGCGTGCATGCATGCATGCATGAGCGTGCGTGCGTGCGCGCAAGCGTGTCCATGCAAGTGTGTGCATGCCAACACGCCATATACAGAGCGCAACGTGCGCACATGCAGGCTGCAGCACGCACCGGGAGAGCAGTGCTGCCAGCGAGGTGGGGTGACCTGCTGCTCTTGCTGATGCTGCTGCTGTCGCTACCGCGGCTGCTGCTGATGCCCCTAGGTGCTGCACTACATTTTTCCCTGCGAGTGTGGAGGTGCATCGGAGTGGGGTGACGGACGTGGGTGGGGGGTCGATGCCACTCCTGGGCTGGAATGCCGAGACAGGACAGGGTGAGGCCCCATCCTCCTCCCCTCACCTCCCAGCAGCAGGCGCCGCATGATGGTGGCACACCATCTACTTGAATTTTGTGCGTAGGAAGCACCAGCGTGTCCGTATCACGCCAACCACCCTTCTTGCCCACTGAGCCTCGCGGTTTGCTGCTAGCGTTGGCTGGGCATCCATGCTGACAGGTGCCTCGCTGCAACCGTTTCTGAGCCATTCCGTTTCTTGCGCATCCACCTCGCCCACGATGGCACGGCTCATAGAAGCTGAGCGGACACTTCCGCGGATGTTAGGCTGTGTGCATGGGATGCACAGGGAGGGGTCATCAGGGCCCCAGGCAAGTCAAGGAAACAAAGCAATAAAGTTGGGTGACTACAGTTCGCACACGCGCTCCCAGGAATCAAGCAGCAGGCACGCGTGGGCGAGGGGGGGAGGGCGAGGAGCTGATGGGGCTCTTTGGCTTTTCCGGCGGAGTCTTCTTCCTGGTCGTCTTGTCCCCGGCGTGGGGCTTTTCTGGCGCCCAGTTCGCCTCCACCTCCCCTAACCGCTGCAGCAGAGCTTTCTGCGGGGTGGGGGCCAGTGAACGTGGTTTGTTGTATTGTGGTTTGGGGGGGGCCCTTTTTCTCTGCGTACATTTATGACCCGAGTCCCGCGGGTAGTGGGGTGAGGGCACACGCAGGCGAGCTCGCACGCACCTCCTTCGCATCATATGTGGCCTGCAGCAGCTCCTTCTCTGCCTCCATCCGCACCGCCACCATGTGCTGTATTGCATCCTCCAGGGTGGCAGGTTTCTGCGGGGGAGCGTGAGAGCGTGAGGCTGTGCACACAAGGGGCGCTGGCTGCATGGCAGCATGACGCCCTCAATCCTAGGAAGGAAGCACCCCCCGCACCTGCAGCAGCAGCAGTGTTGAGCTTGCGTGCTCTAACATGCAAAACAGGAAAAAACAGCACGCGACACACCCCAAGCGTCACCGGGGAGCAGGGCTGCACACCCACCAGGGCGCCCCACTCAGCAGTCCAAAAGCCACATGGCGCTTGGCACACATCAATGCGCCCCAAAACAACCAGGCGCTCCTCCTCCGCAAGCAACATGCACCCCAACACACGCACCCCTACACACACAAACAGGCGGCCAAAAGCTGCCCCCTGCCACATGCACCTAGCCCTAACCTTAGCTAAGGGTTGGGGTTTGGGGTATGGCCCTCACCACCCTCGCTTAAAAAACACAACCTCATCCTAGCACTGCCACCCACCCGCTGCAGCTCCGCCCGCCGCTCCTCCTCCGCCCGCACAGCCGCCTCCTCCGCTGCCCTCACCGCCGCCGCCGCCTCCTCCGCCTCCCTGGTGAAGCGCGGGCATCAGTGATGCAAAGCAGCCGGCCATTGAGTGACAGATGGGGTCACAGTGGCTGACGCAGCTGGGCGCAATGGCCAACCCGCCAGAACAGCAAAGACAGCACGCATCGCGCCCCCGAGCTACAGAACGTGAAGCGAGGGCAAGCACGTGCGCACCACCTGGCCAGCTGCGCCCCCTCTGCAGCCATGCCCATTTCAGCTCACCAGGCCGACAACTTCAAGCACAGCTTTAAAAACTATGACACAAGCACGCGCGCATCACCTGGCCAGCTGCGCCCCCTCTGCAGCCGTGCCCATTTCAGCCCTTCACTTCAAAGCACAGCTTTTAAAACTATGACACAAGCACGCGCGCATCACCTGGCCAGCCGCGCCTCCTCCGCGGCCGCGGCCTCTGCGTCCTCCTTGTCCTGCAGCGCCTGCAGGTAGTCCGCCTCTGAGAGCGCGGCGTCAAAGGGCGGCATGACGGCCGTCTCCACCTGCGGCGGGGGCCGTGCGTCCAGGTTTCATCACCCAGCAGCCATCAGGGCTCATTTGACACACTTGGGTCCAACGTTTAACGGTGCGTACTTGCAGTTCTACACCTGTCCCAACACCTGCTCCTACACCTACACCTGTAGCTGCTTCTACACCTAGACCTGCGGCTGCGGTCATGATGCACCGATGTCACATCCGTTTTCACACCCCTAGAATCAGGACACCACAACTCGCTGCATGCCTGCGCCCTGAGCTGGCGCTCTGATGTGTGCACCAAACTCTTCTGCTCAGCTACACCAGGGGGGTCACAAGGCTCACCAACAAGGTGACTGTCGACTCTGTCAGGTCCTGGGGGCTGCTGTACAGGTAGGAATAGAGGCGGAGGTGGCGGAAGAAGGTCCTGGCAAAGTACTGTGCCACTTGTGCAACCTGTGCGTGCATTTGCGTGGTGTGTGAGTGAGTGAGTGAGTGTGTGTGCGTGCATGCATACGAGCATGCATGCGTACGTGCGTGCCTGCGTGCGTGCGTGTGTGGGTATGTGTATGTATGTGTGTGCGTGTGTGTGTGTGTGTGTGTGTGCCTCATGCATGCGTGTGTGCGTGCATGCATGCATGTGTGTGTGTGCATGTGTGTTTGTGCGTGTGCCTGTGTGTGTGACTCGAAGTTTGACAGGAAGGTCTGCGAGGCTGCGCGCCAGCACTGACCGACCTGGTCAGGGGAGAAGCGGTCGCTGTCGTCCCCTGGCTTTGGGCTGGTTGCAGCCAGGAGCCGCGCCTGGAAGGTCGCCTGCACCACCGAGCAAGAGGCGCCAGCTGCAGGCGAGGGGGGCGCGTTTGGGCAGCAAGGGCTGGAGGGCAGGCAACGCGGGGGGGCAAGGGCTGTGAGCAGCTGGGGGCATAGCGCGCAAACCGCACTCCACTTGCAGCCTGAGCCAGCTTCGGGCGGCACAACACATTGCGTTGTTATGTGCGATCATGACACGTTGCGCACCGATCGTGGCCTCCAGTATGCTGCCGGCAATGGCCATCAGGGCCTCCACGCGCAGAGGCCCAAAGCTCGACTCCCGCGCAAACCTGGGAGGGAGGGAGGCAGACAAGGGGGACCGCTGTGTGCCCGTGGCGATGCTGCACCTGCACTGGCCCCACCCCTGTGCTTGCTCTGTTGGGGCCACGCAGCCGGTGTACTCACTGCAGCGCGTAGGCGGTGAAGTCCAGCCGTGCCGCGCTGCGTGCGTCGGTCTCATAGTCCGGCAGCTCCAGCACGGACGCGAGGAACCTGTGTTGTGTACGGGCAAGCGTGCGTGCGTGCGCGCATGCGTCACACATGTGGGCGCGCCCGCTCTCTCAACATGTGCGCATGCGTACATGCTTGCACACATGTTTGCGTACATGTGCGCATGCGTACGCATGCGCACGCATGCACGCACGGGTGCACACACGCATGTGTCCCCGTCTAAGTGCACAGCCACGCACTTGGTGGCTGCCACGGGGTCGTGGGAGAGCGAGTAGTAGTGCGCGTACTTGTCCGCGGTGGTTTCCGGCTGTGGGGGCTCATTGGCGACCGGCTCAGGAGGGGGGGGCTCTGGCTCCGGCGCTGCCTTCTGCGCAGGTTTCCTGCCCTTGGGGCTCTTGGGCCCCGGCATTGCCTGGCTGCTCTGGCTGCCTACCTATCGCCTGCTCATCAGGCGCCTATTTTTCTCCGATCTGCCCAAAGGGCCAGAGGGCCAGTGTGGCCAGGGGTGGTACTATGTAGAGGCTAGATTAGCGCTTGGGGGGGTGATGGATCCGGGGGGCCCTTAAACTTACCAGGGGACCTGGTCACGGTGGGGGTCTGTGACGCGCACTGCAGACGTGAATGAAGGTGACGCGCATCACCGACAACACGCCCGCAGCCCAGGCAGACCCAGCACCCGCCCCAGCCATGGCCGATGGTGGGTGTGAGCGTGCAGGTGCAAGCGCGCAGCCGGCACCTGCCGGCCAGCTCACGCGCCCCATCTGCGTGTGCGTGTCGTTAGGGGGCTGTGCTGTGCATGCGGGGAGGGGGGTGAGCGGCCTGAGTGGGCACCCAGGACGTGCGGACAGGCTATGCAAGCCTGCGCATGCATGCATGAATGCAGGCATGCATGCTTGCAGGCGCCCAGTGCAGACATGAAGGCCCGGCTGGCTGCTGGCTGCACTCATCAGTGCGGTGCCGTGCCTTGATGAACCGGCAGGGTGCTGCAGGGCGGCGCACGAGCCCATGCACACATTGCATGCACCCCTCATCACTCTGCCTGCACGCGTGCCTGCTCCCCATCCATGCGTGTGTCACCCCTCATCGCTCTGCCTGCACGTGCTCACCATCAGCCTGCCTGTGCGCTCGTGCAGGGGGAGAGCGGAAGCGTGGTGCCTGCTCCAAGCAAGCCTGCACAAGCAGACCACAGCGATGCCTCTCATGTCATTTTGCACATGCACGACATCCTCTTCTCCTTCACCACATTCCAGGGTATAGACAACCCACACGCGAGCTGCAATAAAAGACAGCCCTACAACATTACGCACGCACGCACACACGCACGAACGCGCGCGCAGAGCCCGTCTTCCTCATCTACGGCCGGTCCGGATGGATTGGTGGCCTGCTGGGCGAGCTGCTGAAGGAGCAGGGTGCAAAGTTCCACTTTGGCACAGCACGGCTCGAGGACCGCGGGGGTATCATGGACGACATTGAGCGGGTGGGAGGGTGGGCTGTGTACACAGAGTGAGGGGGCGTGTGTGCCTGGGGGCACATGGAGGCGTGGTGGGCCACCAGGAGTGTGACAGCCACCTGCAGCAGCAGCCAACCAGCTCCAGGCTGCAAGGCTCGAAGCAGCTGGCTGTTGCTGCGACGGCCCTGCTGCACCCCCCCCCTCATCCGCGCCATGCCCTGACCTGCGCAGGTGCAACCCACGCACGTGCTCAACGCTGCGGGACTCACCGGGCGCCCCAACGTGGACTGGTGCGAGACGCACAAGGTGCGTGTGCATGTGTGTGTGTGCGTGCGTGCATGTGTGAATGTGTGCATGTGACGCACGCTCGCACGCACACACTCACACAGTGTGTGTGTGCGTGCGTGCGTGGGTGTGTGCGTGTGTGTGTGTGTGTGTGCGTGCATGCGTGTGCGTGCATGCGTGCGTGCGTGTGTGCATGTGCGTGTGTGTGTGCGCATGAGCATGTGTACGTGTGTGCGTGTGTGTGTGGGTGCGTTCCTGTGCCTGCATCAGCTGCATTCATGCCATGCCATGGAGGGCATGCATTCCATGGTGGCCAAAGCGCTGCCAGCCTGCCACCGCCTGTGCCCCAGGTGGAGACCATCCGCACCAACGTCGTGGGCTGCCTCAACCTCGCGGACGTGTGCCTGAAGAAGAACCTGCACATGACGTACTACGGGACCGGCTGCATCTTCCACTACGACGACAAGTTCCCGGAGAACAGCGGGAAGGGCTTCAAGGAGGAGGACACGCCCAACTTCACGGGCTCCTACTACTCGTACTCCAAGGTTAGGGTGAACGATAGGGTTAAGGATATGGGTGAAGGTAAGGGTCAAGGTTAGGGAAGCGGGAAGGACTTCAGGGACGAGGACACGCCAAACTTCATGGGCTCGTACTCTAACTCCAAGGTGGCCAGCCAGGCGGGCGGCCAGGGGGGGAGGTGGACAGCAAAAATAGCTGGCTTGGTTGGCGGGCGGGCGGACAAAGTAATGTGAGGGAATGGGTGCGCACAGAAAGGCCCTGTGCTTCGCGCTCATAATCGCACATGCAAGCCTGCACACACACACACACACACACACACACACACGCACGCACGCACGCACACACACACACCACTCACACACACACACACTAACACACACCCACACCACACATACACATACACAACACTCCCACACTGCTGCAGTCCATTGTGGAGAGCCTGCTCAAGGAGTTCCCCAACGTGCTCACGCTGCGCGTGCGCATGCCCATTGTGGAGAACCTCGTTTACCCACGCAACTTCATCACAAAGATCATCAAGTACGACAAGGTGCGCTGCTGCCGTACCGCTGTAGGTGGCGCGCCGTGCAACACTTTGCACCCTTCATATCCCTGCCTCAAATTGAGCGAGATTTGGGAGGTGTGCGTGTGCGTGCACCCTGTGGGCAGCCACCCCACCCTCTTCTCTTTGCCAAACAAGATTGCTCACCCTGCTTCACTCATTAACCCACATTCACAACCATGCAGGTTGTGAACATCCCCAACTCGATGACCGTGCTGCCCGAGCTGCTCCCTTACTCTATTGAGATGGTACGTGGCCCTCGTGTTTTCCATTTCCAGCAGGATAGATGTTGAGCGTCAAAAGTGGGTGACGTGTGAAGTTTGCTGCGTCGTGCCGTTATGGGTCATGCGCAGCTCTGGGAAGTGGGACTTGTGTGGCCCGTTCAAGATGCATGCCCCCCTGACCCTGTCCTTTTGAAATTGGGCCTGTGCAGCAAGATACCCACACCACCCTCACCCCTGCACCCCTGCTGCAGGCCAAGCGCAAGCTCACAGGGATTATGAACTTCACCAACCCAGGGTGCATCAGCCATAACGAGGTGAGGAGGGACTGGTCTGTGCCTGCATGCCTGTGTACATGTGCAGCAATATGCCAGCACACACACACACACACAGACACACACGCACACACACACACACACACGCACACACACACACACACACTCCTCCCTTCCTCTCCCCCCCAGATCTTGGAGCTGTACAAGCAGTACGTGGACCCAGATTTCACGTGGAGCAACTTCTCGCTGGAGGAGCAGGCAAAGGTCATCGTAGCGCCCCGCTCTAACAACCTACTTGACACAGGGCGGGTGCGTCCGACCCACATGCCTGCAGCAGGACCCACATGCCTGCACCCACATGCCTGCACCCACATGCCTGCAGCAGGACCCATGGGAGTGTGTGCCGCCCCGCCGCCCAGTGCCCCAGCGTGTGCGCATTGTGCGCTTGCCTCTCCTGCGTGCTTGTTGTGCGTGGCGCTGCTCTGAGCGCAGCCGCCAAACAGGCCTGCTGCGGCTCCTGGGGAGGGGGTGCTGCCTCGGTGAGGGCACATCAAGCACACGTGCTGCAGACTCATGCCTGTGCTTGCGCCCCTCATGGTTGTAGCTTTCCCTTCACTGGGGCTGCGCTCGTTGCGGTACACCTGCTGCAGATTGAGTCGGAGTTCCCGGGCATCCTGGGCATCAAGGAGTCCCTCATCAAGTACGTGTTTGAGCCAAACGGAGCAAAGGTGGGTGCCAGGGCAGGCGGGGGGCGTGTGAGGGCCAGGGCAGGCGGGGGGCGCGTGAGGATCCCAGGATGGAGGTTGCGCTCCGGGATGGAGGGAGGAGCTTCCTACAGCGCCTAGCTGCCCCAGGACGGGGAACTTGTGCGGGACACAGAGGCAGGGCCCGCCTGAAGAGTGGGGGAGGGGATGGCTGCGGCTTGCGCGCCCTCACTCCTTGAAGGCGGGCCGGGCCTCACGCATGCGCTGGCCAGCGGCTGGTGGAGTGAGGTGCACCAGCCGCAGCCACGTTTCCGTGAACAACATTTCCCCTCATGCTCCCCACCCCCCCCACCCTTCACACCCTCGCGCCCCGGCTGCTTCCTCTTGCGCCTCCCACCTGCCCGCAGAAGGAGGAGGTGAAGGCAGAGGTGCGGGCCATGAAGGCAGCGCCCTCAGCATGAAGGGAGCCCCATCAGCCTCGAGGGGGGCAGCGCCATCCTTAGTGGCCAGCTCGCCACTGGCTGTAGTCCTGTGACCCATTCTCGCTACCGCGCACTTATCCAGTTGACGCGCTTGTGTATTTACTACATAGGCTCACGGCTGCCCAGCGGCATCTTGCCCTCCTAGAAGATCCTCAGGGTTTGTACTTGAGCATGCAGAGCAGAATAAACGTCGCGGTTGGGTGCAATAAGTTTGAGCCGGCCGTGGAATGACCCAGGAAGCGAGTCCCATCCTGGCAGGCCCGTTTCCGTCTTTGCTTTGCTGGCTAGCAGACACTGGCCAGCAGCGCCTCTGCGTGTGGAATTAACAAACCACCTCTTTACAGGAAGGAGACATGTGGAGAAATTTTTCGCTAGTCCACCACTAAGACGTTATTCATGCCTGCCTCATCCTCCGGCCAGCCGGGTGCGAGGCGCCACTCGCTGCCATCAAGCAGGAACTTAACCTGATATATCCCCTGCGCGCGTGGCAAGAGGGTGGGGTGGGCAGGTGCTGAAGCAGGGCTTGAGCGCCCTATCGCATGCGTGCAGGTGGATGGAGCGCAGCGCGCCACACCTGAGTATATAGAGAAGTATATGGTGCACCTCTTGCATCTTTTGTACACACGGCACAGCCTCTCCACTAGTGCTCAGCAGGACGTGGCATGGCCTCTGCCAACATGGGCCCCCCTTGCAGCACCTCGCTTCCCTTCCTACATCGACCGTGAATGCTGCGCACCACCTGCAAAACTGCACGGCCTTTTCCCCTTCTTCCTACCACGCACCGGGAGCAGCACCAGCGTGGCCTGGTACCGTCGTGAGACGCCTGACCCCCCATCCTCTCCCTCCGATGCAGACAGCTCGACGCCTCTGCTGAACCCATCAAAGCTGCCCATGAGCCTTACCGTGCTGCGTGCGTGCGTGCGTGCGTGCGTGTGTGTGTGTGTGCAAGCGTGTGTGAGTGTGTGTGCGTGTGTGTGTGTGTGTGCGTGTGTGTGTGTGCGTGTGTGTGTGTGTGTGTGTGTGTGTGTGTGTGTGTGTGTGTGTGAACCATCCCAACCAACTGCCAGCTGGTGCTATAAGGAATGAAGCCCACCCCAGCACCCCAGCTGGTGCTATACAAGGAATGAAGCCCACCTGGCAAGCCCCACCCATGCCACCGGGACTTTACGCGGTATCTGCTTCGCAAAGAGAGTCTTCTCATTTTCAAACATCTGTGTGTGTGAGGAGGATGGGCAGGCATGAAGCCGGTGTGAGCATGACGCCCAAACAAATGAGACCAAAGCACACCGGGGGTATTCCACCTGGGATGTTCTGGGATGGAGGCATGGAAGCCTGAACCGTGCGCACACGCTGGCTAGGAATGACAGAGGCCCAAAGGGGAGGAAACAATGCCTCAAGCAACCCACTGCCTCCTGTCCTGCAAGAAGATCAGGCCCCGCGACAGTTTCCCTCTGCCACAGTCTCCTGTATGCCCTGTGGTTGCGTGCCACTCACTGCTCCCTGGAAGAAGAGCAGGCCCTGCAGCTGCTTCGCTTTCTCTGCGATTGCCTCATGCGTGTCCCTTGATTGGATGGACGCAAGGAGGGCGTCCGCCATCTGCGCGGCAGTCCGGTGCTGAGCATCCACCTGTGTGGCAGCAGCAGCGGTGCAGCAGCAGCAGCAGTAGTGGCAAGGTAGTCAGTGCACCAACACGCCACCAACATGCACAACCTGCTCTGAGCAGGTGAAGCAGGCATGGAGGGGATCCAGGATTCCATCAATGCTCCAGGTTGCTGTGTCTGTTTAGGTAAAAAAAGGTTAACAGGGCGCATGGCTGGCCACGCGGCGGACAACCCAGCAGGCACAGTCCCTATATCTAAGCTCCCACCTTGGCTGGCCACGCGGCGGACAACCCAGCAGGCACAGTCCCTACATCTAAGCTCCCACCTTGGCTGGCCACGCAGCGGACAACCCAGCAGGCACAGTCCCTACATCAAAGCTCCCACCTTGGCTGGCCACGCAGCGGACAACCCAGCAGGCACAGTCCCTACATCTAAGCTCCCACCTTGGCTGGCCACGCAGCGGACAACCCAGCAGGCACAGTCCCTATATCTAAGCTCCCACCTTGTCCATCAGCCGGCCGGCCTCCATCAAGCTCTCCGCCCTCTGCTGCACAGTCTGCTCCAGCAGGGAGATGGCGTGCTGGGACTGGGAGAGCAGCACGTTGGCGCTCCTCTGGCCCTCAATCGCCCCGTAGTACAGCTGCAGGGCAGGGGACGGGGAGCAGTGACTTCGTGTGCGGCGGCGACACACTGTGTGCGTGTGTGCGCGCGCGCGCGCGTGTGTGTGTGTGTGTGTGGCTAGTACAGCTGCAGGGCAGGGGACGGGCAGCAGTGAGTCCGCGTGCGCCTGCCGCCCCCCAGCAACCCATCCTCTCGCGCGAGCACCGCACGCCAGGTCACTGACCTGCGAGTCCACCATGTAGCCTTGCCCACCAGCTCCTGTGGGGACGCTGCTCACGCCGCCCCGGACGGTGCTGGAAGACTGGTGCTGCAACTGCTGCAGGATCTGTTGTGTGTGTGTGTGTGTGTG
>LFIK01004212.1_pt1 | contig 11638 bp, 20 predicted proteins | sample 643401 | NCBI WGS metagenome assembly LFIK01 (sample SAMN03777447, study PRJNA286221) | soda lake metagenome | biome: soda lake; feature: Kulunda steppe; material: water; isolation source: sample T5-Br brine of Lake Tanatar-5 | place: Russia: Kulunda steppe | collected 2010-07 | reverse complement strand
CCCTGCATGCATGCAAGCAAATTACTCCTTGTTCGCCTGCCGCTCGCCTCACTCATGCAGCCCTCCCACCGCACCCTCAGGCCTCTGCACCAGAGGCCCTTCTCAACTTGACCTTGTGGCATGCGAGGAAGAACGGAGCTGCCCGTTCACGCCCACACTCACACCCCCAGACACACGCGCGCACGCAACCCCACGCTCATGCAAACACTCTTTTGGCTTCATCCTTCCTTCCCTCAAAGCAGCAGCAGTCAGCGCTGCACTGTACCAGGGCGTCGCAGGGCGGAGCTGCCTGCCGCTCCAATAGCTGCTTGCCACACACTGCCGGCGCGTGTCACCACACACCGCCGGCGCGCGTCACCAAACACCGTCAGCGACGCGCTGCGCGCAGGACGTGCTCGGACCTCGCACGCGTGAGCAACGACCTGGTGTGGTTTGGGGGCGCGCTAGAGGGCATGGCCACCGCGCGCGCGCTGCAGGCGCTGGCGGCTGCATCTCCAAGCCCATTTGCCTGTGAGCCGACGACGCCACGGCCGCAGCAGCTGGTGCCTTGGATGCAGGAGCCCAGCGACGCCGGTACGTGTGCTGAGCAGGCTTGCACAAATAGCCTCGCACATGCAAGGACGCTTTCAGCGCAAATGAGGCACGAAGGCACAGGTTTGGGCATGACAGCCAGCACGCACAAGATGACAGCAGCATCATGTCGCATGGCCAAGCATTGAAAGGGAAGGCCTAAAGCATGTGCTTGGCAGCTCAGGCGTGCATGAACTTGTGTGTGGACGCAGGGTACTTACATGCGCCCTTCTTGCGCTGTGGTATGGTAGGCTGCACGCATTTGTGGGCAGGCTTGATTGGTTGCCTGCCAGTGCAAACATAGGCATGAGGAAAGGCTTGTGTTTACGAGCGCGATTGGGACTCGCACACCATGTGCATGCACACACACACGCATGCACATGCACATGCACATACACACACAAACACGTATGCACACACGCATACATGCACATGCATGCTCAAACACACACACACACTTACACACACTTTGTGTTGGACAGGAGCAAGAGTGGCACAAAAGTGCAGACACACTCGCATCATCCGTGGCATGGTTTCTCGGGCACATGGTTTCTCAGACATATGGCTTCTTGGGCATGCGGTTTCTGAGGCACATGGCTTGTCAGGCACATGGCTTCACAGTGATCTGCTGCTTCTGCCCTGGGGCCCCCTTCTCACCCTTCCCAAGCACACTTTGTCCTTGTGTGCTCCATCCAGATGGCCACATAGTAAGATGGGCCACTCACCCCCACGCCCTGTTGTGCACAGAGCCGTGCCCCTGTCCTCTCCCGCACGCCCTCCGTATCTCCTTCCTCTCTCTTGTAAATGCCCAGCCACACCCTACTCATGACCTGCCTGCGCGCAGGTGTGCGTGCCTTTGCGCACCCGGCGGTGGCGGAGGCTCTGCAGGCTGCCGGCGTGGAGGGAGAGATCAAGGGGCTGCTCTCAGACGCGCGGGCAACCTACCAAAAAAAGGTCATCTGTAGATGCACCGTACAGGGTGTCTGCTCATCATGATCTGGCCGTTCTAGGGGTGTGGGTGTACCGGGAGACGCACAAAGGGGAGGGGGAGGGGAGGTGCCTGGCCTTCTGTGCGTGCGCGTGCCCAAGTCTGTTGCTGAGCGCGTGCAGTATCCCTGCATGTTTCACAACACAATGCCATATACCAGCAGCACGGGAGGCAGCTTGTGTGCCTGCCTGGTTGCCTGTGCTTGCAGCGCCTGAAGCTTGCATGCAAGCCTGTGTGCATCCATGGCCTGCAGCTTGCTAGCTTGTATGTGAGCCTGTATGCATCTGGTGCCTGCAGCCTACCTGCAATTGTGCCTACATAGGTGTGCTCAGTCGCAAACACCACAGAGTTTCGAGCAGTGCCCTGATGGGTGCATGGCATCCTCTCAAGGCTGCATCGAAGAGGCACTGGGCTCAGGTCGCCGAGGCACCTTCAGCACACGTAGAAAGCCTGCGCCATGCTGCGCTGTGCACTGTGCCGCCGCTCCGTGCGCCACCCTGCTGTGGCAACCAGCACGGTTACGACATACTAGACACGTGTGTGTGTGTGAGAGAGAGCACGTGGGCAGCGCTCCCTGATCCAATCTGCCCTGCTGGCATGCACTGCAGGGAGGCGTGCCTGCTGCCTACATTGAAGCTGCCTTGAAGGCAGCGCGCCTCACTGCCAGCCTACACAGGGGGGGGGGCAAGCATGTGCAGCAGGTGGGGAGGGGGGGGGAGGCGGGACGTGAGGAGCTTATCTTTTGCACTCATGACTTGTTGGGATTGGATTGCAAGAACCCTGTAGTTCAGGTAAAAGTAAGGTGCGGTTATGAGGTGTAGGTATAAGCAAGGCACCCTGCTTGCTCATGCTCCAGCTGTGGGGCAGGCATATGCAGCAGGTAGGATAGACAGGAAGGCGGGGGTGCGCATGCGCAGCAGGGAGGATAAGGAGCGCAGAGGAGTGTGCGCGTGCAGCAGCTGGACACTCTGTGTGGTGCGCAATGTTTCTGCGGCAGGCTTTTAGCAAAGGCTGCCGTCTGGCGCACAGCGGACGCACGCGCGCTGCTGTGTGCATGGTACGCATGGATGGACCGAAACAGTAGGCTGTGCGTGCATTTGTGCACGTGCAAGGGCCACTGCACAAGCAGCCAGGCGCTTGGCGCACGCGCACAAGCCCGCCCGAACCATTGCGCGCGCTCTCTGTTTGTGGTCTCCCCACACGTCGCGCGCTTCATCCAGCCAAGCATGCCCACTCATGCGCACGGGCGCTGACCTTGCGGTGCACTCGAGCGCACGGGCGCTGACGTTGCGGCGCAGGAGGTGATGGGCATGGTGGCGGCGGTGCTTGAGGCAGTGCCTGGGCTGGTGGCCTCCGTGGAGGACCGCATGACAGCGCTGGAGGAGGCGGCAGCGGTGAGTAGGAGGGAGCAAGGGACGCACGCCCCATGCATGCTGGTGGGTGCCTGCTCATCGTTGCTTTCTGCAGCAGCACTGGAGGAGGCGGCGGTGGTGAGTGGCGGAGAGCGGTGCGCATTTGCATGGCAGGATGCTGTTGCATTGGGGTGGTCTGCAGCGGCACTGGAGAGGGCGGTAGGCTGGCTATGGTAGGCAGTTGCAAGAGGGAGGCGCGCACATTTGTTCTGTCGTGGGGACGCCTGGATGCAGCACGCAGACACCTCTGCATGTCCCAAACGTGGGAATGCGGTGTCACGCGTTTGTAGCGGGTCAGACTGCGTTGTGTGCGGTTGATACATGTTTGCTTGGCAAAGTTGGACGACTTGCCACACAGACACAGGCGTACTTGGCGAACCAGGAAGGAAATGCTTGCTTGTATTTTGCACCGTCCAGTTCAGTTGCTCGCAAAAGACCTCATCCAATCCTTGGTGTTGATCAAGTCTGCTGCTCTCTGCCTGGGCGCGCCCAGCACCCTGGTCTTGAAAGTCTTCTGTGTCTTGTGGCTCATAAGACTTACAAGACCATGCCGCTGGGCGTGCGCCCAGGCAGAAGCTAGCTACCTGCCTGACAGACAAGGCTCTGGAATGGCTTGCCTGCTAAAAGGGAGTGCGCCCTCCATCCTACAAGCGACCGCGCTGTGTGTTGCAGCGCCGGACTGCAGTGGGTGGTACTGTGCGTGGGCAGCGCCCGCCATCATATCACGTGGTACTGTGGTACTGTGGTACTGTGCGTGGGCATCATATCACGTGGTACTGTGGTACTGTGCGTGGGCATCATATCACGTGGTACTGTGGTACTGTGCGTGGGCAGCGCCCGCCATCATATCACGCTGCTGTGAAGTCAGGCACGGGGTGGAGAAGCGGGTGGGGCTGGCGCGCTTGCCGACCTCAAGCTTCGACCCTTGCGGCTGCCCCTGCCTGTACAGGCCCTTGCGGCTGCTGCTGCCTGTGTGGGCTGCATGCCACATGCCGTCCACCCCGTGTGTAGCCGGTGACCATGCATGGTGCCCAGGTGCTAAACGCCCTGCGCGGTGCCGTTTGTCACACATGGTGCGCAGGTGCTGCGCGTACTGGGCCCCACGCGCAAGCGTTCCCTTCTGCTGTGGTACGCGTGCGAGCTGGCTGCGCGCGCATCAGGCCCCAGGTGCGGTGGCTACAGAGCAGTTCAGCTGGCCTGTCTGCGTGTGTGGCCCTCTGTCTGCCTGCAGAATATGTGTGTTTGTCAGCGTGTGTGTGTTCTCTTCTGTCTGCCTGCAGTGTGTGTGTGTGTGTGTGCCAGAGCGTGTGTGCTCCTCTATCTGCCTGCAGTATGTGTGTGTCTGTCGCACGCGTGCTCCTCTGTCTACCCATGGTGTGTGTCTGTTTGTGTGTGTGTGTGTGTTTGCGCACATGCTCCACTCTCAGCCTGCATTGTGTGCAGCGGCTCCTGCATCGCTGAGCTGCCAAGTCCTTGCCACAGTAAGATTGGAGTTGTGATGAGTGCGGCCACGTTGTGCTGGCCAAGGAGCGCGCGCGCTGTGTGGCCTGTGTCTGGGATCGCCACGGGCTTTCACTAGCGTGCATCGAATGCTCAGCTTTGGTGCGTGGCATGCACGCTCACACACACGCACACACACACGCGCACACACACACGGACACTAACACAAGCACATGCGCCCGCACACATGCACACGCGTGTTTAATGTGCAGGGGTGGCGGCGGGCTGGCCGTGCGCATGGATATGCTCCGTCTGGCATCACACGCCCTGTCACCACCTCACAGGGTGCACATGCCGGTGCCGCCCGCGCCCCTTCTGCCAGCAGCAGGCGCTGCAGCCGCCTTGGCAGGAGGCGCTGACGCAGCAGCACTCAATCCCGGGGATGCTGCTGGAGGTGTGGCAAGTACAGGGAGCGGGTCCCAGATGAACACTGGGCAGGGGGAGGAGGGGGGGTCGGCTCAGGAGTCTGGCGGGCATCAGCAGCCTGCGCCTGGTGTACCTCACTGGGCGCAGGAGGGGGCGTGGCCAGCGCAGCCGCCGCCGTGGGGCCCGTCCTGGGCCTGCCTGCCTCCAAGGTGCGCAGCCATGCAGACTTTGCATGCACATGCAGACACAAACACAGCTTGTCTTGCCTGTCTGCTTGCATGCTTAAGTACAAAACCCAGCTTGCTCAGCTCTGCTCATCCAATCTGTCCTGCTTGCCTGCCTACCCGCTGCCCATGTGTGTGCACGCGCGTGTGTGCATATACACATACACGTACACACACTCTAGGGTGAGTGTGGGTGCGTGTGCATGAATCGGTGCATGTGCGCCTGTGCCCGCACCCTGTATCTACCCCTTGGCTGCGCGCCCCCCTCCTGCCCTTGCAGTGTGCGCATGCAGTACTTGGCGGCCGTTGCGCCCGCGCTGCTAGGGGGCGCGGCTGCAGCCAAGCAGCACGTGCACGGCGCTGGGGGGCCTAGTGTGCCAAGCAGCGGCGGTACGAGCGGTGGTGACGCGGCTGAGGCAGCCAGCATGGATCTACAGCCGCCAGGGGCTGGGCCGCAGCCGCCGCCGCAGCCGTTATACCAACCAGGGGCCGCGTCAGTTGCTGGGTCAGGCACCGCTGGGGATGGTAAGGGTGGGGCAGGGGCAGACGTGGGAGCAGCTCAGGCCTCTTCCTCCATGCATGCGCCCCCTGCTGCATCGAGCAGCACCACCCGCGTGGAGGCGCGCCACGCCAGGCAGCCCAGCCAGGCCGGCAGCACTAGGCACGACAGTGGCGGAGGCTTATTGCCTCTGGAGCAGCTGGCAAGCCTGGCGTGCGGCCCGCCCTTGTGGGCGCGGCTGCGCTTGGGGCTGCTGGAGGCGGCGCTGGCGGCGGCGCAGCAGACCAACAACACGGCAGATGTGTGGGAAGTGTGCACGGCACTGCTCAGGTGGGTAGAAGCAGCCTGCTGCTGCAGCAGCGGCCTGTTGCTGTTAGCTGTGCTGTCGGTACTCAGCTGTGCTGTTGGTGCTCAGGTAGGCAGAAGAGGCCTGCAGTGCTGTCGGTGCTACTGCTGGCGCTGTTCGTCCTGTTGGTGGTGCTGCTGCTGTCTGTTGGTGTAGTGAGTGGTGCTACTGCAGCTGCAGCCATTGCCGCCGCCGCCGCCGCCGCCGCCGCCGCCGCTGCTGCTGCTGCTGCTGCTGCTGCTGCTGCTGCTGCTGCTGCTGCTGCTGCGCAATTATCGCTGGACAGCCTTGCGCCGTTTGTTCGAGCCAGCACCATATGCGCATGCAAGCCACTCGTGTGCTCCGTCTTCCTCCCTGCAAGACGGCAAGATCGGCCGGGCTGCCTTCTCCGCATGATATGATGCACACTCACCCACGCCCCCGTGCAGGGACCACTGTGTGCGCCTGCCCCCCGCGCAGCAGGCCAGCCTGCTGCAGGCCGCCCGCCAGGCCGCGGCCTCCCTTGTATCCGAGGCGCAGCCAGTCACCGCAGGAAGGGAGCACACAGCAGCCCCAGTCCAACTCTGCGCAGGACCGTGCCGCTCTGGGCCAGGCCCTGCGGCCGTGCTGGCGCGCCTTGTGCCGGCGCCAGCAGGCTTGCAACCACTGTGCTTCAGCGCCGCGGCGGTCTCAGGTGCGGCATTCGGCCGGCACGCGCTCGCTGCTGCCCACGCCGCCTCCAGCGCTGCTCCGCCACGGCCGCGGCTGTGGCTCGTGCGGCGGCCTTGCTGCTGCTGATGCACACCGCGCCCCTCGCTTTTACTCCTCACCCCACCTGTGCACAGCATGGGGTGACCTCAGCAAGAGCCCCGCATGCACGTGCCCCTGTAGTCCAGACGTAACAACCTAAGCAAGAGCCCTGCATGCGCGTGCCCCTTGGGTCCGGACTTCACAACACTTCTGTCAGGCACCTGCTGCGCGCAGATGGTGGGAGCAGGGGCGGAGGCGGCGGGCGCGGGAGCCCGTTCATCTTCAACCCAGCCTCAGCAAAGAAAGCAGAGGGACAGGCCGTGGCAGCAGCAGCAGCTGCGGCGAGGATGTGGAGCGCAGGTGGGCCTCCACGCATGGTGCTGCGGGTCGGCGTGCTCAGGCTGGGTGTGTGGTGGGCAGTCGCGGCAGAGCGTTTGTGACAGCAGGCGGGGGGGAACGGAACTTGCATCATCGCAGCAGGGGTGCCCAGGCCATGGCACTTGCCCCACGTTCTCAGAGTGTGCCCCACTTTCTAATAGTGTGCCCCACATTCTTAGAGTGCTACCCATCTGGATGTTGGGGGCTAAGGGCGGGACAAAGGGTACACACCGGCTAGAAATCAAATTGGATTAAATTAAACCGAGCAGTGTGATGGACCCCTTGTGCCTGCAACGGACCCCTTGTGCCTGCAACGGATCCCTTGTGCCTGCGACGGATCCCTTACGCCTGTGATGGACCCCTTGTGCCTGCAACGGACCCCTTGTGCCTGCAACGGGTCCCTTACGCCTGTGATGGACAATCAGTGCCCACAACGGACCCATAGTGCCTGCAATGGACCGCTGTGCTGAACCCATGTTTTTATCCTGCCGAATGCCCACTGAACGCAACGGCAGCAGTGCTGCTGCAACCCCTCCACATTCCTCCTTCCTGCAGCCCCGCGCTGCGCAGCTGGTTCAGGCACCAGCTGGGTGAAGTCAGGGCTGCGTGCTTGCTTGCATGGCCACGCGCCCTGCAGGCGAGGACGGCAGCGTGGAGGTGTGGTTGCTGAACCCGCTGGCGGTGCCCCTGCAGCTGGACAGTGTGGCCCTGCACGCCGTTTTCGTGCCCAACGCCCCCCAAGAAAACAGAGGAGCGTTACCCGCACTCGACGCCAGCAGCGGCCGCAGCAGCGGCGGCGGCCCGGCCGGCGGCAACAGCAGCAGCACCACCGCCACTACCAGCACCGCCACCACCAGCGCCACCACCACCACCACCAGCGCTATGGCAGCAGCCGACCGCACCTGCCTGGATGCTGACGCTGAGCCCTCCGCCACGCCCACCGCCCCGCCTGGCGTGACGGCAGCAACCTACTGGCAGCCGCGCGCTGTGGGTCCTGTGGTGGTCCTGCCTCAAGGCAGCCAGCCCCTGCGGCTGCTGCTGCAGGGTCGGGCCACGGCGGAGGGCAGGCTGCACCTCCTGGGGCTGCGTGCCAGCATGTGGGGCGTGACCTGGCTGCAGGTGCGTGTACGTACAGGCCGGGCGCGCAAGTGCACGTGGCGCAGCGCCTCCCCCTGTGGGGGCGCGCTCAGCCTTGGATTTGAGCAAGCGGGTGGTGCAGTGCACTGTGGTCGTCTGAGTCCTGCCAAAGCCTTTGCAAAAGCCAGGAGCTGAGACGGCTTGTGTTGATGGGGGAGGAGAGGCTGAACCTGAATCCTTGAGGGCATACCTGGAGGAGCTCAGGGCTTGGCACGTCAGTTGAGAAGAAGAAAGCCCTGCCTTGTGCAAAGCCCTAGCTGGCGGCAGGGACGTAAGTTGTTACATTTTCCCAACCTAGATACTAAACGGGCTGGCCGAAGAGGAAGTGCTGATTCCTTTGCGCACGTGCAACGCATGCAGCTCCGGCGCCCTGCGCACTGCAGCACAAGAAGGACCGCCTCTAGCTAGCACCTGCTTGCGTTTGTGCAATTCATAGGCATGGGCCGACTGTGTGTTGCACGTGGGCGTGTGAGTGTTAGAATGGGCCAGGGCATGTGCAAGGGGGGCAGGGGGGGGAGGGGGGGAATTTTATGAGATCTCTGGCACCTGGAGCATGCAGGCATGTGTTTTGTACTCTCTTCCTTAAGCTGTTGGGCCAATTGGCACAGGGAATTCCGCCGTTACTGAACTCGCCAAATTGATGTGAAAGCATGTCATTGGCGCATAAGGGAACGTGGGCTGAATAAAGCAGTTTTTGCGCGTCTGGGCGGTGGTCGCGGCTTGCTGATCTGTGCACCTGTGTGCACACACGCCGGGTCCCCGCTTGCTTCCAGCCCAGCATGTGGACTTCGGCGCCAAGTTTGTCCGCTGTGGTGCTTTTGTGACATAAGTGGGTGCGGCGAGAGGCGAGAGGGGGCAAGCGTGGTGTTCCCATGCGTGCTTGCACGGAGTACGTGTGCGCCTACCTTTCTCTGTCCCTCACATAGCACAGCGCGCCGCTGCGCATTGCATGCGTCAGGCATCGAAATGAACAACATGGTGTGCAGAGGAGGGGACGGGGCAACAGCGCTGGCGGGTGAGGGCATGGTCAAGCAGCTGTGCGCGCGTGCAAGCACATGCAATTTTCCAGTAATGTGCCGAGTGCTTGCGCCGCCGAGGCATCAGTGCAAAACATGTGCTTGCCTGTCCTTTGGAATGGCTGCAGGCCTCAGCTTTTTGTGTGATCAGGACAGCTGTGATGGGCCTCCGGAGGATCCCTTGACTTCTGGTCACACATGTTTAACATAGACAAGGTCCATGTACATTGCCAGTCGGTGGCAGAAACACTTCATGCGCTCACAGGCATGCGCGTTGACGCACGCACATTCTGCGCGTATGTACGGGCATGCATTCTAAGGAAGGCACACAATGCGCGCACACAGGCACACGCACGCACGCATCTGCTTGCTGAGTACCTGCTGCTGCCCCCTGGTCCCTCCTGGCCACCCTCCGCAGCCCTTTGCGCCCGCCCCAGCAGCCACCCCCCAGCAGGCTGCGCTGCGCGCCGTGAACGCCGGCAGACGCCGTGCCACTGCGCCGCCCCCAGCTCCCCCCAGTGGCAGCCCCCATGGCGCAAGCGGGGGCAGCAAAGGGGGGGCCGGATCGGCGGAGTGTGTGGAGCCTTTGACGGTGGTGCCACCGCTGCCAATGCTGCAGGGCACCTTCATGGGACCCAAGGGCCTGAGGGTAAGCATGTATATTGTGATTGCAGTGGCCTGAAGGTGAGCGCACTGCTGTGGTGTCAGTGGCCTGAACCACGCTTTTATGATGGCAGTGGCCTAAACCACGCTTTTGTGATTGCAGTGGCATGAAGTGCGCTCTTACAATTGCAGAGGCATGAAGGAAGTGCATTTTCTTGTGAGTGCTAGAGCTGCTGCAGCGTAGAGTGAAGTGAAGTCGCTTGAGTGCGGCTCCCCCGCCTGTGCCCCCATGCTCCTGACCAGGTACCCCATTTGCTCTCAACAACCCGCCCCACACTTTCCAACGCTCACGCCACACGCGTATGACACACGCACTTATAGAAACGTGCCACACATGTATGCACACACATGCACACGCAAAGGCATGGCCAACGCTTCTGCTGCGCTGCTGTGCCTGGGGCTGCAGATCGTCACCCCGCCTGCGGCCCTCACCGCCGCCACCCAGGCCCCTGTCACCCCTACAGGCGCGCGAGGCAGCCCGGCCAGGCCCTCCCACGTGCGCGCCTCAGACCCTCCTGCCCCAATCACCCCGGACACCACAGTGGAGGTGTGGGAGGGGCAGAGCATGCAGTGCCGGCTGGTGCTCACCAACCCCACCAACTCGCCCTCCTTGCTTAGCGTCACAACGGCACGAGTGGTCATCCTGAATGCCAAGGTGAGGGCAAGGTCACAGGGAGGGCAGCGCGGTCGCTGCGTCTGTACGGGGGAAGCCTTCAAGGGGCACGCGCCATCGCAAGGTTGGGCGGGATTCGGCGTATGCTCTGCGATTGCTGTGAGCCTCTGGAGTTTGGAAAGCGCAGCTGCTGTATTTGAGGGGGGGAGGGGGGGTGCGTGCCCCCGCTCACAAGCGTGAGCTCGTTTTCAGATTGGCGCACCCGGCTCACTGCTGTGACTTGGTGGGCGCACCCGGCTCACTGCTGTGACTTGGTGGGTGCTTGGTTGAGAGTGTTGGCCAAACATGCAAAAACAGGGACGAGAAGAGGGCAAGTCGAGCAGAGGTTGGGACAGTTTTTTTTCCTGAGCCTACTTGAGTGCACTGTACCTTCGTGTGTGTGCATTACCATGTACTTGATCCTGCATTGAAGAACTGATGATTGGACAGGCGGTGCAGTGGTTCTGAGCATAGCACATAGGGTCTCTGGCTGAGGGTTATGCGTGTCATCCGTCCTGGAGCACACGCGCGTGCTTTCAGAAGCAGAAGCAGACGTCTCCTCCACATATCGAGATCGCATGCAGGCGTGCGAGTGCTTGCACAGCGCGCACGCGCAGGCATGTGTAAACGCACACGCGTGCGCACACTTTTTGGGCAGGGTGCCATTGTCAAGGCTTTGCCCCAAACACACTTTGTGCAGGGTGCCATTGTCAAGGCTTTGCCCCAAACACACTTTGTGCAGGGTGCCATTGTCAAGGCTTTGCCCCAAACACGTGAAGCCCATGCCTCCCTGACAGGTGAGCAGGCCTCAGAAGCAAGGCCCAAGCAATACACACATGGCACCTTGCTTGCAATGCACACGGCACCTTGCCTGGATGCGTGTGCTGGACTGGCCCGCCACTTTGTCCTATCAGCACCTGCGCAGGGGCAGCCGCCCAATTTTACCAGCAGCTCCGGCTTTCTGACTTATGTGCAGTTGTGGTCTACGGGGTGCAGTTATGGTCTACGGTGTGCAGTTGTGGTCTACGGTGTGCAGTTGTGGTCTACGGGGTGCAGTTGTGGTCTACGGGGTGCAGTTGTGGTCTACGGGGTGCAGTTATGTGCAGTTGTGGTCTACGGGGTGCAGTTATGGTCTACGGTGTGCAGTTATGTGCAGTT
>LFIK01004210.1_pt1 | contig 11642 bp, 10 predicted proteins | sample 643401 | NCBI WGS metagenome assembly LFIK01 (sample SAMN03777447, study PRJNA286221) | soda lake metagenome | biome: soda lake; feature: Kulunda steppe; material: water; isolation source: sample T5-Br brine of Lake Tanatar-5 | place: Russia: Kulunda steppe | collected 2010-07 | reverse complement strand
GGTAGAAGTCGACGATTTCCGGGAACTGCTTTTTCAGAATCGGTACAAACACCTCATTCAGGGCTACCCCGAGGATTGCGGGTTCGTCCGGGGGGCGGCCGGTGTAGGTGGTGTGGTAGATGGGTGATTCGCGGCTGGTGATTGCCGCTACGGTAAATACCGGAAAGCGGTCGACCTCGTTGTAATAGCCGGTGTGGTCACCGAAAGGCCCCTCGTCCGCCATATCGCCGGGCTCGAGGTAACCCTCCAGTATGTACTCTGCCGTTGCCGGCACCTGTAGTCCATGTTCCCGGCAGAGCGGGGTCACGCACTCCACCAGCTCCGTTTTGCTGCCGCGCAGAAGACCGGCGAATGCGTACTCCGAGAGGGTATCCGGCACGGGGGTGACTGCACCCAGGGTGGTGGCGGGGTCAGCGCCCAGCGCAAGCGCCACGGGGTAGCGTTTGCCGGGGTTCTGCAGCTGCCAGTCGCGGTAGTCCAGTGCGCCGCCGCGGTGAGAAAGCCAGCGCATGATAAGGCGATTGCGGCCGATAAGCTGCATGCGGTAGATGCCAAGATTCTGGCGCTTCTTGTTCGGCCCGCGGGTGATGACCAGCGGCCAGGTGACCAGCGGGCCGGCATCGCCGGGCCAGCAGGTCTGTATCGGCAGTTCGTAAAGGTCAACCCCGGTGCCCTCGCGCACGTGAGTCTGGCAGGGCGCATTGCGCACGAGTTTCGGGCCCATGCTCATGACTTTCTTCAGCAGTGGTGCCTTGTCGATGGCATCCCTGAAGCCCGCCGGAGGATCCGGCTGGCGCAGATAGGCAAGCAGTTCTCCGATTTCCCGTAGAGCCGAGACTTCTTCTGCTCCCATGCCCATGGCAACGCGACGCTCGGTACCAAACAGGTTGGCCAGCACCGGGACCGAGTGGTTTTTCGGGCGGGTGAAAAGCAGTGCCGGACCGCCGGCTCGCAGGGTGCGGTCGGCGATCTCCGTCATCTCCAGGTACGGGTCCACCTCGACATCAATACGTTTCAGCTCGCCCTGCTTCTCGAGGGCGCTGATGAAATCGCGTAGATCCGCGTACTTGCTCGCCATGGCGCTGCTCCGTCAAAAAGCGGCAGAGTATAGCAAGCTTGCCGCTGTCGCGGCGTTCGGACTATTTGCGGCGCATGGAGAGGAAGAATTCCTCGTTGGTCTTGGTGTCTTTCAGCTTGTCGATCAGAAACTCGATGGCCGGCAGGTCTTCCATGCCATGCAGCAGCTTGCGCAGAATCCACATACGCTGCAGTTCATCTTCTGCCGTCAGCAGCTCCTCGCGCCGCGTACCCGAGCGTCGGATGTTGATGGCGGGGTAAACGCGCTTCTCCGCGACCTTGCGGTCAAGGTGCAGCTCCATGTTGCCCGTGCCCTTGAATTCCTCGTAGATCACTTCGTCCATCTTCGAGCCGGTGTCGATAAGGGCCGTGGCAAGAATCGACAGGGATCCGCCTTCCTCGATATTGCGCGCGGCACCGAAAAAGCGCTTTGGCCGCTCAAGTGCGTGGGCATCGACACCGCCGGTCAGTACCTTGCCGGAGCTGGGGATAACCGTGTTGTAGGCCCGCGCAAGGCGCGTGATGGAGTCCAGCAGAATGATCACGTCACGCTTGTGTTCCACCAGCCGCTTGGCCTTCTCGATGACCATGTCCGCTACCTGAACGTGGCGCGAAGGCGGTTCGTCAAACGTCGAGGCGACAACCTCTGCGCCGCGTGCGCCTACCGAGCGCTGCATTTCGGTGACCTCCTCGGGTCGCTCGTCGATCAGCAGCACAATGATGTAGCACTCGGGGTTATTGCTCATGATGGCCTGCGCCATGCTCTGCATCATGATGGTCTTGCCGGCCTTGGGTGGAGCAACCAGCAGGCCACGCTGACCCTTGCCTATGGGTGCCACTAGATCGATGATTCTGCCGGTGAGGTCTTCGGTGCTGCCGTTGCCTTTTTCCAGGATCAGGCGCTTTGTCGGGAATAGGGGTGTCAGGTTTTCGAACAGGATCTTGCTTTTGGAGTCTTCCGGCCGGTTGAAGTTGACCTCGCCGATCTTGAGCAGCGCAAAATAGCGTTCGCTGTCTTTTGGTGGGCGTATCTTGCCTGAAATGGTATCGCCAGTGCGCAGATTGAAGCGGCGGATCTGGCTGGGTGAGACATAGATATCATCCGGGCCCGCAAGGTAGGAACCTTCAGCCGAGCGCAGGAACCCGAATCCGTCCTGCAGGATCTCCAGCACCCCGTCACCGTAAATGTCCTCGCCGCTTTTTGCGTGGCGTTTGAGGATGGAGAAGATGATGTCCTGTTTGCGGGATCGAGCCATGTTTTCAAGGCCGATCTCCTTTGAGATATCGATGAGTTCCTGGGTTGATTTGGTCTTCAGGTCGGTAAGATTCATAAACGTGTCTGGGGTGTGGGATTGAAGAGAGCCGTGTATTGACGTGCGCTGGCCTCGGGTATGCCGGGCTTGACGCCCATCACGCTGGACGGCCGGTTGGATTACGGGGTTTCTGACGCTGTAAGGAGGCAGACAGCGATCTGGAAGTTAGCATGTCACAAGGGGGTCGTCTACAGCTTTTTCGGCGACGCTGGGAAAAACAGCCTCGGCACACCCCTTGCCAGTCGGGTCAGGGCCCGCCGCTGCGCGACAGGCCCCGCACTGCGTCACGCAACGGCTTCCTTGATGAAGTCGGTAAGCTGCGTCTTGGACAGGGCGCCCACCTTTGTCGCCTCGGCGTTGCCGTTCTTGAAAAGGATCAGTGTTGGAATGCCGCGGATGCCGAACTTTGGCGGTATCTCCGGATTGGAGTCTACGTCAACCTTGCAGATTTTCAGCTTGCCCGCGTACTCCGTCGCGATTTCGTCAAGGATGGGCGCTATCATCTTGCAGGGGCCGCACCACTCGGCCCAGAAGTCCACCAGCACCGGGACGTCGGAAGACAGAACGTCCTGATCGAAACTGGCATCGGTCACATGTACGATGTGTTCACTCATGGGAATCTCCGGATGATTGCGAAAGTGCTTGCCCCGTGGGGCGTAAGGAAAAAAACGAACAGGACCCCCATTCTATCATTGGCACGCGTGGCGTCCAACGTGCCCGTTTTCGCGCCCGCCGCCTGCGCCAGTGGCTGAGAGCAGCGTCATGGGCATGTCGGGCGACAGTGCTATCGCCGGTCACTGGTGGATCTATCTGCTGCACTGCGCCGATGGCACGCTCTACACCGGCATTACCCGCGACCTCAGCCGCCGTTTGCGGCAGCACAACGGCGATATCGTCGGTGGCTCGCGCTATACGCGCTCGCGGCGACCCGTGGCGCTGGCCTGGTCCCGGCAGGTATGTAGTCGCGCCGAAGCCCAGCGGCTGGAGGCCTCGATAAAGTCTCTTCCCCGGGCTGCAAAGCTGGACCTCATTCAGCGCTGAGCCCATCCAGTGTTTCCTGAGCTTCGAGCCAGCGCTCCTCCAGGGACTCTGTCAGCTGGCGCAGTTCTCCCTCGCGCCTGAGCAGGTCGGGAAGTGACTTCTGATTCTTCTCCTCGTACAGCGAGCTGTCTGCAAGCCTCTCCTGCAGCGCTCGCAGTTCCGCCTCACTGCGCTCCAGTTCTTTTTCAAGTGAGCGCAGGCTGGCGCGCAGAGGCTTGAGCTGTTCGCGCCGTGCTGCTGCATCCTGGCGTCGGCTGCGAGCATCCGGTGCAGCCGGGGCGGGGCCTGCCACCTCTGCGGCTGTTGCCCGCTGTGAGTCGCCGGGTGTCTCCGCTGCGATTGCGCGCTCATAGCTGTTGACGTCGCCGTCGTAAACCGCAACGGTGCCATCGGCAATCAGCCACAGCTCGTCCGCCGTGTTTCGCAGCAGGTGGCGGTCGTGGGTGACGAGAAGTACCGCACCACTGAAGGCCTGCAGAGCAAGCGTCAGCGCGTGCCGCATCTCGAGATCCAGGTGGTTGGTCGGTTCGTCGAGCACCAGCAGGTTGGGCTTCTGCCATACCACCATCGCCAGCGCCAGCCTGGCTTTCTCGCCGCCCGAGAAGGGCGCGATGACTTCCTCGGCGCGCGCGCCGCGGAAGTCGAAGCCGCCGAGGAAATCGTAGATGGTCTGCTCCCTGGCGTCCGGTGACAGCCGCTGCAGGTGCTGGGCAGGGGTCGCTGCGAGGTCGAGAACCTCCAGCTGCTGCTGGTCGTAGTAGCCGACGCGACAGCCAGGACTGACGTGACGCCTGCCTGCAAGCAGCGGCAGTGCACCTACCAGGCTTTTCAGCAGCGTGGTCTTGCCCGCGCCATTGCGGCCGAGCAGGCCGATGCGGGCACTCGGGTGCAGGCGCAGGTTGATCCTGCTCAGCAGGGCGCTTTCGCCGTAGCCCAGCGAAGCCTCTTCAAGATACAGTGCCGGGTCGCTCAGCAGCGGTACGTCGGGGAAGCTGAAGCTGAAGGGGTTGTCGACATGTGCCGCGGCGACCTGCTGCATGCGCTCGAGCTCTTTCAGGCGGGACTGCGCCTGCCGTGCCTTGGTCGCCTTGTAGCGGAAACGCCGCACGAAATCCTCGATTTCCGCGACCCGCCGCTGCTGCCTCTCGTGCTGGGCCTGCTGTTCCGCGAGGCGCAGGGCCCGCAGCTGCTCGAAGTCGGTGTAGCCTCCGCGGTAGCTGTGCAGCTGTTGCTGTTCTATGTGCAGAACCCGCTCGCAGGTGGCGTCTATGAAGTCCCTGTCGTGCGAGATCAGGAGCAGCGTGCCGGGGTACTCCTGGAGCCAGCGCTGCAGCCAGAGGCTGGCATCCATATCCAGATGGTTCGTGGGTTCGTCGAGTAGAAGCACATCCGATGGCGTCATCAGCGCCCGGGCCAGGTTCAAGCGTATTCGCCAGCCACCGGAGAACTCGCTCACCGGGCGCGCCGCGTCACCGGGTGCAAAGCCGAGTCCGCTGATCAGCCGCTGGCTGCGCGCTTCTGCGCTGTAACCGCCGCACTCCTGCAGGGCTGCGTGGGTCTCCGCCATGCCCTCGAAATCCTCCCCGGCCTCCTGCTCCTTCAGTCTCTGCAGCAGTGCTGCGATGGCGGTGTCGCCCTGCAGTACGTAGTCGGCAGCGCTTGCCTCGCTCGCCTCCACCTCCTGTGCCATGTGCGCGATGCGCAGCCCCTCGATACCATCGATGTACCCTGCATCCGATCCAAGCTGGCCGAGGAGGAGAGAAAACAGACTGGACTTGCCGCTGCCGTTGGCGCCGATCAATGCGATACGCTGGCCTGACTGCAGCGTGGCAGTGCTGTTGGCGAAGAGCAGGTGCTCCCCGCGTCGCAGCGTGATGTCCCGTAGTATGATCATGGCAGGGATTCTACGGACCCCGCTGCGCCTCCACCAGAGACAGGTGAACGATATGGCTGGGAGACAGAGCTGATGAGCGAAGGCGGGCAGCCGCCGCGCCTGTGGGAGGGAATGCTCGAGATCTACGCTGCGCCCGGCGTGTCCCGTGCCTGCGTGGAGGCCCAGGACGCCTGCGGCGTGGATGTTCTTCTGCTTCTGAGTGCCGTTGTGCTCGCGCGCTCGGGTCTGCGGCTGAGCCCATCCATGGCCGACGCCATGCTGGAGACGACGCGGCACTGGCAGTCTGAGGTGGTGCTGCCCCTGCGCGTTCTGCGTCGACGCTGGCGCGGAAACCCGGCGGCAGCGGAGCTTCGCGAGCGCGTCAAGGCGATTGAGCTGGAGGCGGAGCGCGTTGAGGTGGAGGCCCTGCAGGCGGTGCTGGATGCAGGGACTCCACCACCGGAGGCGACTCCTGGCGGGGAATTGCTTGCAGACAATCTTGCGGTGCTGGACATTTGCAGTGAAAAGCACGGCGATTGCGCCGCCGCCATGGCGTCACTGCGCGACTGTCTTCGTCGTGCCCTGGGCCCCGATGGTAGGCACCTGTTATCCGGGCTGGCCCAACTCAAGCGGGAGTAGTACCATTCGCTACGCCGATTCTCATACACAAGCGATGGAATGACTTATGAAAAAAGCCATATTACCTCTAGCAATCGCAGCGCTGGCTGTGGGCCTGCAGGCCTGTAGCCAGGATTCCCAGGAGGGTGGTGCCAGCGCCTCCGGGGATGCGGTAAGCCTGGATACACCCACCAAGCGTCTCAGCTACGGCGTAGCACTCGGCCTTGGCCGCAATATGTCCTCGGACGGCATGGAAATGGATATTGATGCATTCACGCTGGGCCTGCGGGATGCATTCTCGGGCGCCGAGCAGCGCCTGACGCAGGAAGAGATACAGGCCGAGATGATGGCTTTCCAGGAGAAGCTCGAGGCGGAGCAGCAGGAGCAGCAGCAGGTACTGGCGACCTCCAACGCCGAGGCGGCGGAGACCTTCATGGCAGAGAACGCCCAGCGCGAGGAAGTCACTACGACCGAGTCAGGTCTGCAGTACGAGGTGATGAGAATGGGCGATGGCGACACGCCGGGACCCGAGGACACCGTCGAAGTGCACTACAGCGGCAAGCTGCTGGACGGCACGGAATTCGACTCGTCATACAAGCGCGGAGAGCCCGTGACGTTCGGCGTGGGTCAGGTGATCGCCGGCTGGACAGAGGCGCTGCAGATGATGCCCGAGGGGTCCCAGTGGCGGCTTTTCATTCCGCCGGAGCTGGCCTACGGTGCGGGTGGTGCTGGACAGGTTATCGGTCCGAATGCCGCGCTGACGTTTGAGGTAGAGCTGCTGTCCATTCCCAGCCGCGCAGAAGGTGCCGCAGAGGTCGAAAGCGAGGGCTGATAGCAGCCTGTACAAGCCCTGGCGCCCCGGCGCCAGGGTTCTTTATCCCCCGGATCGTCTCATTGCGACACACCAGCGCCTGTATCAGCGACGCAACCCCTGCCAGACACTGATTCCCGCCAGCACGATAAAAAGCAGCAGCGTCTGCATGGGAATGCTCATGCCGAGAAATGTCCACTGCGTCTCGGCGCAGTTGCCGTCCCCCATCATCACCAGTGCGAAGGTCTCGCTCAGTGGCAGGGTGTCCAGCATGTATTCGAGACTGGGGCCGCACGCGGGTGCCTGCTCGGGTGGCAGGCTCTGCAGCCAGACATGGCGCCCGGCAACAGCTGCACCCGCGATAGCGGCCACGGTGCAGAGTGCGGCATAGATCCTGCGGCCCGTGCCCGCTGGATTGTGCAGGAAGGCGACAAGTGCGAAAAGACCCACCAGTACGACGAAACCGCGCTGCGTGATGCACAGAGGGCAGGGCGCAAGCCCCAGGGCCTCCTGCAGGAACAGCACGGCAAAGCCCATGGCGACCACCGGGATCGCAAAGAGGAGAAAGAAAACCGGGCGTTTCTGCAGTAGCGCGTACATGGTGCGTGGCTCCTTGAATGGCAGTTGTTGCAGCTAGAGGGCGGCGTATTGACCGTAGTAGGCCGCTAGATGTGCACTGAAGTCCTGCTGTTCCGCTCTTTCGAGCGCGGCCTGGGCCTCGTGCGATCGCGCGCTTTCCGCATCCAGCTCAGCCAGCGTGGCGTCATCCAGTTGTCGGGCGCGGAAGTACCCGGCCCAGCGATCGCTGTAGTCGAGGCATAGCCTGAAAAATGGCACATCGCGCTCGCGCATCTCATCAACCAGGCGGGCAGAGGGTGTGAGTGCAGGGTCGTTGACTTTCGCCTGCTGGGCCTTGAGTGCGTCGTTGTAGTCACTGCCACCATGGGAGGCATCCAGAGCAGCCGCCGTCGGGACGAGCGCATCGAGCAGCTCGGCCGCCAGGGCTGCCATTGGCTTTTGCCCTTCCAGGGTCTCGAGCATGAGCCCCGGTTCGCGCCCGCGGTTGACCACGGCTTCCAGGTTGGCCTCCTGGAATCCCTGCTCGCGCTCATTGCAGTCAGGGCTGTCGTGGGTCAGGCAGTACAGGAGAAAAGTGTCAAGGAAGCGAATGGTCTCGGCGTCGATGCCCTCGGGCAGGAAGGGGTTGACGTCCAGGCAACGGACTTCGATGTACTCGATACCGGCGCGATCCAGCGCTGCGAGTGGCGTTTCCCCCGGGGCTGCAATGCGCTTGGGTCTTATGGTGCTGTAAAACTCGTTCTCTATCTGCAGAAGGCTCGTGTTCAGCTGCTGATAATTGCCGTCCTGGCCAGCCGGATAGTTCGCGTACTCAGGGTGAGGCTGCATGATGGCCTGTTTGAGCGCCTGCACGTAGCTGTCGAGGGCGTTGTAGCAGACCTTGAGACCGCGTTGCGCTGCGCTGTTGTAACCCAGCCCGCCCATGCGCAGCGCTGTCGCGTATGGCAGGTAGAGCGTGTTGCCCTCACCATCGAAGGCCTGCAGGGCGTGATTCTGACCGCGTCCGCGCAGAAAGCTGGCACAGACGGCTGGCGATGCGCCAAACAGGTAGATGAGCAGCCAGGACCATCGATGAAAGTTGCGAATCAGCCCCAGGTAGCGCCCCGTGATGTAGTCCTGGAGCTTTCCGCTTGCGCCATCGGCGGTCCAGGCCGCCTGCCAGTAGCTCTCGGGCATCGAGAAATTGTAGTGAATACCGGCAATCGTCTGCATGGTGCGACCATAGCGATTGCCAAGGCCCAGCCGATAGACCGTTTTCATCCTCGCCACGTTGGAAGAGCCATATTGGGCCACTGGAATGCCGGCGTCCCCCGCGACAATGCAGGGCATGCTGGCCGCCCAGAGCCGCTCCTTGCCCAGGTGCCGGTACACGTAGGTGTGGATGTCGGCCAGGGTGCTGAGCGTGGTTTCTATACTGGTGCTGACCGGCGTAATGAACTCGAGCAGGGCCTCGGAGTAATCCGTGGTGATGGCGCCGTGCGTCAGCGCCGACCCCAGGGCCGCGGGATGCGGTGTCTGGGCGAGCATGCCCTCGGCAGAAATCCGCAGACTCTCCTTCTCGATGCCGCGCTGAAGCTGGTTGAGCAGGTCCGGTTGATCTGCGATCAACTCCTGCAGCTGTTGGTGCCAGTGGGATGTCACGTTGAGTATCCTGTGCCGGGATCATTACCGCTGGGACAGCGGCGGGTTCGAAGGGTGCAAAAGTGTAGCGGTGAACGTGCAGTGAGTACAGTTATCGCGCCATCAGCCATCTTCCCTGACTTCCATTACCTGCAGCGCCTGCTCCCAGTGTTCAAGGTCCGAGCCGGCCGCATTGAGTATCTCGAAGCCGGCAATCCAGCTGCCTGGCTTGTCCTTTTCCTGTTTGCGCCAGCGCACCTGGCCAACGAGATAGAAGGGTTCCTCATTGCCGGGTATGTCGACCCCGATCTGGAGAATGGACCCCACTGTCACGCGATGATCAATCTGGACGCGCAGGCCGAGCCGCGAGACTTCAAGAGTGTGGCAGCGAACCACCTTGCCCGGCCCCAGGCTGCCCGGAGGGGGGGATTCCAGCTCGATGAATACGGTGCTTTCAAGGGGAAGCCTGAAATAGCGTCGACTCCTGCTCATCTGCACGCCCACCCTGTTCGCCACTCAGTCATTGCGCTGGCCCCGTGCACGCTGTACTTCATCCCGAAAGTAGGAGCGCGTCTCAAGGATGTCGACTAGACCCTCGTCAATCAGCGCCAGGAGATCGCTGCGGCTCAGTTCACGCAGCGCAATCCCCCGACGATTGACGAAGATGTAGTTGTCCCGTCGTGGATCGTAGACCGCAAGCTTTGCCATGATAGGCGTCTCACCATCGTGAAAGCCCAGCCATGCGCCCATCGGTACGTCGATGTCCGGTTCCTGCGCACTGGTCGAGGGGCGGTCGCCTCGACCAGTGCCCTGCTGTCGAGGTCCTGTCGGTGCCGGAGAGGCCGCCCGCGCGTTATGATTCGGGGCCGTGTCTCGCCGGCCGTGACCAGAAAAGTCAGTTCTGTTCTGTGCAGTGGCGTTCGGTGGTGAGGGTGCGCGCTGCACCTGAGTCTGCATGGGAGGCTCAGGTTCCTCCTCGTCGGCGAGCGTCAGCTCAAGGGAGTCCAGATCGAACTCTGGTGGAACGGCTGTCGCGGTTCCCGTCGAATCATTGCGCCAGTCCCCCGGCTCTGACTGTGCGTCTTTCCACGCTGCTTCCGATGCCGGGACGTAGGATGGTTCATCCGCAGGACTGGCCGAGGCGGCCAGTGGCATCTGCGCACCCTCGAGGCCTGCGTCAGACGGTCGGTCCGAGATCTGCTCCCTGTGCGATGCCCTGGAGCCCGGATTGATCAAATCGCGCAGTTTCTCGTCGCTGTCGATTCCGGCGGTGCCCGCGAGTGCCAGGCTGAATGAATCCTCGGTTGGTAGAAGACGCGCCCGACCGTTGTGCAGCCGACTCAGGAACTCATCCCGGTACAGGTCCAGCGCTTTCAGCCCGACAACATTGGTAAAGAGCAGGTGCCTGCCGTCCTGCAGCTGCAGCGTGAGCTGGGCGCGCACATCACCGCTATTGTCGTGAATAAGAAACCACTGGCCGTTCTGCAGCTCCAAGCCATTGTCGCTATCCGTCGCCTCGGCCGGGGTGGTATCCGACAGTGTGATTGGAGGGATGCGCGTCAGGCTCAGGTTCTGGCCGTGCCGCAGGCGCAGGTGCGCGTATTCCACGAGGCCGATGGCATCGTTCGCTGCTTCCGGGTCGTGCTGCAGGCTGAGCAGCCAGTCCCTGAGCTCCTGGGGCAGTCGTTTGGTAATCTGCACCAGGCGGTCCTGGTTCGATTCATCTCCCGCCTGACGTGACTGTACCGACTCCATCAGGTGTTCGGTGACACGCTGGAACTGGCGCCACTCATGGGAGTCCGAGCCGAATTTGAGCGCCACCAGCTGTGCGCTGTCAAACCAGGCTCCTTTGAGGAATTCGCCAATCGCCAGCGGCAGGGAGTATTTCTCCAGTCCCGCGTTGATCACGTCTGCAGCATCGCGCTTCACCTGCGCGGTTTTCAGGCTGGCGGCTTCTGCCTCTGCAAGCCGTTGCACCATGCGCTGCGCGCGTGCCGCATCTCGCTCTGCTGCAGCGGTGAGTTCCCGGGTGATGTGTGCAAAATCCACCGAGCGGTCGTCGAACCACTCCAGAGCCCGCACCACGGCGCGTACAATGCGCTGCTCCAGCATCTGCCCGGCGCGGTCGAGACGCTCCTGCCAGCCAACTGCCGTGTGTTGCAGGCAGTCCAGCAATTGGTGCAGGGGGTGGGCGCCCGGCGTGAAAAATTCATCATCGCTCAGCGCCAGTGCAATTGTCAGGGGCAGGAGCTTGTGCACTTCCAGGGCGAGCTTCTGCTCCAGAGGGTAATGGTCTTCCCAGAATTCGAATGCCAGAGTGATCCATTCGATAGCGGAGGCATGCAGAGGCTTCAGGTCACCTGTCTGGCCTTCACGCTCGGCGCATCGACGCAGGCTCATCAGCGGAGACGCACTGTTGTCCTCGAGTCTGCCAAGCAGTCGAACCACCTGCTCGCGAGACAGCGTCGCATGATGGTTTTCCCCGCCGGACTGCGGGAAGCGCTGCAGCACCGTCTCGCGGAGCGAGCAGGGCAGCGGTATGTGTTCGTTGGAGAGGGGCATCAGGCCACGCGTGTCACGACGGCTATCGGGTGCTGCGCAGCAGCTGGTCAATCACGCGTTCCAGTTGCTTGAGGCTGCTGCACTCCGCCGCGATGTGGCAGGCGCTGATGTAGCGCAGCATTTCCGAATCGCCGGTGCCCCAGGCCCG